>Ga0155834_104_pt1 | contig 20646 bp, 16 predicted proteins | sample RifCSPlowO2_01_FD_107488 | JGI IMG/M metagenome (GOLD analysis project Ga0155834, IMG submission 107488) | Omnitrophica bacterium RIFCSPLOWO2_01_FULL_50_24
TATTTAACCTATTCGAATGCCGTTGTCCCCGAGGCACTTCTTTTAGGGCATCAACAAACCGGCAATAGCGACTTTCTCGAGATCGGCATCAAGACTTTGGATTTTTTGATCGCCCAAACTTTTTTAAATGGAATCTATATGCCGATTGGTCAAGACGGCTGGCATCACAAAACAGAAGATCGTCGTTATTTTGATCAGCAGCCCGAAGACGCTTCCGCCATGGCCTGCGCACTCTCAACGGCATATTCCATCACAGGAAAACAGACTTATCGCAAACTGATGTACGAAGCCTTTAACTGGTTTTTGGGCGACAACAGTCTGAAACAGGTAGTTTACGACAGAGCCACGGGTGGATGTTATGACGGACTTGGGGAAGGTCAAATCAATCTCAATCAGGGAGCGGAATCCACCACCTCTTACCTTCTAGCAAGACTTGCTATTCAGCAATCTTAATTCCGAAACGTCTAAAAATTAAGAGACCGTCAGTATATTCTTTGCTAAAACGCCACTAACCGTTGTCTCCTCTGTAAGTAACCGGTTGCGAAACTCGTCCATTACGGGGAGCATACACAAAAAAGCGGGGTCATTTCGGCCCCGCTTTTATATTGCTTGTATGGTGAATGTAAGGTTTCAAAAGGGTTATTGTAAGGTGGTGTTTTTCGCGCGCTCAATCATAAATCGAACCGTATCTGACATGTTGACAGCTTCCAATCTGATATCGGGGTAATGGTTCTGGAAAACACGAAAAACTTCATCGGCAAATGCTTGACCAATACCAGTCATATTTTTGAAATCAATTGTAATCCAGCGAAAGCTGTCTAGTCCGTAAAGCAAACGCTTAGCTTCCGAGCGAGAAACAAAAGCGCCCTCTTTTTTTATAAGTCTGAGTTCGATGTGTGTTTTGTCGAAAGTGGCGTCGGTGACAGTAAATTGGTCGAAGAGTTCTTTTAAATTCTTCCGCGTTTTCTGTTTGATGCTGAATACAACGGACGTTCCTTTGACTTTTTCTCGTTGAGGGAGTTCAGAGACAAACATATCGTGCTGCTTATGATTTTCCACTTCAAAACTTAAACCATGGCTGTGTAATGCAAAGTCATCTGAAATCCGAGACGTAAAAAAAATTCCTTCACCCGAATGTCCCTTTGGAGAAGTTGTTTGCTTGCCTTTGAGAAGCAAATCGATAGCTTCTCGCTGGTCATTTAATTTAAACTTTTGGCGAATGTTTTCAAATACTCCAATACCACGGTCTTTTACACAAAAACCGATTAAATCATGATCAAGATGAACCCAAACGGATGCGCTTTTTGCTTGGGAATGCTCGATTGCATTATTGACCATTTCTGTGAAAGCATAACGGAGTATCTTGTACGCTTGATCGGAAAGCCTGGTCTTGAGAGATAAGGATTGTTCGACTTCATTAAATAAAAGGTCTTCGTCTAATCCCTTGAGACGTTTCGTTTTCTTAAATTCCGGTTCGCGCTTTATATTTTTCCCAGGTTTGGTGTAATAAGCATTTTTAGTGGCACCGAATTTTAAAATCGCCCCTTGCTTTATAAGCTCTCGGAAATGTTGTGCGAGAGTTTGGCGCGTAATGTTGGTTTCCTTCAAAATATCGCTACTGCGGACAGAACCCTGCCGTTCGATTTTCTTTAAAATCAATTCTTTGACCGTCATGGGTAAAATGATAGCAGAATGGTAAGGCAATTGTAAGGTTTATTTTTATTAATTGTAAGGTATCGCCCCCCGGCAGTTTATTGGGATCGATTACGTTATCAAATAATAACCAGTTACGAAAGTTATCCAAGATGGGGAGTCATTTTTGACGGGAAGCCCCTTTTGCGAACAAGGGGAAGGAAAGTCTCGTAGGATGATGCCAAACTTACTGAACCGCAGACATTTCCTTTACCGGTTTCGGATTGTGCAATAGCACAAACAAAAGAATGACGCCAAGCGCCGCCGAAATCCAAAGCACATTCGGAGAATTTTCGTACCGAACCACCAAAGGAATGGCGAGAAGAGCAACCATATTCATGACTTTGATTAAAGGATTCAACGCCGGGCCCGCCGTGTCTTTAAGCGGATCACCGACCGTGTCGCCGGTCACCGCTGCTTTATGAGCTTCGGAACCCTTCCCGCCGTAGAGCCCGTCTTCGATTAATTTTTTTGCATTGTCCCAAGCCCCGCCGGCATTTGCCATAAACACCGCAAGCAACTGACCGGAAAGAATCATCCCCGCAAGAAATCCGCCCAGCGCTTCTTTTTTCAAAAGGAACCCCACCAAAAGCGGCATTAAAATCGCAAGCAGTCCCGGGCGGATCAATTCTTTTTGAGCCGCCGCGGTGCAAATGGAAACGACGCGCGCGTAATCGGGCAGTTTCTTCCCCTCCCAAATCTCTTTGTCTTGAAGTTGTATGCGCACTTCTTTGACAATTAAAAAGGCCGCGCGGCCGACGGCTTTAATGGTCAGCGAACTGAATAAAAACGGAATAGCGCCGCCGATTAAAAGACCGACGAACACGTTGTGATTGGAAATCGAAAGCGTTGAAGCGATGGCGGCGTACGTTTGGTTCGTAATATTGCCGATGTCCGTGATATACGCATTGAACAAAGAAATGGCTGCGACCACGGCCGAAGCAATGGCAACGCCTTTGGTAATGGCTTTGGTGGTGTTGCCGACCGCATCCAAGTCCGCCAAAATTTGGCGGGCGTCTTTGTGTAAATGGGCCATTTCCCCGATTCCGTTTGCATTGTCAGCCACCGGGCCAAACACGTCCATCGAGATATTATTTCCAGTCAAGGTGAGAAGCCCGATTCCGGACATGGCCACACCGTACGCAATAAACGTTGGGTTTGTTCCGTGATAAATAAAGGCAGAGACTAAAATGGAAATGGCGATGACGCAAATCGCCCACACGGTACTTTCAAGACCTACGGCAAGTCCCGTGATGATGTTGGTGGCATGTCCTGTTTGGCAAGATTCGGCCACGGATTGAACGGGCGGTTTGTGAGTGTCTGTAAAATATTCGGTCAGCCGATTGATGGTAATCGCAAGAAAAATTCCGACCATGGTAGTCCACACGGGGCGCATATCCAGCCCCGGAATTCCAAAACTGAACATGAACGGAAGCTGTGGATGATCTGGAAATTTGAGATAAAACAGACCGACCAAAACAAAACCGACAATGGAGATCGTTGCGGACATGATAAAGCCGACGTTAATGGCTTTCATGGCATTTCTCACTTCTTCACTTGTCTTGACCGCGTACGTTCCGATGATGGAACTAATCACACCGATGGCGCGAACCAGCAGCGGAAAAATAACGCCTTTGTGTCCAAAGGAGGCCCATCCTAAAATCATAGCGGAGACCATGGTGACTTCATACGATTCAAAAATGTCGGCGGCCATTCCGGCACAATCCCCGACGTTATCACCCACATTGTCTGCGATGGTCGCCGCATTGCGAGGGTCGTCTTCAGGGATATTTTTTTCAATCTTGCCGACTAAATCGGCACCGACATCCGCCGCTTTCGTATAAATGCCGCCGCCCACTCTCATGAAGAGCGCAAGCAAAGTTCCGCCAAAACCAAAGCCGAGCAGTACTTCATACGCTTTTTCCCCATAAATCATAAAAATCAAAGTACCGCCGAGCAGGCCCAAACCGTCCGTTAACATTCCGGTAACCGTCCCGGTTCGGTACGCAATTTTTAAAGCGCTGCTAAAACTTTTCCGATCAGCGGCAGCGGCAACGCGGACATTCCCGCGCACCGCTAAATTCATGCCGACGCATCCAACCGTCGCTGAAAAAATAGACCCCATTAAAAAAGCACAGGCACGGCCCAAGGCAATATGTTGTTCGCCGGCAGTAAAGTAAAGCGCCGCCGTCAAGATCAGAATTAAAAGGGCGATCGCTTTGAATTGACGGTATAAGTAAGCATTAGAACCGGATTTAATGGAATCGCTGATTCGAATCATCTCCGGAGTCCCGCGATTTTCTCGGAGCACCTGACCCATTAAAAAACCAGCGTATAAAAGGCCGACGACTGCCGTTCCCAAAACGGACCACAACGCCATGATTTCACCCTGTGAAAAGTGTGCAATGCCTCCAAACATGAATAGGTCCTTTCTTTAGCTTGACCGAGCGGGGCTCCATCTAAGGTATATCGGCTCGGAAAACATCTCCCTCAGCACGCCCCCTTTTTCTTCTCAAGCCGCGCCGCCCAAATTTCCTTTACAATGGGAATGAAGGAAATAACGATGACAATCAAAATAACCCAATGAATTTTCTTTTCAATATCCGGAATCGCGCGGCCTAGGAAATAACCGCACAGGGTCATGCTTAACACCCATCCTACTCCGCCGGCAACATTGTAAAATAAAAACGTTGCATATTCCATTCTTCCCACGCCCGCCACTGTAGGAGCAAACGTACGTACAATGGGAACAAACCGAGCCAACACAATCGTTTTCGGACCGTGTTTATCGTAGAATTTTTTAGTTCTAATCAGGTGATTTTTATGGAAAAAGAAAGAATCTTCTTTGGAAAAAATCCTTGGGCCCAGATGAAAACCGATCCAGTAACCCACGCTGTCTCCCGTAATGGCAGCAACGATTAAAAGAGCGTTCAAAAACCAGATGTTGAGAACGCCATCTACGGCGGCGAGCAAGCCGGCTGTTACTAAGAGAGAATCCCCGGGAAGAAAGAATCCGGCAAACAGTCCTGTTTCGGCAAACACAATGATGGTGAGGACGAAATAACCCCCCCAGCGAATGAGTTCATCGAAGCGGTATAAATTGGTAAAAAATTCCTGTAACGTTTCCATGACGGGCACCGCTTGGTTGAGCGGCGGTTGGCCGCTTAGAGCAGCGGTACCGAACGGTCGGTTCGGCACTGCGCGAGCGTTAAAGATTTCAAGGATGACACGAAATTATCGTTGTGATTTTATTGGAATTCAGAGTGATTGCAAGCAGTAGTTTTAAAACCCAGCCAGCCCTTGAATTTTATCGCGGGGCCGCTATGATGCGCCTTTCCGTTGCAGCAAATTCCCTCAATAGAAAAAAGCGAGAATTGCCGACAAGTAATTCTCGACAGAAAAAAAATTTACGATATTATACAGTATGGAACTTGGCATTCCCAAAGAAACGCAAGCAGACGAAAAACGCGTTGCGGCCACGCCCGAGACGGTCAAGAAATTTGTTGCAGCCGGATTTTCGGTTGCCGTTCAAAGCGGCGCCGGGGAATGTGCGCACATTTCAGATGCCGAATTTCAAGCCTCGGGAGCAAAAATCGTCGCGAGCGCCCAAACTCTCTTCGGAGCATCTGATCTCATCCTCAAAGTTCAACGCCCTTCAGACTCAGAAATTCTATGGATGAAAGAAGGCGCGACCCTTATTTGTTTCCTCTACCCGTTACTCCATTCAGATACGGTTCTTAAACTTTCGAGCCGGAAATTAACCGCTTTTGCCCTGGATTTAACTCCCAGAATCGCCCGTGCTCAAAAAATGGATGCCCTTTCATCCCAAAGCAATGTAGCGGGCTACAAGGCAATTTTAATGGCGGCCGATGCTTTAGGGAAGTTTATGCCTCTTTTGATGACGGCAGCAGGAACTATTTCCCCGGCAAAAGTTCTTGTCATTGGCGCCGGCGTTGCCGGACTCCAAGCCATTGCCACGGCGAAAAGATTGGGGGCAGTCGTCGAAGCGTACGATACTCGGCCTGTCGTAAAAGAACAGGTCGAAAGTTTGGGAGCGCGTTTCATCGAAATTCCGCTTACAGAAACGGCACGGGAGGATGCGGGCGGTTATGCCAAAGGACTTTCTCAAGAATCGCACGAAGCAGAACTTCGTTTTATAGGAGAGCATGTTCAAAATGCCGACATTGTGGTTACAACGGCGCTGATTCCCGGAAAGAAAGCGCCCGTTCTCATTACGGAAGAGTCAGTTAAGCAAATGAAAAACGGGTCGGTGATCGTCGATCTTGCAGTAGAAGCGGGCGGGAACTGTGTTTTAACCGAACCGGGCAAGCGAGTGGTAAAACACGGTGTCCAAATTATCGGAGAGTTGAACACCCCGAGTCTTTTGGCTCAGGAGTCCAGCCGGCTTTACGCACGCAATATATTTAATATGTTGAGTGACATGTACCGGGACGGGAAACTGTCTATCAATGAAAATGACGAAGTAGTCCGGGGCACCCTCGTGGTCCGAGCAGGGGAAGTGGTGCATCCTGCTGTAAAGGAAAATTTGCGACAGGCGTGCTCATGACGACTGAACTGGAAATCGGTCTTTATATCTTCCTGCTGGCCGGTTTTCTCGGCTACCACATCATCACGCGGGTTCCGCCGTTACTGCACACGCCGTTGATGTCCGCCACCAATGCGATTGCTGCGATTTCCCTCGTTGGGTCGCTCGTCGTAGCGGGGCGCGATTACGGCACTTTCCAATACGGCTGGGTATGCAGGATGCTCGGGTTTGTCGCGGTGACTTGTTCCACCACGAATGCGGTGGGCGGATTTCTAATCACCGACCGAATGCTCAGCATGTTCAAGAAAGCAGGCGAGGAGAAGAAAACCGAGAGCCAAGGCCGACCCTTGCTGATCGTCGGAACGATTGTCGTCGTGGCCGTGATCGCGTTTATCGTTTGGTGGAAGAAGGAACACGGCGGTCACGGGTTTGCAAGTCAGACGTTGAAGTACTCCTACATCGTTTCCGCTGTGATGTTTATCTTCGGTCTCAAGGGTCTATGTTCGCCCAAGCATGCCCGGCGCGGCATGCAGCTCGCGGCGATGGGTATGTTGCTCGCCGTGCTCGGCACGCTCTTCGACGACCACATCAGAAATTACACGTGGATCATCGTGGGCTTTCTCATCGGGGCAATCCTTGGCGGCGCGATGGGCTTGAAGATTCCGATGACGGTTGTGCCGCAACGAACCGCTCTTTCGCACTCCTTGGGTGCACTGGCGGCCTGCTTGGTCGGCGTAGCGGAGTTCGTCCTTTACGAAGGCATGAATCCTGTGAAACTGACGGCTCTCGATTTCGAGGTGGTTGTCGGCGCTCTAACGTTTACCGGCAGTCTGATCGCCGCTGCCAAACTGCAGGAATTGCTCCCGGGCCGGCCCGTCACGTACAAGGGCCAGAATTTTATTACGATTGGACTGCTGACTACAGTAGTTGCGATCGGCATCTACCTGATCGTTCATCAGACAAACAGCCCCTTGTTTTACTTGATGGTGGGATTGTCATTCGTCTTCGGACTGCTGCTCGTGATCCCGATCGGAGCCGCGGACATGCCGACTGTTATTGCGCTGCTCAACTCATACGGTGGTTTGGCCGACGCCGCCATGGGGTTCGTGTTGATGAATAAGATTCAGATCATTACGGGCTCACTGGACGGTACATCGGGATTCCTGCTGGCGTTGCTGATGTGCCGGGCGATGAACCGGTCGGCATGGAGTGTGTTGTTTGGAGCATTTGGCAAGGTGGCCTCGGAGGATGAAGCGGCTAAAGCAGCGGAAGCAAAAGGCGCGGTGCGCAGTATTTCCGCAGAGGAAACGACGGCGCTGTTCGAGACGGCGCAGTCGGTGATCATCGTGCCCGGCTACGGCATGGCCGTGGCCCAAGCCCAACACGCTGTCGCAGAGCTGGCCGGCATCCTCAAGAAGCAGGGGATCAACGTCCGTTACGCCATCCATCCTGTGGCAGGCCGGATGCCGGGGCATATGAACGTGTTGCTTGCCGAGGCCAATGTGCCGTACGATCAGTTGGTGGAAATGGAGGAAATCAATCTTGAATTTCCCCAAGCCGACATCGTTCTCGTCGTCGGCGCTAACGACGTGACCAATCCGGCTGCCAAAAACGACAAGGCCAGCCCTCTCTACGGGATGCCTATCCTGGAAGTTGAACGTGCAAAGTCAATCATCGTTCTCAAGCGCAGCATGCGCCCCGGTTTTTCCGGCGCGGACAATGACTTGTATTACAACGAGAAGTGCATGATGCTGTTCGGCGACGCAAAAGAAAGTTTGACCAAACTGATCGGTGAGATGAAGTCGTTATTGTAGCGCGGCGAAAAAGATTTCAACGAAACCGCTTTCCTTTACGTTACACCGCCGGCGAGGTTTGAGAAGCAAAAATGAATCGGCAGCCCTTCGGCTAAAAGCCAATCGCGTCCGTCAAATCCCGTGGGAAATCGGGCACGCGCGCACAGCATGAATAACCCATACAAACGAATGCTCGAAGGGATGCGGGCGAGAGAGAAAAAGTCCCGCAAACGCCGGAATCAAAAGTGGTTCCTCTACATTTTGCGATGCAGCGACCGCTCGCTTTACACCGGCGTCACGACAGACCTCGCGAGGCGTCTTAAAATGCACGCGGAAGGAAAGGCGGCACGGTACACGCGAACCAGACGGCCGCTTGAGATGGTTTATCAGGAGACTCTGAGGACCAGAACCGAAGCGCTCGTCCGCGAATGTGTTGTGAAAGCCCTGCCTAAAGCAAAAAAACTTGCCTTGATCGAATCCTTTGGATAAACAGCCAAGCCCAATCAAATTGGATCACGCCTCTAGGGAAGAAAACCCCGTCGGCATCGCCGTGGTGGGAGCGGGCGCAGCGGGGCTTATGGCTGCTATTTGGGCAGGCAGAACCGCCATCGATCCCGGACGAACCAAGGACAGTTCAACTCTCAAATCGATCAACATTGTTTTGTTCGATACTAAACCCAAAATCGGCGCGAAGATTTTGATGTCCGGAGGGACACGGTGCAATGTCACGAATCAAGACGTAAAGCCCTCCGACTTTCAAGGCGGACCCAGCCATTTTGTAAAGCACGTTTTGGAAGCGTTCACGCCTCAGGAAACGATCCGATTTTTTAAGGAAATCGGAGTCGAACTTACCCTTGAATCTACGGGGAAATACTTTCCCGTTACTCATTCTGCGCAAACGGTTTTGGAAGCGCTCAAACGAGAGGCGAAACGGGTCGGTGTTACGTTCAAAACAGGCGTTCGAATTACGGAAATCCAAAAAGCGGCGGGCTCATTTCATCTGAAGAGTGCAGACGGTACTTATCACGTGTCGGCGCGGAAAGTGGTTTTGGCTACGGGCGGGCTCTCGTACCCAACGACAGGAAGCGACGGCGCGGGGCACGAAGTCGCAAAACGTTTTGGGCACACGATCGTTCCTACCGTTCCCGCGCTGACGCCGCTTCTGACGAGCGATTCCGATTGGAAAATCCTGAGCGGCATTTCACTTGAGGTAGGTCTTTCATTTTCCGCCTTGGGCGGAAGGAACGGAAAAAAGGAATCCGAATGCCGCGGTTCGTTTTTATTTACGCACTTTGGTTTTAGCGGACCCGCAGCGCTTGATATCAGCAGACATTTTTCGGGCGCGCAGAAGGAAAAGCATCCCCAAATCATAGCAAACTTCCTTCCAGAGCATCGTGAAGAATCGCTTAATGTTGCGCTTCAATCCGCGCGAAAGAAAAATCCGAACAAGTGCATTAAGAATCTTTTGGCCGACGAGTTTTCATTGCCGGACCGGTTTGTGGAAACCTTCCTTAAGAAAAGCAAGGTGAGCGGTGCCGAGCCGATTGCAAAATGTTCAAGCGAAAACCGAAAGCGGCTCATTCGTTCGCTTTGTCATTATCCGTTGGAAGTAACCGGCGTTTTTGGTTATACGAAGGCAGAAGTTACGGCGGGAGGTGTGGATCTTAAAGAAATAAACGTCGCGACCATGGAATCCAAACTCGTAGACGGACTTTATTTTGCAGGTGAACTGATGGACGCGGACGGCCGAATCGGCGGGTTTAATTTTCAGTGGGCCTGGAGTACGGGGGCTCAAGCCGGCCGAAGCGCAGGGAATTCTTGTCAAAGAGGCGTTGCTGTAGCATAATGCACCCACAACTAAAAAGGAGACACTATGGGATTTCAACAAGGCGGTGAAGGTAATAGATTCGGCGGACGGCCAAGAGAAATGTTCAAGGCGGTTTGCGCAGGTTGTCAAAAAGAGTGCGAAGTTCCTTTTAAGCCCAGCGGAGACAGGCCAGTTTACTGCAAGGAGTGCTTCTCAAAGCGCAAAGAAAGCGGCCGCTAGAAAATAAAAAGAAAACCGAAAACGAAAAGAAAAGGTACCCCTTCCAATTGTGCGGACTTCAGACTTCCCAACCCCGCACTTTTAGAAGGGGTACCACACATACACAAATGACTACACACCCAACACCGCCTTCCGAGTCCGGTTTTTACGGTCTCGGCATCGCGCCCCAATTTTTAGAAGCGCTCGAGCGAGTGAAGTTTCATACGCCTACGCCTATTCAGCAGCAAGCCATTCCGATTGCTTTGGAAGGAAAAGATTTGGTCGGCATTGCCCAAACCGGCACAGGCAAAACGCTCGCGTTTGGCATTCCGATGCTTCAGCGTCTGGCTCAGACCGGTGGCAGGGGCCTGGTTTTAGTCCCGACTCGCGAACTGGCCGTGCAGGTCCAGCAGGACTTAATCAAAATGGCACCCAAGGAAAAGGTCGCCGTAGTCATCGGCGGCGCTTCCATGCATCTGCAAGTCAAGGAGCTTCGAGGCCACCCCAAAATTATTGTCGCCACACCCGGCCGACTCATTGATCACTTAGAACAGCGCACGACCACAGTGAACGATGTCCGTCTGCTGGTCTTAGACGAAGCGGACCGAATGCTTGACATGGGGTTTGCGCCGCAGATTCAGAAAATTTTAAGGTCCGTTCCGCGCGACCGGCAGACCATGCTTTTTTCGGCAACGATGCCGCAAACGATTACCAATCTGGCCATGTCGTACATGAAGCTGCCCATCCAAGTGGAAATTGCCAAGTCCGGCACGGCAGCTGAAAATGTGACGCACGAATTGTTTGTCGTGAGCAAGACGTCGAAGCGCAGACTGTTGGAGAAGATTCTGGCGCAATACCACGGCCCCACCCTCATGTTTATCCGGACCAAAATCAATGCCCAAAAAATAACGCGCGCCGTTCGTGAGATGGGACACCGCGCCGCCGAAATTCACTCGGATCGGTCACTCGGTCAACGGCGTGAAGCGCTCGAAGGTTTTAAAAGCGGCAGATACCGCGTGTTGGTGGCAACCGACATTGCCTCGCGCGGCATTGACGTCAAGGGAATCGAACTGGTGATCAATTACGATCTTCCGGAAGATTCAGAAAATTATGTTCACCGCATAGGACGGACCGGTCGTGCCGGCGCTCCCGGGCACGCCATTTCATTTGCAACCCCAGATCAAGAACAAGAAGTACGGGCGATCGAGCGCCTGATGCGTGCCGTGCTTCCTATTTCTGAACATCCGGAATTGCCGAAAGAATCGTTTCCGCCGCCTCGGCCTATGAGTCAAAGAAGCAGCCCTACCCGCAGAAGTTTCGGCCCCCGCCGGCGGTTCGGCCGTGGAAGGTAATTCTTAAACGATCGATACCGCGGCGAGCGGGACAGCTTGGTGAAGCGCCGGTCGGGCGCTTGTCCGAGCAGTCCCGAGCCATCCGCTCGGGAGAAGACTAAACCAAGGAAATCGAGAAGGAGCACCATGAATGAACATATAAAGAACGATCCTCCGGAAACGCCTCAAACCGATTCGGAAGTTCTAGCCGTCGTTAAAAAAATACAGCAGCAACTTGTTTTTTTGGAGAAGAAGCTAGACACTTTGCTTGCCAAGTCTTCCGAAGCATCGTTTCACCGGCCAAGGCATTTTCAAAAATCTTTCCGGCCCTTTGACCGGCCCAGCCGCCCGGGTGAAGGCAACCGCGGAAGCCATCCCGGAGAAAGAAGTTTTTCGCAAGGACGCCCTTTCGGCAAACCGCACGGCGGTCCCAATTTCCACGGGCAGTCCTCGAAGCGAAGCGGAGAGGGCGGTCCCAATTTCCACGGGCAGTCCTCGAAGCGAAGCGGAGAGGGCAGCGGACACAGAAAGTTCGACCGCGGGAAAAAAGGTTTTTTCCGGCAAGCGAAGCAGTCGTCGTAGAGGGCAGTCCCACCCGTTGGGCAGTCGTCGTAGACGGCAGTCCCACCCGTTGGGCAGTCGTCGTAGACGGCAGTCCCAATTTCCACGGGCCGGAAAAACAACGGCTAACCGCTCAGGAAAGGCGGCAGGCAGCGGAGCATCGCCCCCTGTTTGAACTCAAGGTGAGATTGAATCTCAAGTTGGCCGCGGCCAACAATTGGGGAGACTCAATTTTTTGGTTGAAAATTAACCATTATATGGTTAAAATTTGACCATGCCAAACAACAGAAGCGGCACTGCCGGCGCTGTGATTAAGAGACATATCACAGCTCGTGTTCTTGAGGCCTTGGCGGATACCCCAGTAGTACTCCTCAACGGCCCGAGACAGGCCGGGAAAAGCACACTCGCTCAAGAAGTTGCTTCGCATAAGCACCCCGCTCGCTACCTTACCCTGGATGATGCCACGACCCTCGCCGCTGCACGGAATGACCCGCAGGGCTTTTTGGCGGGGTTTGTTGGTCCTGTGGTGATCGACGAGATTCAACGAGCACCGGAGCTTTTTTTAGCGATTAAAACCCAGGTAGATCGTGACCGCAGGCCGGGCCGTTTTCTGCTTACAGGATCGGCGGATGTCCTGCTTCTGCCGAATCTTGCCGAGTCTTTGGCAGGAAGGATGGAGATTTTAACTCTCTGGCCTTTTTCCCAAGGCGAGATTGAAAAAAATCAGGAAGATTTTATCGATTCTGTTTTTTCTCGCACGATTCCCCGAAAGCAATACCCTCGATTGAAATGGGCCGACATGATCCAAAAAATTTTGAGGGGAGGATACCCTGAAATTCTAGGTCGGCAAACGGAGTCTCGTCAAGCCGCCTGGTTTGGTTCGTATATTACAACGATTTTACAGCGGGACGTTCGTGACATCACTCATATCGAAGGACTCACGGCTCTTCCGCGTCTCTTTGCTCTTCTTGCGGCCCGCGCGGCTTCGCTAGTCAATTTTTCTGAAATCTCCCGCACAAGTACGATTCCTCAAAGTACGCTCAAGCGGTATATGACCATTTTAGAAATCACATTTCTTCTTCAAACGCTTCCGGCTTGGTCCGGGAATTTGAGCAAGCGTCTCGTCAAAGCCCCAAAGCTAGTCATCGGAGACACGGGACTGATGACGTATCTCTTGGGCTTGAACGAAGAACGTTTGCTTCATGACCCTATTTTGGCTGGCCACGTGCTCGAGAATTTTGTGATTATGGAACTTAAAAAACAACTTGGCTGGAACCGGATTAAGGCTCAATTATTTCACTTCCGAACGCAAACAGGCCAAGAAGTGGATATCGTGCTTGAGGACTTATCCGGACAGGTGGTAGGAATTGAAGTTAAATCAAGCGCGAGCGTCGCGGCAGATGATTTCAAAGGATTGCGTTTGCTTCATGAAACCATTGGTAAGCGCTTCGTTCGAGGAATTGTTCTCTACGCCGGTTCGGAGTTTATTCCATTTGGCTCTGAACTTCAGGCGTTCCCTGTCAGTGCTTTGTGGGGCGGTGTCTGAAAAGGTATTGAAAAGGTACCCCTTCCAATTGTGCGGACTTCAGACTCCCCAACCACGCACTTTTAGAAGGGGTACCATTTTTGTTTGCGCAGAGAGAACCGCACGGAGGAATAATGAATTTCATCATGAGCCGCACCGCTTGGTATTTTACGATCGGCGGCGTCGTATTTCTGATTTTCTTAAACGAGCTGTTAAGAGGGTATTTCAGCCCGTCCGCGTTTTCGGCCTATCGAAAAACAGTGCGGAGCACGCCGTACGGACGGTTCTTCATTCTTCTTGCTGCAGCAACCATTGCCGCACTTTGTCTGGATCCAATTCTCCTCGGCTGGGTCCAAGCGATTCAACACCCGGCGTTTCTGACGGTGCTTCGATTCGGCGCGTGGTTTGGGGCAAAGTACAATTTGTGGTTCATCGTCATCGGTCTTTATGTGACTCTCGCGCTTGGGGGAAATAAAAAAGGAGCGCGTTTTTGTTTTAGCACCCTCATCTCGCTTGTCATTTCCGTGGCGTTGAGCTTTGTCGAGAAGCGCGCGTTCTTGAGGGCCCGGCCCAATATGGACCTTGGCTCACTGTCCTTTTTTAATCTTGACGGTTTGCTGCACGGAAAGAGCTCGTTTCAAAGTTTTCCGTCCGGAGACGTTGCCGTTGCGGTCGGCGCCGCCGCGTTTTTGTTCTATGCGATTAAGAATCGGTATGTGCGGTGGGCTGTTCTCATGATTCCCTTCGTTACCTCACTGTCCCGAATGTCGCTTGACCGTCACTGGCCTTCAGACACGGTGTTCGCCCTTGGTTCCGGACTGATCGCAGCTTTGCTTGTGTGGCAATACCACAAAGCCCTGTCGGACGCAGCGGCGAAGGCGTAAGGCGAGGGAACACTTTCGGAGATGAGCATCAAGCTCATCCCGAAAAGTGCTCGCGCATTGGGCGCGAGTGCAAAACAAAAAAATCGGTTCCGGAGAGCTCGTGCAAGCTGAGCATCTCCAGAACCGATTTTTTATTACCGTGCAAAATGAAAGCCGGTGAACGTCTGCTTTTTATTCTGCGAGCGCTACGGTTTGAGCATTCCCGGAGGTTTCGTCAATTTCGATCGTTACATTTTTTCCTTGCAACGAATCGGGAGTGACGACATCTGCCGGCCACACAGTATTGTTGTCATACCAAACCGATTTACTGCCTTCCGGCGTAGTGACCTCAAGTGCGTGGGATTTACTGTCAACTGCGCTTAGAGTTCCTTTGATCGGATCGGCGGCGAGCAAAACTCCCGCTGATACAGTCAGCATAAGGAACAACAGCGCACACTGAATTGCATTTTTCATTTGAACTACCTCCTTTACTGGGTGATGATAAAAAAGCCCTTTCATTTTTGGAACCCCGCCCCAGCCGTTTGGCTTTAGGACGCGCACCAAAAATAAAAGGGCCTGATAAATGTTCTTCCGTCAGAGCAGCGCGTTTGGCGCTTGCTTACTGCTACCGAAGCCGGTTCCTCGACCGAACCAGCTTCATGGATTCTTTCGGCTTATAAAACCTCCGTGTCTTAAAAATGGTAGTTACTATACTACGACGCGGCGGTTTGTCCAGCCAAAACAGAAATGTCCGCACTTCCAACAGCAATACTCGGTCTTGCTCCCGACGCCGACTGTTGCTACACTTTCGGAGAAGAACGTCATACTCGTAGAGGATGTCGAAATCCTCACGAGCAATGTAGGGGCGGGCCCCGTGTCCGCCCGCAGCAGTTGGGCGACCACAAGGGTCGTCCCCACCGGCACTCGCAAACGACAGAAGCAATCAAAGGGAGAGAAAACCATGAAGCCACACATAGGAATAGAAGATAAACATCGTGATGCGGTTGTTAAACTACTTAACCGGATTCTTTCGGATGAGTACGTTGTGTACACAAAAACCAGGAAATTTCACTGGAACGTGACGGGCCTCCAATTTCACGATCTCCACATGTTTTTCCAAGCCCAGTATGAGGAGCTCGACGGGATCGTTGATGACGTGGCGGAACGGGTGCGCGCTCTCGGAGGCGTTTCAAGCGGAACCTTAAGCGAATTTCTAAAATCAAGCCGCCTCCAAGAAAAACCAGGTACGAATCCAGCTGCTTCGGCGATGCTTTCTGCACTCCTCCAAGATCATGAAGAGCTCATTCGCATTTTGCGCAAGGACGTTGAGACGTGTGTCAGTCCCTGTGGGGATACGGGCACGAGCGATTTTCTAACCGGTCTCATGGAAAAACACGAGAAAATGGCCTGGATGCTCAGAGCTTTTGCTGCGAAGAAGTAATCCAAGTTCCTATTGATAGAAGGCGTCTCTTGGGATATCTTAGACACCTCTAAGAAGGAAAAGTGCCAGGCACCTTCTGATAGGTGCCTGGCACTTTTCTCGAAAGAAAGCGATGACCGGAACTTTATTTTTTAATGTCTACTGCGTATTTTTGTTTGTGTGCGCCGTTTTTGGTGTACACCGTCTGTGGCTTGCTCTTATCGCGTTGACGGCGGACCGAAAAGATCCCGTCCCCGTGAAAAAATGGCGCCGCCTTCCGCACGTTACCGTTCAGCTTCCTGTTTACAACGAACGATTTGTCGTCGAGCGGCTGATTCGGTCCGTGTGTTCGTTGGAGTATCCAAAAGGATTGCTTGAGATTCAGGTGCTGGATGACTCCACCGATGACACCACCGAGATGATTTCGAAAGCAATTACCTTTTTCGGAAGACAGGGGCTTGACATACGGCTGATCCACCGCTCCGAACGGGCTGGTTTTAAAGCCGGCGCTTTAGCTGAGGGGTTGAAATCGGCGAAGGGAGAGCTCATCGCGGTGTTCGATGCCGATTTTATTCCCGCCCCGGATTTTTTGGCGCGAACCGTTCATTTCTTTACCGATCCCCAAATTGGGATGGTCCAAATGAGATGGGGGCACCAAAATCCAAACGACTCTTTTTTGACACGGCTTCAAACCGTCATGATCGACGGGCATTTTATGGTGGATCAAACGGCGCGCGCTTCTTCGAACCGCTTCTTTAACTTCAACGGAAGCGCGGGCGTGTGGCGCACCAAAGCGGTCTTGGATGCCGGGGGATGGCAGTCCGACACCTTAGCAGAGGATCTAGACCTAAGTTACCGAGCCCAGCTTAACGGCTGGAAGTTCATTTTGTTGACGGAGCCATCCGCCGTTCAGGAACTCCCGCGGGACATGAGGTCGTTCAAACAACAGCAGTACCGCTGGTCAAAAGGTTCCCTGGAAGTTGCACGGAAACTGATGTGGAAAATTATAACGTCGCCGGTGCCCGCGAAAATCAAAATCGAGGCCTTTTTTCATTTGTTGGGCAATTTGGCGTACGCCTTTGTGGTGCTTTCCGCATTTATATCTCTATTTTTTGTCCTTTTTCCTTTGAACCCGGGAGCGCTGTGGCAGTATTCGGTAGACTTGCCCCTTTTTGTGATTTGTTTTGGCTCCACCTTTCTGTACTATTTTGTGGCTCAGCGAAAGCTTTACCCGAATTTTTACGCGCGGCTTATTTATTTTCCGCTGGTCTTTGCCTCCATTGCGGGGCTGTCCCTCATCCATGTGAAAGCGATTTTCGAGGTTTTGGCGGGACGGAAAACGCCGTTTGTCCGTACACCCAAATGCGGCGAAACCCTTACTCTGAGGACCGAAGGGCCCTTGGTTAAAAATTACCGAATGCCGCTTGACCCCATTTTCATTTTTGAAGTTTTGACGACGTGCTATTTAGTTGTGACCGTTTTTATTGCGATGGGCCGCAAAATGTACGACGTCGCACCGTTTCTCGCTCTTCTCGCCCTCGGGTTTTTGTACGTGACGGTACAAAGCATGAGCCGCTTACCCTTGCATTGGAGGTTCCGGTGGGCCCAGCGGGAGAGGGGACAGCTTGGTTGAGCGCCGGTTGGGCGCTTGTTCGAGCGGTCCCGAGCCATCCGCACGGGCAATGTGTAGAACCAAAGCCCCGGGTCGTTTTAAACACTCCTCCGTTCTAAATCACAGCGAGGCGAAATGAATCCCTCCGTTTACGACATTCCCGTTTTGAATCTTGCGCTCGCAACGTCTTTGATCGCCGTCGTCTTTTTCATTTATTGGCGCTGGTCTCTCAAACCGTTTACGGTGGTGTACGCCGCTGTCCGGATGGTGGTGCAGTTGGCGGCAATCGGTTTTGTTTTGGTCGCTCTGTTCCAATTTGAGTCTGCGCTGCTGATGACCGCGATTCTCGCCGTGATGCTCACCACCGCAACTTGGATTGCGCTTCGGCCTTTGCGTCATGAAACCAAGCACCTGTACCGAAGGGCTCTCGTGAGTTTGTTTTGGGGGTGCGTGCCGACTTTGTTTCTCATTGTGTTTGGGGTGGTGCGGCTTCATCCGTGGTACGAACCCCGGTATTTCATACCGATCGCCGGCATGATTTTTTCAAATGCGATGAACAGTCTCAGTTTGGCAGCGGAGCGTTTCCATGCCGAGCGCGCTCGGAACGTTCCTTTTCAGGAAGCCCGTAACGTCGCGTTCCAAGCTTCTCTTCTTCCTACCATCAACTCTTTTTTTGCCGTTGGGATCGTATCGCTTCCGGGCATGATGACCGGCCAAATTCTTGCCGGAGTTTCCCCTTTGATCGCGGTTCGCTACCAAATCATGGTGATGTGCATGCTTCTTGGGGCTTCCGGCATTTCCTCGTGGGCGTATCTCTCCAAAAGCAGGTAGTTGAGGGGTCGGGGAGTCCTTCGACGTTGCTCAGGATGGTGAGCTTGCCGAACCATTTTTCCCGGCCCACTCACTAAAGCAGAAAAGTGCCTGGCACTTTTGTTATTGTCTTACGAGGGATTGGCTTTGCGAAGCGTGAATGAGAAGGTCGAGCCGCTTTGAGGAACGCTTTTGCACGACACCGTGCCGCCATGTGCTTCCACAAGGTGCTTTACGATTGAAAGCCCAAGGCCCGTCCCGCCCAGTTCTCGTGAGCGGGCTTTGTCTACGCGATAAAACCTCTCGAAGATTCTGGGGATTGATTCGGCGGGGATCCCCTGTCCGGTATCTTCGATGGACACTCGAACCTGATCGTTTTCAGTTTCTTTTACCCCTGCGGCAACCCGACCCCCGTCGCGATTGAACTTGACCGCATTATCGATCAGATTGATTAAAATCTGCCGCAGGCGGTCCCGGTCTGCCAAAACGTAGAGCGGGCGACGTTGAGGCATGTGATGTTCAAGCGCAATCTTTCGCTCCGCAGCGCGCGCGCCGAATAACGACATCGCCTCACTCAATTCTTGCTCCAGATTAACGGGAGTAAGTTTGAGAGACAATTCTCCCGATTCGATCTTCGAAAGCTCTAGCAAGTCGTCAATCAGGCGTGTGAGGCGGTCTGAATCTTTTTCCATCATCTTCAGGAAAACACCCCGCCGGGCTTCATCTGTGCCCGCATCTCCCTGAAGTATTTCAATAAATCCTCGTACGGAGGTGAGCGGTGTCTTCAATTCATGAGAAACATTGGCTACGAATTCCTGCCTCGAACGTTCCAATCTTCGAAGCTCCGAAATATCCGAAACCACCAGAATGCCGCAAATGGTATCCCGGCACTTGGAAATTCCAACAGCGTTTACGCGCAGAACTCTTGCGACCGGGCGGGGAAGTTCGAGCTCTCCCGTGATGAGGCACTGTTTTTGAATCGCTTGAGCGAGCATATCATCGAGCGCCTTGCTTCGCACAGTCTCAATCATTCCTTTTCCGAATACTGATTCTTTCCGGATGTCAAACATCGCTTCCGCGCTTGGATTGATCATTAAGATCCGTTTCTCGCAGTCCACGGCGATGACACCCTCCGCCATATTATCCAAAACGGAAGAAAACCTGTTGCGCTCTTCTTTGATTTCACCAATCCGATCGGCTAACGTTTTGGCCATCTGGTTCATGGTTTCGCCTAACGCGCCGAGTTCATCATCCGGCTGGGCGGGAATCTTGCGGGTAAGATCGCCCGTTGCATAGCGAACGGCCGCTTTTTTCATTGCCCGAACCCGTTTTGCGATGGAACGCCCAAGCCAAAAACCCAAAACCACCGAAAAGAGAATCCCGATGGAAGCACCGACGAAGATCGGCCTTCGGATCGAGAGAAGGACTTGATCCACGGCCGTGAGCATGAACGCCACCCTTAGAACGCCAAGGACCTCGCCGTCCCGTTCATGGATCGGTATCGCGACATAGAGCATTTCTGTTTTGAGCGTGTTGCTGTACCGAATGCTTGATCCTGTTTTCCCCTCAAGAGCTGCGCGAATTTCCGGCCGACCCGCGTGATTGTCCATCTCTAAGAGTTCTTTCCAAGATCGCTTAGAATCCCCGAGCACGAGGCCTTCGGGGGCGATCACCGTAATGCGTGCTTCAGTTGCCTCTCCCAACGATTTGACCATTTTATGGATTTCGGACCGGTTCTTGCTTTGAATCAACCCGGGTGGGAGCGTACGGCCGATCAGCAAAGCTTGTGTCGTGAGTGAGCGGCTTACTTCGGAGAGTCTTTCGTTTTGAAGGGTGCGGGAAGCGTAGAAGGCCACCGCTACAAAAGCGGTTACAAAGATAACCAGATAAGAAAACGTTATTTTTCTTCCAAAATTTCCAGCGATAAATTTCAACAATGCTTTTTACACCTCAGGACTCGCCATCGAAACGATATCCTGCGTTTTTGACGGTGATCATGCGGCCGGCTTCAGATTTTAATTTTTTCCGCAGCTGTCCAATGTGCATATCGATGGTTCTCGTCTCAATCTCTACGGAGCGGTCATAACCCCAAACGTGTTCCAGCAGAAAATCTCTGGTCAGAACGCGCCCGTTCGCCTCAAACAAGGCCTTTAGAAGGCCGTATTCTTTGGAGCTCAGCTCGATTGGTTTTCCGCCCAGAGTGACCAAATGTTTTCCCGTGTCCATTTGGAGCTTCCCGGCTTTAAAAATTTTATCTTTGGGTTTCTCGCCGGTTCGTCGAAGCACTGCCTTTACTCTTGCCACAAGCTGCCTTGGGCTGAAGGGCTTCGTTACGTAATCGTCCGCACCAAGCTCCAAGCCCAGCACCTGGTCGGCCTCTTCGCTCTTTGCAGTCAGCATGATGATAGGGATGTGCGCCGTTTTTTCGTTTTGTTTCAAAATCTTGCAAATTTCAAGGCCGTTGAGT
>Ga0155834_106_pt2 | contig 20111 bp, 23 predicted proteins | sample RifCSPlowO2_01_FD_107488 | JGI IMG/M metagenome (GOLD analysis project Ga0155834, IMG submission 107488) | Omnitrophica bacterium RIFCSPLOWO2_01_FULL_50_24
TGCGATAATGTGGAATTCAGGGGAAAAATGTCCTTCCATGAATTGATATAACTCCTTGTGTAACAATAGGTTAAAATACATTTTTTTCAGGAGTGTCATGATTTATTTAGACAACAATGCCACGACGAAAGTGGCTCCCGAAGTGCGGGAAGCAATGGAGCCGTTTTACTCGGAGACATTCGGAAATCCGTCGAGTCTTCACTCCTTCGGCAAGGAAGTTCGTCGTTGTGTAGAAGAGGCGCGCGATGACGTTGCCCGCTTGATGGGAGCAGCGCACGGGCGCGAGATTGTGTTTACAAGCGGCGGAACCGAGAGCAATAACACCGCGATTTGCTCCGCCTTGAAATCAGTTCCGAGTCGAAAAACGATTGTCACGACTGAAGTGGAACATTCTTCCGTCCGCGTTTTGGTGCAGAGATTGGGTACGGAAGGATATCATGTCATTTCGGTCAACGTGACGCCGACAGGCGCGCTCGACTTGAATGCCCTTGAGAACGCCTTGACCGGTGACGTTGCGATGGCGTCGATCATGTGGGCAAACAACGAGACGGGCGTTTTGTTCGACCTGGAACAAGTTGCGCAGATCGTAAAGCAGAAAGGGATTTTGCTTCATGTGGATGGAGTTCAGGCGGTAGGGAAAATTCCTGTGGATCTAGCCCGCGTTCCGATTGATTTTCTTTCGTTCTCGGCCCACAAGTTTCACGGTCCCAAAGGAGCAGGCGCGCTGTACGTTCGCGATCGAACTCCGTTTTATCCTCACCTCGTGGGCGGGCGGCAGGAACGCGACCGGCGCGCAGGCACCGAAAACGTGGCCGGAATCATCGGGTTGAGCCGGGCGCTGGAACTTGCGGTATCGCATGTGAAGACAGATGCAACGCGTGTGGCATCTCTCCGCGATCGTTTGGAATCAGCGCTCGCGTCCCAAATTGCGGAAAGTTTTGTGAACGGGAAGTCCGAATCTCGGATTCCGAATACCACCAACATCACCATTCCGGGGATTGAGTCAGAAACATTTCTGATTCGATTGAGTGAACGGGGCATTGCCGCCTCGAGCGGCTCGGCGTGCCTCACGGGAGCGGTGGAACCGTCGCACGTTCTAGCGGCGATGGGCCGGTCACGTCAAGAAGCCCTTGGTTCCGTTCGTTTTAGTTTGAGTCGGTACACCACGTCTGAGGATATTGATTTTACGATTGGCGTCGTTCCGAAATTGGTACGCGAGTTACGGGAATTCAATCAAACCGGTACGGTTGTGTGATGCACGCGGCACGTGAAGCGTCTGAGAACGTCTCCCTCGGGACGGCGTCCGGATTTGAGGGTTTATGATGACAGAACAGGCGATCCTAAAGGCGTTGAGGAACGTTGAAGATCCCGAGCTCAAGAAGGATATCGTGAGTCTCGGTTTCGTCGCGAAGATTCAAATCGACGGCGCGGCGGTCACGGTGGAACTTTCCGTTCCGCCTCCGGCACGTCCGTCGCGTGTCGAGCTCAAGCGTGATTGTGAAAAACGCGTGCGCGAGGTTCCCGGAGTTTCGGCCGTCCGAATTGAACTTCAGACCGATGTAATTGGGCCGCGGCCTGTATCCCCTAGACTTGAAATTTTAAAGGGGGTCCGTTACACGATTGCCGTTGCGAGCGGAAAGGGCGGCGTCGGAAAATCGACGGTGACCGCCAATCTTTCGGCAGCACTCGCCAAGTCGGGACTCCGCGTCGGCCTTTTGGATTGCGATGTCTACGGTCCAAGCATTCCGCTCATGTTTGGGCTTACGGGACGAACGCCCGAAGTGGGAGAAGGCGAAACCCTTTGTCCGATTGAAGCGCACGGGGTCCGAGTCATGTCCATCGGTTTCCTGTCGAATGACAAGTCACCCGTGATTTGGAGAGGCCCCATGGTTCATCAAATGATTCAACAGTTTCTGACTCGGGTGGCATGGGGAGAGCTTGATTTTTTAATGTTGGATTTACCTCCGGGAACGGGGGACACACAGCTGACCCTGACGCAGACCGCCCGCCTTTCCGGTGCTGTTATTGTGACCACTCCTCAGGAGGTGAGCATTGTGGATGCGCGAAAAGGGCTCAAGATGTTTGAGACGGTTCGCGTTCCGGTCGTAGGCGTTATCGAGAATATGAGTTCTTTTTCGTGTCCGCACTGCGGCGAGGTTTCCGAAATTTTCAGCCGCGGAGGAGCTCAAAAATTATGCCGGGAAGCCGGCGTGCCGTTGCTGGGCGAAATTCCGATTGATCCAAAATTGGTTGAGACAGGGGACAACGGGACTCCGATCGTGATCGCTCATCCGGAATCTGAGACGTCCAAAAAGTATCTCAAGATCGCCGAAGCGCTTCGAACTCAAATGGAGTCTCAAACTGTTTCATCCCAAGATGAACCCGTTCACATTCAATGGAGAACGAAGAGAAAATAATTCCGGAACGGATTTGGCAAGCAGACCAAGACACTCTCGCCATTCGATGGCTGGACCGCCACGAAAGCACATACGCAAGTCGTTTTTTGAGGTCCAAGTGTCAATGCGCGGTTTGCGTGGACGAACTGAGCGGCGAGACCCGGCTTCGTCCCGGTAGTGTTGCGGAGGACATTCAACCCCGCGAGCTCGAAAGTGTCGGCCGGTACGGCCTTCGGATTCACTGGAGCGATGGGCACAAAACCGGTATTTACAGTTTTGATTTTTTGCGTACAATCTGCCCTTGTTCGGAATGCAAGGCAAAGGAGACCTAAAGATCATGTCTGAGGTAACGGATCGGATCAAAATTGACTCGATCATACGGGATTTATTAATTGCGCTCGGAGAAGATCCGAGCCGCGCAGGACTTGAGCGGACTCCGGAGCGCGTTGAGGCATCTCTTAAGTTTCTGACGCGCGGTTATCGGCAAGATATCGAGCAAGTCCTGAACGGCGCCATCTTTGAGGAAGATTACGATGAGATGGTGCTGGTAAAAGAGATCGATTTTTTTAGTCTTTGTGAACACCACCTTCTTCCTTTTTATGGGAGAGCGCACGTGGCGTACTTACCTCAAGGGAAAATTATCGGTCTGAGTAAAATTCCGAGGGTGGTGGACGTTTTTTCACGCCGTTTGCAGGTTCAGGAACGCTTGACGAATCAAATCGCCCAATGCTTGATGCAGCACCTCAAACCAAAAGGCGTTGCCGTGGTGATGGAAGCGTTTCACATGTGCATGGCCATGCGGGGTGTTGAGAAAAAGGATTCCTTTGGAGTAACGAGTGCCATGCTGGGGTGCTTCCGGACGGACCCACGATCGCGCTCTGAGTTTTTGAGTTTGATTGGGAAACAGAAGTAAAAGGGAAGAACGATTTAGCGCTGCGCTGTTTTTAGGTCTGCAAGTTCTTTTTCGAGCACTTCAATCCGCTTCTTTAATTTCAAAACCAGCTCCCGCGTTTCGTACGCCCTCAACTGAGCTCCGACTTGCTTGCGCATTTCTTGGTAGGGTCGGGCGGGGGCTCCGATCCAAATTTGCTTGGGAGGAATTTTCTTTCCCGTGGGAAGACCTGCCTGAGCGCCCAGCATCACCTGATCGCCCACTTCACAGTGGTCGCCCAATCCGACGCGGCCGCCCATCGTGACATACTTTCCGATTTTGGAACTTCCGGAAATTCCGACTTGCGCGGACAAACACGTGTGAGCTCCCACTTCTACGTTGTGAGCAATTTGAACCAGATTGTCGATTTTGACACCTTCGTGAATGATGGTGGAACCGATCGTTGCTCGGTCAATGGTGGAGCACGGACCGATCTCGACGTCGTTTTCGATAACGACGTTTCCGACTTGGGGGACCTTGGCTTGTTTGGCACCGTCGAACACATATCCAAATCCGTCGGAGCCGATCACACAGCCGGCGTGAATCGTGACTCCGTTCCCGACTTGGGTTTTGGGGTACAGCATACAATAGGGATAGATGACGGATTGTTTGCCGATCGAAACCTCCCGATCGATGTAGGCGTGTGACCGGACCGCCGAACCGTCTCCGATCGTGACGTGGTCTCCGATGAAGGCGAATGGTTCTATGGTTACCTGCTTTCCCAGCCGGGCAGTTTTGGAAATGACGGCTTGTTCAGAAATCGTGCCGGGAAACGGGTGCGGCGGATGAAACAGGGAAAGCAAAACAGCCCAAGCCAACTTTGGATGTTTTGACACAATGACGGGTTTTGTAGAGGAATGAATCCCCTCGGGCACAATCAGCGCGGCGAACTCCTTATGTTCAACTTCTTCGAGCTTTTTGGGGTCTGTAATAAAGGTAAGATGACCGGCGGCAGGGAGGTCAACGCTTGTGATCCCCTTAATTTTAAGAGACCCGTCTCCTAATACCTTACCCTGAATTAAAGCGGCTAGTTCTTGAAGTGTTTTTTCCATGACGTCGAGGTATTTTAGGGACGCTTCCCACCGTTGTCAATTTAAACCAAAGATGCCGATCATTTTTTCATGTGTTTGACTTTTCCTCGGAGTTCAGGCATACTTACCGTCGTCATGAACAACGGGAACCTCATCTCGATTTTGAAAACAAGCTTTATGCCACGCTTGGCGTGGTGTGCTTATCGTGTGTCCACCGATAAGCATGGCCGAGTTACAACGGCCGTGGGCTTGGGAGGTTTCGGCGCCCGTTAAGTAGTCAACGTTATTGATTCAAGTTCTCTTAAGCCCATTGCCGTAATTCGGTAATGGGCTTTTTTATTTCCCTCTCCCTCTGGGAGAGGGAAATCCTAGAATAAAGGTGCTTGAAATTCTTGATGAAAGGAGGAAAATAAAATGGTTCCGGCCACGAATTTTAGGTCGATCTTTCAGATCGGAAAACGGAAATCGAAGCACGCGGTAAAAGTGACGGCGCTCTTGTATCTCAAAGAGGCGCTTTTGAAAGAGAGGTACGAAGAATGTCCGCTCATGATTACGATTGCAAAGGAGTTCGGCGCTCAGGATTTCGAGATCCGAAATTTGCTGGAGGACCGGAGAAGAAGTCCTGTATGAAGGTTCTTCCGCCGGCCATCGGTTGCAAAAACAGGTTGGGACGCCGTACTGATGAAAAAAGTTCATCCCATGGTTGATCTCAAATCTTTGCAGGGGAAAAAATGCAAGCCGTGCGAGAAAGGGGTTCCCCCTTTTTCCAAGGAAGAGGCGGAGCTCTATGTCCGCGCGTTGCCGGATTGGCACCTTGCGAGCGACGGAAAAACCATAGTTCGCGATTTTCTGATGAAGGACTTTCTTTCGGCTGTCGACTTGATTCAACGCATTGCTCAGATTGCCGAAGCGGAGGATCATCATCCGGACGTTCATCTGACCGGATACCGCAAACTGCGCATTGAACTGGGCACTCATTCGATCGGCGGGCTCTCGGAAAACGATTTCATTTTAGCCGCAAAGATTGATCCTCTTCCCAAAGCTTTGAAATAACCTCCTTAAGTCTCTTCAGCTTTGCTCCGATCTTATTAACCTAAATCTGGATTTGCCGTTTTTGTCCTCTTTCTTAACGGGGGAAAGACATCACCCGAAGAACGCCGAGGGGTCCATTTGAAGAAGGGGTGTAATGTGAAAAATCCGCGAGCAAGCTTTCTTCGTCTTTATTTTTTGGGAGGTCTCCTCGTACCGGTCCTATTTGGATGCGCGACCCACGGACCCATGGCGCCGCCTGTGCCGACGGAGATCGTTTCCGGTTCTTCTCTTTCCGGCGCGGCTTTGTTTGCTCCTCGGGATCTCTACCATGAAGTTGCTCCGATGGAAACCTTGTGGAGAATCGGAAAAATGTACGGGGTCGGACAAAAGGAAATTATCCGGGCGAACAAACTGAGCAATCCCGAGTCCATTCATGTAGGTCAGAAACTCCTAATTCCAAACGCTCAGCCCTTGAGGCCGGTGATTCCGCTTTATCGCACGCGTTCCTGGCAATACATTGTCATCCACCACAGCGCGACCCATCAGGGAAATGCCCTAACCATTGATGTGTCACACCAACGCCGCGGTTTTGAACAAGGAATGGGATATCATTTTTTAATCGATAACGGAACGCTTGGGAAACGAATGGGTCAGATTGAAGCTGGACCCAGGTGGATCAAGCAGGAAGACGGTGCCCACGCCAATGCGGCTGGGATGAATCAGTATGGCATTGGAATCAGTTTGGTCGGGAATTTTTCAAAGGAACGGGTTCCCGATGCTCAGATGGAATCACTCGTTTTCTTAGTCAGTACGCTTCAGGCGCATTACCGTATTCCGTTAAGTCATGTGATCCGCCATTCGGATGTTCCGGGAAAGAATACGGAATGTCCGGGTATTTATTTTCCTTGGAACTCGTTTAAACGCGAGCTCCAAAAAGTAGCTCGATCCTGAACCCATTGCTTTCCAGCGGTTTCGACGGCGATGGAACACCATTCTTAGGGAGGTAGTGAAACGTGAAAGATTCGGCTTTTAAGCCGGGTGTTACCGCTCAAAGACTTTACCTCGTTGCCCCAGCGTTTGTCCTATTGGGTTTTGTCTGGATGTGTTTGGCAAATCGTTTATCTCCTGTCTTGGCGGCCGATTTTCTTTTCAACTTAACGCGCTATTCGGAACCGGAATTTCTGACGTTTGACGAATTGGTCGAAGTCTCTAAAAATCTAAATCCTGCGGGCCCTTTAAGAGAAAAATTGAGAAAGCTTTGGACGACACCTGTCATCAGCAACGAAGCGTATTACCGCGGAGCGCGGCCCAAGACACATCAAGACAATCGATTGGGATCGTTTATGCGCGTTGCGACTTGGAATATCGAAAAGTCGTTTCACATTGAAGACGCACGGATCGCTTTTACGGATCCAAACGGGTACCGGCGTCTCATGGATCCCGATAAAGCTTCGCCCGCCTCTGAGGAATACCGCGAAGCTGTCGAGCAGCAAGCGCTGCTCGCAGACGCCGATGTGATTTTACTTCAAGAAATGGATATCGGAGTGAAGCGGTCGGGTTATGTCGATGCGGCGCGCACGTTAGCCGAGGCACTCGACATGAATTACGCGTACGGGCCGGAGTACCTTGAAGTGGATCCGGCCTATTTGGGAATCGAAACCATTGCGCTTGAAGAAGGCAGTCACGATCAGGAGGCGATGGATTATTATGTGGTCGATCAGACGCGCTACAAGGGGGTGTTTGGTTCTGCGGTGTTGAGTCGGTATCCGATTAAATCCGTGACTGTCTTTCCGCTGAAAAATCAGGGCTATGATTGGTACCACGGAGAAAAAGAGCGGTTAACTTTTTTTGAAGAATCCCGCCGGTTTGGCGCTAAAACGATTTTTAGTTCGGCTCTCCATCGTGAAATAAAGGTAGGGAACAGAATTTTGATGAGGGTGGATCTAAGCGTTCCCGGACTTCCGGAGGATACGCTTACGGTAATCAACATTCATTTAGAGATCAAATGCCTTCCGAAAGCGCGCGATGCGCAGATCCAGGAAATCTTACAGTACATCCGACCGATCAAACATCCGGTGATCATGGCCGGAGATTTTAATTCCGCTCCCGGCGATTTGAGCCCGACCTCCGTTCTTCGCGAAATGAAACGAAAAGCAAAGGATCCTACCGTATGGTTTACGGAAGGGGTGAGGCAGCTGGCTCCCAACGCCCTGTTGGTCAATGCGACCCGGACGGTTTCAAACGTGACCAAGAACTTTCAAAATCCGACGGCACGCCACATTCCGGTGATCGCGCCCAATGAAACGTCGAAATTATTCAAAAGCATCGAAAACTTTAGGTTTGATGACGGTACCGCGTTTGACTTTCGCGGGGACGCGTCTCGTTCCGTCAAGGGTAAGGACGGGTACCTCTCCAATGCAAATCAGCGCGACCGGTTGGGATATAAAACCACGTTTGAGCTCAGGCGGACCATCGCCGAAGTGATCGGAAAGTACCGCTTGGATTGGGTTTTTGTTAAATCTTTTTTAAAGGATCCGCGGGATACCAAAAGTTTGTATCGGTTTTCGCCGCACTTTGGCCGGACGCTCGAAGAAATGAATACGATCTTAAAGACTCAAATTTCGGATCATCATCCGAACATCGTGGATCTTCCGTTTGACGAGCCCGTTTTGTAGGGGCGGCTCTTGTGGTCGCCCCATTCGGGCGGGCCTTGCCCGCGCCTCTACATTGCGTAGCTTTAAAAAAGATTGTTTTTTAATTTTGTTCTTAAAGGAAGTCTTGGTATAATGCACCCCACGATTGAAACGTTGATGTAAAACGTTTGCGTGTGTGGTGGTAAAATTAATAGACCGTGTACGATCAAGGAGGAAACAATGGCGAGACAGCCCAATGCAGCATTTATGAAGGCGTTAACCCCCAGTGCAGAGCTTGCGAAAGTCGTGGGGTCTTCTCCGCTGCCGAGAACTGAAGTGACGAAGAAGTTGTGGGCATACATCAAGAAGAATAATCTTCAAGACTCGAGCAACAAACGAAACATCAATGCGGATGCGACACTCAAATCGGTTTTTGGCGGCAAGAGCTCTGTGAATATGTTTGAGATGACGAAACTCGTCGCCAAACATCTGAGTTAATCCAGCGCCATCAAGTAGTTCAAATCATATCCATTGAAAGAGATGTAATGGTGAGCCGGCTACCTTGCTGAAGAGTAGGGAAGCCGGCTCGCTTTTTATCCGCCTACGCACCTGCCCGCCATCTGGCAGGCGGGGTTGAATGCGTTGGACGGATCCTCCGAAGCTTTAGCGAAGGAGGATTACAATTTGTTTGTGATCGGAGAAACGAATGGCACGGGCAAGCATCGGAAAAGCGATTCATTGTGTTGCGAAGGATGAAACAGGACTTTTGGGCCGCGTTGTGGTGGCGATGGCACAAAAGAACGTGTTCATTCTTCATTTGTCCGCGTACACGGTAAGTGAGATAGGTTATCTTGAGCTTGTTACGAAACCTGAAGATTTTGATCGAGCCATTGCCGCAATATCGTATTTCATCCCGAAAATCGAAGAACGAGAAGTGCTCATCGTCGAATTTGAAAATAAAGTGGGCACCCTTGCCGAGGTCGCAAAGATTTTAGGCAACCACAACATCGGCATTCGCTACGTTTATGGCACCAGTGCAGACGGTTTCAAAATCGTAGGTGTTTTTTCGACCGAAAACAACCGCCGGGCGTGTGAACTCATTAACGGCAGTTCTGAGTAAGTTTTATTTTTGAAGTTCCCGCAGTTTCCCTGCCGATTCTAATACCAAAAAATAATTCTTGACAGAACCCCAGTGTTAATTAAGATAGTGTCTCATTGAGACATTGTCTCATTACGAAAAGGATGCCAGAGATGTACAAAGCCAAAGACATTGCGTTCCAGAAGTTGCTCGTTGAGCGAGGCCTCAAATATACGTACGAGCGAAGATGTATTTATGATGAAATTCTCGGAATCAACAAGCACTTTGACGCAGAGAAGCTTTATGGGCGCTTTAAAAAGCGCGGCGACCGCATTTCACGCGCAACGGTGTACCGAACCATTCCTCTTTTACTTGAAGCCGGAGTGATTCAAAAATCCGCAGGTGACGGGAAAGGTGATTTTTTTGAAAAGACCGCTTTGAAAGGCCATCACGACCATATGATTTGTATGGAGTGCGGAACCATTATTGAGTTTCAGTGTGACCGAATCGAAAAAGCTCAAAACGAAATGTGTGCCAAGCATAAGTTTCAACCCTCCTTTCACGATCACCGGATTTTTGGACTGTGCGCGGAATGTCGGTAGGAATACGATGAATTTGGACTGTTTAACAAGAAAACGGATTTGGGAAGTGGATTGCCTTTCGGTCGATGCGTCGATTGCCGCTTCTTTTGATTGGCGGGATTTGGTGAATTTGCTTCAAAGTGCGGGGCATCGTTTTGATTTTGATATGCCGGAAGCGCTTTTAGAAATGGAAGTCCAAAACCTCATCCATCGTTATTGCCACAGCGAAAATGCCGTTTCGCTTCGGGTTGAATCGCTGCTGAATCAATGGCACGGCGAAACCATCCGCGAACTTACCGAGATGAGCGTGGATGAGATTTGTCATTTCGTCATGCACTTGGACTGCAGCCGCAACCTCAATTTAGAGGCGTTTTTTTGGGCGCTTGGTTCTGATGATCGTGATCGCTTAGATTGCGTCCGACGAAGACTTCATCAGCACGTTCAAATTTTCTTGATTCGCAATCACGTGAAATCAAGTGAGGGAAGAGAGGTTTAGAAATGTATCAAGCATTTATGGTGGTGTTGCGTGAAGGGTTCGAAGCGTTTTTGATCGTGGCCATTATTTTAGCGTATCTCCATAAGACCGTTCAGACCCGTTTGGTGCGGGCTGCCTTGTGGGGAATTGCGGGTTCTGTGGTGCTGAGCGGTTTTCTCGGTTGGATTTTATGGCTTACTCAAGGTGCCAACCGGCCGCTTTGGGAAGGAATTTTTGGAGTGGTCACGGTCATTTTGGTAGGAGCTTTGGTCGCTCACATGTGGCGCGTAGGCCCCAAACTGAAAGAGCAAATGGAACGGCGGCTTGCTCACATGACGGAGATTTCGACCGGTCAGACATCGTTTTTGGGCGTGTTTGTCTTTACGCTTTTTATGATCACTCGCGAAGGGATGGAAACAGCGCTTCTCCTTTTTCAAATTCACGAGCCAAAGATCGTGACGGGCATTGTCCTCGGAATTTTCGGAGCCGGTGCCATGGCCTATGTGTGGTACCGATGCGGCTACCTCGTGAATCTGAAACATTTTTTTCGAGTCACGGCAGTTTTTCTTCTTCTGTTTACGGTTCAAATTTCGGTTCAAGCGTTTCATGAATTTACGGAAGCCGGCATTTTTCCAAACAGCGAAGCGCTTCATGTGGCGAGCGAACCTTATTCCATGGAAGGAGTTTATGGCAAGTGGTTTCAATGGTTGTCGTTTTTGTTTTGTGGCGGCTGGCTGATTGGGGTTTGGTTTTTGGAGCGGGTTCGAAACGGTCGCGAACCTAAGACAGCGCTTTTCGATTCAGAGGGCAGCACCCGCCCCGACGTTCTTTCGGAAGGTGTCCCACGGTCCTGAATTTAATCCGCGCAGCGAACGTACAGTAAAAATTTAATATCGATTCAACTCACCAAAACAAAAAAGGAGCAGCATGATGAAGAAATATCTTTATGTCGCGTCGGTTTTTACGTTTCTTTTGTCTAGTTCAGCCGTGGTGTACGCCGAAGTTTCGGATCCGAACCTGGAAATTCAATCGCTTAAGAAAGCGTTTGAGAAACTTCAAGCCGAATATGGAGCAGAGATTCAGAGTCTGAGGGCGCAAGTTAAATCCTTAAAAGAGCACCAGGAAGAAACGGTGATTCGGGCCGTTGATGAGAGAGTAGGTGAGGCAGTCGAGAAAAAGCTTTCAGGCGTGGATTATGTGGGCAGGTACGAAGGGCCTTTTCAAAAAGGCGGTCTCATTTATCGAAATCCATCCGGCTTTGGAAATGTGAGTGTCGGCGGTTATGTCGATCATGAATTCGAAAACTTTGAGAACACCAATTCGACCTTTGACCAGCACCGTTGGATCATCAACATCGGAGCGGAACTGGCGAATCGGCTCAGATTTTACTCCGAATATGAAATTGAACACGGCGGCACCGACGCTGCGGGAGGCGGCGAAGCACATGTAGAACAGGCCTGGATGGATTATTTAATTAAAGACTGGATTAATTTCAGGGCCGGAGCGCTGCTTGTTCCGTTCGGCAGATACAATCTCTATCACGATTCTGATTTACAGGATTTAACGGACAGGCCGCTCTTAAGTCGGGACGTGATTCCGACGACGTGGACGGAATCGGGAGCCGGTTTTTACGGCGAGTTCTATCCCAAGATCGGAACGTTCGAGGATTTGAAAGTCGCTTATGAGACGTATGTGATGAACGGTTTGAACAGCGGATTTTCCGATACCGGCTTGGGAGGTGCGCGCGGGAGCATTGAGTCCGACAACAACAACAGCAAGTCTTGGGTCGGAAGAGTGGTGGTAAGTCCCGCCATCGGCCATGAACTTGCCGTTAGCGGATACACGGGAAAGTTTAATCAGAGCAACGATCTTATTAACGGAATCGGCCTTGATTTTCTTTCCACGTGGGGCCCCTTGGAACTTTTGGGCGAGTATGCTTTTTTTGATATTGACAGCCCCGCTGCCGGCACGGCTCTTCCGGAACGAGCGACCGGTTTTTATCTGCAGGGAAATTATCACTTCTGGCCGCACGTCCTTGACCAAACCTTTCTGGGCTCCGGCTTTGACAATCCAACCTTTACCTTCGTAACTCGGTTGGGTTTGGTGGAAATCGAAGACGACAATGATTTAACCACCGGGGACAACAGTGAAGGCAGATTGACGTTTGGATTGAATTATCGGCCCGTTGAAAGCTGGGTCCTCAAATTGGAGTATCAGATCAACAGCAATCACAACGAAAACCTGGAACGGGGCGGTAACGATGGTTTCATCGCTTCGGTCGCGATGGGTTTTTAAACCCCAGGAGCGGACGGGAACGTGAAGATGGAAGAAGAAGAAGTCAGAGAACGTGATTTTACGTGCGAGGTAGAGAGAGCCGCGAAAAAACGGCGGCACTCCTTGAGAAGCGAAGTGTTCCCAAAAGGGCTGTATCGGTTCCCGGGACTTCGGGGTGCTCCTTTAAGTTTTCGGCTCTTAGCGAGCGTACTCCTCTGTCTTCTTGGCGTGAGTTACCTCGTTTTGCTTGCCAGCATCGGATCCGATACGGAGATGAAAATGGCGAACATTGTTGAGGCCTACCGCACTTTTACGACCACGGAACTTTTGGAGCATACCTTCAAGTATCTGCCGTGGTTCATTGGGACGTTCGGCGCGACGCTCACTTTGTTTTGCCTGAGCTCCTACCCGGAAAAGCTAAAACTGTTTTTCGTATGTGCCGTGCCTATTGCCATTCTTTCAGACATGGGTTCTATGTGGCTGATTCGTGCTCACGCTCTCTTCGGTTGGCAGCTCCTTGCATCAGGATTTTTTTTAGCACTTTGTTTCGTCACTCTGTTCGCATTAATTCAGAGAGATTTGTGGTAGAAAATCTTGCCTTGCCAATTTTTGTCTTTTGTCGTTGACGCGGCAACATCACGATCGGTACAATCCGTGATTTTGGAACCCTTGTTTTAAAAACGATCGAGGACCCGTGTGGTCTTTAAAATACTGTTCGTCACCCTGCTCGTTTTCGTTACCTCTGCTCCCGTTGGTTTTGCCCATCGTCCTTTTGCAACGGAAGACGCCGGCACGTTAGATCCGGGTCGCTTTGAACTTGAAATCGGTCATGACTACATCGAACACGGTGACGGCGACCGGTCTGTTTCGGGAACGTATACGGTCAATGCAGGCGTTCTCGAAAAATTAGAAATGGATTTTACTGTTCCCGTCACTTATTACCTGCGTCAAGATGATTTGACGGAACGCGGCTTGAACGATTTAACCTTAGTGGGCAAATACAGGTTGTTGGATGAAACCGCCGCGTTGCCTGCTTTAACGGCTGTCGGTTCTGTCACTTTCCCCACAGGCGACTCTGACAAAGGACTAGGCAACTCAAAAACGAATTATCAATTGCTCGCCGCCCTCACCAAAACGATCGGAAGGGTAACGATGCACGGCAACGTCGGATGGGATTTTCTCTCCGATGAAAAGGATCAAGTGCTCGTCCGCGGGGGTTTTGCTTACGAGTTCTTACCCAAGTGGCACGTCTTAGGTGAGTGGGAAGCTGCGTCTGATTTTGATTCCGATACCGATAACGAGACTTCGGGTCTTTTGGTTGGATTTCTGTGGTTTCCAAATCCGAAGTGGATGTGGGACGCAGGAATTCGATTCGGCACGGTTTCCGAAGAAGATAATTTTGTCATCACAAGCGGTCTCACCCTTGCTTTTTAAAGACGACGGCCCAATTTAGAAAACCGCTTGATTTGACAGAAGCGATTTCTGGAGGTAAAAAACATTCCATGCGGTACATAAAACAAGCGGCCATCTCGGCAATCGGTTTGGCCGCTTTCTTGTTGTTCCGGCCCATCGAGGCCGTCTATCATTATTGGTCCAAGTGCATTTCTGGAGAAATCAGCACGGCAAGAATGGTCTGGACGGAAGAGGCGTATGCCGAAGTCCTGATCAGTTCAGCAGACGCGCTCCAGATTCTTTTGCCCCACGCAGACCAACGCACCGAGGAAATTCATCGCCTCACGGATGAACAAGTGAAAACTATCGAACGCCGAGCGCACGTAACATTTGATCCTGAGTTTTCGCGCGAGTTTCACTTCCACATAGGTCGAAGCAACGGAGTTGTGACTGCGTATGCGGTTGAAGACACGGTCCACGGGAAATGGGGACCCATTCGGTACATGATTATTTTTGATCCGGCAGGGAAGGTACTGGATGTGATCGTGCTGGAGTACCAGGAAAAGCGTGGCCGGCCGGTGGCAGAGCGCCGTTTCTTGAAACAATTTGTCGGGAAAAAGGCCGGTGACAACGTTCGTCTTAATAAAGACATACGCAGTGTGACGGGTGCATCTATGTCTTCAGGCGGGATGGCCAACGGTATTCGGAAAATGATCCACGTATTTGGAGAGCTTTATGGTTCTCAGTCCTAGTGGTTTGAGTAGAGACAGAGCTTGCATTCGCCGGGTGCGGTATGTGATGGGCACTTTTGTGGAAATTGAGGTTGCTTGCGAACATCAGCCGCAAGCCGCGGATGCGATCGAAGCGGCATTTTCTGAGTTCAGACGGCTTGAAGGACTTTTGAGCAAGTTTATTCCCGACAGCCCGGTCGGGCAGGTGAACCGGTTCGGAAGCGGTCATCCGGTTGAAGTGCCGCGGGAAATGTTTGACCTTACGGAACGCGCTGTGCGTTTTTCGGAGAAAACCTCGGGAGCATTTGACATTACCGTGAATCCCCTCATGGAACTGTGGGGAACGGCGGAGATGAAGGGCATTCTTCCGCGCGATGAGGAAATGGTGTCGACGCTTGCGAAAGTCGACACACAGCATCTTTTGCTTTCAGCCGAGGACAGCACCATCGGTTTTAAAGCGCCGGGCTGCCAGATCGATTTTGGCGCGATTGGCAAAGGGTATGCCATGGATCGGGCCGTTGAGGTTTTAAAACGTTACGAGGTAACTCATGCACTCGTGAATGCGGGAGGAGCTATATCCTGTTTGGATGAGTATCCTTCTGCGATTGGTATTCGAAATCCGTTGGATGCTGAAGATTTGCTTGCGAGTGTTACGCTTCAAAATAATTCCGTCGCGACTTCTGCGAGCGGAGAACGATTCTTTCGTATCGGCGGTGATCGGTACAGCCATGTGATCGATCCCAGAACCGGCAATCCGGTACATCATCATCTCGTGAGCGCTACGGTTATCGCAGATACCGCTGAACTTGCCGATGTGTTTTCCACGGCAGTGTTCGTTCTTGGTTTGAACCGCGGGATGGATCTGATTGAAGCAACAGAGGGTTTGGAAGCAGTTCTCCTAAGAGGTTATTCGAGTCCTTTTGAGGTCCATATTTCTTCCGGCCTGAAAGAAACCTCCCGCACCACTCCTACCAACTTCTAATCCAACCCTGATTAAGTTGCAGGGAGATGCCTTCAAGAGAAGACAAAAAGGGATTATTTTGGGACATTTTTGTTGTTACCCCGTCTAAATCTTTCCTCAACAGTAAGTTTTAAGCGATTCCCAGATAAATTTTAAAGAGAAAATTGATTTTCTTTTGAAAGTTGCACGGATATTGCTTTAACCATCGCCAACAGGTTTGAAAATGCCCCATCTGATTTTGGGGCATCAGGGTTTGATGTATAGTTTTAAGCAGTCCAGGCCTTTTTTGGAAGAAAGGAGTTTTGAATGGATCCGAAAATAATGGCTGATACGTTATGGACACTCATAACCGCTATGCTCGTTTTTTTTATGAACATGGGGTTTGCCTGTGTCGAAAGCGGTTTTGCGCGAAGTAAAAACTGTGTGAACATTTTATCGAAGAACTTTATCGTGTTTGCAATCTCTACGGTGGCATTTTGGCTTATCGGTTGGGGGTTGATGTTCGGAGACGGTAATAGTTTATTTGGAACGAACGGACTCTGGATGATTGGAGGTGCCGACAACAGCCCGGAAACAGGGGATGCGTATCAGGGAGCGTACAGCGCCATTGCATGGACAGGCGTACCTCTCCTCGCGAAATTTTTCTTCCAGCTTGTGTTTGCCGGAACGGCGGCGACCATTGTTTCGGGAGCAGTAGCAGAGAGAATTAAGTATATTTCGTTCATCCTTTTTTCTTTCTTGCTGGTGGCCTTTATCTACCCTCTTTCAGGACACTGGATCTGGGGTGGCGGCTGGCTGGCGGGTTTGGGAATGTGGGATTTTGCGGGCTCAACAGTCGTCCACTCGGTCGGAGGATGGGCAGCTTTGGCGGGTGTTATCGTTTTAGGACCGCGCCTCGGAAAATTTGGCGCAGATGGCAGTATTAATGCTATTCCCGGACATAATCTTGCGCTCGCAACGATTGGAGCGTTCGTTTTATGGCTCGGATGGTTCGGTTTTAATCCGGGCAGCACAATGGCTGCGGATCCGGGTTTGATCGCTCATATTTGTGTGACCACCAATATGGCCGCGGCTACCGGCATTCTTGGCGCAACGATAACGTCGTGGCTGTTGTTGAAGAAGCCTGATCTCGGCATGACCATTAACGGTTGTTTGGCCGGCCTTGTGGCCATCACGGCTCCGTGCGCGTTTGTCGGAGTAGGAAGTTCGGCCATCATCGGTCTTCTTGCCGGGATTATTGTGGTGCTCGCGGTCATCATGTTTGATAGAATTCGAATCGATGATCCGGTCGGAGCGCTTTCAGTCCACTTGGTCAATGGCGTGTTTGGTACCCTGTGCGTCGGTTTATTCGCCCAGGATTGGGTGAGCCCGGGAACGACGGGGAACGGCTTGTTTTTTGGCGGTGGAACAGCGTTATTAAGATCACAAATCATCGGCATTGCAGCGGTCGGCGCGTTCGTTTTCTTAGCTGCGCTTCTTTTTTGGTCGTTGATTAAGGCCACGATCGGTCTTCGTGTCAGTTTGAAAGAAGAGATTGAAGGCCTTGACATTGGAGAGCACGGAAACTTTGCCTATCCGGATTTCAGCATTCGGAAAGCATGGTTTTCGGCAACTCACGGCGGTCCCGCTTCGAATTCCGGGCACGTCAGTTCAAGAGTGCGAGAAGAGGTGCTTACATGAAAAAGATAGAAGCCATTATTCGTCCCGAAAAGCTTGAAGCTGTTCGGAACACCCTTGAGAGTTCCGGTTATCCCGGGATCATGCTTACCGAGGTTCAGGGACACGGTAAGCAAAAAGGGTTCACCCAGCAATGGCGCGGGGAAGAATATCGGGTGGATCTTTTGCCTAAGATCAAACTCGAGATTGTCGTCAACGATGAGGATGTCAAACGAATCATTGATGCCATCATCAGTTGTGCAAAGACCGGTCAAGTAGGCGACGGGAAAATTTTTGTCTACGACGTGGTGGAAGCCATCCGGATTCGCACACGGGAATCCGGCAAAGTCGCTGTTTGATTGCCGCGAGCTTTTCAAACTAGCTTCAAAGGGGAGAGAGGCGTTATGGGCTGCAAGTCCATAGCGCCTCTTTTTTGTATTTGCACAGCCGCGCCATCCGGTGATTGATTCATGTGCTATAATCCGCTCTTTCATTCGAGAGACTATGCATGGCGAGCAACCGGTTCAAACACAGTACGATCACTTGGCGGATTACTATGACCTTCGGTGGAGAACTTATATTAGTTCTTCGCTTGCGGCTTTGATACGCCGTCTCCGTTTAAAAGGGAACGAACGAGTCTTGGACGTTGGCGCTGGGACAGGCGCTCTTGAGGAGTTGCTTGTGAGCCGTTATCCATCTTTGGACATAACGGGGATAGATCTTTCTAACGGCATGCTGGCAAAGGCGCGAACGAAACTCAAACCATATCCGAGTGTCAGATTCCAAGCCGCGGACGTTTCCAACCTTCCTTTTCAGGATGGGCACTATGATCTTGTGGTGTCTGCGAGTGCCTTCCATTATTTTGATGATCCGGATCGAGCGCTTACGGAAATGCGGCGCGTTTTGAAGAACGAAGGAACCATCGTGATTCTGGATTGGTGCAAGGACCATTGGACGTGCCGGTTGTTGGATCTTTGGCTGCGTGCCGTTCAGACGTCCTATCGCGGGTGTTACCGGATTCGGGAACTCGCATCAAAAATGGAGCGTGCCGGTTTTCAAATTCAATCTAAACTGAAATTTCAAATTTCGTTTTTTTGGGGCTTGATGCTTCTTGAAGCAAAAAAATGAATTGGTGAGTATCTTTCAAACGTTCGGTGAAATCATTTCAGTTTTGCACGGAATTTGCTAAAATAGCATCCTTTCCGGAGGGACCATGGATCACTTGGATGCAGCACAAATCATTCACTACATTTTGACGCCGGCGGTCATGATTTCCAGTTCGGCCTTGTTTCTCTTGGGCCTTCAAAATCGATTGTCCAATCTGTTTAGCCGGTTCCGGGCTCTCAATCATGAACGGCGGTCGCTCAGCCAGATGGCTTCCCGAAGTGCAAAAGACAATGAGCGGCTGGATAATGTTGTCCTCCAACTTGACCGGTTGATGAGACGCGTCCGATACGTTAAAAACGCCGTTATTTGTTTGTATTTAGCCGTTGTTGCTTTTATCGGGACGTCGCTCTGCCTTTTTTTAACGAGGTATGCATTTCTGCCGCTTGTGAAAACAGCGCTTTTTATTTTTTTTGCCGGCCTTTTGTTTATGCTTCTGGCTCTCGTGTTGCTTATCAGTGAAGTGACCATTGCCTATTACATTCTTCGGTTGGAACAACGTTCTTGAATCCAAACATAAACCGTTTAACGATGGGTAGAAAATCATGAAGGGATTGGGACTTGTGGAACAGATCGCATTGGTTGCGGCCATTGTATTGCCGTTATGGAATATTCCGCTCGTGGTGCGGATTATCAAAAGAAAATCCTCAGAAGACTTTAGTCTTGCTTGGGCCTTTGGCGTGTGGACGTGTTTTGTCCTGATGGCACCACAAGCGTTTTTTTCACCCGATCTGGTATGGCGGGTTTTTAACATGGTGAATCTCGTCCTTCTGACATTGGTCGTTTTGGTTGTTGTTCTATATCGCAAAAGATAGCGAACCTCCTAGAAAATTTTCTCTTTACCATCTTCATTTAAAAATTTATAAAGACCTTCCTTTTGGTTGAATGTTTGTTTCACAACTTGCATTTTCCATTTAAAGAGGCTATGCTTGCGATAAAAATAACGCGCGAAGGTCTTCATGACAAAGTTCAAGCAAAATAAATTGATTTCCTGCATAAACATCATACTGCTTCTGATCGCCGTTGCGTTCGTTGCACCCCATACGGCTCAAGCCAATCAAAGCTCCGAGTCTTCAGTTCTTGAACGGCCTTTGGAATTAATCAAAGAAGGCCGAACCCAAGCAGCGGTTTCCGAGCTCGAAACCATCGTTGGAAATAACCCTCAGGATCAACAAGCCCGCTCTCTTCTTGCTGATTTGTATGTCACTCAAAACAAAACATCGAAGGCGGAAAAAAACTATAGCAAAGTGATCAAAATGAATCCGAATAATGCTCAAGCGTACAACAATCTGGGAATTGTTTATTTGAAAGAAGGCAAGACTAAAAAAGCAATGGACCATTTTCGGTTGGCGATCGAAAAGGACCCCAAGCTTGCGGAAGCTCATTACAATTTAGGTGAAGCGGCTTTAATCGCTGGAAAGTCAAAAATTGCAGCAGACTATTTTCAAAAAGTATTGAATCTCAATCCAAAGGATAAATCCGTTCACGGCAAATTAGGGGTTGCCCTTGCGCAATCCGGCGCCATCTCGGAAGCTCTCCCGCACTTTAAAGAAGCCATTCAGGCAGACCCTGCCGATTTCCAAAGTCGGAATGATTTGGGTTTTGCCTACTTGAACTTGGGAAAACCGGATCAAGCGTTACCGCAGTTTCAGGAAGTATTGAAATCTCACCCCGATAGTACGATGGCCCATTTTGGGCTTGGTCTTTCCCTAAAATCTTTGGGGAAATCGGAGGAAGCTATCCAAGCATTCAAGAAAACTCATGAATTCAGTCCGA
>Ga0155834_168_pt2 | contig 19921 bp, 31 predicted proteins | sample RifCSPlowO2_01_FD_107488 | JGI IMG/M metagenome (GOLD analysis project Ga0155834, IMG submission 107488) | Omnitrophica bacterium RIFCSPLOWO2_01_FULL_50_24
TTTTCAAAATAAAGATCCACAAGGTAGCGGTCCCATTTGTCCGGAGTCTTGGTCGTAGCAATCAATACGTCCCTGTACGGGCCTTTGCCTTTTTCCGCTGAAGGAAGCGCTAAAAGCGATTCAACAAAGTCCCGGGCCGCGCGGCCTTCAGGAGTATCGATCTCAGGTGCATCAATTCCTTTCAGGCGGATTTTATCATCTCGAAAACCGCCGAAGCCCTTGTCGATAAAAAGCCAATACGTGTCCGCGTCCGGAAAATGCTGGACCTTAGCCCGGTAGGTGTAGAGATCGGCCTTGGTGGCAGCAGGTTTGGCTGCAAGTTGATCAAGTGACGTACCCTCCACAATGTCTCCGTTCTTAAGATTGCCTTTGTTGGATCCAGTGAGCTCGCGAAAATCCCGGAATCCAAGATCAAGAAACAAGCGGCCGTCCCGCTCGACCACGCGGCAGTGGTTCAGTTTCCCCTTTCGGCCGCGGAGGATGTAAGAACCGGGCGCAAATGCCGGTTTTCTGCCGTCCGTAAGTGCTGCTTGCCCGCCGTCTGTTTGGAGGGCTTGCCCGCGGATTCTTTGGGCAAGCTCTCGGACCGTCCAACCTTCTTTGAGCGCTTCGGCTGCGAGGGTCTTTCTCGCTTCTGCGTCTTTAACTTCCAAAAGTGCCCGGTGGTGGCTGACCGTCAATTTTCCCAACGTTGGGAAAATTGGGTTATTTCGATACACACTCAAAGCATCGTAAAGATAGTTCTTATCGTGATTTAAATCATTTGCGAGCTTTGGGATCACCTTGTCACCGTAAGGCGCCCGGCCGGGTGTTTTCTTTTCGTGTTTGAGATAGAGGTGGATCCAACGGCCTGTCTCCCAGAACATCCGGGTCTGGATTTCCTCAAGCGCTTTTTGGGCACGCGCGCGGCCTCTGGCAAGTGTCTCGCGGACACGCTCAAGCAGTTCCTTGTACGAACGCGGCGGCTTGCCCGCCGTCTGTTTGGAGGGCTTACCCGCCGTTAACCCTTTGGCGGAAGGGGATACTTTCTTGACAGTTGTTTTAGCTTTAATCATCATTCCCTTTTTAAACGTTTTCATAATCACCTCGTTTTTGATTTTTTTTCTTCGCTGACGGCATCTTTAAGCATTCGGCAGTAGAGATCAAACCCAACCCGATGAATGAAACCGCTTTGTTCGTGGCCGAGAATATTGCCGGCTCCGCGGATTTCTAAATCTTGCAGCGCAATTTTAAATCCAGATCCCAAATCACTAAAACGCTCAATGGCGGCAAGTCGTTTCTCCGCATCTTGAGTCATCACCCAGTTTCTCGGCACCAGAAAATAAGCGTAGGCCTGGCGAACCGTCGGATAGCGGCCCACGCGGCCCCGGAGCTGGTACAAATCGGCAAGTCCAAACATGTCGGCGCGATTCACAATGATCGTATTGACGTTCGGAATATCAATCCCCGATTCGATGATATTGGTGGAGATAAGACAATTCACTTTGCCGTCGATAAAGTCGCTCATCACCCGCTCCAGCGCCGGAGCTTGCATCTGGCCGTGCGCCACGCAAAACGACGCGTGAGGTACGAGGCGGGTTAAGTGAGCGTGAATCTTCTCGATCGATTGAACTCGATTGTGCACAAAATAAACCTGACCTTTCCGGGCAAGTTCATGTTCAACCGCTTGTTTCACGCGTTCATCGTCATGCTCAAGAATTTCGGTCCGGACCGGAAGTCTTTGTTGGGGCGGCGTTTCAAGCGTCGACATATCCCGCACTCCCATGAGCGACATATAGAGGGTCCTCGGAATCGGAGTTGCCGTCAGCGTGAGCACATCGATCGTTTCGCGCATGAGTTTCAACCGTTCTTTATGACGCACGCCGAAGCGCTGCTCCTCATCAATCACAAGCAAACCCAAGTCCTTAAACTCAACATCGCGGGACAAAAGCCGGTGGGTTCCGATAATGATGTCGACTTTCCCCGCCTTCAGCCGTTCAATCACCTTCTTCTGTGCCCCTTGTGTTCGATACCGACTCAAGAGTTCCGTCGTGCATCCGGTTCCGTCCAACCGCCGTTTGAGAGTCAAGTAATGTTGTTCCGCCAGCAACGTGGTAGGAACAAAAAATGCTGCCTGTTTCCCGCCGAGGACCGCTTTGTACGCGGCGCGAACTGCGACTTCCGTTTTTCCGTACCCGACATCGCCCGAAATCAGCCGGTCCATCGATTTTTCGCTTTCCATATCCCGGAAGACATCATCGGTTGCCCGCCGTTGATCGGGTGTTTCCTGAAATGGAAATGAACTCTCGAATTCACGCGCGAGTGCTTCGTGTTTTGGAAATGCAAAACCCGGAAGCACTTCACGTTTTGCCTGAAGTTCCACCACATCGTGCGCAAACCCTTTGACCGCGCGCCGCGTGCGCTCTTTGGCGCGGCTCCATTCTTTGCTGTGAAGCCGTGTGAGTTTGGGCTTCTTGCCTTCAACCCCGATAAACCGCTCCAGCAACTGGTGCTGATCAAACGGCAGGTACAAAATTTCCCCGCGGTCAAATTCTAAAGCGAGGCACCGTTTGGTGCTGCCCGAAATTTTTAATGCCTTGGTGCCTAAAAACTGAGCGATCCCGTATTCCACATGCACCACAAAATCACCGGGACGAATGTCTTCAAGTCCCGCCAAGGGTTCATAGTCGCCGTACTGGCTTCGCAAACGATCGCGCTTCCTTAAAAACGCTTCCGAGACCGGCAACAGAAAAATCTCCTCAAAGGTGGTCAAGCTCTTTCCCTCGTGGAGGGAATAGTCCCGAATCGACTCAATCCGATCTAATTGGAACTGGATTCGCACGGGAGCGCGGTAGGAAAGCGGATAAACGTCAACCGTTCCGCCCCGGACGGAATGCTCTCCGGGCTCTTCTACGGTTTTGGTTTCGTGATAATTCAGGGAATGAAATTGTTTAAGAAGTTCGGTGCGGGAAATAAGGTCGCCCACGCGAAAGCGTACGACGGCTAAGGTTAAATCTTGTGCAGCCATTCACGAATGCGATCGATGCCCGATTCGATGTCTTGTTCCGAAGCGGCAAAACTAAGCCGAACCGCATTGTCGTCACCGAATGCGGCGCCGGGAACCACGGCCACTTTGGCCTGATCGAGGAGACGATTTGCAAAATCGATCGATTTTAACTTGGTCTTGGAAATGTCGACAAAAAGATAAAACGCCCCGCTGGGCTTAAACGGCGTCAGCTTCGGTATTTCGTTCACGATCCGATAAATCAGATTCCGCCGTTCCTCGAAACGCTTCCGCATTTTTTCGACATCCGCAGCACCGCTTCTGAGCGCTTCCAGATAACCCCGTTGGGCGAACGAGGTCGGATTAGAGGTTGAATGACTTTGGAGAGCCGTCGAGGCAGATGCAACGGACTTTGGCGCCGCAAGAAATCCAAGCCGCCATCCCGTCATCGCATAGGATTTACTGGCTCCTCCTACGGTCACCGTTCGGGCAAGAACATCCGGATCCAATGCTCCGATCGAATAGTGTTTAACGCCGTCGTAGACAAGCTCGCCGTATATTTCATCGCTGATGACAAATAAAGAACGATCCTTGACGATTCGGCCGATCTCTTCTAATAACGTCTTCGAAAATACAGCGCCGGTCGGATTGGAAGGAGAATTGATAATGATCCCTTTTGTCCTTTTGGTGATCAGTTTCTCAAGCTGCTTCGCGGTAAAGGTATAACCGTCCTTTGATCCGGTCCTTAAAATCACGGGTTTGCCGCCCGCGAGGGTAACCATTTCCGGATAACTTAACCAATAAGGAGACGGAATAATCACTTCGTCTCCTTCGTCAACGAGGACTTGAAGTGCGTTGTACACCGCGTGTTTGGCTCCGCACGTTACGACGATTTGATCGGGCTCATACGAAAGATGGTTGGCGCGCGCCAGTTCGCGTGACAACGCTTTCTTAAGTTCGGGAATTCCGGAAACGGGGGTGTACTTGGTAAACCCCTCGTTCAAAGCTTGGATGGCGGCACTTTTTACGGCTTGCGGAGTGTCAAAATCGGGCTCGCCGGCCGAGAGAGAAATGACATCTACGCCTTCTTGCTTCAGCTGTTTCGCTTTTGCGGTAATATCGAGGGTAGCAGACGGGGTAACTTGCTTAATTCGTTTGGATAGATTCATGGTCGTTCGTCAAGGGACGGCGCCGGTCGGGTACCTATTATTTTTTCTTTTTAAGATCCTCGTCGTCCCCTTTCAGAAAACGACGCAATGAACTCAAAAACCCGCCCTTCTTAGCAGTTTCTTTTTTCGAAATTTCTTCTTTCGTTTCTTTGGCTGCCTGGCGCTTTTCGGGTTTCTTTTCTTCTTTTGCCTTTTCGGGCGCCGTAAGTTTTGGACTTTTCTCTTTCTTGGGCTTCTTGGGTTTCGCTTCTTCGATCGGTATCGTAAATTCAAGGAGAGAAACGGATGCGCCGTCGCCGGGACGAACTCGGTAATGAAGCACTCGGGTGTAGCCGCCCTTGCGATCTTTGAACTTGGGAGCGATCGTATTCAACATGCGTTGGGCAAGCGCTTCCGAACCGGAACCAAGCTCCTGGATCAAATGGCGTCGTGCATGAAGCGTGTTCTGCTTTGCAATCGTCACCAACTGATCCACGAAGCGGGCCGCTTCTTTTGCACTGGCATGCGTGGTCACCACTTGCTGACGTCCAATCAGACTTCGCGCCAGATTCCTCAAGAGCGCGCGCCGATGCTCATGCGTAAGCCCAAGTCGTTTATGTTTTCGTCCGTGTCTCATAGCTTAAAACCTAACCGTCAAGCGACAGGCGTTTTCTTTTTTTTCATTCGTTCTGCGATATTCATCCCCAAGTGGAGCCCCATATTGGCCAGGATAGTTTGTATTTCGGAAAGAGATTTTTTCCCGAAATTCTTGTACTTCAACATTTCTCCTTCCACTTTTTGCACGAGGTCACCGATCGTTTTAATGTTCGCCGCCTCCAAGCAATTGGCGCTCCGAACGGAAAGCTCGAGTTCGGTGATCGGTTTCCGGATGAGCTCTAAAAACTCCGTATCTTCCTCTTCTTCCTCTTCCTCTTCTTCGGGAAGTTCCCCGTAATTGACGAAAATGTCGAGATGCCGCTGATAAATGTTTGAAGCGTAAAGCAGTGCTTCTTCAGGGATCATCGCGCCATTCGTCCAAACTTCAATGACGAGGCGGTCGTAATCGGTAACTTGCCCCACTCGGCTGTCCTCAACGAAAAAATTCACCTTTTCTACCGGTGAAAAGAGAGAGTCGACAAAAATGGTTCCGATCGGACTTCCTTCTTGTTTGTTCCGCTCGGCAGGTACATACCCCCGGCCGCGGGCAACTTCCATTTCCATCCGAAACCGGATGGCTTTCGTCAAGGTAGCGATTTTTAAATCGGGATTGACGACTTCAACTGTTTCGTCTGCCTGGATGTCTTTAGCGATCACGTCGCCCTTTCGATTGACGTCGATCGATATCTTCTTCGGCTGTTTGCCGTGATACTTCAAAACCAGCTTTTTCACATTCAGGACAATCTGCGGTACATCTTCCACAACACCCTCTATGGACGAAAATTCATGAAGGACGTTGTCAATCTTAATACTGGTGACGGCGGCGCCTTCAATGGATGAAATCAAAACACGCCGTAAACCGTTTCCGATCGTAGCACCATAACCCCGCTCAAAAGGCTCCGCCGAAAACTTGCCGTACGCCGGTGTGAGCGATGCCTGATCTACTTCAAGCCGCTTTGGCATCTCAAACGTTTTCCACCTAATTCCCATAATGGTTCTCCTCCTTCAAAATAGCTGATGACTTACTTGGAATACAATTCAACAATTAACGATTCCTCAACCGGCAAAGCCGCATCTGCTTTCGTTGGGTAACGCAGGATGATCCCCTCAAGTTGATTTCGATCGAGCGACAACCAGCTGGGTACTACTAAATCTTTAAACATTTCAAGCCGTGCTTTAATCCGACTCACATTTGCTTCTTTGCTTCTGGGGGTAATCTTATCTCCGGACTTTACCGTATAGGACGGAATGTTCACGCACTTCCCGTTCACGAAAATATGCCCGTGGTTGACTAACTGACGCGCTTCTCTCCGGCTCGTTGCAAAAAATAGTCGAAACACCACATTGTCCAGACGACGTTCCAAAAGTTGAATCAAGGTCTCGCCCGTGACTCCGGTTTTAAGAGCTGCCCGGTTGAAGAAAACACGAAATTGCCGTTCCAAAACACCGTAAATCCTTTTCAGTTTCTGTTTTTCACGAAGCTGGAGACCATAATCGGACAGCTTCATTCTTCTGCTTTTTGCGGTGCCCGGCGTTTGAGTTAAACGTTTTTCAAGTTTTTCATTGCGCCGATGACCGCCTTTTAAAAAAAGGTCGACTCCTTCGCGCCTCGACAAGCGAAAAACAGGACCTGTGTAACGCGCCATGAATTAAACCCTCCTCCGCTTTGGAGGCCGACACCCATTATGAGGCACCGGCGTTACGTCTTTAATGGCTGTCACCTGTATCCCGGCCGTTTGAAGAGCGCGAACGGCAGATTCGCGTCCGGAACCAGGACCGCTCACATAAACTTCAACTTCTTTCATGCCATTTTCCACAGCTTTTTTCGCCGCTTCCTGGGAAGCTACTTGAGCCGCATAAGGAGTAGACTTTTTCGAGCCCTTAAAACCCGTGCTGCCGGCACTTGCCCAACACACCGTATTTCCGGCAGGATCCGTAACGGTCACAATCGTGTTATTAAAGGAAGCCAAGATATGAACAATCCCTTTGGGGACTTGTTTTGTTTTCTTTTTCGCCATTCTTTTTAACCTTTCCTATTTAATGTAGAACTTATGAAGCTACTTCTAAAATCATCACTTCGGGGCAGGAGCTTTCTTGGAAAGTCCGCCGACCGTTTTACGCTTGCCTTTTCGGGTTCTCGCATTCGTATGAGTCCGCTGCCCCCGGACCGGCAAACCTCTCACATGCCTCATGCCGCGATAAGATTTGATATCGATCAGACGCTTAATGTTCTTTTGGATTTCTCGGCGCAGTTCTCCCTCCACCTTGTAATTTGATTTCTGGATAATGGAGGTAATCTGAGCCACTTCCTTCTCGGACAGTTCCTTAGCGCGCTTGTTCGGATTGATTTGAGCTTCTTTTAAGATTCGGTTGGACAAGGGCCAACCCACTCCGTACAGATAGGTCAGCGCCACTTCAATACGTTTCTCGCTTGGAATATCCACTCCTAAAATTCTCGGCATGTTTTAACCTTGCCTCTGCTTGTGTTTTGGATTTTGGCAAATCACGAAAACGACGCGTTTCCGGCGTACCACTTTGCAATGTTCACAAATTTTCTTCACAGAAGTGCGCACTTTCATTGAACGTCCCCCTTAGACACGATACGTAATCCGGCCCCGCGCTAAATCGTAAGGCGATAATTCAACTTTGACGCGGTCACCGGAAATAATACGAATGTAATGCATCCTCATTTTCCCTGAAATATGCGCGAGCACGAGGTGCCCATTATCAAGTTTCACTCGAAACATCGCGTTGGGAAGCGGCTCGACCACGGTTCCCTCTACATCAATCGCTTCTTCTTTTGCCATCTGTTTACTCCGACGACCCCTTGCACTCCTGCGGCCCCGTAAGGTTTATAGGACCCTGTTCGGTTAAAGCAATCGTATCTTCATAATGCGCAGCCAGCTCGTGATCCCGTGTAACCACGGTCCAAGAATCATCTAAGATCTCGACCTCGTGTCCCCCGGCTGTCACCATCGGTTCTATCGCAAGTACCATTCCTGCCTCCAGCTTTGATCCCTTGCCGGCTTTTCCGAAATTGGGGACTTGAGGATCTTCATGAAGCGCACGGCCGATTCCGTGACCCACAAAATCCCGAACCACCGAAAACCCCTGCGACTCTACATAAGTTTGAATCGCATAAGAGATGTCACCGATCCGATTGCCCGTTTTCATCTCGGCCATTCCGACAAAAAGTGCCCGCCGCGCTGCTTCCATCAATTCAACAGCTCCGCTTGAGACGCGGCCGATCGGCCAAGTTCTGGCCGCATCGCTGTAATATCCCTCATAAATCAAACCCAGGTCGACGCTTAAAATGTCGCCGGTCTGTAGCTTACAACGTTTTGACGGAATCCCATGAACCACCACTTGATTGACCGACGTGCAAACGGTGGCCGGAAAACCCCGGTATCCTTTAAATGCCGGTTGCGCGTCCTCGGCCCGAATCAACTGCTCCGCCTTTTGGTCAAGTTCGTAAGTGGTCATGCCGACGCGAACCGACCGTTTCAACTTTTGGATCACTATACTCAATCGGCGCGCGGCTTCACGCATGATTTCGATTTCCCGTTTCGACTTCAACGAAATCATGACGACACGAAAAACTTAGCCAACTCTTTCTGGACGGGTTCGATGTCCAAATCACCGTCAATGACGCGCAAGACGCCGCGTGCCTTATAAAAATCGATGAGCGGCGCGGTTTCATTTTGATACACGGTAAACCGTTCATGAATCGTATCCGGACGGTCGTCGGTTCGAACGGTCAACGCAGTTCCGCACAGGTCGCAAATCCCTTCCCGTTTCGGCGGAATGTTGCGCACGTGATAGTTGGCACCGCAGTTCGGGCACGTTTGCCTTCCGGAAAGCCGTTCGATCAATTTCCGCTCTGAGGTATTAAATTCAACCGCGATGCGTACCTTTCGATGCTTTTCCGAAAGCATTTGATCCAAGGCCTTGGCCTGCTCTACGGTTCGCGGAAAACCGTCCAACAAAGATCCTTGAGCAACGTCGGAATCTTGGAGCCGCTTTTCGATCATCTCAATCACGAGCTGGTCGGGAACCAATTTTCCATTTTCAACGAACGACTTAGCACGTTTCCCAAGAGGGGTGCCTTCCTTGATATTTGACCGCAGCAGGTCTCCCGCCGCAATGTGCGGCACTCGATACCGCTCGCTCAATATCCTTGCGTGCGTTCCCTTCCCCGCTCCCGGAGGACCTAACAATACGACATCGCGAGCCATGCTAACGAATTCTGGCCTTCAACTTGCCCTTCTTGATAAACCCTTCGTAATGACGCATCAAGAGCTGCGATTCGATTGTTTTCATCGTATCTAAGATGACGCCCACGATGATGAGCAGCCCCGTTCCGCCAAAGAAACTCGCAACCAAAAAAGGAATGTTCAACACTCTCGGCGAATTGATCATGCTCGGGAAAATGGCGATGAGCGCCAAGAACACCGCGCCGCTAAATGCCACCCGAGTCATTAAATAATCCAAATGTTCCGCTGTGTTTTTCCCCGGCCGAATCCCCGGAATAAAACCGCCGTATTTTTGAAGATTGTTTGCCACGTCAATGGGATTAAACGTAATCGCCGTATAGAAAAACGTAAAAAAGACAATCAAAAATGCCGTCAAGCTCGTGTACACCACCGAACCGGGCGCGAGACCCGTTGCAATCGACCGCACGATCCCCTGAGAGGGAAAAAAACCGGCGATGGTTGCCGGAAATAAAATAATCGACTGCGCAAAAATAATCGGGATGACTCCCGCTTGATTCACCTTGAGCGGCAAATAAGTGCTCTGACCGCCGTAGACGCGATGTCCCCTGATTTGTTTGGCGTATTGAACCGGAATTTTCCGTTGACCTTGGATAATTAAAATTACGGTCACAACGGTAAACACAAACAAAACCGCCATTAACGCAAGTTTCCAATACGCCAACTGTCCGAATCGAATCAAAGAACCGGTTTGAACAATCGCCGTTGGAACTGCCTCAATAATACCGGCCGTAATCAGAATCGACATCCCGTTGCCGATTCCGTGCTCGTCAATTTGTTCGCCCAGCCACATAATAAACACAGTGCCTGCGGTTAACGTCAAAATGGTCATCAACCGAAAGGACCAGCCTGGATTGGGAACAATCACCGTACCCTGGAACGCATTGGGGTTCTCAAGCCAAAGCGAAATAAAAAAGGTTTGAATCAGAGCCAGAATCAACGTTCCGTACCGCGTATATTGAATCAGCGTCCTTCGACCTTCTTCACCCCCCTCTTTGGCCAAACGTTCCAAATGAGGAACGACTACGGTCAAAAGCTGCAAAATAATCGAGGCGGAAATATACGGCATGATCCCCAAAGCAAAAACGGTTGCGCGTTGAAGCGCGCCGCCGGAAAACAACGCCATAATCCCAAACAGATTGCCGCCGGACGTTCCTGCCAGCCGCTGAAAAAAAACGCTCAGCGCATTTCCGTCGACTCCGGGCGTCGGAAGATGAGCACCCACCCGATAAATGGCTATGATAAAGAGCGTAAACAGAACTTTTCGTTTAAGTTCCGGAACTTTAAATATGTTCCCAAGTGCCCGTAGCATCAGTCTAGGACGGTTGCTTGCTCTTTAGAAGAACAGCTTGCCCGCCCGCACGTTCAATGGCTTCTTTGGCGTGCGAACTAAATTTATGGGCGCGGACCACTAATTTTTTCTTAAGCTCTCCGCGTCCGAGAATTTTGAGGCCGCTCTCTAAACGTTTAATGATCTTCTTTTCGATGAGTAACTCGGGCGATACTTCCGGAACGTTCATCAAATTTAATTGATCTAAATTCACGACAGCAAATAACCTATGACGCGGAGCATTAAAACCTCTCTTTGCAACCCGAAGATAGAACGGCGTTTGGCCCCCTTCGAAACCCGGCCGCATGGTAAACCCGGACCTTGCGCGCTGTCCTTTATGTCCCCTGGTCGAAGTTTTGCCGTGACCGGAACCGGGACCCCGGCCGATTCTTTTAATTCTCTTATGATACGGTTTCTTGCTCTTCACTGGATTGCGTTTCCTCGTCCTGTTCCGCTGATTCCGCCCGGGTTTTCATACTTTGAAGGCCGACAAGCGTCGCCTTTAAAACATTGATGGAGTTGTCGCTCCCGAGACTTTTTGTCAAAATATTTCGAATACCGGCGCATTCGCAGACTGCGCGGACAGCGCCTCCTGCAATAATCCCCGTTCCTTCTAAGGCGGGCTTCAATAACACTCTTGCGGCGCCATAGACACCGATCACTTCATGGGGGATCGTCGTGTCGCGAAGCGGTATCTCGATCTGGCTTTTCCGAGCCGCTCCCATTGATTTTCGTATCGCGTCAGCGACTTCGGCGGCTTTTTCCAATGCATACCCCACTTTTCCCCGGCCGTTTCCGATCACCACCAAGGCACTAAAATGAAACCGCCGGCCGCCCTTTACCACCTTCGCAATTCGGTTGATTTGAACTACTTTTTCAATTTGAGCCGTTTCGCCGGAAGCGGCCGCTTGTTCCGGTCGAACGCTTTTGCTCGCCGCGGGCGGTTTCCTTTGCAGGTCGTTGGATTGAAAACTACTTTGTGTTGCTTTTTCAGAGTCGGTCAATGCTGAAAACTCCTTACCGTTTAAAGTTGAATCCCATTTTCCCGAAGCGCTTCGGCCAGTGCCTTGAGTCTGCCGTGATAAGGGTGTCCGCCGCGATCGAATACAATCTGTATTAACTTCTTCTTTTTGAGTGCTTCGGCCAAATAGGCCCCGAATTCTTTCGCTGCTTGGACGTTGCCTGAGTTTTTCCTAGACTTTTTTTGAAAACCGGGACTCAACGTGGATACGCCCAAGAGCGTACGGTCTTCCAAGTCGTTAATGGCCTGAGCATACAAATGACGGCTCGATCTAAATATGCTTAATCTGGGCCGTTCGGCTGTGCCCGATATTTTCTTTCGGCTCCGTTTGTGGCGTTTACGATTTTTTTCTATCTTCTCTTCAACTAACACCGGATCACCCTGCAGCTTTTCCAGCTTTCCTTCTAATTTGCTCTCCGGCGTAACGCACGCCTTTGCCTTTGTACGGCTCCGGCTCATAAAAACCGCGTATCTCCGCCGCCGATTGCCCCACCAGCGCTTTGTCAAAACCTGTCACGGTAAGCAGGGTAGGTTTCGGAACCTCAATCTTAATCCCTTCCGGAATGTGATAGTGAATCGGATGAGAGAATCCTAAAGACAATTGCAGTATTTTCCCTTTTAACTCGGCGCGGAATCCAACTCCTTCAATTTCCAGCGATTTTGAAAATTCCTCTGTAACCCCTTTGACCATATTGAAAATGAGAGACCGAGTTAATCCGTGCAGCGACCGATCGCGAGATGCGTTTGTGGGACGGTTCACGGTAATTTGATCCTTGTCAAAAGCAACTTTCATCCGAGGATGAACATTCAAATCCAGTTTCCCTTTCGGACCCTCGACATGAACCTTCTGACCCGTGATTTGAACCTGAACCCCTTTAGGAACGCTCACTGGTAATTTTCCGATCCGCGACATATAAGTATAGTCTTCTCCCCGGTCACCAGACCTTACAGAGAAGTTCTCCTCCGATTCGTTCCGTCCTGGCTGCTCGATCCGTCATCAGACCTTTCGAAGTGGAAAGTATTCCGATTCCCAACCCCCCCAGCACCCGAGGAATTTCGCTGGTGGGAACATAATGACGCAAGCCTGGTTTTGACACACGAACTATCGATTGAATCGCGGGCTTTTTACCGCCGCGATACTTCAGATGAATACGGATTAACTTCCTGGGATTTTCTTCGATGACTTTAAAATTCCTGATGAAACCTTCTTTTTTCAAAATTTCCGTCATCGTAACCGTAAGTTTTGAACCCCGGACCGTTACGGTCTCTTTGAGTGCACGCGACGCATTTCGAATTCGAGTTAAGTAATCCGCTACCGGATCAGTGACTGCTCCCATATCCGCCTCTTTTTACTAGTGGGGCTACCAACTTGACTTGGTGACGCCCGGGATAACCCCTTGATTTGCAAATTCGCGAAAACAGATTCGGCACAATTTAAATTTCCTGATATACCCTCTGGGTCTCCCGCAGGATTGACAGCGGTGATAACCTCTCACTTTAAATTTTGGCTTTCGCCTTTGTTTAACAATCAAACATGTCTTGGCCATCTAGGACATTCTCCGAACCGTTATTTTCGAAATGGAAATCCCATTAATTCAAACATCCGTTTTACGTCTTCTTTTTTAGAAGTGGACGTTACAAACGTGATGTCCATTCCCTGTATTTTCACTACTTTATCGAGTTCAACCTCCGGAAAGATACTTTGTTCTTGAAGCCCGATGGAAAGGTTGGCCTGACCGTCAAAGCTTGAATCCGGGAAGCCGCGAAAGTCACGAATACGCGGCATCGCTACCTGAAACAATCGTTCCACAAACTCATACATTCTATTTCCGCGGAGTGTTACCTTGAGACCAATCGGAGCGCCTTCTCTTAATTTAAAGGCGGAGATCGATTTTTTTGCCTTTCTGTAAACGGGCTTTTGCCCCGTAATCAAAGCCAGCTCCTGACTCAACCGCTCTAACACCTTTGCGTCTTGGGCACCCTCTTTAACTCCCATGTTGATCACCACTTTTTGGATTCGCGGCGCCACGAGCGGACTTTTATAACTAAATTCTTTAATCAGCGCGGGGACAACCGTCGCACGATAAACTTCTAAGAGTTTTGGCGTTTTTCTAGCTGAGGTACGCTGAGTTGCTTGTTCTGCCATTTTAAATAATCTCGTGACACTTTTTACAAACGCGTTGTTTTGTCTTGTCCGCCAAAAACTGATAGCCCACGCGGGTTGGTTTCGAACAACGAGGGCAAATCAATTGAACGTTTGACCGGTCGATCCGGCCTTCCACTTTATGGAGCCCCCCTTTGGGGTTCTGTTGGCTCGGCCGGACATAAGACGTCATATAATTAAGCGCTTCCACAAGCACGCGATTTTCGGAAGGGAAAACCTTTAGAATTTTTCCCTTCTTTCCGCGGTCTTTCCCCGTCCGAACGGTCACGTAATCTCCTTTTTTCACCCTCACCGACATGGTTACACTACCTCCGGCGCCAATGAAATAATCTTCGTAAAGTTCAACTCGCGCAGCTCGCGGGCCACGGGCCCAAAAATTCGGGTTCCGCGCGGATTCTGTTGATTGTCGATAATCACGATCGCATTAGAATTAAACCGCACCGTGGAACCGTCCGACCGGCGAACGGGATTCCGAGTCCGAACCACCACTGCCTTGACCACCTCTCCGGCTTTCACAATCGCATCCGGAGTGGCTTCTTTAACGGAAGCGGTAATAATATCTCCGATTTCAGCCGTTGCCTTGCTCCGGCGATGCAGTACACCGATCATCGCGACGCGTTTCGCGCCTGTGTTATCAGCGATTTCCAAAATAGAGCGCATTTGAATCATGACGAAAATCCCCTGGTTACGACGCGGTACTCAAAATCTGAACGATGCGCCATCGTTTCGTTTTCGAAATAGGTTTGCTTTCGACCATCAAGACCTTATCGCCGATCTTGGCGGCTTTTTGCTCGTCGTGCGCAACATATTTCTTGCGGCGGGTCATCACCTTCTGGTACACGGGATGTTGGACTCGTCGCGTCACCTCAACAATAGCCGTTTTCTCCATTTTGTTGCTCACTACAATCCCGATTGCTTGTTTCCTCTGATGCTCAGCCATGGTCTTTTGATCGCAGTTCCTTTTGGACTGTCAATACTTTTGCCAAACTTCTCCGAGTATATTTGATTTTGGAAAAATTTTCTAATTTCGCGAGCTTCACCTGAAAACGAAGGTCATAAAGCTCCTTCTTCAGACTCTCTGCCTTGTCTTTTAATTCGTCCAACGAAAGTGACCTTAACTCTTTAGCTTTCAACAATGCCATGTGTTATGTGCCTAATCGTTTAACAAACTTTGTCCGAAACGGCAGCTTGTGTGCGCACAATCTAAATGCAGATCGCGCTAACGTTTCGGGGACACCGCCCATTTCAAATAAAACCCGTCCTGGTTTGACAACAGCCACGTAATATTCTGGAGCTCCTTTGCCTTTTCCCATACGAGTTTCCGCCGGTTTTTTTGAAAATGGTTTATCGGGAAAAACCCGCATCCAAATTTTTCCGCCGCGTTTGACGTGACGCGTGAGTGCTACCCGCGACGCCTCAAGTTGAATGGCAGTGAGCCAACCGTGCCCAATTGCTTTTAATCCAAAGTCCCCAAAATGAACATGAAGAGCCCCTGCCGAGATTCCCCTCATCTTCCCGCGGTGATGCTTTCGAAATTTGACCCTCTTCGGCATTAGTGACATAGCGCTTACGCAGTACCTTTCGGTTCGCCTGGCAGTTCATGTACCGTTAGACTCTCTTTCGCCGATTCGGAAGTTGCATGTGGGCTGATTAGATCTACATGGTCACTCGGGACCGTTTGTTTTGCTTTATCCGCTAGAACCTGTTGCGCTTCTACTTTTTGAAGGTGCCGTTTCTCCAGCTTCTTAACACGCTCCGCTTCCTCGCGCTTGACCAAAACATCGCCGAGGTAAATCCAAACCTTCACACCAATAGTTCCGTACGTCGTAAATGCCTCTGAAAAACCATAAGTCACATTTGCCCGAAAGGTTCCAAGAGGAACTTTTCCCTGTTTATAACCTTCGGTTCTCGCGATCTCAGATCCGCCCAGTCGGCCCTTGCAGCGAATTTTCACTCCGCCGGCGCCGCGGGACATTGCGCTTGAGAGAGCTTTCTTCATAGCTTTCCTAAAGGCAACGCGCTTTTCCAGTTGCAACGCGATATTTTCGGAAACCAATTGCGCATCGATTTGCGGAACTTTGACTTCCTTGATATCAAGAAACACTTCGGAACCGGTTAACTTCGAAACTTCTTCGCGCACGGAATTGATTTCCTGCCCGCCGCGGCCGATGACGATGCCTGGCCTTGCCGTATAAATCCAGATTCGAAGTTTTCCGACAGACCGCTCAATCGTAATGTCGGAAACGCCCGCCATTTTCAACCTATTCTTCAGAAATTTTCGAATTCGAAGGTCCTCGTGAAGTAAATCGCCGAAGCCCTTGCGCGCAAACCACTTTCCCTTCCAATCCTTAATGTATCCCAACCTCAAACCGTATGGATGCGATTTTTGACCCACGAAAAAACTCCTCTCAGCTTACCGTCCACTTCAAAATTCGTACCCTGCGGCTCAAATGATTCATCACTTAGATGCTCCGGCTGCTTTCCGTTGTACTCTCGGTTTCTTTACAGACTTCGGACTTTCCGCTTTAGACGGTTTCGTTTCTTTGGTGCTTTCCGGAGCTTGGACTCGAACTTCCCGCTCACCCAAAACCACACGCAAATGTGTCGAGCGTTTCAAAATTACATCTGCGCGGCCCATAGATCGAGACATATACCGTTTAAGACTGGGGCCTCCGTCCGCTCGAATGTCGCGCACGAACAGACGACTCTCGTCCATCTTCAAATCCTTGGCATTGGCTTCAGCACTTTTTAATGTTTTTTCAACCAAACGCGCTGCCTTCTTATTCAAACGAGCCAGCGTGTCAAGGGCGCGCTTCACCGGTTTGAAACGCACTTGATTGATGACCAAGCGCATTTTTCTCGGGGCAATCCGGATGTATTTGGTAACGGCTCGCGCTTCCATGTTACGTCGCCGGCGTTGACGCGGCTAATTCCTTCGCCTTATCTTGCGCCGCGCTGTGTTTCCTAAAGGTCCGCGTAGCGACAAACTCGCCCAATTTATGGCCCACCATGTTTTCAGTGATATAAACGTTGTTAAAAATCCTACCGTTATGCACCGCAAAGGTTAAGCCGACAAAATCGGGCGGAATGGTTGAGCGCCTGGACCACGTTTTAATCGGCTTGCGGTCTCTGGCTTGCTGCGCCTTTTGAGCTTTGATGAGTAATTTCTCATCTACAAATGCACCCTTATACGCTGAGCGGCCCACGTTTTAAGTTCTCCTATCCTTAACAATGAAGCGGCTGCTGGTCTTGCTCCGTTTCCTCGTCTTTAACCCTTTGGAAAGCTGACCCCATGCGCTGCACGGATGACGTCCGCCGGACGATTTACCTTCTCCGCCGCCGAGCGGATGATCGACTGGATTCATGGCAACCCCGCGCACGTTGGGTCTGACGCCCAACCACCTTTTGCGGCCGGCCTTCCCATACGATATATTTTCGTGATCCTTGTTGGAACACTGACCGATGGTGGCAAATGCATCCAACTTCACCATTCGCACTTCGCCCGACGGAAGTTTCACATGAGCATATTCATTTTCTTTCGCCAAGATACGCGCTGAACCGCCTGCGGAACGAACCATTTTCCCGCCGCGGCCGGGTTCCAACTCTATGTTGTGAATGGAAATCCCTTCCGGAATGTTGCGGAGCGGCAGGTGATTACCGATTTTCACCTCAACGTTTGCACCGCTTGCGACCGTTTGACCTACCCTTAATCCGTCCGGCGCCAGCATATAACTTTTTTCCCCGTTCGGATATTGAATCAGCGAGATGCGGCACGTTCGGTTCGGATCATACTCAACCGTAAGCACGGTCGCTTCCGCGTCATGCCGAGAACGTTTGAAATCAACAAGCCGGATCCGCCGCTTGTGACCGCCGCCGCGGTGATACGATGTCAGATGGCCATACAGATTCCGGCCGCCCGTCCGCTTTTTGATGATCGTAAGCGGTTTAAAAGGCCGGTCGGTCGTGATTTCCGAAAAGTCGGAAACGCTTCCGAATCGGCGCGTTGGTGTTGTGGGTTTAAATTTAATAAGCGGCACAGGTTTTCTCCTAAGTCAAATCGATTTTTTGGCCTTCTTTTAAGGTCACTACTGCTTTTTTCCAATCTGAAGTCATTCCGGGCTGATAACGTACCCGTTTCCATTTTCCGCCGACGCACATGGTATTTACCTTCTCGACCTTAACGTTAAAAAGCCGCTCAACCGCTTCTCGGATTTCGTGTTTCTGAGCATTTTTAGCGACATGAAAATAATATTTCCGATGTTCGGCCTGTTTCGATCCTTTTTCCGTCAGTAACGGCTCGCGGATAACGTCGTAAACGTTCATGCTCGGACCTCTGTTTCCGAGGATTTGCCAGGCGCTGCCTCTTCGGGTACTGCAAGCGCTCTGCGTTCAATGGTGGCAAGGGCATTTTTCTCGATGAGCACCTTGGAACGCCGGACAATGTGATAGGCGTTGACGTCGCTTGCCAGCTTGACTGAAAACGTATCGTGAAGATTTTGTGATGCCCGCTTTAATTTTTCATCGACCGACTTAACGACAAACAGAGTCGGCGTGTCGACCAGTTTGAGCATCTTGAGAATGCTGAAAAGTTCTTTTGTTTTTGCCTCTTTGAGTGCGGCATCTTTCAAGAAAACGATGTTGTTCTCCTTGTTTTTCAGACTTAAAGCCGAAATCAAAGCGCTCCGTTTCATTCCGCTGGACAAGCGGGTATAGTAACTCCTGGGGTGCGGTCCAAAAACGGTGCCGCCTCCGCGCCAAATCGGGGATCTTCGGGAACCGTGACGTGCACGGCCCGTACCTTTTTGACGCCACGGTTTCTTACCCCCGCCGCGAACTTCTCCACGCGTTTTGGTGCTGTGCGTTCCGCGCCTTAAATTTCCGCCAAGCCGAACGACTACAAAATCAAGAAGGTGCCGGTTGACGCGTGAACCAAAAACAGCATCGTTCAATTCGATCTCGCCGCCGGCTTTTCCTGTTTTTTCATATAAGGTAGCTTTGCTCATAAGACCTTTGACTTACTTTCCGGTTTTCTTTGCCGCCGTTTTTGCGACAGGTTTCTTCTTAGAGGGCTTGGGCGGTTCTTTTTTCTCGGGCAATTTAAGTTCCTCTAAACCCTCTTCCGGCGAACGCCATTTCCGGGGACGGCGGTGTTTCACTGCTTCCCGTACAACGAGATAGCCATTCCTGGGACCGGGAACCGCGCCGCGCACTGCCATCACATGGTGTTCCAAATCAATGCTCTCAACCCGAAGGTTCTGAACAGTCGCCTGTTTTGCACCCATGTGGCCCGGTAATTTCACGCCCTTAAGTACGCGCGACGGGAACGAGGATTGACCGATAGAACCGGGTACGCGGCCAAACATAGAACCGTGGCCACGTTCACCGCCTTTGAAGTTGTGCCTTTTGACAACACCTTGAAAACCGCGGCCGATGGAGGTCCCGATCACATCCACAAAATCACCGACCGCAAAGTTATTCACGAGCACTTGTTTTCCCGTTTCAAGCCCCTCAAGAGTTTCCGTGCGAATTTCTTTTATGATTTTCTTTGGCTCAACTTTGTATTTCTTAAAATGTCCCAAAGCCGACCGATTCGTCCGCGATTCCTTCTTAGGGTCAAACCCCAGCTGAACGGATTGATAGCCGTCTGTTTCTTTTGTTTTAAGCTGCAAAACAGAACACGGACCAACCTCCAGAACCGTGACAGGAACCCGATGCCCGTCTTGATCAAACACCTGAGTCATTCCAACTTTTTTACCCACTAACCCGATCATTTTTCCCAGCGTTCCTTTACAATTTAATTTCGACATCGACACCGGCCGGTAACGCAAGCTTCATCAGAGCGTCAACGGTCCGCGCGGTCGGTTCCATAATTTCAAGAAGACGTTTAAACGTTCTCATTTCGAATTGCTCACGGGCTTTTTTATCGATCGTCGGCCCTCTTAACACAGTGGTCTTCCAGATTTCGGTCGGAAGCGGTATCGGGCCTACTACTCGAGCGCCCGTCAACTTCACCGTGTTAACGATCTCTTGAACCGATTGGTCCAACAACCGGTGATCATAAGCTCTTAGTCGAATGCGAACTTTTTCTTTGGTCATTTTTCCTTCCGCCTTAACTCACAATCTCACTGACGACTCCGGCGCCTACGGTCTTCCCGCCTTCGCGGATGGCGAAGCGAACTTCTTTTTCCATCGCCACGGGGGAAATGAGTTCTGCTTCCACAGCCACGTTGTCTCCGGGCATCACCATTTCAACCCCTTTGGGAAGGGTCATCACACCGGTGACGTCGGTGGTTCTAAAGTAAAACTGAGGCCGGTAGCCCGTAAAGAAGGGGGTATGGCGGCCGCCT
>Ga0155834_153_pt1 | contig 19566 bp, 17 predicted proteins | sample RifCSPlowO2_01_FD_107488 | JGI IMG/M metagenome (GOLD analysis project Ga0155834, IMG submission 107488) | Omnitrophica bacterium RIFCSPLOWO2_01_FULL_50_24
TTCACGCCGGATTTTCGAGCAAGGTCAGATGCCTTCCATCCCATTTCTTTTCGACGTGCCCGGATAACACGTCCCGGTAACACAAGAACGTTCGCCGCGTGTTTTCCATTATCCGTCATTTGGCGTTTATGTCGTCTCATGGTGTGTCGTCTTCTAATTTTTGTTTTCTAAAGCCGAACCGTTTCGATTATTTTTCGACAACGTTATTTTACGTCCTCGCTTCTTTTGATACTACCTTCAGACCTCACACACTCTCAGAAAATCCAGTCTGACTAGATTAATCTATTCAAACTATACACTTTAGGCCGCATTCTAACAAATAAGCGTTGTAAGTTATTGTGAATAAAAGGGTTATAGAACGTGGCGAAACGGGAATAAATAACAGACGGAAGAAACTAAATGTTCAGAATTCTCTTTATTTCAGACGGGAGACTTTTGAGAGGAACGCACATTTTTTCGTCTTTTGCCCTCATTTTTATTTCGACTTCTTGCCGCTCGAGATTCCGAGAACCGACGATCAATTGGACTGGACACCCAATAAGGTCGGCATCATTAAATTTAACGCCTGCACGTTCATCGCGATCGTCATACAAACAATCCACTCCCAAGTCGCTTAATTCCTGATATATCCGATCGGCGGCTTCCCGTGTGGGGCCATCTCCATGATTTACGGTGATGATATGAACACTGAAGGGATGAACAGAAATGGGCCAACAAATCCCGCGCTCATCGTGACACTGCTCCACAATAGCTGCAACGATCCGGTTCACTCCCAAGCCATAACACCCCATAAGCAACGGACGGTCCTTTCCGTCGGCCGTCCGAAAAATGGCTTTCAAAGGTTCTGAATAACGTGTTCCTAATTTAAACACGTGCCCTACTTCCATGGTGGTCACCAAGGAAAGTGTGCCGGAACACTTGCTGCACAAATCCCCTTCTTCCACGTATCGAAGATCGGCAACGAGGTCGGCTTTGAAATCCCTATGGATATTGACGTGACGGAGATGTTTATCTTTTTGATTTGCACCGGCTACAAAATCAGCCGTACGTACGACATCTTCGTCGACAATAATCCTCACCTTGTCTAATCCGACAGGGCCGGTAAACCCGAGGGGCGCGCCGCTTACGTTTTCGATTTCTTCCGGCCGGGCAAGTCTTAATGTTTTGGCACCCGCCAGTCTCTTGAGCTTTCCCTCATTGACTTCGTGATCACCCCGCACACAAGCCGCGAGCGGCTTTTCATCTGCAACATAAAGAATGGTTTTCACAAGTTGGGTTCGTTTCAACTTAAACCGAGCGGTGAGTTCCTCTACCGTTTTCAAGTTCGGCGTGTCGAACACTTCCATTTTGTTCGGCGACGCTTTCGGTTTTACCCCAGAAAGGGCGCGGGCTGCAATATCGCGGCTCGCAACATAACCGCACGGTTTCGACGTACAGGCAGCAATCCGATCCTCTCCATATTTTGACCGCACCATAAATTCATGGGAGGTATTTCCGCCCATGACGCCGGGATCTGCCGCTACAACGTCGATGGCGAGGTGCAACCGCTTAAAAATACGTTCGTATGCTTCGTACATGGTTCGGTAACTTTTTTCAAGCCCTGGTTCGTCGGCATCGAAACTATAGGCATCCTTCATCACAAACTCTTTGGTTCGGATGATTCCAAACCGAGGGCGCAATTCATCCCTAAATTTGGTTTGAATTTGATACAAGGTTTTGGGAAGGAGATGATAACTTTTGAGATAAGCGCCCGCGATTTCAGTGATCACTTCTTCGTGAGTAGGACCCAGAACAAATTCCTGCCCCGTTCGGTTCCGAAACGCAATTTTATCGCTCCCCAAGGTTTCGTACCGACCGGTCTCGCGCCAAAGATCCGCAGGCTGCAAGGCCGGCAGCAAGAGCTCAACGGCTCCGGTTCGATTCATTTCCTCCCGGATAATCTGGGTTACTTTTTGAAGTACGCGGAATCCTAAAGGAAGATAGGAATAAATTCCAGAAGCCAACTGCCGAATCATGCCGGCCTTAAGCATCAATTGATGACTCGCCGCTTCCGCTTCCTTCGCAACGTCCCGCAAGGTCGGAATAAGTGTTTGCGTCCAGCGCATCAAAAACCTCTTATAAAAAAAGGAATATCTTTATTTTGTCGATGACGCCGATTCTGACCAGATCATTAAAAACGACTACGGCCATCAGCAGCATTAAGAAACAAAAACCAACCTGAGTCACTCGCTCTTGAGTCCGAGTGCTCAACGGTTTTTTTCGAATCACCTCAATTGCCAAAAAAAAGAGATGACCGCCATCCAGCGCGGGAATGGGCAGCGCATTAATGACGCCGAGCGAAACGCTTAAGAGCGCGGTAAATTCAAGCACCGCGGCGAATCCCATTTGGGCTGCTCTGCCGGCAATCGAAACGATGCCGATGGGACCGATGAGCGTCTTCGGAGATAACTCACCCGTTACGAGCCGGCCGAGAGCTTGAAGCGTCAGAGTGCTTAACTGCCACTCCAGTTGAGCCGCTTTCACGACGGCAACTCTCAACGGATATTTCTCAACGATATAGTTCTCGGCCCACGTGATGCCGATACGGGGAACCCGCGTCAATTGACCAAATAAATCACGGCCTTCCTCAAACTGAGGTATCACCTGTATTTCTAAATTCTCATCGCCCCGTTTGACCGTAAAATTTAAAGGTGCCCCGCCGCTGGTTAAAATTTTCATCGTTAAATCCTGCCAACTGGAAACGGGCTTGTGGTTGACAGACGTCACTTCATCACCTATCCGGAGAGCGCTCGTTTCGGCCGGAAGTCCGCTGACAAAACCGCCGATTTGAGGTGCAAGAACCGGTCGTCCAAAACACATCATGGCAACAAACAGAACGTACGCGAGCGTAAAATTCATGGTAACGCCCGCAATTAAAATCACAAATCGACGCTGCGGAGTTGCCGCTAAGAAATCCGTCGGGTCCAAGATACCGCCTCGAGCTTCCACCTCCTCTAGACTTTCCCCTTTGGGCTTGACATACCCGCCGAACGGAATCAAAGAAATGGAATAACGGGTCTCGTGCCGTTTCCATCCCAAAAGTTCGGGCCCGAAACCAATCGAAAATTTTTCAACTCCCACTCCCGCATAACGACACGCCAAAAAATGACCTAACTCGTGAACAAAAATGAGAACACCCAAGATCGCCGCTGTAGGAATCAGGTGAACCAGAAACTCAAGCATAGACTTCCGACTCCTCGCGCGCCCAACGATCTGCTTCTAAGATTTGATTGAGAGTCGGCTGGTCTTGTCTTCGATGACGCCGCATGACTTTTTCAATCGTCTTCGGAATTTCGGTAAAGTTCATAGACCCTCGCAAAAACCGTTCAACGGCAACTTCGTTCGCCGCATTGAGAACGGCGGGCATGGTTCCGCCCGCTTCCGCAGCTTCATAGCCCAACGCCAGACACGGAAATTTCTTCACCTCCGGCTTGAAGAAGTGAAAATTCTCAACTTGGACCAGATTCAGGGAAGGAAGTGTATTTGTCAATCGCTTTGGATAACTTAACGCATATTGGATCGGAACCCTCATGTCGGTCACTCCCAGTTGAGCAAGCTGCGACCCGTCGACAAACTCAATTAATGCATGCACCACGGCTTCCGGATGAATAAGCACTTCGATTTGGCAACAGGATACTTCAAACAGATTTTTCGCTTCGATAACCTCGAGCCCTTTATTCATCAACGTAGACGAGTCAACGGTGATCTTCGGGCCCATTTTCCAACGGGGATGATGCAATGCTTGTTCGGGACGGATCCGCCTAAAATCTATTTTCTTCCTGAAAAATGGGCCGCCGGAAGACGTCAGAATTAATTTCTTGATCGATTCCTTTTCGCGTCCCTCAAGACATTGCCACAAGCCGGAATGTTCGCTGTCGATGGGTAAAATCGGCGAGTGGAACCGCTTGGCTTCGCGAGACAACAATTCCCCTGCCATCACCAACGGCTCTTTGTTGGCAATGGCTACCGATTTTCGGGCACGGATCGCAGATAAAATGGGCTTTAAACCGGCAGTACCAACCAAGGCAAAGATAATTTGTTGAGCGGACGCAAGCGTGCTGACCGCCGTCAAACCGTCTTCGCCCGTGACGACTTTAATCCGAAGGGGTTTTAATTTTTGCTCAAGCCACGCTGCTTCGGTGGGATCAAAAAGACAAACCATGTGAGGTCGAAATTGCTTAGCTTGTTCGGCCAGCAGCTTCGCGTTTCGCCTCGCGGCAAGTGCAACGACCTTCAACTCTTTCGAATGCGCGCGCACCACGCGAAGGGTATTCATCCCAATTGACCCCGTTGAACCAATAACGCTGATGTGTTTCACCAGATCACCCTTAGATGACCGACAAATAATAATAAACGATCGGGAATGTCAGCAGCAAACTGTCCACCACATCCAGAACCCCGCCCAATCCGGGAATATGACCGGAATCTTTGACGTTCGCGTCCCGTTTCAGAAGACTCTCCGCCAAATCACCCAATTGACCCATCACGCCGAGCGCCGAGCCCAAAATAACGAGGTGGAACATGGGGACATGAATCAAATACAGTTTTGACGCGAGCGAAAGTACAAACGTAACGGCAAATCCGCCCAATGCGCCTTCGACAGATTTATTGGGGCTGATGTGCTCAACGAGCCGATTGCTCCCAAATTGTTTCCCCACAAAATAAGCTCCCGCATCCCCGCCTTTTACCACCAGCAAGGTGTAAAACACCCAGCACGCTCCGTTGTCAAGAACTCGGATCTTGGTAATGAACGAAAGAAACCAACCCACATAAATCAGCCCAAACAAGGTGAGAGCCGTACTCACAATGGCATGTTCTTTTAAGTGCCGATGAAAATTAAAAACGAACAAACACAGAACGGCGATCGTTAAAACAATGACTTCTCCGGGCAAATAGAACGGAATCGGAAGCAGTGCGCCGAAGGTGAGCCCCAAATAACGGTTGATAAAAAATCCCTTGCTTTCGGCAAGAGAAAAATACTCATTCAAGCCCAATAAAACGAACGCTTCCACCACGAGCAAAAAAAACCACTGCGGGGCAAGAAAGATTGCATAAAGGGTGACGGCGACGAGGACGGCGGACCACGTCAGACGTTTCCAAAGCTGTGACTGTTCAATCATATCTGATCTCTTTAGTTTTCGAGTTTAGTTTTTAAGCACGAGCCAGCGCGGCGGCAACGAAAAATCAGTTCACGTGCACCGCTTAGCTGAGCGGCGGTCGGCCGCTTAGAGCAGCGGTACCGAACGGTTGGTTTGGCACCGCACCGGTACCGTTTGGTCAAGCGCCGGTCGGGCGCTCGTTCGAACGGCACTGCGCGGTTGGCGCAGTACCACCGAAACGCCGTTCTCGTTTCTGATATTCGCCGACGGCTTGAACGAAATCCGCCTTGTTAAAATCGGGCCAGTATTTTTCGCTCACGTACAATTCAGAATAAGAAATTTGCCACAAAAGAAAATTACTGAGCCGATATTCGCCGCTCGTCCGAATCAGCAGATCGGGATCCGGCATGTCCGCCGTAAAAAGTTCCTTGGAAAAAACGGTTTCCGTAATGTCGTTTTCGGAAAGCGTTCCCGCCCGAACGCGCCGGCACAACTTCTTCACCGCCTCGATAATCTCAAAACGGCTCGAATAGCTTAATGCGAGCGTTAAAACTAACTTTTGATTGTTCTTCGTTTTTTCCATATTCCGTTTAATTTTCCCTGCGACGTCCCCGGGCAGATCGTCAATACACCCGATGACATTGAAGCGAATCTGATTTTCATGCAATTCTTTCACTTCCGAATCAAGATAATGAGAAAGAAGCGTCATCAAGAAACTAACTTCTAATTTGGGCCGAGACCAATTTTCTTTTGAGAACGCGTACAACGTAAGATACTTGACCCCGAGTTCCGTAGCGGCTCGAATCACCTCCCGGATGACCTCGACACCTTTCCGGTGGCCTTCGACACGAGGCAGATTCCGCTCCTGAGCCCAGCGGCCGTTTCCGTCCATAATGATTGCAACGTGCTCGGGGAGATTAGACAAGTGAGCCATCAACCGAGATGGTTTGTGAACGTTTTGATCCAACGGAGACAACAGAAATCGGAACGCCCATGAGAACCTCGAGACGTTTGAGATAACGACGGGCTTGGATCGGCAAATCCCGCCACCGCCGAATCGAGGACGTGGGTTTCTGCCAACCGGGCCATTCCTCATACACGGGCTCGGCGTGCTCCAAGACTTCCGAATCCGCAGGAAAGGAGTTGTACCGTTTTCCGCGCAGTCGATACGCCACGCCGATTTTGATCTTTGGCAATTCATCCAGAACATCTAATTTCATCACGGCCATTTTCTTGAGCCCATTCACAAGAACCGAATGCCTTGCCACAAGCGCGTCAAACCAACCGCAACGGCGCGGACGCCCCGTGGTCGCGCCGAATTCTTCTCCGCGTTCTTGAATGTGTCTCAAAAGACCGGGGGGGAACAGGGTGGGAAACGGTCCCTCGCCCACTCGCGTGGTATATGCTTTCACAACGCCGATCACCTCCGTAATTTTGGAGGGATCTATTCCGGTCCCGGCAATGGCACCGCCGGCCGAAGCGTTGGAAGACGTCACAAAAGGATAAGTTCCGTGATCCACATCCAAAAGCGTCCCTTGGGCTCCTTCAAAAAGAATGTGTTTCTTTTGTCGATCAGCTTGATCGAGCAAAAGCGACGTGTTTCGAACGTAAGGCGCAAGCCGGTTCCGGTACTTTGCATACGTTCGATGCATATCGTTAAAAGAAAAAGGGCGGTGATTAAAAATTTTCTTCAAAATCAGATTTTTCTCCTTCAAAACGCGCTCAAGCCGTTCATCGAACACGCGGCGGTTCATTAAATCACACACCCGAATCCCCAGTCGATTGGCTTTGTCCGCGTAACAAGGGCCGATTCCCTTCTTGGTCGTCCCGATCTTGTGACCGCCTTTCCGTTCTTCTTTTAGTTGATCAATTAACCGATGGTAAGGAAAAATAATATGGGCCCGTTCACTCACGAAAAGTCGGCCTCGAACCGAAACTCCGCGTTTGGAAAGCATTTTGATTTCATCAAAAAAAGCTTCCAAATCAAGAACAACGCCGTTACCGAGCACACATTTAGTTCTAGGGTGAAGAATGCCGGATGGAATGTGATGCAGGATAAATTTCTCGGATCCGATATCGACGGTGTGACCCGCGTTGTTCCCGCCTTGAAATCGGACGATGTAATGACTCGTTCGGGCCAACAGGTCGATCATTTTCCCTTTTCCTTCGTCGCCCCATTGAGCACCAATTAAAATCACATTGGACATGGTCAAAACTTAATGACTTTAGCGTCCATAATCGGGCGAAACGCCTTCAATTCCTTTAGAACGGCGGGCGGGACCGTTTCGTCCAAATTCAAGACCGTCATGGCAAATGTTTTCGTTCCTTTGTTCACCCGGCCCAGACTCATTTCGGCAATGTTGATTTTACTTTTGCCCAAAATTCCGCCGACGGTCCCGACAACGCCGGGCTGGTCTTCGTTGTGAATCACTAAAACGTCACCTTTCGGAATCATGTCGAGGAAGAACTCGTTGATCCGGACAATCCGCGGATCACGATTGCCGAACAAGGTTCCCATAATTAAATTCTTGTGCTGGTTCACCGAAATTTCAACGGCCATGAACGTGGTAAAGTCTTCCGTCTGCGTCGTCTTACTTTCGCTCACCGTAATCCCCCGCTCGGCTGCAATTGACTTCGCATTCACGTAGTTCACCGACTCTCCGCATATCGGTTCAAGCAATCCCTTGACCGTTGCAATCGTCAAGGGTTCGATTTGAAGATTGGTCAGATCGCCGCCGTAACGGACCGATACATCCCGGACCCCGCCGCCGAACAATTGCGTGTGCATCGAGCCGATCCGCTCTGCCAACACCAGCCAGGGTTTGAGAAACCGAAGCGTTTCAAAATCGAGCGAAGGCATGTTAACCGCGTTTCGAATGCCCCGTTCCAAAAGAACGTCCACCACTTGTTTGGCAACCGCCGAAGCCACGTTTTCTTGCGCTTCTTGTGTTGCGGCTCCCAAATGGGGCGTCAGGACTACTTGCTTGAATTTCAACAACGGACTTTCTTTGGGCGGTTCTTTCTCATAGACATCCAAAGCTACGCCGCGGACGTGGCCCGATTCCAACGCCTCGCACACTGCCTGTTCATCCATCAACGTACCGCGGGCACAATTAATCAGACAAACGCCCTTTTTCATTTTTGAAATGGTTTTTTGGTTGATCATATTCTGGGTGGCACCCGTCCCCGGCACGTGAAGAGTAATAAAGTCAGATGTACTATACAGTGTTTCTAACTCCACAAATTCAATTCCCAACTGACGGACACTTTCCTTAGCAATAAAAGGGTCGTTGGCAATCACGCGCATCCCGAACGCTTTCGCTCGATTGGCTACCTCGCGGCCAATGCGGCCCAAGCCGACAATCCCGAGCACTTTTCCGTGCAGCTCCGTTCCCATAAAACTGCTTCGTTTCCATTCGCCTCTTCGAACGCTCGCGTCTGCTTGAGGAATGTTGCGTGCTAACGCCAACAAAAGCGACATGGTGTGCTCGCACGTCGAAATGGTGTTTCCTTCAGGGGTATTCATCACGATAACGCCTTTTTTGGTCGCAGCGTCTAAATCAACGTTGTCTACTCCCGCACCGGCACGGCCGATCACTTTGAGACGGTTCGCACCTTCCAAAATATCCTTCGTCAATTGCGTCCGCGACCGGATGATAATGGCGTGATACTTGCCGATCACCTGCTTCAGTTCTTGCGGAGTAATCGCGGGCTGTACTTCTACTTCCATTTGGGGCTCCTGTTTTAAAATGCGGAGTCCTCCCTCCTCTAAAGCATCGCTGACCAATACTCTAAATGTCTCGCTCATGAGCCCGCCCGAGAAACCGAATTTGTTTTTAGTTCCTCTAACGTTTCAGTTAACATTTCAATCCCCTTTTCGATGTCGGCTTCGCTCACAAAACCGAAATGCGCAATCCTGAAAATCTTGCCGGTCATTTCACCTTGTCCCCCTGCGATCGTGACACCCTTTTCATCGCGCATGATGCTGACCAGTTTTTTACCGTCGATTCCGGGCGGAACGTTGACAGCCGTTACGGCATTCGACGGGTGCTGGCTAAACAACGTGAGCCCTCGTTTTTGAATGGAGGATCGGGTCTTGCGCGCGAGTCCTTCCGTGCGCTGCCATACGTGCTCTAACCCTTCTTTTAAAAGTTTGTCGAGAACGAGCTTCAGACCCAAAACGAGAGTCAACGCCGGAGTAAAAGCGGTGTCCGATTGTTTTAAGGCCGCGTCCGCTTGTTGGAGACTCGTATAGAAGCGCGGGCATTTCGCCGACGGCACCAACTTCCAGGCTTTTTGACTCACGGCCAGAAAGGAAAGGCCGGGAGGCAGCATAAGACCTTTCTGAGATCCGCAAACCACCACGTCAATTCCCCACAGATCCATTTCGAGACGGTCCGCAACGAGTCCGCTGATGGCATCTACCACAAAAATCGCTTCTGTCTTACGGATCAACCGGGCGATCGCTTCCACATCAAACAAGGTGCCCGTTGAGGTTTCACACAGCGTCCCGTAAACCGCTTTCGCTTTCGGATGTTCTTTAAGCGCGCGTTCCAAATTCTCAAGCGGAACAACGCTCCCGTACGGAGCGCTGAGCGAAAGCGCTTTGATTTGGTACCGTTCCGCAATGGAGCGCCACCGTTCGCCAAATTTCCCGGCTTCCAAAACGATGACTTCGTCGCCGGGCGAACAAAAGTTCACAACGGCCGCTTCCATAGCAAGCGTACCGGAACCGGTAAACGTATAAACGGGCTGCGCAGTCCTAAAAACCGCTTTTAAATCCGTGGAAACTTTTTCGAACAGTTTTCGATACTGCGGCGTCCGATGATGGAAAATAGGTTGTGCCATCACCTGAAGCACGTCGGGCGGCACACACGTGGGTCCCGGAGTCAATAATAAATTTTCTTTTGCCATGGCGGGTTCCTTACTTCTTCTCGCCTAAGATGTCGGACTTAGACTCGATCACTTGATCGACAATACCATATTCCTTTGCTTCCAGGGCAGACATAAAGAAATCCCGGTCCGAATCTTTTTCGACCCGATCAAAAGGTTGCCCTGTGTGTTTGACGATGATTTTACTTAACGTCTCCTTGATTTTCAAAATTTCCCTTGCATGAATGCTGATGTCGGAAGCCGTTCCTTGCGCTCCGCCCCACGGTTGGTGAATCATAATCCGCGAATAGGGCAACGAATAGCGTTTCCCTTTTGTGCCCGCAGCAAGCAAGACCGCTCCCATGCTGGCCGCTTGTCCGACGCAGTATGTCGACACGTCGCATTTGACAAACTGCATCGTATCATAAATGGCCAACCCTGCCGTGACGCTTCCGCCGGGGCTGTTGATGTAGATATTGATGTCTTTATTGGGTTCTTCCATTTGGAGAAAGAGGATCTGGGCAATGATCAAATTGGCAATGGCGTCGTCAATCGGGGTGCCTACAAAAACGATCCGATCTTTCAACAGTCTGGAATAAATATCATAAGCCCGTTCTCCGCGGCCCGATTGTTCAATCACCATCGGTATCAAATAACCGTTCATTGTCGTCCTCCTGGTTCGCATGAAAAAAGAAAAGCTGATGTTTTACTTTTCTTTCATCACAGCCTTGTTTTTAATCCATTGAATGGTTTTTTCTTGTTCCACTTGATACATCAAAGACGCTTTTTTATCGTCGTCCTGGGCATAAAAGGATTTAATTTCCTCAAGAGGTCTTTTGAAACGCTCCGACCACTTCCGATACCGTTCTTCTAGGTCCGGTTCGCCTGCTGTAATATTCTCGCGTTTTGCGATTTCGTCCAGCAGAAAAGAAACGCGCACGTCACGCTCGGCCTGAGGTCCGAGTTTTGATTTGAGTTCGTCCCGCTTCTTTTTGGCTTCCTCCTCGCTGAGGCCGCGGTACACCAACGTCCGAATCCCTTCTTCAACAAGTGCGTTTAACCTTCGTTCCACCATACCGGCAGGAACATCAAATTTAGCTTTCTTCATCAGCTCGTCGAGCAATTGGCTTTCTACGTGCGCCTCGATGTGCTCCCGCTTTTCCGCTTCAAGCTCTTTTTGAATCGAGGCCTTGAGCTGATCCAGTGACGTGTGTTCTCCGACCTCCTTTGCAAAATCGTCGTCCAGCAGAGGGAGTTGTTTTGATTTAATTTCTTTTACGTGAACGAAGAAAAGACCTTGCTGATCGCTATACTCTTTTTTAGCATAATCCTTAGGAAATGAAATTTTAACTTCACGAGTTTCTCCGGCATGAACTCCAAGCAGTTGTTTTGAAAAACCCTTAAGATAGTCTTCCTCCTGAAGGTGAAACCACTCGCCGTCGCGTTTTTCAACTTCAGCGCCGTTGATCTCGAGGCGGTAGTCGGCAATTAAAAAATCTCCCATCGCTGCCGGCCGGTCTTCCACCGCTAAAAACTTGGCACGGCCTTCTTGCAAGCGTTTTAACACATCGGAAATTTCGGACTCACTCACTTGAACCGGTTCTTTTTTCAGGGCAATCCCTGCGTAACCGTCGATTTTAATTTTCGGACGCATTTCAACGTGAGCACTAAACGTTAACCGGCTTTCGTCAAACTCAATTTCATCTACTTTGGGATAACCAATCATCGGAATTTTCTCTTGTTCCACCGCTTCCTGAATGCTTCGCCCTAGCAAGTGTTTGAGGACTTCATTTCGAGCTTGATCCTTGTAATAAACTGCGAGCACGTGATGCGGAGCATGCCCGCGCCGAAATCCCGGTACCGTTGCGCTCTTCGAAATATCGTTATAGTAACTTGAGAATTCTTCACGAACGGTTTCTGAGGAAACATCTATGGTGAGTTTTTTTTCGCACGCGCTGACGTTTTTGATATTCACTTTTACGTTCATTGTAAAACCACCTACCACTGGAGCGGGAGACGGGATTTGAACCCGCGACATCAACCTTGGCAAGGTTGCGCTCTACCAGCTGAGCTACTCCCGCAAAAAGTCGAAATACACCTAAGTTATTGCTATTTCGACTGTTATACGTCTAAACTTGGTTATTATAGTTATTCTGTAGTAATCTTCAAGGTCTTACTTTAAACATGGAAACGGTAAAGAATGACACGCGGGATCTGGTGCCAAAAAAATATGCGCCCTGAAGGATTTGAACCTTCGACCCACTGATTAAGAGTCAGTTGCTCTACCAGCTGAGCTAAGGGCGCATGAAATTCTAAGGTGCGTTAATCACCCTCTTGCCTATTGATTTTGCAGTTGATCGTTCCTGTTTCCTGCGCGAGGCGGCAAGCGATATAACTCAAATCCGGGCGGACAGGACCGAATGAGTTGCGTTCCAATATGCATCCCGGCCGGAATCAAACTCAGTATTCTCAAGCGGCAGTTCCCTAAAGTGCTCCTCAATCCTTGCCAGCCGCTCCGGTCCTACAGGGTGTGATTGAAGATAATCATACAAATAGGGCCGAAATTTCGACGTAGGATCCAACATTCTTCGTAACGGATCGATCAGCCCTTGGGGATCATATCCGCTTTTCACCATATAACCCAAAGCGATTTCATCCGCTTTGAGCAATTGTTTTTCTATCGACGCCTCCCCGACCAACACCTGGCTTACCAAATACAGCCCCATGAGCGACAAGACACCAATGCCTCCAAACGCGGGACCGATATAATGACCGGTCCGCAATAATTGGTCGAAGACTTTTTTCGTCTTGGACCAATTCGGATCGCGATACTGAAGTGCGCCAACCTCATGAGCCAAAATGCCAGCAAGTTCGATCTCGCTTGTCAAAAATCGAAACAATCCGACCGTCACATAAATGTAACCGCCGGGAACGTGCGTTGAATAAATTCGGTCGTCATTCAGAATGACAAAACGATAGTTCAAATCCTTGCGGTCGGTAAAGGGCAGCATCTTTTCGCCGACGGAACGGACATATGCGTTAAGGTTGGCATTCGAATTGACATCGAATCGCTCTAGAATGTGACGGTGTATCTGAGCTCCTACTTCGGCTTCTTCGCTGACATAGGATACTTCCACACCGGATTGAGGCCGGTGGTACCTTGCGCAGCTTGTGAGCAACGCAAGAAGAAGAATCAAGGATATCGCTTGTCTCAACACCATCAGCTCCCCCAAAAAATGTGCGGCGCGGACGGAAACGACAAGTTTCCGCCGACGCCGTCCTCGCGCATCGGCGCGAGGGCACTCGCCGTAGACAGATGTCAAAATCTGTCACGGCGGAGTAATTTTTCATCGGAAAAATTGCGCCCGCCCCAGAAAAAACGTCTGGGACTGGCGCAAACTTTCTATTTATCCCACCTTGTACTATTGATAAGGAAGTTTGCGCCCGACAGGACTTGAACCTGCAACCTAGTGGTTCGAAGCCACTCACTCTATCCGATTGAGCTACGGGCGCGAATAACACTAATATTTCTTTTACTTCATCGAGATTCGCGCCAGTATTGACTTCCCCTACTATTCAATCGAAAGTCAATGCGGGCGCAAAACCACACTAAAATAGTCCAAGGCAATCATGAATCAATGTTTTGCGCCTGTCCCAACATCCCACAACGATTCATCAAGGTTGGGGCGGGCGACAGCAAACAATAAATAAATGTAACCCTCTTCGGGTGCGATTCTATTCAAAACTATTCCTGCAAGCACTTAAAACCACTGCGAGTGCGCCAAGATCGCCGACGCGGGAACCTAGTTTTGATCTGGTGATCCGGCAACGGGCCAAAGCCATCGGCCACGCTTCCCGTTTGAGCGCTTTCAACATCGGGTGCCAAAAATGATCCACTTTTTCCACGACACCGCCGCCGAGAATAATACATCTTGGGTTCAACAAATTAACGACATTCGCGAGTCCGATTCCCAAGTAATCCGCTGCGGTTTCCCGAACCCGGACTGCCAACCGATCTCCGCGAAGTGCGCCCAAGGTAACATCCTTGCCCGTGATGCGATTCAAACGGATCTTATTAAAGTAACGAGATTTTGCGCCTTTTCTTAACGCCCGTTTCACAGCACTGGCAATCGCAGTCCCGCTCGCGTATGCTTCGAGGCACCCTTGCTTCCCGCATTGGCACTTGTTTCCGCCCGGAACCACTGTGATATGACCCAGCTCACCCGCCGTTCCGCTTGTGCCGCGAACCAGAACGCCATTAGCAATAATTCCGGAACCGATTCCGGTACTCACCGTCACATACAAAAAATGATCGACACCGCGTCCGGAACCAAAGCAGTGCTCGCCCACCGCCGCGGCATTGGCATCGTTTTCGATAAAAACAGGCATGTGAAGCGAGCGGGACAAAATCTTTTTTAACGGGATTCGTTCCCACCGCTTTAGATTGGGCGACTTTAAGATGACGCCTTTCTCAGTATCAATCGCCCCTGCCACCGCCAAACCGACGCCCAATATGTGCTGCGGTTTTAATTTCCGTTCGTTTAACAGGCGGCGAACCGTTTCACAAAGTTCGCCGATCACCTCGGTCGATTGAGCGCCTCCTCGTGAAGACAGGACACGTTTCGCTACCAGCAAACCCCGTATGGTCCCAAGACTCGCCGCAATTTTTGTGCCGCCGACATCAATTCCGACAATCCAACGCTTCATCGCAAAAACAGAATACAAAAAACGAGGTCGGGAGTACAGAAAAAAGACCGCCTTTGGCGTGGCCTAAAAAGTAATCTCATCGGAAAAATTCGAAGTCTTATTGGGAGTAACGTGGCCAGGGACGGAATCGAACCGCCGACACAGGGATTTTCAGTCCCTTGCTCTACCAACTGAGCTACCTGGCCGCAAGATGAACGTATCTTAACCAGATTACCAACTGCCCGCCAAACAACGCGGCGGGTCCGTCCTGCTGCAAAGCAGCAGGCGGAAGCTACCTGGCCTTGACGACGAGTAGGATACGCATCATACAAACGGAATAAAATCTGTCAATCCCAAATGCCCTGAACCAAACGTTCAAATCCACAAGACTCAGCGGCGGACGGTAAGTTCTTCGTCAATGACCTGTTGAAAAAAACGAAAGGATTGGGCGCCTGAAATTCTCCTCCCATTGATAAAAAACGTCGGGGTCCCCGAAATCTCTAAGCCGATTGCTTCTTCGACATCAGCGTCTATCCGATCTGCATACCTATCTTCATTAAGACACGCTTTAAACAACGTTTCATCCAAGTTCAACTGCCGAGCATATGCCAAAAGCGCGGAGGTGCTGAAATCATTTTGATGATCAAAAAGCAGCGTGCGGTAGTCCCAAAATCGACCTTGCTCATGAGCGCACAACGACGCCGAGTGAGCGGCTTTTGCATGCGCGTGCATGGAAAGCGGGAAATGTTTAAAGACAAAGCGGACTTTTCCCTCATACGCCTCCACAATTTTCTGCAGTGTGGGCTGGAACTTCCCGCAAAAATAACATTCGAAATCCGAAAATTCCACAAACGTAACCGGCGCGTTCTCGGGGCCTCTCACGGGACTGTTCTTAAGTGAAATGGAATATTGCATCGGATCGATGTAAATGTGAACCGGGTATTTGCGGCTCAAATAAAAGAGGAACGCTTGCTCTTGAAGCGCCTGTTTTTTCCGGATCGAAACATCAGATGAAGGTAACGTGCTTGGGCCGGCTGGGGCGACGGATGAACCGCTCGACGGAGTTTTGATCTGCGAGGTTTCAGAGTCAGATGCTTCGATCACTGATTGCTTGAGTTCATCCACAGTCATCCCCTGTTCCTTTGCTCCCAATTGCCAAAGTTTTTCCATCACCAGACGTTCCAACTGTTCGTTCTTCATTTCTGAGTTCTGCTCTTCCTCGCGCATTCCTCTCGCGTCAATAAAGGCGTTAAGATCGCGCTCATAAATGAACTCGTCTCCAACTTGAGCAAGGATGGGATCGTCGGGTTGATCTTCGGTCGGGCTGGCGCATAGACCGGAGGTATGCAAATTCAAACTGAGACTGAGAGCTACCAACAAAAACGGAAGACAAGTAAGGGAGCGCAGGCGCATTGGGATATCAGCGATGAAGCCATCCGTCAAGACTCGCCGCGCGCGGCTGCGAGATCAACACGGTCACCGTCATCAAAAATAAAAAAGAGTCGAGCAAAATGGCCTGAAAGGGCGTTAAGGAAAGAAGAGAACCAAAGCAACCGCACTCCGCAATCGGCAAACCCAGCCATGAACTTCTGGAAAGCAGAGCCATAAAACTCACTAAGAGAACGGCAATCACAGATGCGCTGACACGAATCATGAATCCAAGCAACAGAAAAGAGCCGAACACGAATTCCGACCACGAAACCACCTGCGCCAGAACACTTTCCCACTCGGCCGGGAACAACCGGTATTGATGGATCACGGCGATAAATTGCTCAACCGGCGTCGCCACTTTTTCCCAGCCGGAATACAGAAAAACAAGACCCACCAGAATTCGAACCAGAGCTAGACCGTCGAAACGTTTTGAGATTGCGTTCACGAATCAATGCCAAATTTCTTTAGCTCTTCGCGCACGATGGTGCTGCCCTCGGCCGCAAGCTGATCTCCTCCCGCCACCATTCGTTCCCCGATGAAAAAGGTAGGGGTGGACCGCACGCCGATAGCCGCACCCTCCGTACGTTCTCGCCGGATACGCTCAATCACTGCCGGATGAGTCGCGCAATCGCGGAGTGCCGTTAAATCTAAATCCAATTCACGGGCATAACCGGCAAAAATAGAAACGGCGCGATCCTCCGCCGACCAATACGCCTGCTCGCTAAAGAGGCGGTCGTGAAAAGCCCAAAATTTGCCCTGCGCACCGGCGCACTCGGCAAATTGCGCTGCCAGCAAAGCGTTTTTGTGTGCCCGTTCGATGGGGTAATACTTGAACCCAATTTGAATCAGATTCGGAAACTCATCCATTAACTTGTGAAGGGGATCGAGCGCGATTTTGCACGCAGGGCACTGAAAATCACTGTAAACGATCATGCGAACAGGAGCGTCTTTCGGCCCAAGCTGCCTTGCCTGCTCCGTACTCAAAGGAACCTGTTTGCGAATGGTTCGGGCCACAACCACAAAACCAATCAGAATGATGACGATCAGAAACGCCGTCAGCGCGTATTTCCGTGTGATCGATTTCATATCACCGTCCGATCGGGTATTTCCGCTTCTTTCGGAACGATCACGATCCCTTGGCGAATATAATAATTGGATCCGTCGGCTTCTTTGACTCCTTTTTCATTTTTGATCACCACGTTGCGGCCAATCCGGACGTTTTTATCGATAATGGCGTTTTCGATTTGAGTCCCCTCGCCGATGCCGAAGGGAATGTGTCCTTTGTCGCGCGACTCAAACTCAAAGTAATCCGCGCCCATCACGACGGATCGTTTAATGCTGACCTTTTTCTGAATGACCGAGCGAAGTCCGATGATCGACCTCTCAATCGTTGCTTGGCGCAGCACGGAACCTTCGGAAACCAAAGAATCATTAATGTAGGAGGACAGAATTTGAGCGGGCGGTAAAAAACGGGGGTGCGTAAAGATATTTCCTTTGGGCGAGTGAAACTGAAACTTGGGATACAGCCCGGTCAATTCCATGTTTGCTTGGTAAAAACTCTTGATCGTCCCGATGTCTCTCCAATAACCGTGGTATGAAAAACCGTAGGTTTTAAATTCCCGGATGGCCCGCGGTATTAATTCGCGGCCGAAATCAACTTCGGACCCTTTCAATAAATCAATCAACACGGGGGCCTTGAACAAATAGACGCCCATGGAAGCGATAAACGCGCTTGACTTCCCGGCTCCTTCGCCGCCTTGTTCAGCTTTCGTCTTTGGTTTTTCCCAAAAATGCGTGATGCGATTCCCTTTCGCCATACGAAGCATTCCAAACTCGGGACTTAACCGCTCGGGAACGTTGATGGTCGAAAGCGTCATATCGGCATTCTTTTCGCGGTGGAACCGAAGCAATCTCTGATAGTCCATCCGATACAATTGATCGCCGGACAAAACAAGCACTTCATCCTCCTCGCGAAGATGATAATGGGTAAGGTGGCATCGAACCGCATCTGCGGTTCCCTGGAACCATCGTTCGCTCGCGAGGGTTTGTTCTGCGGTGAGTAAAATAACTGCTGCCTGACTAAAATAGTCGAACTTATACGTATTGTGAATGTGGTTATTAATGGACGCGGAATTAAACTGGGTGAGGACAAAAATACGATTAATCCCGGCGTGAATGGAATTGCTGATCGGAATATCGACCAGACGATACTTTCCGCCGATGGGAACGGCAGGTTTAGATCGGTAGAGAGTAAGAGGAAAAAGGCGCTTGCCTTGTCCGCCGCCTAAAATAATAGAAATGACACTCATTCAAGGAGCCCATGAGCTATGAGCAATCTGATTGAAAAGCAACAAACACTTAAGCTTTTTTCAGTATGGGAAGACCGGTTTTTGAATTTTCACCCACCGCATACCCTGCCGGAAGACCGTCGACGGCACCATCTCGTACGGTTCCCGCAAAGAAATAAATCAATTGCTTGCGCCCACCGCGCAGCGTAACTTCTTTTTGATGAAGATAAAATGTTCTTCCTGTTTTTTTGCTTGCAACACTGTATGCCATCGAGTGCTCCTTTCGTTCTCGGTAGTTCAGCTAAAATGTCCGCTGACTTCTCTTGAAAATATCAGGAAATCAATTTCTACCCAAGCCCCCACTTGGAGCTTCTTTACTGATAAACCCGCCTATCTGAGACTCGCACATAGTATCGGCAGAATCAGTTAAAGACTCAACCATTTTTTAACCTATTTTTAAGGAGACAAAACAAGAGGCGCGATCAGATTAAATGACGGCCTCCGTCAATCCGAATGGTTTCTCCCGTTATGAAATCGGAATCGATCAAAAAAAGTACGGCCTTTGCAATTTCAAGTGGTCCACCCCACCTTCTAAGCGGTGTGGTGGTAAGCACTTCCTTATCATCACTTCCCTTAAAACCCCTGGGCTTAATGATTGGCCCTGGTGCGATCGAATTCACCAAAATACTCGGCGCAAGTTCCAAAGCCAGGGCTTCTGTTAACCCGATGATTCCTGATTTCGCGACATAATAAGGCAGCAAATGCTTGTACCGCGGTCTGCCGCTGCGAGCCGTCCAATCACTTATAGTGATGATGCGTCCGCCGCCGCTTCTCTTTATCAGGGAAGCGGCATGAAAGGACAACTCAAAAGCGCTTTTAAGTTCTACGCGCATGTGTTCTTCCCATTGTGCATCCCGCAACGTTTTGAACGGAGTCGGCTGATAAATGGAAGCCATGTGGATTAAAATGTGCAGAGCGCCGAACTTTTTTTTCAGTTCACGAATGATTTGCTTCGCGGCACCCTTCTTCGCCAAATCAGATTTGATGAGCAGGGACTTTTGACCGAGACGTTCGACTTCGGCCGCTGTTTCCCGAGCATTTTTCAGAGAGGTCTTGTACGTTAACGCGACGCGGGCTCCGCGCTCCGCCAA
>Ga0155834_109_pt3 | contig 19484 bp, 20 predicted proteins | sample RifCSPlowO2_01_FD_107488 | JGI IMG/M metagenome (GOLD analysis project Ga0155834, IMG submission 107488) | Omnitrophica bacterium RIFCSPLOWO2_01_FULL_50_24
CAATAAACTGTTTTTGATGAGCATATTTGCCCTTGCCTGTGACCAGTGCGATGATGTTTCCACTTTCGATCAGCGAAACAACAGCTTCAAACGAAATATGTCGTTCCTTGATTAACTTCTTATTTTTTGCATTGTTCCAATCAAAAACTTTTTTCACGGCGGAAGTGTATATGAATGTGTGCCTATTGTCAATACATTCCGTCCGGCGGTGTACGTTCTACAATGAATTTGAAACTTCTTTGATGATCAAGTATACTTCTTTCTCGACGATACACATGCATTGGAGGGAATCATGAATAAAACATCCGCGGCAATCCTAGGTTTAGCAGTTCTGAGTGTGTTCGCTTTTTCGGTTCGGTTGGATGCGAAAACGAATTGGTTTTCGAAAGATCAAAACAAGACTCCTCAAATCAAAGAGCAGGCCGACGTTCCGGATCAAAATCAAGCGGAAGAGAAAGAAGGAAAGATGTTATTCCTGAATCCGGACGGGACGTATGCGGAGGACGAGGAAAAAGAGAAAGAAATGAAAGAGCTCGCCCGAACCGTTCAAACCGTTGAAACCCTTAAGAAGGTCAATCAAGTTCAGGATGCGATCCGCGTGATCGATCAAACGAAAGCCCTTTCAAGTCCACAGCAGGCAAGAGAAATCCAGAAAACGGTTGAGACCACCCGGCTGATCAAGACTGTCGACCGCACCCGCACTCGATAACCGGATTCCGTTGACATTTAATCGAATCATTGAGTACAACTTCCTCCCCCTTGATGGGGGAAGGGATAAAGTGCGAAATGTCAACAGAAGCTGGCACTTTTTAGTAGCGTTTCCGCCAGAGAATAATTCCCACCCACAAAAATGACACCATGGATACCCAATCCGCGTGCGATTGGTAAAACGTAGTTTCCTCTTCTCCCCCGGTGATGACCTGAAGAATGTCGGCGGTGTTCAGCGTGGTTTGTTGGACGATCCTGCCTTTTGAATCAATCAACGCGGAATAGCCGTTCGCTGATACCCGCACGACGGGCCTTCCAGTTTCAATAGCACGAAGACGGTCCTGCATCAAATGATAATACGGCATGTGGGAGTGAGTGAAGTGACCGGGGTTCGAAAGTGAAATCAACATGCGGGCCCCGAGCTTGACCGCTCTTCTCGAAAGGCGCGAGAGCCCGTTTTCATAACAGAGATTGATTCCCAGTTTGCCGAACGGCGAGTCGATAACCTTGTAGCGTTTGACCACAATCTCCGAAACATGCCGAAACGGCGGCGGCACGACGGTCTGATAATAATCCTCTATTTTTCCGAAGGGTGAATAAAGTATTGCCATGTGGTAAAACTCACGATTGCGGACCGGATCCGACAGATGGGGGATATAGGTAGCAAGAAGAATATAGGCGTTCGTTTCTCTCGCCAGATCCGTAAACATTTGAGGATTACGGAACACGTCCTCCAGGATGTTGTACAAGGGGAAGACGATCAAGTCCGGATGTTCCTTCGAGGCCTTGAGAGCGAGATCGCGGTAAGTGCTCTGAACCAAATCTCGATGCTGGATGTTCCAGACAATGTCCACGGGAAAATTGTGTTGGATCAACGAGACCCTTAACTCACGCTTCTGGGGCGACGGTTCTTTAAGGCGGTGCGCTCCGAACATGTAACTGGTTCCGAGGAGTGCGACGAACAACGTGCTCAACAGAAGAGCGCTCGCGTTCCTGCGTTTCAGATAGGCAGCGATTGAGGCATTGAGACCGATGACCATCGCGCCGTGAACGGTAAAACCGAAGACGGATGCGATTTGGAAAAAGGCGAACGGACCGTAAAACGGAATTTCGGCCGCGATGGTTCCAAAAGGGGTGAACGAATATAGTTTCTGAAGCGCGAGCCACAATAGGGGTGCCGTCACGATCACCAAACTCGGGTGAGCTGAATTTCTCGTTAGGAGCCGAAAGAGAAGGAAATAGATCGCAAACGTCGGTGCGAAGCACAAAAATACCAAGGCGAAAATCAAAGTCTCATACGCCGTGATCCAATAAAGCCCGTATCCAAATGCGATCGTTCCGACTGCAAGCGTGTACTCCGCGATGGAACGGCTTTTTTGGGTCGCGTCGAGCGCAATGAGAAAAAGGGGAAGCAAGGAAAACCAGGAAAGCCACCAGAGATGACATGGGTGGAGGCCAAGCAGCAGTGCGGCTGCCGAAATTGCAGAATAAATCCAATATCGTTTGTTCATAACTAAAAAGTGCCAGGCGCTTTTTCACCACACACAATCCCTTCTCCCCCTTGGGGGAAAATGGATGATGTGAAAAAGTGCAGAACTCAAGATATAATATATCCCATGTGCCGTCGAGCGGTATTTGCCTTTCTTTTTTATCTTGTTTTCCTAAGTCCGAGCTTCGCAAGCGAGGCCGAAGAAGTGCGCGCACCTGTATTTCACGAGCTTTCGCCGGTTTATGAGGAAATGCTCGCAAACGAAATCGCCGCTTTTCGCTTTGAGCGAGTCACCGAAAAAGCTGCCAGAGCAACGGAGCCCTTTACCGTGACGGGCTGGGACTCGGAAGCGAAGCAGCTCGCTCTTGAGGTGATGTTTCACCTGCAGCGCCGACCGCGCAGTGCTGTTCGAACGAGCGCCCAAACGGCGCTTACACTTTCGGAGAAGAATGTCGAGTTCTTCCCGAAAAGTACTCCGCGCATCGGCGCGAGTGACCAAACGGTGCAACATCAAAACGGAGTTTTCCATCATCGACCATTTGCCTACGATGAACACGAGGAAAATTCCTACGGGATCCTTTTGGCGGTGGTGAACAGCCAGACGTTCGAAGAAGCGCTCCAATCTTTTCGTCAGGGAAGCCGTGACGATTTCCTCATCCTCTTGCCTCGAGACGGGTTAGACTTTGAAACCATTCAATCAAGTGTCCGCGCGATTCGCTTGACGATCCATGCAACCATCACCGAACCTGAACTTGAGTACGTCAAAGACAAAACCGGCAGACAACTTCTTAACCTCGATTGGAGCGCACCCCGCGAGCGCATTTATGAGCGGTACGTTTATGAAGGGATGAATCCCGTTTACGCGTGGCCTGAGGTAGATCAGGCAATCCAGAAGTTCCGAAGTTCCGACAAAATCGCCGCGGTGGTTGTCCGAAGAAACTGATTGTGATAGAATTTCAGTTTCAATCGGCATTCCCAGTTAGATCCAGGGGTAAAGATATGAAGGAAACGGAAGTGAAACGCATCCCAACAAATCACAAAAGACTCATCCGATGGGTGGATGAGATGGCAGCGCTTTGTCAGCCGGACCGCGTCGTGTGGTGCGACGGAGCCGTGGAAGAAAAGAAGCGTCTCGAGCAAGAAGCGGTAGCGTCCGGAGAGCTGATTGAGCTCAATCCGGAAAAACTTCCGGGGTGTTTTCTCCATCGTTCGTCATCCAACGATGTGGCGCGCGTTGAACATCTTACCTATATTTGTACTCAGAACGCCGAAGATGCCGGTCCCACCAACAACTGGATGACGCCCAAAGACGGCTACGAAAAAGCAAGCGCCATGTTCAAGGGTTCGATGAAAGGCCGCACGATGTATGTGATCCCGTTTTGCATGGGGCCCATCGGTTCTCCCTTCAGCAAAATCGGTATTGAACTCACCGACAGTATTTATGTCGCGCTCAATATGCGCATCATGACCCGTATCGGGACTCCCGTTTTGAAGTCGCTCGGAAGCGGCGGAGAGTTTACCGAAGGGCTTCATTCCAAAGCCGATCTTAGCACGGAACGCAGACTCATTCTTCATTTCCCCGAGGACAATACCATTTGGAGTGTCGGTTCCGGTTATGGCGGTAACGTGCTCCTTGGGAAGAAGTGTCTTGCTCTTCGAATCGCCGGTTGGCTGGGACGCCGAGAAGGATGGATGGCAGAGCACATGCTGATTCTTGGAATCGAAAAACCAAACGGGGACATCAAGTACATTACGGCTGCGTTTCCAAGCGCGTGTGGTAAAACCAATTTGGCGATGATCGTACCGCCGGAAGGTTTGAGACACAAAGGGTATAAAATCTGGACGGTGGGAGATGACATTGCGTGGCTTCGCATCGGTGATGACGGGGAACTTCGCGCCGTGAATCCGGAGAACGGATTATTCGGCGTGCTTCCTGGAACCAATTCTAAAACGAACCGCATTGCCATCGAAACGATGCAGAGAAACACCATTTTTACGAATGTCCTTTTAAAACCGGACGGAACGGTGTGGTGGGAAGGCGGAGAGGGAGATCCTCCCAAGGAAGGAATCGATTGGAAGGGAAATCCGTGGAAACCGGGAATGAAGGATGAGGATGGAAAGCCCATTCTTGCGGCGCATCCGAACAGCCGGTTTACCGCTCCCATTTCGCAGTGCTCTACGTACACGGATAAAACGGAGGATCCTAAGGGTGTGCCTATTTCTGCGATCATTTTTGGCGGCCGGAGAGCACGCGTGGCGCCGCTCGTGTACGAGAGTTTTAATTGGCAGCACGGCGTTTATGTCGGTGCCCAAATGGCTTCCGAGAGGACCGCGGCGCAAGTCGGAAACGTAGGGGAGGTTCGCCGCGATCCCATGGCCATGCTTCCGTTTTGCGGTTACCACATGGCGGATTATTGGGCACACTGGCTTGCTATGGGTAAGAAACTGAAACGGCCGCCGAAAATTTTCCACGTGAATTGGTTTCGGACCGACCGCGCCGGAAAATTTCTCTGGCCCGGCTTTGGCGATAACCTCCGCGTTCTTGAGTGGATTTTAGATCGTGTCGATGGAAAAGGAGAGGCAGACAAAACTGCGATCGGCTATGTTCCCAAACCGGAGAGCTTGGATTTGAACGGGCTCGATTTGGATCCGGCCACTGTCCGTGAATTGCTTTCGATTGATTCCAGGGAGTGGCTCGCTGATTTAAAACTTCAGGAAACGTTTTTCAGTCAGTTCGGAAGCCGCTTGCCTCGCGAACTTGAAGCTGAACGTATCCATCTGCGCGAGCGCCTAAGTTCCTGATCTTATGCCTGCGAAACTATTGGTGGTGGATGATGAAGACGGCATTCTTCAGGAAGTAAAATCCTTTTTTGAAGAAGAAGGTTTTCGAGTTTTTACCGCGGACACTGGAGAGCAGGGTATTGCGATTCTCAAACGCGAAAAACCGGAGGTACTGCTTCTCGACATCAAGCTTCCCGACATGTCCGGCCTTCTCGTTCTCAAAATCGCAAAAGAGTCCAGCCCCCTCACGAAAGTAATCGTCAATACCGGTTACGTAGATCAAGGATTGATTGATCAGGCCGAAGAATTAGGAAGAGACGTGTTCCTTCAAAAACCGTTCGATCTGGAATCTTTACGGCGGGAAATTAATCAACTTTTGGGGATTGAAAATACGTAAGTCCTGCTTGTTGCAACCTCATGCCAAAGCGAACCATCGTTGTTGCCACGGAAAACAGCAAAGCCGTCAGTTTTTTTTCCGAATACTTTCGTGATACCGCCTCCATCCCGACCGTCATTCGCGATCGCCATGATTTTGCGGAACTTGCGGCGTGCCGGCCGGAAGTGGTTTTTATTGAGTCAGATTGGGTGAATCGGGAGATCGCCGCCCAACTCAAACGGTTTGCAGGTCAGGATTCCTCGTTCAAGTGTTTTGGTTTGGGTACGGGCGCCGAAGGTGCTTACGAATGGAGCGGAATACTTTCATTCCCGATCGATCAAGAGGAATTGATTCGTGTTGTATTTCCCGCCTTTACATTGCCAAACCCTGTCAAAGTACTTGTAGTGGACGACGAACCCGGTATTCTCAAATTGGTTTATGATTTTTTCACTTTACAGAAACAACCGAAATTTGAGGTGTTCAAAGCCGCCGATGGGCTTGAAGGATTTAAACAGGTCAAGGAGCATCATCCTCATTGCCTGATTTTAGACCTGAAAATGCCCGTCCGTTCCGGAATCCGGCTCTACCGGGATTTGATCGTCAGCGGTTTAAAAATCCCCACGGTGATTTTCATCGATACGTCGGCCTCCGATGACATCCAGCAAATAAGAAGTCTGGGCAACCCCGTGTTTTTGGAAAAGGGGGGAACTCAAGGCAGTATGCCGGAAGTGATGGCCGTCGTCCAGAAATTGGTTATTTTTTCGTAGGGAACAGGCATGCCTGTTCCCTACAACGTGGATTTTTCTGGGAGGGGCAGTCCCAATTTCTACGGGCAGTCCTCGAAGCGAAGAGGGCAGTCCCAATTTCCAACGAATAATCTTATTGAGAATCAGGAAAGAAAAAAGGCAGCTATTTCTAGCTGCCTTTTTTAATGCGTGGACAACTAAAAGGCGTACTAGGAGTTTAGAAATCTTTGCTTAATTTGTTGAAGAAATAACGCTTTGTTTTGTAGTCGTACGTTCCTGCGTCTTCGATCGTGTCGTAATGATGAACTTCGTGTAATCCCAACACCGGATCAGGCATCGGAATGCCGTTCCAGAATGGAACCCAAAACGTTGCGAGGTCAACGACACCGCTTGTCATTCTGAGTACGGCAACGACCGGACCCATGATCAATCCCGTGATATAGCCCGTGCCGATCGGTGCATTTTTGGACCATGTGAACGGGTGGCGGAAAATTTCTATCCAGCCAAACGCAGTGTTGCTGAAGCCGCGGACGATCATGCCGGGCATCTTTTTTAGGTAATTGTCATCGACCGCCCAGCGTACCATCGTGTCTTTGCGGCCTTTGCCGGTGGACCAATCAAAACTTGCAGGTTCCTTGACGACATTGGTATTGTCGACGTATTGCTGTTCGGTGAGCTGTTGTAATGGTTTTGGTTCATTGCCAGCTATCGTTTCATACGCCGCATAAACCAAGGAAGGACTTAACGCGATGCTTAGAATGCATAAAAGAACAACCGCCTTTTTCATTTCTTGTCTCCTGTTTGTTGGTGTAAGCCTCTTAGTTCGAAATGACTTATTAAGTATTCCACAGGGTATTGAGTTTGTCAAATTATGTTCTTTATCTGTTGTTTCGCTTCCTTTTAGTACGGCAAATCCTTTTTTTTCTTTAGGGGGTGCGGCAGTCAACGCTGTCCTACGGACGCCGTCCGGAGGGAGAGGTTAGGTCCCATTTTTAACGTCTCCCCTCGGACGGCGTCCGGATTCGAACGCCGAGGGTTGATTTGACTCTCACGCACCTATTCTGTAAACTACACCTTTTCTGAGGACTCACATCAAAATGTCAGACGCACCCAAGCCGGAATTAGAAAGAATTAAGGAAGAAAGCCGTTATCTTCGGGGTTCGATTAAAGAAGAGCTTTCGAATGATGAATCGAACTTTGCCCGTGACACGACGCAGATACTCAAGTTTCACGGCGCATATCAGCAGGATGACCGTGATGTCCGGACTGCGCGCCGGAAAGAAGGCAAGCCGCCGCTTTTTTCCGTGATGGTCCGTTCTAAGATTCCGGGCGGACGCATGAGTGCTGAGCAGTACTTGGTTCATGATCAGCTTTCAGAACAGTTCTCAGGAGCAGCGCTTCGAGTCACTACGCGTCAAGGGCTTCAATTTCACGGTGTGCTCAAAAAAAATGTAAAAGCCGTGATCCACGGTATCAATGAAAAATTAGGAACCACACTTGGGGCGTGCGGAGATAACGTGCGAAATGTGATGGCGTGTCCGGCTCCGTCGGTAGATCGCGTTAAACTTAACGTGTATGAATATGCCAAGGCCGTTTCGGATCAATTTCTTGCGAGGACACGCGCCTATCACGAAATTTGGTTAAACGGGGAACCGGTCAAGGACTTTGAATCCGCCGGGAGTGACGTGGAGCCCATTTATGGGAAAAGTTATTTGCCCCGCAAATTTAAATTTGCGCTCGCGTTCCCGGAGGATAATTGTGTGGACGTGTACACACACGATGTCGGTATGATTCCCGATGTGGACGGCAGCCGGTTGAAAGGATTCAACATCTTGGTCGGCGGCGGATTGGGGATGTCCCACGGCGCGAAAGACACATTTCCGCGGTTGGCGGATCCATTTTGTTTCATTGTTCCGGACGAGTTGGCAGACCTTACCAAGGCGATCGTTTCGGTGCAGCGTGATTATGGGGACCGGACGTCGCGGAAACATGCACGAATGAAATACCTCATTCACGATCGGGGACTTGAATGGTTTCGAGCTGAAGTTCGGAAGCGTTACGGAAAGGAGCTTCCGCCGCCCCGCGCGATTTCATGGAAGGGTTGTGATGTCCACTTGGGCTGGCATGAGCAAGGAGACGGGCGGTGGTACTTTGGAGTTTCTGTGGAGAACGGACGCATCCGAAACGAAGGGTCTTATCGTTTAAAATCGGGCTTGCGCGAAATTGTTAAGCGATTCCAAATACCGGTTCATTTGACCGCTGCTCAGGACGTTTTGCTGTGCAACCTCCGGACGGAACAGAAGAAAGAGCTTGAGGGCTTGCTGAAAACCTACGGGATTAAAGAACCCGGCACTCTTTCCAACATTCAAACGTATTCGATGGCATGTCCGGCATTGCCGACGTGCGGTCTTGCCATTACGGAATCGGAACGGGCGCTGCCTTCCTTGATCGATGAATTGGAAGCAGCTTTGAAAAACCTCGGTCTTGAAAAAGAAACGATTACCACTCGGATGACCGGCTGTCCGAATGGGTGTGCTCGGCCGTACAGTTCGGAGATTGGTCTTGTCGGCCGAAAAGTGGGGACCTACAATATTTATCTCGGCGGAAGTTTTGATGGAACTCGTCTGAATCAGGTTTTTGCCGAAGATGTTCCGCAAAAAGCCGTGGCGGGGAAATTGATTTCGGTTTTTAAGTTGTTTAAAGAAAGGCGAAAACCCGGCGAACGGTTCGGGGATTTTTGCCATCGTCTTGGAATTCAACACGTACAAACCTTAGTAGGAATGTGATTCGCTCACAAGTCATAAAGGAGGTTGGCGGTGAAAAAGGGAACTTGGGTTACGTTGGGTATTGTGATCGGTATCGTTGTTCTTGTCGTTTTGGCTCTTGTAGGGATTTACAATGGGCTCGTTCGGGCAGAGGAGACGGTTTCCGAAGCTTGGGCACAAGTAGAGAATGTGTATCAGCGCCGGTTGGACTTGGTTCCGAATTTGGTTGAAACGGTGAAGGGATATGCTGCTCATGAGCAAGAGACGTTTGAGGGTGTCGTGGAAGCTCGCTCGAAAATTTCTCAAATGAACCTTTCGCCGGAGGTGGTGAATCAACCGGAGCTGCTTATGCAATTCCAACAAGCGCAGGGAGCGCTCTCATCGGCGTTAAGCCGTTTGATGGTAGTGGTCGAACGGTATCCGGACCTGAAAGCGAACCAGAATTTTCTTGCACTTCAAGCTCAACTCGAGGGGACGGAGAATAGAATTTCAGTTGAACGCCGCCGATTCAATCTCGTAAGCCGCGAATTCAACACCAAAATCCGGGTGTTTCCTCATCAGCTGATTGCCAAGTGGATGGGGCTTCAAGCCAAGGCGTATTTCGAGGCCGAACCGGGAGCAGCGCAAGCTCCAGAAGTGTCATTTTAAGTCGGATGCCCTCTTTTAAAAAGTGCCAGGCACCTTTGCTAAAGGACTTGGCACTTTTTGTTCTTCTCTTTACCGCTTTTTCCAGTTCCCTGTACGCGCTTGATATTCCCAAACGCCCATCGACTTATGTGACTGACCAAGCAGGACTTCTTTCGCCCGACGCGCGCGCGAGATTAGAGCAGGTTTTATCCGCTTATGAACGTCAAACTACAAATCAAGTCGTGGTGCTCACTCTGCCAAGTCTGGAAGGCGAGGCGCTCGAAGATTTTTCGATACGTCTCGCCGAGGCGTGGAAAGTAGGTCAGCAGGATCGCGACAACGGCGTCATTTTTCTGATCGCCCAAGCGGAACGAGAAATACGCATCGAAGTCGGTTACGGACTTGAGGGCGTGCTTCCTGATGCTTTGGCGGGTCAAATCATCTATCAAGAGGTGGCGCCTTATTTTCGAGCCGGCAAGTTCGAGGAAGGAATTTCCCGCGGAGTCCTCGCTATTCTGCGAGCCACGCAAGGGGAATATCAGTCTCGCATCGTTGGCGATCTCCGCCAGGGGGAACTTACCCCTCAAGAGCTTGAGGCACTTCAAGCTCAAGGTAAAGCCGTCGGTATTTTTGTTCTCGCGGTGATTGCCATCCTATTTGTCATCGATTTTTTTCGCTACCAACGTTATCTTTATGATCATCGGCTGTATCTGGACCGTTACGGTTTTTGGGAATGGTGGTTCCGGTTTGCCCTTTTGCTTTTTCTTTTAAGTTTTATCTTCCGGATTTTGTTTTACACCTTGTTGTTTTCCCGCGGCGGTTATTACGGAAGCCGAAGCGGTTTTGGCGGTTTTTCGGGCGGCGGCGGCAGTTTCGGCGGCGGGGGTGCCAGCGGCCGTTGGTAAAAGAAAAGGGATCATGTCGATGAAAATCGTTCGGAGTTCAGAGCCAGTTTTATTTTTTTCAAAGAAAGAGAAGGAAAAGATTCTTCATGCCATTGAAGCGGCAGAAGGAAAAACGTCCGGAGAAATCCGAGTTCACTTGGAACGCAAGGTCAAAGACGACATCATGGCGCACGCAAAAGAAGTGTTTGAACGAATGGGTATGGCAAAGACCGAGCGACGGAATGGAGTTTTGATCTTTATGGGAGTTAAATCCAAGCGGTTTGTGGTGATCGGGGATCAAGGAATTCATGAACAGGTGCCGGCCGGCTTTTGGGATGAGGTGGTGTCCGAAATGACTTCCTGTTTTCGCCGCGATGAATTTGCGGAAGGATTGAGCAGAGGTATCTTAAAAATCGGCGAGCAGTTGGCTCAAATTTTCCCGCACGAAGTAGGTGACGTCAATGAGCTTTCGGATGGAATTTCATATTCGTGAGTAGGGAACATAAAAAAGGCGTTGCCGTTTGGTTCAGCAACGCCTTTTTCTTTGGAGAGCTTAAGCTTTATCGGACCTTTAAGCCCAGCCGATTGTAGAGACGAATCTCCTTTTTCACATTGCTTAGAGCTGATTTGAAGAATCGGTTTCCTTTGAAGTGAAACCGGGAAGCGGCTCCTGTGAGTTTTCTAAGTTCTACTTTTCGCATTTTCACACCGCTTCGAAATCGTCTCTTTAATGCTCTCTTTTGAATTGGATTCATCGACATCCTCCTTTTTCATTGAGTTGCTTCTTGATACGTCTAGTGTCAAGCGTAGCCGACATTTTGCTCCGATGCAAATGGCGGAGAGGAATTTCCCGTGACAAAGGAGCTGAAATTAAATAAGATTAACAAGTTTCTTAAAGAGGAGGTACCAGAATATGAATTCAGATCGTCCATTTGAAGTAGCACTCGGGCGCGAAGAAGCATCCGAGCGGAGTTTTTTGTCACAGGTATATATATGGATGGCCATGGCTCTCGGCTTAACCGGAATAGTCTCGGCATGGGTTGCCCTAAACCCTTCCTTATTAATGGCCTTTGCCCGCAATGGGTTCCTTTTGTTCTTTCTTGTCATTGCCCAGTTGGGCCTGGTGTTTTGGCTCTCGAGCCAGATTATGAACTTGAGCGTGATGACCGCGACCGTGGGCTTCAGTATTTATGCGACGCTCAACGGGGTGCTCTTTTCCTCCATTTTTCTGATGTACACCGGAGCATCGATCGCTTCTACTTTTTTCGTTACAGCGGGCACATTCGGGATCGTCAGTATATATGGATACACCGCAAAGCAAGACCTTACCTCGGTAGGCAGTTTTTGCTTTATGGGGTTGATCGGGATTATCCTTGCCTCGATCGTCAACTGGTTTTTTAAGAGCCCGGCGCTTTATTGGATCATTACCTACGCGGGTGTCGCTATTTTTGTTGGGCTAACGGCGTACGACACACAGAGACTTAAACAGCTTCATCACCAGGGTTTTAGCTCAAGCGATACGATGAAGAAAATCGCGCTTCTCGGCGCGCTTCGGCTTTACCTTGATTTTATCAACTTGTTCCTTTTGCTTCTGCGTGTCATGGGCCGCAGACGCTAAGAGGACTGAGTATCGGCGGGTGCGGTTGAGTAATCCTCGACGTGAGCGTTGTTGATTAGCTCGGCAATTTTTTTGAACCATACTTCATTCCGCGCTTCATCGGGTACGCCTTCCAAATATTGATTTCTCAACTTTTGACTTGCCAGGTGTTTTCGGAGAGCTTCTTCAAATTCTCGCGGTTTGCTTTGAAAATTGGTTTTCATCCAGGTATCGTACAGGTGCTGGTTAAAGGTGCCGTTGAGAGAGAAAATCCGTTCGATTTCCGCCCGCACTTCATCATCGGTAACCGATAGATTTTGGCGTTTCGCTTCGCGATGCAACACGAGCGTTTGCCAGACCAAACCTCGAAGCTCGCCGATGTCAAGCGTCAGCTCTCGATTGCGAGTCAACAATTCGTAAAACCGGAGGGTCATCAAAAAATCCTTGTTTAAGATTTTTTCTCCCCCTACAGCTCCCGCATACGATGTGGTTTGATTTTGAGAGACCGACAACGTGCCGGCACCCCATGCCACGAACGAAATGACGATCAGCCAAATGATGAGTTTAATGTACTTTCGAAAAAGTTTGAGCATGAGTTTCTCCCGCGTTTCAGAAAACGTATTATATGCTTTATCCTTGTACTTTAGAAGGACTTATGCTAGGATGCTCGCCAAATTTAACCCATCGCGGAGCTATTATGAAATTTCTAAAATTTTCTATATTTTTGCTGTTCGTCATAAGCATTTTTAGTGCCGGCGTCACTGTCTACCTTTCGACAATCCGAGAAAATGAAAAAGAGAAGCGGATTTATCTGGAAGGCGTCCGCGAAGAGCTGACGGGCAATATTGAAAAGCTCGAGAATGACAAGTCAAATCTCGAGCGTGAAGTGACTGATCTTGAGCTTCAGGTTCAGGGCGTGACGGCGCGGTACGAAGAGGCAGAGCAGGCGCGCGTGAGGGCCATGAACCTAGTCCGTCAAAAGGATATGGATATTGAAACGCTGCGGAAAGAAATCAGCGCGTCTCAAGCAGCATTTGAAACAGCGCAAAAAAGGAATCAGGAGCTTGAGCGGATTTTAGACGAGCTGGAAGAGCGGTTGCGTGCCACGGTGGCGGCCGCGAGCGTGCCGGTTGAGGAGCCCGTCGCGTACTTACAAGTGGACGTGAGCCCCGTCGGTGCGGATGGATCACCTATGGTTCCGAGCGTGCCGAAATTTTCGAGTGCCGGCGTTGCGGGCGCGGTTCAACCGGTTCAGCCCCAAACTGTAGTTCCCGAATTGCCCAAAAAAAGCGGCAAATTTTTCAATCTTGGCCGTCAACAAACCAACAATACCTCGGAGAAAAAAGTCGAGACGGAGAAATCTCAGGCAAGTAGCGCGGTCACGGCACCGAACCGACCGTTCGGTACCGCCGCTCCAAGCGGCCAATCGCCGCTCGGTCAAGCGGCACCGAAAATGCCCGAGGCCAATCAAGCGATTGCCGCAGGGCAGGTTCTCTTGGTCAATCGGAAGTTTAATTTTTTGGTGACCAATCTCGGTATTCGTCAAGGACTGCATATGGATGATCTATTGGCGGTCGAACGTAAAGGTGTTCCCATTGCGAAAGCCCGCGTAGAAAAGTTGTATGAGGATTATTGTGCCGCATACATCACCGAAGAACAAAGCGAATCACCGATTCAAGAAGGCGATTTTGTTGCAGCGATCTAAAGGTTCGGTCTTACTTCATATTTTGGTTTGGTTAACGATTGCAAGCGTGCTCGTTCTGCTTGCCGTGCAAGGGGCCGAGCTCCTACGGTATCTCCAGATTCCCGGATGATTCCAGGAACTTCAAATGATAAAAGTGCCAGGCACCGAAAAAGTGCCTGGCACTTTTTGTGCGCAGCATTGACGATCTGTTTGGTTGTTTCCCCATTGGCACGGGCCGAAGAAGGGGCTCATGCAACGACATTCCGCTCTCGACTTCAAGCTCTCCTTGCTCAAGTAGATGTCCTCGAATCGGAGCAGTTAAAACTGCTCGATGAGCAGAAACAAACTGTTGAAGAAATTAAGCAGCTTAAAATTTGGGTCAATAAACGGCGATGATTCGAACCCTTGTTGTTTTCGTTTTTGTATTTTTGGCAGGTTCGGTGTCTGTCTTAAGTCAGCAAAACGGCGAGACCTCGAGTGTTGAGGAACTGTTCAGTCAATTGGAACAGAAGGTGTACCAACTCACCGTCCAGAACCGTCAATTGGCTGCCCATCAGAAAGAAATCGATCAAGAACTTGCCGAGCTTAAAATTTGGATCAACAAACGGAGAAGCTAGTACTTCGACGCGATTGAAATTGTGGACTCACAATTTCAATCTTGCTCAGTACTAGGTTTTGTTGACATTTGATCAAACCATTGAGTACAACTTCCTCCCCCTTGATGGGGGAGGAATGAGGTGGGGGTGAAAAACACCACATGATCCCCCCATCCTAACCTTCCCCCACAAGGGGGGAAGGGATAAAGTGCGAAAAGTCAACAGAACCTGGTGGTGAGCCCTTCGACTGCGCTCAGGGTAGTGAGCCTGTCGAACTGCGAACTACCAAAATCAAATGAGTCGAACCACTAGTTAGGAACGGCATGACTCAAAAACCGATCACAAAGATTCAAGGTGAGTACATCCCTCCGGGCGATAAATCTATTTCGCACCGGGCTGCAATGCTCGGCGCGTTAGCTGACGGAACCAGCGAATTTTCACATTTTTTAGAATCAGAGGATTGTTTTAGGACCATCGATGCGTTCCGTGTGATGGGCGCAACCTATAAATTTAAAACAAGCGAAACACAAACGGGCTCAAGGACCACCAAGCTCATCGTGACGGGCGTTGGTTTGAACGGCCTTCGGGCGCCCGAAAGCGCATTGTACCTTGGTAATTCGGGAACTACGATGCGTCTCATGCTTGGGATTCTTGCCGGCCAATCGTTTGAGACTCGTTTAACAGGCGATCCGTCGTTGTCTGCCAGGCCCATGAAACGGGTTACGGAGCCGCTTCGAAAGATGGGGGCCGAAATTTCCGGAAAGGATGACGCAAACTTTGCGCCTCTTGCCATTCGCGGCGGCGAGCTTTCGGGTATTCAGTGGACCAATCAATTTGCAAGTGCTCAAGTGAAGTCCGCGCTTCTTCTGGCGGGTCTGTACGCACAAGGCAGTACGCGCGTCACCGAACCCCTTCCGACGCGTGATCATACGGAGCGTCTGCTCCGTTTATTGGGCGTTCCGGTTGAAGCTTCGAAATCAGGGGTTGCGGTTCGTCGGGTTAGTACGCTTCACCCCATCCACATGAGAATCCCGGGAGATTTCTCTTCCGCCGCTTTTTTTATAGCGGCCGCCTTGATCGTACCTCACTCTGACCTTAGGGTTTTGGACGTGGGTCTTAACCCTTCAAGGATGGGGTTTTATCATGTGCTGAAGCAGATGGGGGCAGATATCAAGATCGAACGGCAAGACCACGGTGAAGAACCCATCGGGGATCTACGAGTGAAAACAAGCTCCCTAAAGGGGATTGATTTGGATCCAAGGATGGTTCCACTCCTTATCGATGAACTTCCGATCCTAATGGTTTTGTGCGCTCTTGCCCAGGGAACCACTCGGATTCGAGGAGCTAGGGAACTTCGGGTTAAAGAGACCGACCGGCTCCGGTCCATGACGGAGGGGCTTAAGACGATAGGGGCTCGCATTGAAGAATGTGACGATGGCTGTACCATTGAAGGGGTCCGGGAGTTTGCGAGCGGTTCCGTTTCGAGCTATCAAGACCACCGTACCGCCATGAGTTTTCTGATTGCGGGACTCCGAGCAAAGGGAAATGTGGTAGTTCGCGACGCCGATTGCGTCAAAATCTCGTATCCCGACTTTGAAGGGGATTTAAAGCGTATTTGCTCTTGACACTCCAAATCGGTTCTTCTACAATGCCCACTGATATTAAATTGGTGTCGATTGTGTCCCATTCATTCCTCTTCGTAACGAAGGAAGTCCATGCTGCTAGTTGATCAACTCTTCGGTGTTTTTACCAACGACATTGGTATTGATTTAGGAACAGCGACTACCCTTGTTTATGTGAAAGGGCAGGGCGTTGTTTTGTGCGAACCCTCTGTGGTGGCCGTGGACCGGAACACCAATCAGGTGCTCGCGGTAGGCGACGAAGCAAAACGGATGTTGGGACGCACGCCGGGCAATATCGTTGCGGTTCGTCCCATGAAAGACGGAGTCATTGCCGACTTCGATATTACCGAAGCGATGCTCCGCTATTTCATTCAAAAGGTACACCGCCGAATTCCGTTGGTGTCGCCGCGCGTGGTGATTGCCGTTCCGAGCGGTATTACGGAAGTTGAAAAGCGGGCGGTTAAAGATTCTGCCGAGCGTGCCGGCGCCAGAAGTCCCGTCCTGCTTGTGGAAGAGCCGATTGCAGCAGCGATTGGCGTCGGACTTCCGATTCAAGAACCTTCCGGGAATATGATTGTGGACATCGGCGGCGGAACCACCGAGATCGCCGTCATCTCACTCGCGGGTATTGTGTTTTCAAAAAGCATTCGAATCGGCGGCGATGAGTGCGACGACGCGATCATTAATCATCTCAAGAAAACATACAACCTGATGATCGGGGAACGCACAGCCGAAGAGACCAAAATTAAAATCGGGTCCGCCTATCCTCTTGAAGAAGAAACCACCATGGAAGTCAGAGGCCGCGATATTTTGGCGGGCCTTCCGAAAACGGTTACCGTTTCAAGCGAAGAAATCCGAGAATCCTTGTCCGAAACAACTGCGGCGATTCTCGAAGCGATTCGAATTACCCTTGAGCGAACCCCTCCAGAGCTTTCAAGCGATTTAATCACCAAAGGGTTGGTTTTGGCTGGCGGCGGCGCGCTGCTCAAAGGTCTGGATAAGCTGATCGCTGAAGAAACGGGCCTCCCAGTTCATATTGCCGATGATCCCCTGACCGCTGTGGCGTTGGGGACGGGCCGGTACTTAAGCGACATCAATTTGCTGAAGCGGCTTTCGGTCAATAGCAACGGTCACACACACTACGATCTGTAAATTTCTCGGTGCGATTCCGAGTCCATCTTTCTCGCCCCTTCATTCTTGCAGGCGCTATTAGTTTGCCTCTTCTCGTCGGCGCCGCATCTCCTCCGCTGGTAGACCATTTGCGGATGTTAACGACGACGTTCGTTTCGCCCGTTCTTGAAGTTCAAGCTCAGATCACGCGCTTTGCACAAGATCAGACAAGGGCTCTTCTTGAGCTTCCTCACTTGAGACGAAACAATGAAGTCCTCCGAAGTGAGGTGCAAGGGCTGAAGCGGGACCTGGTTCGATTGGAAGAATTAAAACAAGAACGGGCGCGCCTCGAAGAACTCCTTCATCTCAAAAAGTCCTTTTCCGGAAAAGTGGTCGCGGCCCATGTCATTCAGCACGATCCCTCCCTGTGGGGCCATTACATCGTGATCGATAAAGGTGAGGCGGACGGGATCCGCGAAAACACTATCTTGATGAACTCTCAAGGCCTTGTCGGCAAAGCAGTGTCCACAGGCGCTCATTCCTCGCGGGCAATTTTGTTGGTGGACCACGAGTCACGCGTGAGTGCAATGAACCAACGAACGCGCGATGTGGGACTTGCAGGCGGCAATGATACGCTTCTCCTCAGAATGATTTATTTGGACCGTGATGCGCAGATTGCGATTGGGGACACGATTATCACCTCAGGCCTCGGCGGAGTGTATCCGAAGGGAATTCCGATCGGAACGGTTCAGATGATCGGCGAAGATGAAACGGAACTTACGTTGTTTGCCGTTGTTAAACCCTTTGTGCCGTTCTCGAAATTGGAGGAAGTTTTGTGCGTTTTCTTCACGACCGAAAGTTAATGATGATGTTGGCAGTTTTGATTTGGTTTGAGCTTTCGATAGCTTCTTATTTTTCGGTTTACTCCATCCGGCCGGATTTCTTTTTGATCTTCTTGGTATTTTATGCGTTCCGGATTAATTGGAAACCCATCGTCCCGATCGCGTTTGTTCTGGGAGTGTCTAAGGATATTTTTTCCAACTCCTTTTTCGGCGTCGAAACCGCTTCGCTCGCGTTGGGCGCGGTTTTTTTAGAATTTCTGGCGGTTCGTTTTGACCGTGAAAAACGCTGGATCCAACTTTCAACGCTTTTTTCCTTTTCTCTTCTTTCCGCGATCCTGTTTTTTGTGATCTCAGCACTGATCAAGCCGCCGTCTATCTTGGGAAGTTGGTTTTTAACGAAGTCTCTTTTGAGTTCATGTTATACAACTCTTGCAGGATCTGCCGTATTGCCGATGGCGGAACGGTGGCTTCGTTTTCCGTTGAGGGGCGGGCGGCAGTATGAATTGTTTTAGGGTTGAGGGCCCTCAACCCTATTTGCTATGAAATTTTCGACACGGTTTAAGATTCTTCGCTATTCGATGCTTGGAGCGCTTGCGATTCTGGTCCTGGGGCTTTTTCAAACTCAGGTGATCAAGGGCCGGGACTATCGCGCGAGAAGTGAGAACAACCGGATGCGGCTCATTCGGCTTGAAGCACCGCGCGGAGATATTTTTGATCGTTCCGGTATTCTTCTGGCAACCAATCGGCCGGCCTATCACGTGTATCTGATTCCCGAAGATTTTGATCCCGAAGAACTTCCCATGTTGAGCAAGCTTCTGAGTTTATCCGGCGAAGAAATCCGCTTACGGACCGCTGTTTCCAGATATGCGTCGTTTACGCCCGTGTTGGTCAAGCAGGATGTTTCGAAGGAAGTCGCCATGCAGATCGAAGAACAGCGGCCGAAACTCGGCGGCGTCTTGATTCAAGTTCAATTTATCCGGACGTATCCCCTGGGCAAAATCGGAGCGCACACGATCGGCTACGTTGGAAAAATTTCAAAGGAGGAATACGCCGAGCGGGATCGAAGCATTTATCACTTTGATTCGTGGATTGGGCGCGTCGGGATCGAACGTGAATATGATCTTGTCCTGAGGGGGGAAGACGGCGGGCGTCAGCTGGAGGTGAATGCAAAGGGAGTTCCCATCCGGTTGTTAAGCGAACAAAAACCAAAAGGCGGTTCGGACGTCCGTCTCACCCTTGACACAAAGCTCGAAGCGCTCCTCCGCCCGCTCTTAGGAGACCGCCGGGGGGCGATTTTAGTGATGGACTTAAAGACGGGTAATCTTATCGCCGACATCAGCACACCGGTGTTTGATCCGAATGCATTTGTTTCGCCTTCTCGTCAAGCCGAACGCCTTTCGTTGATCCGCGCGAAGGAACGCCCTTTGTTTGACCGTGGATTCAACGGTTTGTATCCTCCCGGATCTATTTTCAAACTGGTGACGGCGATGGCGGGGCTTGAGACAGGGGTCATCACACCTCATACGACCTTTTCTTGCCCCGGTTATTTTCGGCTGAACCCCAATTCGCGGAAGTTCAAATGTTGGTTTGAAGAAGGGCATGGCCGCATTGATTTGTATACGGCAATTGAACGGTCGTGTAACGTCTATTTTTATCA
>Ga0155834_181_pt1 | contig 15355 bp, 15 predicted proteins | sample RifCSPlowO2_01_FD_107488 | JGI IMG/M metagenome (GOLD analysis project Ga0155834, IMG submission 107488) | Omnitrophica bacterium RIFCSPLOWO2_01_FULL_50_24
TGGTATATGACAAACGGGGAAGTCATCAAGGCTGGCTCGAAACCATTCGATTTGCCCGTAGGTTAAAAGCCGAAAAGTTCGATGTTGCCGTTCATCTTCATCCGACGAATCGCGCTCACGTTATTTCTTATTTTGCCCGTATTCCGATTCGGATTGGCTATCAGCGCAAAAATCATTATTTGCTGACCCACGCGATTGAAGAAAGAAAATGGCAGGGTGCGAAACACGAAGCTGAATATAATTTCGATCTGCTTCGGTTGATCGACGTTAAGGTGCCGTCGGTCTTCAAACTCTATATGCCCCTCCGAACTGTCTCCGAAGGTCCGTTGAGAGACTTGCTTCCAAGTGAGAATCAAGGCCGTTATGCGGTGTTTCATCCGAGTGCGAGCAGCTCTTCCAAAATGTGGTCCCCTGAACGCTTCGGGTCCTTGGCAGATTTTGTGGCCAGGACTCATCGATTGCTTCCAGTGATTATCGGAGAAGGAGATGGGATAACGGACGCTCGAAAGATGGAGCAATCCATGCGGGAACGAAGACTCAATTTAGCCGGCAAGTTAAATTTGGAAATGCTGGGCTGGCTGCTCAAAGGAGCGCGTATTTTAGTTTCGAATGATTCCGGTCCGGTTCACATGGCCGCTGCGCTTGGGACGCCCGTCATTTCGATTTTTGGAAGAAACCAAGGAGGACTCGGAGCGATACGATGGAAACCGATTTCGGAACGGAGTTCTTATCTTCAAAAAGAAGTTGGCTGCATTCAGTGTTTGGCGGATCGCTGCAAACTCGCGTTTAAGTGTTTGAACGAACTTCGTGTTGAAGATGTGATCGAAGAGGTTAAAAAATATGAATCTTTTTTTGCGTAAATCCGAAGCTCTCCGTCACAAACATTTTAAACGGATCCTGATCGTACACCCGTTTGGAATCGGAGACGCATTGTTTATGACGCCTGTGATTCGTGCGTTGCACCATGCCGGCATGGAGAAGATCGATCTTCTTCTCGGGAGCAGAACCAAAGCTCTTTTTGACCATCATCCTTTTGTTCGCAACATGTACGAATGGGATCGGTCTCCCACCCGCGGGTTTTGGGAAATGTGTCAACGCGCACTCGATATAGTGCGGCTGTTGTTTCGCCTGCTTTTAAATCGATATTCGCTTCTGATCGATTGTTCACTTCAACATCAATATTCATTTCTTGCTTGGATTTTGTTGTGGATTCCCATTCGGATTGGTTTCGATTTTAAAGATCGCGGGTTTTTTCTGACGCATTCGATCGATCTTCCCAACGCGTTCCATGAAAAGCCGGCTCCGGAATATTACAGTGAATTGTTGAGTTTATTAGGCATCGAACCTACCAAAACTCCACTTGAGCTTTTTTTATCTCAAGATGATGAAGATCAAGCACAGAAGGCGCTGAGGGATTTGGGCATTGGGGAACAAGACTTTTTTTTCGTCGTGGCACCGGGCGGCGGCGAATCGTGGGGTCGGGATGCGCGGCTTAAACGATGGCCGACAAACTATTTTGCCGCTCTCATGGATCGGCTGTATGATTTTGATCCTCATCGATTTGGAACGGTGCTTATTTTGGGCGGTCCAAACGAAAAGTCAATCGGGGAGGAACTTTTAAAAAAAGTAAAAGGCCCGACGGCTCACGATGTGTGCGGAGCTTATTCGATTCGGGTGGTTGCAGCCTTGATTAAAAGAGCCAACCTCTTTATCGGTAACGACGGCGGCTTAGTTCATGTGGCCTCCGCCATGGGAACTCCCTTGGTTGCTTTATACGGTCCGGTGGACCCTCGTGTGTACGGGCCCTATTTCAATTCAGGGGCTTCGCTTGCGGTGACTCATACGGGGCCTGCATGCCGGCCTTGCTATCAAAATTTGAGATATCAAGCCGACTGTGTGGGAGTGGAATGTTTAAACGAATTAACACCAGAGCGCGTTTTGGAACAAATGCGGTCAGCGAATTTTTTAGAGCAGTTGTCCCATCAAGTGACGCGTTAATCATGCGACGACATGTTGATACAGCCCGTTTTCGGATTTGGATATTGATTTTGGGTGTTTGGATCTTGACCGGTTGCATCTCGAAGGCGCCTCTCTTAGAAGAGTTTCCGGCAGAAGCTTTGCGCGAAGTCCAGAAAGTTCCTTATCGGATTGTGGAAGGCGAGCATCTTACCTTCAGCATTCGCTGGCTTGGTTTTGAATTTGGAACGGGCGAGATCAAACTGGAAGGAATCGAAACGATACAGGACCGGGAGGCCTATCACGTTTCGATGCGCGTTTGGTCCAATGCATTGATTGATTTGGTGTATCCCGTGCGAGATGAGCACCACAGTTATATTGATGTGGAGCATTTTCATTCGCTTCGATATGAAAAGGTTTTGCGCGAGGGCCGGTATCGGGCAGATGAAGTGATGGTATATGATCAAGACCAACACACGGCAGTTTATGAATCAAGATTGAACGGGACCAAGAAACAGATGATGATTCCGGAGCACGTTCAAGACCAATTGTCGTGCGCTTTTTGGCTTCGATATCAAGCGATGAAACCGGGTGATCATGTTCATATTCCGGTGAATGCCGATGAACAAAATTGGGATGTGGAGATACACGTTGTTTATTCCGATCGGAAAAAGATCGGAGATCTCGGAACTTTTGATGCACTTCGGATTGATCCGTCTGCCAATTTTCAGGGGGTGTTTATCCGCCGTGGAAAATTTTGGGGATGGATGAGCATGGACGATCGAAGACTGCCTTTGTTGATGCAGTCGAAAATTCCAGTTCTGGGTTCTGTCAACATCGTGCTTGTCGATTACCAGCCTCGTTTGTTGGAGGGTTCAGCCGTTGAAGCCGTGGCTTAAGAAGGCCCTTGTATGTTTAGGCGTGGTTCTTTTGGCAGGGTGTCTTGCGTTTGTCCTTCTTCCGCCCAAAGGAACCATTCCCATTTTGAACTATCATTTTGTGGTGCTCGAGGAACGCTCAGGCCACACGTCGCTTGAAGTCAGTACCAAGCAATTCGAGAAACAGATGTGGTTTCTGAGGACGTTCGGTTATCGCCCCCTCTCAATAGATGAATTTTACGAGATTAAGCGCGGAGCTCAGCCGCCGAGAGGCAGGGAAGTGGTCGTGACATTTGACGATGGCAATCAAACGTATGTCGAACACGCTCTTCCGATTTTAAAACGGTTTGAAATTCCTTCGGTCAATTTTCTGGTTTGGGAAAGTTCGGAGCACCGACTTCACGGGGGAATGAATTTAAATACGGTTCGGAGTCTTGCGGGAGAACCTATGGTTTCGTTTGGGTCCCACACGCTCAATCACGCAACCCTTACGGAGGCCGATTTGGCACGCGTGCGCGATGAAATTATTCAAAACAAGGAATATCTTGAGGATTTTTTCAGAAGGCCGATACGGTATTTTGCTTATCCATCCGGCGCTTTTGATGAAGAGATTCCTCGGTTGGTCGAGGAAGCCGGACACGATCTTGCGTTCACGACTTCTTGGAAACACGTGCCGGAAGGGCAGCGTCAAACCTCTGTGACCATCACGCGTGTTAAAATTTCACCTCGTGACACTTTAGTGACGTTTTGGTTTAAACTATCCGGTCTGATCCAATTGAGGCACGAGCTCAAGGTTCTTTTGCGATGATGAAGGTTGAGAATCTGAGTATGATGATGTTTAACACGTGCAAGGTTCGAGGCATTTATGAAATTTACAAAACTTGATATTCCGGACGTATTTGTTATCGAGCCAGAAGTCTACAAAGACCATCGCGGGTCGTTTTATGAATTTTATAATAAAGAACTTTTTTCCCGTTACGGTATTACCGCCGCCTTTGTGCAGGACAATTGCAGCATTTCCTCAAAAGGAATTTTAAGAGGGCTTCATTTTCAAGTGGCGCCAAAGGCACAAGCAAAACTTGTGTACGTCGTTAAGGGGAAGGTGTTTGACGTTGCCGTTGATCTGAGGAAAGATTCTCGAACCTTTGGGCAACACGTTGCGGTAACATTAAGTGCCGAGAACAAAAAAGTTCTTTATATACCCGTCGGCTTTGCGCACGGTTTTTGCGTTCTCGAGGAAGGTACCGAATTTTGCTATAAAGTGTCAGAAGTTTATTCTCCCCAGCACGAGCGGGGCATCGTTTGGAATGATCCCGCGCTTCATATCCAATGGCCCGGTCTTGGCGAGGACTATATCCTTTCTGATCGTGATCGGGCACTCCCCACGTTAAACAGTCTCAAAGACCTATCCTTCTAAAAGAACAGGAACGCCTGTTCTCTACAATTACGACACCATGTCTATAAGATTCTTATAAAATAAGGTGTTATTAAAACTGGACTAAAATAGTCCAGTTAAGTATAATTTAGCAGAACTTAGATTTGGGGGCTGAAAACATGCGATTTACAACAAAAACGGAATATGGAATGGTTTGTTTGATTTATATGGCGAGGCGTTTCTCACCTAACACCCCTCAAGTGGTCACCATTCGAGAAATCGCAGAGATTGAACGTTTGCCCGAGCCCTATGTAGCAAAGATTCTCAATAAATTGCGCTCTGCGGGAATTGTCTCTTCTTACCATGGGAAGCAAGGCGGATATACCTTAGCGCGAGATCCGGCGCGCATCACGTTAAAGGAAGTCATCGAAGCACTCGAGGGGAGTACGTTCGACGTTTTTTGCGAACCGGGTGTTCGGGACGATATTGTATGCACCCATTTCCGCCTCTGTGGGGTGAAGTTGATCTGGAATCGAACAAAAGAAATTTTGGATCAGTTTTATAGTACGGTCACCGTAGAAATGATGGTCCGAGGTCAAGAGCCGCTCAAGAAAGATCTGGTAGGCACAAGGGGAAAATAAATTCCATCTGTTTGTCTGGGGGGAGGTGACGTGTTATGAATGAGGCAAAAGCGCTGATCGGCGGGGAATACAAGTATGGTTTTGTGACGGACGTGGACTCGGATACGATTCCGCGCGGGCTCAACGAAGACGTGATTCGTTTGATTTCGAAGAAGAAAAAAGAGCCAAAGTTCATGCTTGATTGGAGATTAAAGGCCTATCACCGGTGGCTCAAAATGAGTGAGCCCGAGTGGCAAAACGTGGTACACCCCCCCATCGATTATCAGGACATGATTTATTATTCGGCTCCCAAATCCATCACCGATGCGCCAAAGAACTTGGATGAAGTGGATCAGGAAATTCTCAAAACCTATGAAAAACTTGGAATACCGCTCGTCGAACAAAAACGGCTTGCCGGAGTTGCGGTAGATGCGATTTTTGACAGTGTTTCGGTTGCGACAACCTTTAAAGACACATTAAAAAAAGTCGGCGTTATTTTTTGTTCCTTTTCGGAGGCAGTCCGAAATCATCCGGATTTGATCATCAAGTATTTAGGAACCGTTGTTCCTTACGGGGACAATTTTTTTGCTGCCTTGAATTCCGCTGTTTTTAGCGACGGATCGTTTTGTTACATCCCCAGGGGAGTTCGATGTCCGCTGGAGCTCTCCACCTATTTTCGGATCAACAGTGCTGAAACCGGACAGTTTGAGCGAACCTTGATTATCGCCGAGGAAGGAAGTTACGTCAGTTATTTGGAAGGATGCACCGCTCCCATTCGCGATAAGAATCAATTGCACGCTGCCGTGGTTGAGCTGATTGCTATGAAAGATTCGGAAATCAAGTATTCGACCGTGCAAAATTGGTATGCGGGCGACTCGCACGGCAAAGGCGGGATTTATAATTTTGTCACCAAGCGGGGCAAGTGCATCGGAGATCGATCCAAAATTTCATGGACTCAGGTAGAGACCGGCTCTGCGATCACGTGGAAATATCCGAGTGTCATCCTGCAGGGAGACGATACGATCGGCGAATTTTATTCTGTGGCGCTTACCAATCATTATCAACAAGCAGATACAGGGACCAAGATGATTCACATGGGTAAGAACGCGCGGAGCACCATCATCTCCAAAGGGATTTCTGCCGGCCACGGCAGAAACACCTATCGCGGCCTGGTGAAGGTGCAACCCAATGCCCAGGGTGCAAAAAATTATACCCAGTGCGACTCGCTTTTAATCGGGGATCGGTCAAGCGCCAATACATTTCCCTATATCGAAGTCAAAAACAAAACAGCTTCTGTGGAACACGAGGCATCGACCTCCAAGATTAGCGAAGATCAACTTTTTTATTGCCAGCAGCGCGGGATTTCCGAAGAGAACGCTGTTTCGATGATCGTCAACGGTTTTTGCAAGGAAGTCTTTAAAAATTTGCCGATGGAATTTGCGGTGGAAGCGGCCAAACTGCTTGGCGTGAGTCTAGAAGGCAGTGTGGGTTAAGCCGGAGGGAGGGAAAAGAGCGTGTTAGAGATTCGTCATTTACACGTAAGCATCGAAGGGAACGAAATTTTAAAGGGAATCGATTTGACCGTTCGAAAGGGCGAAGTCCATGCCATCATGGGTCCGAACGGTTCCGGGAAAAGCACCTTGGCGCGCGTTTTGGCAGGGCATCCTTCCTATCAAGTGACTCAGGGTGAAGTCCGCTATCAGGACAAAGATCTTTTGACATTGGCGCCGGAAGTGCGGGCGCGCGAAGGAGTGTTTCAGGCGTTTCAATATCCCGTCGAAATTCCGGGCGTCAGCAACGCCTATTTTTTAAAAGCTGCGCTCAATGAACAGCGCGCCTTTAGAGGCCAAGAAGAATTGGATGCGGTTGACTTCCTCGAAACATTGAAACAAAAAATGAAACTGGTCGAAATGGACTCAAGCTTTGCCAATCGTCCGGTGAATGAGGGATTCTCCGGCGGAGAAAAGAAACGAAACGAGATCCTTCAAATGCTTGTTTTGGAGCCGAAACTGGCGATTTTGGACGAAACGGATTCGGGCCTTGATATCGACGCCTTAAAAGTTGTTGCCTCCGGCGTGAACCGCTTGCGCTCACCCGATCGTGCCATTTTAATCGTCACGCATTATCAACGGCTGCTCAACTACATTACCCCTGATTTCGTTCACGTATTGGTGGACGGACGAATTGTTCTGTCCGGAGACAAACAATTGGCTTTTCAATTGGAAGAAAAGGGCTATGAATGGGTTCGGGAGTCCGCGGCCAGTTGATGGAGGCGATGACGTGGTGACGATGAATCCAGAGATCTTAGATAAGAAAACCAAGGAAACAGGTAAGTACGTTCCCTTGTTTGAGGCGTTTGAGAAAACGGAAGGCAAGAGGGGTGCCGCCTGGATTCGGAAATTACGTCAGAATGCATTCGCTCATTTTTGTCACTCCGGCTTTCCGACTCAACGTGAGGAAGATTGGCGGTATACCTCCGTGGGTCCGATTGAACGCACACCTTTTCACCTCGCCTCGGAAACGCTTCCTCATATTACGGTTCAGGCAGTCGAACGCCTGAGACCGTGCACGTTAAATTGGAATCGCTTGGTATTTGTAAACGGTTTCTTCTGTAGAGAGTTTTCACACGTTTCCGACGCCTTTGAGGATTTGAATATCGGCTCCGTTCGCGAAGCCATTGTGTCGAAATCGAATCAGCTCGCGTCCTACTTGGCGCAATATGTTCGCTATGATCAGAATGGGTTCACGGCTCTCAATACCGCTTTTATTCAAGACGGCGCGTTTGTTTATGTCCCCGAAGGCAAGGTGCTGGAACGTCCTCTCGAACTCGTTTTTATTTCAACTTCGCGGGAAACCGTTTCCGGAACCGTTCTCGCACAGCCTCGAAATTTAATCGTGGTGGGCCCTTCAAGCCGGGCAACGATCGTGGAAAGCTATGTGTCGATTGACCAAGAGACCTATTGCAATAATGTAGTCACTGAGATTATTCTTGAAGAAAGCGCTTCGCTCGAATACTTGAGATTACAGAAAGAAAGCGGTCGTGCCTACCATGTGTCCACGACCAAAGTGAACCAAGCCAAGGACAGTGTCTTTTCTTCCACTTGTGTCGATTTGGGAGGGATCCTTGTGCGCAACGATTTGCACGTTGATCTTCAGGAAGAAGGTGCGAAGTGTTTTTTGAACGGCCTTTATCTTACGTCGAACGAGCAGCATGTGGACAACCACACATTGATCAACCATCCGCGACCGAAGGGTACGAGCCAGCAGCTCTATAAGGGGATTTTGGACGGCCGCTCCACGGCGGTGTTCAGCGGAAAGATTTTTGTTCATCAGGACGCACAGAAAACAGATGCGCATCAAACCAACAAAAATCTACTTCTGTCCGAGGAAGCCACCGCTGACACCAAACCTCAACTCGAGATTTACGCAGATGACGTGAAATGCACTCATGGAGCAGCGGTAGGTCAGCTCGATAAAGACTCTTTGTTTTATTTGAAGAGCCGCGGAATCGGCGAAAATGAAGCGCGGAACATTCTTTCATACGCTTTTGCCAATGAAGTGGCCCAGCGGATCAAGATTCCATCCATTCGCGCGCAGCTTAACGATCTTCTGACCGAGCGGTACGGACATCGTTCGGCAGGAGAAGGAGTTCACCATGGTTCAGCATAAGAGTGCGCTTTTGGGTCATCAAAAGGATGCGCGCTTCTCTTTTGAAGTCGAGAGATATCGGAAAGATTTTCCCATTTTGTCTCAACGGGTTTATGGAAAGCCGCTCGTGTATCTGGACAATGCCGCGACGACTCAAAAACCTCGCCAGGTCATCGAAGCGATCGACGCCTACTACCGGACTGAGAATGCGAACATCCATCGCGGCGTTTTTTATTTAAGCGAACGTGCAACGAAACACTACGAGGAAGTTCGAGAAAAGGTTCGGGATTTTATCCACGCCGCTTCTTCAAAGGAAATCATTTTTGTCCGAGGAGCAACGGAAGGAATCAACGTTGTCTCTCAATCATACGGTCGAACCTTCCTAAAACCCGGAGACGAGATCATTATTTCGCACATGGAGCATCATTCCAACATTGTTCCTTGGCAGATTCTTTGCAACCAAATCGGTGCACGCCTTCGAGTGGCCCCCATTAATGATGAAGGGGAGTTGGTAGTTGGAGATTATGCGAAGTTGTTTAATAGCAAAACCAAGTTTGCCGCTTTAAGCCATGTCTCCAACGCTTTGGGAACCGTTAATCCTGTCAAGCAGCTGATTCAAATGGCGCACGAGGCTCACGTTCCTGTTTTGTTGGACGGTGCCCAAGCGGCTCCGCATCTTGCCATTGACGTTCAGGATTTAGACTGTGATTTTTACGTTTTCTCGGCGCACAAAATGTACGGTCCCACGGGAGTTGGTGTCCTCTACGGAAAACAAGCGTGGCTTGAAAAGATGCCTCCTTATCATGGCGGCGGCGACATGATCAGCTCCGTCACATTTGAAAAAACGACCTACAATGTACTGCCCTATAAGTTTGAAGCGGGAACCCCGGACATCGCGGGCGTCATCGGTCTCGGTGCCGCCGTGGATTATCTTCATGCGATCGGAATGAATGCTATTCAAGCGTACGAGCAGCATCTGTTAATGTTTGCCACTCAGACCGTTTCGAAAATAAAGGGCCTCAAAATCATCGGAACCGCACAAGCGAAAGCGTGTGTTTTGTCTTTTGTTCTAGACGGTCTTCACCCTCATGATATTGGTACCGTACTGGATCGCGAAGGTGTGGCGATTCGAGCAGGGCATCATTGCGCCATGCCGATCATGGAACGTTTTAAGGTTCCCGCGACGGCACGGGCATCCTTTGCATTTTATAATACGACGGAGGAAGTGCTTGTTCTGGAACGGGCATTGCATCGGGCATTGGAGATTTTGAAATGACGGATCTTCGCGATCTTTATCAAGAATTGATTTTGGATCACAGCAAGAAGCCGTGCAATTTTCGCGTTTTGGAAAAGACGAGCCACACAGCCGAGGGATATAATCCATTGTGCGGGGATCGGTACACGGTCTATCTGAATATTGAGGGCGGTGTGATTAGCGATATTTCGTTTCAGGGAGCGGGCTGCGCCATTTCGAAAGCATCGGCGTCCATGATGACGTCGAGCGTGAAGGGAAAAACGATTGACGAAGCGAATATGCTTTTCGAGGAGTTCCATCGAATGATATGCGGGAATCCGGGCAGTCGAGTCAACGAAGCGGCTCTCGGCAAATTAGTCGTTTTTTCAGGCGTGTGCGAGTTCCCCATTCGAGTGAAGTGCGCATCGCTTGCGTGGCATACCATGAAAGCCGGGATGGAGAAAAGTAAGGAGCCGGTTTCGACGGAGTAAACTCGAAGCCGTGATTTCGGGAACGGAGGTGAACGTGTCGATGTCCCATTTTGAAACCGTGACGTTAAATCGGGATTGTGAAGCGACGCAAATTCCGGCCGGCGTTAAAGAGACGCTTCGGAAAGGTACCAAAGTGCACGTTACCCAGTCTCTCGGCGGGTCTTTTACCATCATGACCGAACAGGGTTACATGGTTCGAATGGAAGGTAAAGATGCCGATGCCATCGGTAAGGAAAAACCACAACCGGTGACGACCTCGACGCCGTCTGAGAAATCGATGACGTTTGAGACGCTCGTGTGGGAACAACTCAAAACGTGTTACGACCCTGAAATTCCGGTGAATATTGTTGACTTGGGATTGATCTATGAATGTAAAATTGCACCGCGTTCCGATGACCCAAGTAAAAAAGACGTGCAGATTAAGATGACTCTGACGGCACCCGGTTGCGGAATGGGAGAGTCGCTTCGGGCGGACGCCATACAGAAAATTCAGGATCTTAAAGACGCAGGAGACGTTCACGTCGAGTTGGTTTGGGAGCCTCCATGGGACCGGAACATGATGAGCGAGGCGGCAAAGTTGCAATTGGGAATGATTTAGGTTCGTAACGCGTTCACGATTCAATTTCGAGTTAAACGGACACAAAAAAGGAGGAAATTCAATGGTGAAGTTAACTCCATCCGCACTTACGGAAGTGAAACGATTGCACGCTAAAGGCGGGAAGCCGGACCAAGGTTTGAGAGTTGGGGTCCATGGGGGCGGTTGTTCCGGTCTTTCCTATAAGTTGGGTTTTGATGAAGAACAAAAGGGTGATCGCGTGGAAATAGTTGAAGGGATCAAAATTTTGGTGGATCCCAAAAGCGAACTTTATTTGAGCGACACCACAGTAGATTTTGTGGACGGTCTTCAAGACCGAGGTTTCAAATTTCTGAATCCCAATGCTAAAACAAGCTGCGGCTGCGGTGAGTCGTTTTCAGTATAAGCTGTATAAAATGTGGCTGGTTTTTTGGTTCTCCTTATAGTAAGATACCCCAGTTTTGGCAGTCATTTTTGTTTCCCCAATTTGCTCAAGCACGGTTTTGATGATCCCTGAATCCGAAAGGCAGGTATATGAACCAGTCTAAAGAGAAACGTAACGTAGTGGTGCGAATTGCGGGTGCGGCGGGGGATGGCATTGCTTCCGCAGGTGAAATCTTTGGAAAGATTTGTGCCCGGCAGGGCCTTCACATTATGGCTTATAACTCTTATCAATCGGCAATCCGCGGAGGCCATGTGTGGTTACAACTCAACGTTGGAGCTTGCGATACGCTGACTCACGGCGAAAAGCCGGATGTTGTCATTCTCCTAAATCGAACCAGCCCCTCCGTTCATATCCCAGATGTTAAAGAAGGCGGGGTCGTCTTCTATAATTCTTCGTTGATTACCCAGGATCTTTTCAAGATGCGCGAAGACCTTACGTACTATCACTTTCCGTTTCGAGAGTTGGTGACGGATCCCGGAGTTACTGCCGTCATGGCAAACATCATGCTGGTGGGCTGCTTAGTCGAAGTGTTAGGTCTTAATCCTCAGGTGGGACTCGATTTTATTCAGGATCGATTCGATAAAAAAGGCAAGGAAGTTGTCGATTTGAACCGGCGTGTTTTCCAACTCGGAATCGACTGGTCAAAAAAACATGCCAAGCGGCTAAACGTTTCGCTTAAAGGTGACGGAAAGCGAAGAATGTTTCTTACCGGAAATCATGCGTTTGCGATGGGACTTCTTGCGCACGGCCTAAAATTTTACTGTGCTTATCCCATGTCCCCTTCCACAGGCGTTCTCCATTATTTGGCGACAAAAGCAAAATCTCATAAGATCGTTGTTAAACAAGCGGAAGATGAACTTGCAGTCGTTAATTTTATTATCGGCGCGGCACACGCGGGTGTACGGGCAGCGTGCGCTACCTCAGGCGGAGGGTTTGCCCTCATGACCGAAGGAATCGGCTTGGCGGGCATGCTTGAGGAACCCATCGTCGTCATTAGTGTTCAGCGCGGCGGGCCGTCGACCGGGATTCCTACCAAGCATGAGCAGGGAGATCTGAATCAAATGCTGGGTGCAGCCCACGGCGAGTTTGCCCGAATTGTTTTGGCGCCCAAAGACGTGGAAGATGCTTTCCATATTTCAGGCCGGGCTCTCAATTTAGCGGAGAAATATCAAACGCCGGTATTAATTCTTTCCGACCTGTTCTTATCGGAACATTTTGAGACGGCAGAACCGTTCAAAGTCAAGCAACCTATTGACCGCGGGAAACTCATCTCAAAAGCAGCCGGTGATTATAAACGGTTTCTCATCACCGATGATTTTGTATCTCCGCGTTTGATTCCCGGCGCACCCGGCCTGATGTATTGTTCCCCAAGCGATGAGCATGACGAAAAAGGAATCGTAACGAGTGACGTATTGGCGGGTCTTCCGGAATCGCGCGAACTCAGGAATCGGCTCCATCTCAAGCGAATGAAAAAACTTGACCGAATACGGCAAGAGGACATGCGGCCTCCTGAACTTTTGGGCCCGCGCGATGCGGATTTGACGCTGATGGGCTGGGGCTCCACGCACGATGCGATTAAAGAAGCATGCGAGTTTTTTGCTCAAGAAGGATTAAAGGTCAATCAGCTGCATTTTACCGATTTATTTCCGCTCCCCATCGAAAAAACCATCGAAATTTTAAATTCCTGCAAAGAAATCGTTGCCGTTGAAAATAATTTGACCGGCCAAATGGCTCGGTTGATCCGAATGGAGACCGGCTACCATGTGAAGCGTGTCGTCAGTCGATACGACGGAGAACCGTTTACCGGCGAAGACATTTACCACCGGGTGAAAAAGGAGTTGGCTTATGTCTGAGGCGAAAGATTTTAATCATACAACCGCGCCGGATTGGTGCCCGGGATGCGGTGATTTCGGTTTGCTTGCGGGTTTGAAAAAAGCGTTACCCGGTATTCCTTTGGAACCTCATCAATTGATGGTCGTTTCCGGAATCGGCTGTTCGTCCAATCTCCCCGGCTTTGTGAACACCTACGGGATGCACACGCTTCACGGTCGAGCTCTTCCGATCGCCCAAGGTTTTAAATTGGCAAATCACAAGATGACGGTCTTGGCCGTCGGCGGTGACGGCGACGGATACGGTATCGGAATGGGCCACTTGGTTCATGCGATGCGCCGTAACATCGATATGACTTATTTGATTATGAACAATTCCATCTATGGGTTGACCACGGGCCAAACGTCTCCGACCAGCGGTTTTAAAATGAAAACAAAATCGACGCCTTTTGGCAATCCCGAAGTGCCGATCAATCCGTTAACGTTGGCCATGGGCGCCGGCTGTAGTTTTGTTGCCCGTGCTTATACAGGTCATGTGACCCAACTGGTGGAGATTATCCAGAAAGCGATTCGTCATCAGGGGTTTTCGCTCGTTGATACCTTTAGTCCTTGCGTGACATTTAACAAAGTGAACACGCATCAGTTTTATAAGGATCACTGTAAAGACATCAATCAAGAAGGCCATGACACATCGGATATTTACGCGGCCTTTCGACAAGCTACCTGCGAACAGTATATTGCCACCGGCATTTTTTATGAATCGGAACGGCCGTGTTATGAGTCTGCGGAAGAAGAAACGCTTCGCGAACCTTTGGTCAATCACAAATTAGGACTATCCGAGGCTCAACAAGCGGAGCTCATGGCCGAGTTTGTCTAAAGCCGGATGTGATGCATCCATTCTAGAACTGGTTTCGTAAATCTGCAGGCGCCCATTGCGCCAGTACTCATCGTGGCGACTTTGACACATTATCGGAGAAGAACGTCAAGTTCTTCCCGAAAAGTACTCGCGCCAAAAGCGCGCAGTGCGTCGCCTACGATGATGTGTTACCCCCGTCCCGGATTTGTTGTGCCCTTCCACTGATTGGTGAGACATGAAAAGGAAATCTCCAAAACCGCGCACCTTCCCAAACGACGGGCGCCCGTTGCTTCGTTTTCTAGCGAAGAAGCGAAACCGAATTTCTCCCCTCTTGATTTTAACTCATGACTTTCCCGATCCTGATGCTTTGGCAAGCGCGTTTGCGCTTCAGTACATTGCCGAGCGTGTCTACAAAATTCAGTCACGCATCGTGCACGGCGGCATTGTAGGCCGTATGGAAAATCGAGAGATGATTCGGTTGCTCAAAATACCGGTTCACAAAATCAGATCTGAGGAGGTTAAGAAATACCCTTGTGTTGCGCTGGTGGATACGCAGCCTGAGTTTAGAAATAATTCTTTTCCGAAGAGTCGACGTGCGACCATCGTCATTGATCAGCATGCGTCGGTGAGAAAGCCAAATTCTGAGTTCGCCATTGTGGATCCTGAATGCGGCGCGACCTCCGTCATTTTGACGAAGGCGTTGTTGGCACTTAAAAGGGAAATTCCGAAAAGCATTGCAACGGCACTGGTGTATGGAATTTTGTCGGACACGCTTGATTTGTATCGAGCCAAACGAGCCGATGTTATTGAAACTTATCTGAAGATCATTCACCGTTGCGATCTTCGCGCGTTGGCTCATATTCAGAATCCGTCTCGATCCAAACGGTTTTTTCAGACGTTGGGGCAGGGAATTCACAATGCGGTGACTTGGAAAGGTTTGGTGGTATCTCATCTGGAAGAGATTTCGAATCCGGATTTGGTAGCGCAAGTAGCCGAATTTCTGATGACTTATGAAAAATGCCGTTGGTCCTTTTGCACCGGGCGCTTTCACGACAGACTTTATGTGTCGCTCCGCGCCAGTCATGCTGCGACAAAAGCAGGAAATCTTTTGCGGGATATTTTGGTGCAGCGCGAAGACGCCGGCGGTCATGGAACCATTGCGGGCGGAAGTTTTCAAGTTGGAAAAAATGTTTCTGAGCGTATGTGGAAAAGGGTGGAACACCGTCTCATCGAGCGGCTGCTCAAACGGCTTCGTATTCCGTCGAAGAGTCGTTTCTATCGCCCTTTTTCAAATTAAGAATCTCAAACGGTTTTGCCCAATCCCAAAGAATGGGTTCTAAGCACATGGGCGTTAAGTGAAGTAGCATTGAGCAGGAAGGAATGCTATAATCTGAACCCATAAGTACTTACGATCAGAGGATCAGATAGGAAAAAGGTGTAGTTATGGCA
>Ga0155834_179_pt3 | contig 15339 bp, 14 predicted proteins | sample RifCSPlowO2_01_FD_107488 | JGI IMG/M metagenome (GOLD analysis project Ga0155834, IMG submission 107488) | Omnitrophica bacterium RIFCSPLOWO2_01_FULL_50_24
CCTCCTCATTCGTTGCTAGAATGCACAATCAAACCTTATGTCAACCGACCCAGAGATCCAACTCAGCATATTTCGCGAAGGAGCGGTAGACCTCATTTCCGAAGAGGATCTTCGCCTCAAACTCAAGAAAAAGACGAAACTCCGCATCAAGTACGGAGCGGATCCGTCCGCTCCGGACCTTCACTTAGGTCACACCGTTCCGTTACGGAAACTCAAACAGCTTCAGGATTTGGGCCACCAAATCGTTTTTTTGATCGGAGATTTTACCGCCCGGATCGGAGATCCGAGCGGACAGTCCGAGACGCGCAAGACGTTAAGCATTCGTGAGGTTCAGAAAAACGCCAAAACGTACGAGCGGCAGGTATTTCGCATCCTCGATCAGAAAAAAACAGAGGTTCGATATAATTCCGAGTGGTTTGACCGATTCCGCCCCGATGATTTTCTCCAGCTCACTTCCAAATATACCGTTGCCCGAATTTTGGAGCGCGATGACTTTGCAAAGCGGTACGCGGCGAAACGCCCGATCGCGATCCTAGAGTTTTTGTATCCGCTGCTTCAAGGTTATGATTCGGTCGCCATCAAGTCGGACGTGGAAGTGGGCGGTACCGACCAAAAATTTAATCTGCTCGTGGGAAGAGAGCTTCAGCGGGATTGGAAGCAGGAACCCCAAGTGATTCTCACGCTGCCTTTGATTGAGGGGACGGACGGTAAGGACAAAATGTCAAAATCTTTGGGCAATCACATCGCGATCCAAGACACCGCCGACGAAATATTCGGGAGAACCATGTCGATTCCGGATCACTTGACGGTGCGTTACTTCCAATACGCGACCGATCTCGGTGTGAGTGAGGTGAAAAGGATCGAAAAAGAAATCGCTTCAGGCGCGCTTCATCCGCGGGAGGCAAAGGCACGTCTTGCGCGCGAGCTGGTGCGTTTGTTTCATGGGACCCAAAAAGCTCGGGCGGCAGAGGAACGCTTCAACAAACTGTTCCGCTCTAAGGAACTTCCGGATGAGATAGCAACGGTTTCGATCGCGAGATCCGTTTTGAAGGACGGTACCGTGGACCTTGTGACTTTGCTCGAGCAATCGGGTTTGGTGCAAAGCAAATCTGAGGCGCGAAGACTTATTACTCAGGGCGGGGTTAAGATTGACGGAGTTCGGATGTCTACCGCCGACCAAAGAATTTCTATCGACCGGCCCGTGGTGGTTCAATGCGGTAAACGTAAATTTGCCCGTATCCACGTATGATCTCGGTTTGTAACGTTTCAAAGTCGTTCGGCCGTATCGAAGCGGTCAAAAACGTTTCGTTTGTGATCGAACGCGGCGAAGTCGCCGGTCTCTTGGGCCCTAACGGTGCAGGGAAGACGACCCTGCTGCGGCTCATCACGGGTTTTTTCCCGCCTTCCGATGGAACCATCTCCATTGACGGCCAAAATCTGCTTCGCGCAAAACCGGCCCTCCGCAAAAAGATAGGTTATTTGGCGGAACACAATCCTCTGTACTACGATATGACCGCGCGTGATTTTCTCTACTACACGGCAACCTTGAAAGGTGTTCCCTTTGGAAAACGGAAAAAGGCGGTACACCGTGTCGTCGACCGCTGCGGACTGGGTCCTGTTTTTCGCCGGCTCACCGGAAAACTTTCAAAGGGATTCCAACAACGGGTCGGGCTCGCTCAGGCGCTGCTGGACGACCCCGCTCTTTTGATTTTGGATGAGCCGACCCGGGGACTTGACCCAAAACAAATCATTGAGATCAGGACCCTGATTCAGGAATTGGGCTGCGAGCGGACTGTTTTACTTTCGACTCACATTCTGCCTGAAGTGAAAATGACCTGCCAAAAGATCCTCATTTTAAACGAGGGCCGTTTGGTGGCAAGCGGGACGGCCGAAACGTTGGAGAAGCGTCTTAAGGGTTCGGAAGAGTTTCGGATTTCCATTCGGGGGGCACGGAAAGGCGAGGAGCGTTTTCTGAGTGAGCTGCCCGGGGTGATCAAGGTCACCTTGGAGAGAGAATCGGGAGACGAGCGCGATTATCTCGTCGTCTCCGAGCGCGGCAGAGACGTACGGTCGCTTCTCGCAAAATGCATTCTTGATTCGGGCCTTGAGCTGTTAACCCTGAAAGCGGCCGAATGGAATTTGGAGGATATCTTTCTCAAGATCGTGACTCAGGAACCGGAGGAGTACGAGGTATGTTCCGAGTCCTAGCCATTGGTTGGCGCGACTTTAGCGCGTACGTTCGGTCGTTTTCTTTTTACCTTCTGTGCGCTTTTTTCCTTGGGGTATCGGGTTACTTTTTTTGGTCCGCGCTCAGTTACTTTAGTTTATTGTCGTTTCAAGTAGCCACGAATCCCCAAGCTTCTGTGGAGAGTCTGAATCTGACCGAAGGTGTGTTAAGCCCCTTTTTGTCCAATATGAGTGTCCTCATGCTGCTTTTGGTTCCCATCTTGACCATGCGCTCATTTTCCGAAGAAAAGAAACTCGGAACGCTCGAACTCTTATTTAGTTACCCCATTTCAAACGTTCAAATTGTCGCGGGAAAATTTCTGGGCTTGACGGCAGTGCTCCTCGTTCTGACGGCTCCGAGCATTGCTTATTTTTTCTTGGCCGAAGTGGTAGGGGCGCACTTTGAAACTCAAACGCTTCTTGTGGGGTACGGCGGCTTTTTTCTGGTGAGCGCAAGTTTTATTTCGCTCGGGATGTTTGTTTCGTCCCTGACTGATCACCAAGCGGTCTCGGCCGGAATCGGATTCGTGGTGCTGCTTTTTTTCTGGATCGTGGGATGGATGGCGGATTGGATGAGTCCCGCGGCAGGGTCTGTCTTTCAGGAGTTGTCGCTCACCAGCCATTACTTTGACTTAACGCGCGGAATCGTGGACACGATGGACCTGGCTTTTTTTGTTCTCTTCGTCGTGTTTTTTTTGTTTGCCTCGCTCTGTTCGCTTGAAGTCAGAACGTGGAAACGTTAGGGTTCGGATGAAATTCAAGAACGTTCTTTCCGGTCTTCACCTTGCGGTTCTTTTAAGCGTTGCCGCTCTGATTGTTTTTTTTTCCTACCTTCTTCTTCGTTCCTACCACGTTCGGTTTGATTTGAGCGAGGGACGCGTTTTCAGTTTGTCCCCGGCTTCTTTGCAGGTGATCGAGGCATTGCGCGGCGAACCGGTCCGAATCATAGGTTTCTTTCGGGAGGATCATCCTCTGAAACGAAAGCTCGAGGATCTAGCGGATGAATACGCGTATCGCAATCCGAACCTCACGTATGAGTTTCATGACCCCGACCGCATGCCCGCCAAAGCCAAGCAGTATGAAGTGGAAGATTATGAGACGGTGGTCGTTGAAGCGAAGGGCAAACGTCTGAAGACGAGAACTGTGAGCGAGCAAGCCCTCACGGCTCTATTGGCAAAGCTAAATCGGGACGTTGCGAAAAAAGTAGTTTTCGCAACTGGCTACGGCGGTCCGGATCCCAACGACAACAAAGGGCCCGCGGGGTACGGTTTGCTCAAGAGCTGGCTTGTGAATGAACATCATGAAGTGCACGAAACCGTTCTTCTTCGTGACGGGGTTTCGCCGGACCAAGCCGACGTTTTGGTGATCGGCGGGTCTCACGTGGATCTGCTTCCGGAGGAGTTAAACGTTGTCAGACAATATCTCAAACTGGGCGGACGGGTTTTGATCATGATGGATCCGGTGGATTCAAAAGAAGGGAAAAACTTGGAGGATTTTTTAGCGGACCACGGAGTGGAGCTTGGGGAAAATGTCGTGGTCGACAAATTAAGCAAACTGTTCGGTGCCGATTACTTGATTCCGTTGGTGACCGAATACGGGCCGCATCGGATGACGGAAGGGTTTGAGCTCGCGTCTTTTTTCCCCATTGCCCGAACGGTTCGGATTGTCAAAGACGCACCTTCGGAGTTCGAAACGTCTGAGCTGGCTCGGACCGGTGCCGGCAGTTGGGCAGAAACAGACCTCGCGCAGCTTAAGGAAGGCACGGCCGAGTTTGACGAGTCCAAGGATCAGCCGGGGCCGCTTCCGATTGCGGTGGCCGTTTCGAATCCGAAACTGGGCTGGCGTCTCGTCGTTTTTGGAGACAGCGATTTCGCAACAAATGCTTATCTTCATTTGTCCGGAAACAGGGACTTTATCCTGAATGCCTTTGCGTGGCTTGCCGGTGACGATGATTTGGTTGCGGTTCGTCCTCGGGAGCGGAAGGCAACGCCGCTTTTTTTACGGGAAGTCGATCAACAATTTTTGTTCCTCGTTCCCGTTTTAGGCGTTCCGATTCTTTTTCTTTCAGCGGGTACGGTCGTCTATTTTTGGCGGAGACGATACCATTGAGCATCCTCCGTACCTTATTGTTTTTGTTGGTTCTTGCTCTGGTGGCTGGTTTTTATTATGTCAAGGTGCACCATCCTCCCGCGGCAAATCCGAAGATCGCATTTACTCCGGAACCCACACCCGTTACCGTTCTCTCGCTTAAGTCAGAGGATCGATTGGATCGGTTGTCCATTCATCACCTCTCGCAGCAAAGCAGAATTGTGTTTCAAAGGGAAACCGGCAACCGGTGGAACATTGTGCAGCCCGTGGTGTATCCCAGTGAGTCGCTGATCGTCAACGGGATGGAGAGTCTTTTAAAGATGATGCCCCGGATCCGTCCCTTGTCGGCGGAAGGTATTTCTCCGGCCGACTTTGGTTTTGACCATCCCCAATTTTCGATCTGCGTTACCTCAAGCGGCCGGCAGGCGGAGCGATGTTTGGTGATCGGCTCCGAGGCCGCGATCGGCGAAGGATCGTACGCCAAGTGGGAAGACGAAGAAACGTACTTTCGAGTGAATCAACCCTTTGTGAATGCGTTTGACCGTTCCCTTTATTCGGTTCGTAAAAAACAGATTTTTAACTTGCTGGAGGAGAACCTCATATCGCTCCGATTTCGCACGGCCTCGGAAGACATTTTACTGAAACGGGAAGACAAGCGGTGGATGCTCGAAAAACCAGCTCGGGCCATGATCGGTTCAAGCGCAATGCACAGCGTGCTTGCCGATTTGAACGGTTTGTTTGTGCGGGAGTTTTTGGATGGCGAATCGGTAGGCGATCCGAAGTTTGGTTTGAAGCCGGCCCAATGCGTCATCGGCGCCGTGTTTGAAAACGGAACTCGGGAAACGTTGATCCAGGGTTCGCCGGCCTCGGGCAAAAATGCGTATTACGTGCGCACGGACGACGATCGTGAAACCGTGAGCTTAGTATCGAAGAAAAAACTGGATGAGATCCATCAAGCGTTTAAGACACTTGCTGCTTAAACTCAAAAAGGCACGAAGTTTTTTAGAGGGAGGTTGTTTATGGCCAAAAAGGTAATCGTTATTTTGGCGGACGGATTTGAGGAAATTGAGGCGGTCACGGCGATTGATGTGTTGAGACGGGCCGGGGCGGATGTGGTGGTGGCTGGACTTACGGGGAAGAACACTGCCGGAGCGCACGGCGTTCGGATAGAAGCAGATGTCGCGCTTCAAGATGTTAAAGGACTTCCCGATGCGATCGTTCTACCCGGAGGAATGCCGGGAGCAAAACATCTGGGCGAATCCAAACGGCTGGCCGAAATCATCCGTCAGATGAACCAAGCGAAAAAGTTAGTGGGTGCGATTTGTGCTGCTCCGGCGCTGGCGCTTGCCCCCGCAGGCGTTCTGGACGGGAGAAAAGCAACGTGTTACCCCGGTTTTGAACGCAGCTTTTCAAAGGCAATTACCTTTACAGAGGAGCGAGTGGTAGTGGACGGAAATATAGTGACGAGCCGAGGTCCGGGTTCAGCCCTTGAATTTTCACTCCAACTGGTTGAGCAGCTTGCAGGGAAGGAAAAAGCGGAACGTTTGCGTCAAGCATTGTTGGTTTCCTCGCGTTAGAGAAATCTCTAGAGAAATCTTCTTTTGCCTGTCTTGGCTGCCTATGATAAATTTAACCCTATGATTCGCAATCGGTTGCAGGCGGTTTTGGGCCGGATCGAGGCCGCTTGCACGCGTTCCGGCCGGAGCGCGAAGGAAATCGAGCTAGTTCTCGTTTCCAAGCAGGTGGACGCCGGTCTGATTCAGGAAGCGTACCAAACCGGCATTCGGGATTTTGGCGAGAACCGAGTTCAAGAGTGGCTTGCGAAACGGGAAACATTGCCGCGCGATATTCGGTGGCACATGATCGGGCACCTTCAGACCAATAAAGCCAAGCACGTAGTCGGAGGAGTTGCTTTGATTCATTCGTGTGATCGATTGGATTTAGCGCTTGAGCTCCAAAAACAGGCGGAGAAAAAAGGTCTGACGGTTCAGACACTTGTTCAGGTCAATACGTCAGGCGAAGAAACCAAATATGGTTTATCGCCGGCGGAGGTGAAGAAAACGGTTTCTGAGATGTGCCGCTTCGACCGCGTGAAGCTAGGCGGGCTCATGACGATCGGGCCGTTTACTTCCGAGGAATCGGAAATCCGGAAATCGTTTCGCACACTCCGCGAGATTCGCGCAGAGCTGCAGAATGATTTTCCGAGCGTCGATTGGCATTATTTGTCGATGGGAATGACGAACGATTTTGAACTTGCGATTGAAGAAGGGGCGAATTGTTTGAGACTTGGCACCGCGGTGTTTGGTGCGCGTTCAAAGGTTGAGAATTAAAATGGCGGCGAACATGAAGCAACGCATAGGAATCATTGGCTGCGGAACGATGGGGAGCGCGATTGTGTCCGGCCTTTTGGGAAGCCGGATGTCGCGATCACGTCTGATTTCTGTGTTTGATTCCGTTCGAGCCAAGTCGCAAATCCTTTCCCAAAAATTTGGCGTGAAGGTCACTCGAAGCAATTCTCAATTGGTTCAAGAGGCGGACGTCATCGTCTTGGCGGTCAAGCCCCAAGATCTCAAATGGCTCGGCCCGGAAGTGAGGCGGAGCTTCAAAAAAGGGGCAGTGGTCATTTCCATTTTGGCCGGCACTCCGCTTCGAGCATTACGGCAGTTTTTGGGGACACGCCCCGTTCTCGTTCGCGCAATGCCTAATTTGGGAGCTCAGGTGGGAGAATCAGTGACTGCCCTCACGGGTTCTCACCGCCGCTCACTCGCGGTCGCGGAGAAAATTTTTTCGGGCTGCGGCAAAGTCGTTTATGTGCCCGAACGACAATTCGATTTGGTCACTGCACTCAGCGGAAGCGGCCCCGCTTATTTTTTCCTTTTGATGGAGCTGCTTGTTCACATCGGCGTTCGAGGAGGGCTTGCCAAAACAACTGCCCGTCTTCTTGCGGTTCAAACGGCGTTGGGAGCGGCAAAGCTTGCCCAAGCGTCGTCTGTGGAGCCCGGTGAACTGCGGCGGAGGGTGACGTCAAAAAAAGGGACCACCGAAGCAGCGCTCCGGTATCTTGAGCGAAAGAAATTTCCAAAAATGTTTTCAGAAGCTATTGCACGCGCGGTCCGTCGGTCCCGCCAGTTAAGTGAGGCATCGAGGAGTTTTTTAAGGTGTTCCAATGCCTCATCCTGAGTGAAGCGAAGGATCTCAGACCGTCCTAGGAGGTTGAAATGTTTATTTTGGGTCAACTGTTTGTCTCTCTTGCCGTTTTATTTTCGATGCTCTTTAAGGTGATCTACTTTTTGCTGGTGATTCGGATTGTTCTCTCGTGGTTTCAGGTGAGCTCTTATTCGGATTTGGTGAGTGTGTTGTATCGAATGACGGATCCGATTTTGCTTCCGTTCCGCCGATTGCCGCTTCAGATCGGAATGATTGATTTTTCGCCGATCTTGGCGTTTTTACTGATTAGTTTTCTGGATAGTTTTGTGGTCGGAATTCTGAGACAATTGGCATATCAGTTCGGCGCAGCCGCTTAACGCAAATGATAAACTTTTCTCCTGATCCAGCCCACTTGTTCGATCGGATCTCCAAATCCGTGCACGCGATTTGGTCCAAGACCGCTTTCCGGCCCGACATCGCCATTATTTTGGGCACCGGTCTTGGGAATTTGACCAAGAACGTGCAAACGGAAGCCGCGATTCCGTACGGACGGATTCCTTATTTTCCTCATTCGACGGTTCAGTCTCACGCGGGTCGTCTTGTGTTTGGGGTGCTCAGCGGAAGGCGCGTGGTCGTGATGGACGGCCGCTTCCATTATTACGAAGGGTATTCGTTGGAACACGTGACGTTTCCGGTGCGGGTTCTCCGTAAACTCGGCGCGAAGGTTCTATTGGTTTCGAATGCGGCAGGCGGGCTGAATCAGCAGTATAAGAGGGGAGACCTGGTTCTGATTTCGGATCACATTAATTTCATGGGAGTGAATCCTCTGATTGGTCCCCATGACGACCGTTTGGGGGTACGCTTTCCCGATATGAGCGAACCCTATTCGAAACGCCTTATCTCGTTAGCGGAAAAAGCAGCGGCCGAGAATAAAATTCAGATTCGGAAGGGAGTCTACATGGGCGTTTCGGGGCCTAATTTAGAAACGGCTGCCGAATACCGCTTGATGCACTCGCTCGGAGCAGATTTGGTCGGCATGTCGACCGTACCGGAAGTGATTGTCGGAGTGCAGGCCGGTTTTGAAATTTTGGGGATCAGCGTGGTCACGGATTTGTGCGATCCCCATCATCTGAAACCCGTCAACATTGAGGAGATCATACAAGTCGCGAATCAAGCCGGCCCAACACTCGATCGGTTGGTGGAAGCCGTGGTTGCAAAAATTCCTGATGTCCACGAACGAAAAGCAGTATAAATCCACCCTTCAGTTGCCCAGCACCTCGTTTCCGATGAAAGCGAATCTGCCTCAGAGGGAACCGGAATGGCTGAAGGCGTGGAACGAAGAACGGCTGTACGAACGAATCCGCGCGAAATCCGCACCGTCTGACAAACGATTTGTTCTTCACGACGGTCCTCCCTATGCCAACGGCCACATCCACATGGGGCACGCATTCAATAAAATCTTAAAGGACATCATCGTGAAGTACAAAACGATGCAGGGGTTTGACGCTCCCTATGTTCCCGGATGGGATTGCCACGGTCTTCCGATCGAGCTCGCTTTGTTTAAGGAATTGGGAAAGCGCAAAGAAGAAGTGGACCAAGTCCCGTTTCGAAAGAAAGCCCGCCAGTACGCGGAGAAATATATTTCCATTCAGCGCGAAGAATTCATTCGTCTGGGCGTGTTTGGGGATTGGGAGAAACCGTACCTGACGATGGCGTCTGGGTATCAAGCCAAGATTGCCGCGAGCTTCCTCGCGCTGCTGGAAGCCGGTTACATCGAACAACGCCTGAAACCGGTTCCGTGGTGTTACGACTGCGAAACAGCGCTTGCCGAAGCCGAACTTGAATACGAAGACAAAACGTCTCCCTCGGTGTACGTCGGGTTTAAAGCTGCGAATCAAGATTTTTCCTTCTTGGTTTGGACGACGACGCCGTGGACGCTTCCGGGCAACGTGGCGTTGGCGGTTCATCCGGATTTGGAGTATGTGTTTTTAGAAACGGACCGGGGCCGTTTTTGTTTTGCCCAGCCGCTTGTGGATTTGGTGTCGTCAAAACTCGGTTTTAAAAAAATTCTAAAAACGGGTTCTGAGAAAGGTAAAAATCTCGTAGGCGCCAAAGCGAAACATCCGTTTCTTGACCGCACCTCGCAAGTCGTGAGTGCCGACTTTGTTTCCAGTACGGACGGTACCGGCATTGTCCACATCGCGCCGGGCCACGGGGAAGAAGACTATGTGGTCGGGCTTAAGTATAAACTTGAACAGCCGTCGCCTGTGGACGAAAAGGGAAGGTTTACCAAGGAATTTCCTCGGTTCGAAGGGATGAACGTTTTTAAAGCAAACGGAGGAATAATCGCGCTTTTAAAAGATAAGGAAGTGCTGTTTCACGAAGAACCTTTTCAGCATCAATATCCGTTCTGCTGGCGGTGCAAGAATCCGATTATTTTTCGGGCGACGCGGCAGTGGTTTTTAAAAGTGGATCACGAACATTTGCGCCGGAAATTAAAAGAGAGCATTGAACACAAAATTAAATTTACGCCGGATTGGGGGAAAAAGAGAATCGGCTCCATGATTGAAACGCGGCCGGACTGGTGTTTGTCGCGCCAGCGGTATTGGGGCGTGCCCATCCCGGTGATTCGGTGCGCGAGCGAGTCGTGCGGAAAAATCCTAGCGCGGGAATCAAAGGACAAAATTATTTCTACGATTGCCCATGATGGTGCCGATGCGTGGTTTGAGCGCCGGGCGGCGGATTTTTTGCCGGAGGGTTTTGTGTGCTCCTGCGGGAGCAATCGCTTCACGAAAGAGTCCGACATCATCGATGTTTGGTTTGATTCCGGAGTGAGCCATCAGGCCGTTTTGAAAGGCGATCAAGCGTTGGCCTATCCGGCCAGTCTTTATTTGGAGGGTTCAGACCAGCACCGCGGCTGGTTTCAAACAGCGCTCATTACGGGAGTCGCGCTGGACGACCAAGTGCCGTTTGAGAGCGTTCTGACCCACGGCTTTGTGGTGGATGGGGAGGGGAAGAAAATGTCGAAGTCCCGCGGCAACGTGGTGTCCCCCCAAGAGGTGATGAAGGATTTTGGCGCTGATGTATTAAGACTCTGGGTGGCCGCTTCGGATTATCAGTTTGATGTGAGGATGTCGCGCGAAATTTTAAGTCAAACGGTAGAAGGATACCGACGCATCCGGAACACCTTTCGGTTTCTGTTGGGCAATCTTCATGATTTTGATTATGAATCGGACAAAATTCCGTTTGGAGAGATAACCGCAATGGATCGGTGGGCGCTTGGCAAATGTTTGTTTTTGGTTCGATCCGTGTCCGGGTATTACGATGATTATTTGTTTCATTACATGTACCGCGCCGTCCAAGAGTATCTGGTGGTGGATCTAAGCTCTTTTTATTTGGACGTGCTCAAAGACCGGTTGTACACAGCGGCTAAAACATCAGTGAAACGGAGGTCTGCACAAACAGCGCTCTTTTACATCTTGAGGAACCTCGTTAAGATTCTCGCCCCTATTTTGCCGTTCACCTGCGATGAAGTGTGGCGGTCCTACAAAATTCAAGCGGGCGTGAAAAGCGTTCATGAAGTCCAGTGGCCTGGTGATTATCCTGAGCTTCGCGATGCATCGCTCCTCAAGGATTGGGAGGATCTTTTTGCGGTTCGTGATGCCGTAAATCGGAAACTCGAAGAGCGGAGGGAAGCAAAAGAAATCGGGAGTTCCTTGGAAGCCCGCCTTGAGCTTTCGACGCCGGAGCCGGAACTCGAGCGTTTGCTCAAGCGGTATGAAGGCGATTTACGCGAAATTTTGATTGTGTCGCAAGTAGAGGTGAAAAAAGGAGTTACGGGAAGTTCCGTAGCCGTTTCGTTACCTTCTGACCGCAGGCAGCGCGAGCTTGGCATTCTGATTGAACGGGCACGCGGAACGAAATGTGAGCGCTGTTGGAATTATTCCGAGCGCGTAGGAGCGTCTTGCGATCACCCCACTTTGTGCGAGCGATGCGTAGAGGCGGTCGGTGCGTGATGTATCTCTACATAAATGTTCGTTTCATCCGATAATGAAAGGAAAGAGGTACCCCTTCCAAAAGTGTGGGGTTCGGAAACCCAAAGTCCGTAAAACAAACCCCGCACTTTTGGAAGGGGTACCTTCTCTATTAAAACCATGACGATTCACCTTCGAAAACGAAAACGCCTGTTGCAAGCAGTTCTTTTAATCGGTTTCCTGTTTGTCCTCGTCTTTTTTTTCTACGCATTGATTCGCTACATTGCCTTCGGATTTTTTCACTACAACCTGTTCTCTCATGAACTGGTGATTCTCGTAGGGTCTGTTTTGTTAGCAGCTCTGTTTTACAAACCGATCGATCAGTTCACACTGTCGTTCTTCAGGGACGTTCTCTTGCGTTCCAAAACGAGCGACTTTGGAGCGCTCGCCCAGCTTGCCCGATCGTCCCGGGCCATCATTGATCGAACCGAACTCGCCAATCTGGTAGTGAATACCTTCGGCGATACGTGGGGGGTCCGGACCGCTTCCGTGATGATTTTAGATCCGCGGAAAGGTGGTTACCGGGTCATTTCGGCTTTCGGTCTTCGTTCTGCAGACTGGCGCGATCTCGCACTTCCGACTTCAAGCCCTTTGATAGAGCTCCTTCATCTCAAGCAGGCTCCGGTAGAACGGGAACAGATCGCCAAATCTTTTTCCTGGCAGGAAGCGAATCAAATCAGGCATGATTTTGAACGGCTCCATGCCTCCTGCGTGGTTCCGATGATGGTTGAGGAAGAACTGATCGGGTCGATCAACCTGCTTCCCAAAAATATGCACCCCGCGTTTACAGCTTCGGAAACGAAATACCTGACGGAGTTTTCCAAAGAGGTAGGAATCGCGTTTCGCAACGCCTCTTTGTATGAGGAAATCAAGTGCAGCAACGAAGAATTGATGCGGATTCAGTCGGAGTTGCTTTATTCGGCTCAGCATTCTGCGATTTCACAGCTTGCCGTAGGAATTGCTCACGAAATTCATAATCCGCTCACCATTATTTCCGGCAAAGCCCAGATCCTGCTTTTGAAAAAAAATAAGATCAACTTCGATCCGCAGGTGGAAGAGGTGCTCAAAACCATTGTCAAGCAAACCAAACGCGCCGCCGATATTACAAGGAAATTATTGATGTTTTCGGAAACCGAGCGGTCTGCCAAGGAACTCGTCGATTTTGAAACGCTGGTCAACGATACCATCGCGCTGCTTTCGTACCAAGTCCAATTGGATCAAATTCAGGTGATTAAACGGTTCACCCATCCCGTTCCCAAGTGGTACGGAAACGTTGCGGAACTCAGAGAAGCATTTTTGAATTTATTTTTGAACGCGGGCCAGGCCATCGGAACCAATGGAACCATTGAGGTAAGCGTGCGCGACCGGAAAGAGGAGGAAATGATCGAGCTTAAGATTTCCGATTCCGGCGAAGGAATTTCGGAAGCCAATCTTGCGCGTGTGTTCCAGCCGTTTTTTACGACACGGGAAGGAGCCACCGGCCTCGGCCTTTTTGTGACACAGCAGATCATTCGCAAGTATCGGGGAACCATTCATGCCCAGCGAAGGGAAAAGGGAGGAGCTTCCTTTACGGTAGAGCTGCCGTACTCGAGTCCGATCGCGGCAACGAATTTGACCGACGAACGCCAAACTGCTAGCAAGCCGGACCAAGCCGGCGTGTTCTAAAAAAAGAGGCGAGCATGGTTTGGCACCAACAGTTCAAGAGAGAGTTTGTAAACCGTTTTGATCTGGATTAAACTGTACGGCACGCGCCGTTTGATCACTCGCGCCAACCGCGCGGCGAAATGGAGGAATGACGGATGAAGCTTTTGATTGTGGACGACGAAGTTGAGATTTGCGACTTCCTAAAGAGCTTCTTTGAAGAGCGTGACTATGAAGTAGTGACTGCCAACTCCGGTGAAGCCGCCCTGGAGATCGTCAAGAAGATCCGGCCTCAAGTTGTGCTTCTCGACATCAAAATGCCTGGCATGAACGGAGTTCGAGTGCTTGAAGAAATCAAGCAGAAATTTCCGCGCATCAAGGTGATTATGGTGACGGCCATTGAGACGCGGGACAAAATCGAAGAGTGCCTTCGATTGGGAGCAGATAACTACATCACCAAACCGCTTAGCTTGGAATATTTGGAAAACGACGTCCGAGAAAAAATCGAAGGACTGAAAAACACCCTCTTGAGTTGATCTCAAACTCTGCTCGGTTTTGAACCTTCAGAGTGCTGGTCTTGAGCCGTAACTGTTTCAAGGGGTACCTTTAGCGGCAAGCGGTGGGGATGAATACGAGCGGAACCAACGGTTTTCAAAATCAGAAAGCGTTACACGATGCGGCGAAAATCATGGTCCGCGTCAGGAATCCGAGACGCTTACTCAGAATGATTGTCAGCTTGATCGATCGCGAGATCGGGCTGACCCACGCCTCGTTTTTGATTTATGAACGTAAAAAGTCCAGGTACATCTTCGTAGACTCAAGAGGCACCCACCGCATACCCATTCAATTGATTCGCTTAGACGACACCAATCCGCTCATCCGCTGGTTTTCTCAAAAGGGACCGAAATCCTTCCGCAGAGATTGTCTAACGTACGAATCTCTTTGCGATTGGTTGACGCGGCCTCTGGCGGGCCAAAACGTTGAGCCAAGCGAAACGTTAAGGGCCCAATGGCTTGATCTCAAAGACGTCATGAGGACATTGCGGGCGTCCGTGTGCGTTCCGGGTCATTATAAAGACGAGCTTTTGGGAGTCGTCATCTTGGGTGAAAAGCTAAACGGCGCCCCGTTTACTCCGGCCGAGATTTCATTTTTCCAAACGCTTGCCAGTGACGCATCGATGGCGCTTAAAACCGCGGCATTTCAGGATGATGTGATCAAAATGAATCGCGAGCTCACCGAACAGCAGAAGCTTTCGGAAGAACACATCAAAGAAATCGCGGCGCTGCGCAAGAAAGAACAGGAAACCTATTATGAAATTGTGATGTCGCTTGCGCAGGAAGTGTACGCGAAGGATCCGTATACCTCACGGCACCTGCAGGGTGTAGAGCGTTTGGGGCTGATGACAGCGGAGGAAATGGGCTACGACCTTTCCGGCCGGAGGAAAGATATTCTGGTTGCGTCGCTTCACCTGCACGACGTAGGGAAGATCGGAATTCCGGACCGGATTTTGATGAAACCTGCAGCGTTGACCGATGAAGAGTGGAAGGTGATGCGGCTTCACCCCGAAAAAGGAGCGAAGATATTGTCTCCGCTGTCCGGTTTTCAGGACGTTGCGGAGATTGTACTTCATCACCACGAACGTTTTGACGGCACGGGGTATCCCCATCGGAAACGAGGGGAACACATTCCGTTTGAGGCGAGGATTATCGCCGTGGTGGATGCTTTTCACGCCATTGTTTCGGAGCGCTGTTACAAGAAAGGGCACCCGGTAGAAAAGGCCTACCGGGAATTGAAGCGTTGTGCGGGGAGCCAATTTGATCCTGGGGTGGTGGAAGCGTTTATCCGCGTTCATAAACGGCTCATGGATGAGAACGGCCGTGCACAGACAATGCCAAGTGTGACGTCCTAGGTTTTGTTGACATTTGATCATTTTTCCCTCTCCCCCAAGGGGGAGAGGGGATTGTGTGTGAAATGTCAACGGAACCTAATCCGAAACGGTTTTTGTGTTTGACTCTCGGAACCCTGTGTTATAGAATTCGCCTTCTTTTGCGGCTGGAAAGGAAGTCCACGTTCGATGACTGAGAAACGAGATCTGAGTACACTCAAAACGGATTTAGAAATCCTGCGCATTAAAATTGTACAGGGGTTAAGCAGCATTGAACGTGATAATCTCAACCGCAGCCAGCGGGATGCCGCGGGCGAT
>Ga0155834_103_pt1 | contig 15217 bp, 16 predicted proteins | sample RifCSPlowO2_01_FD_107488 | JGI IMG/M metagenome (GOLD analysis project Ga0155834, IMG submission 107488) | Omnitrophica bacterium RIFCSPLOWO2_01_FULL_50_24
AAACGCTGGCCAAAGTGAAAGAGGCGTTTTCAGAGTATTTTAGAATTTTATTTTCAGGCGGGCATGCAGATCTTATTTTACTTGACGAAGTTCACCCCCTAGACTCTGGATTGGACATTGTTGCAAGACCTCCGGGAAAAAAAATGCAATTTATCAACCTTCTCTCCGGCGGCGAGAAAGCCCTAACGGCCATCGCTCTGCTTTTGGCTTTGTTCTCAGTTCGTCCATCACCCTTCTGTATTTTGGACGAAGTAGATGCGCCGCTTGATGAAGCAAACAATGAACGATTTCTCAAAATGCTTAAACCTTTTCTAGATCACACACAGTTTATTATCATTACCCACAGCCGCAAGACCATTTCTACGGCCAATGCACTTTATGGAATCACCATGCACGAACGCGGTGTCTCGAGTGTGGTATCCGTACGATTGTCTGAATCCAACGGATCCATAGAACATTCAGATGAGAAGGTAAAAAGAGACCTTAACCATATTCTGAACTAAAAGCATTGAATCTCCCAAACTACATTACGCTCGTCCGGATTTTCCTTGTTCCGGTCTTTTTTAGCTTGCTGGCTTATTACAACACAGCGGCGCCGGAACTTCGATGGTGGGCATTGTTCATCTTTATCATCTCGATGTTCACGGATGCTCTAGACGGTATCCTCGCAAGACGGCTTCGCCAACAAACCAGACTCGGAACGTTTCTTGATCCCCTCGCAGATAAGCTGCTCCTTCTTTCCGGTTTCCTAGGCATTGCGTTCTCGAACGCATTTCCCATCAAACCGCCCGAATGGATTGTGATCATGATTGTATTCAGAGATTTATTTCTAGTCGGCGGCCTTGCGATTTTTTTCATGCTGACAAGCGAATTACCCATTGCACCCAACCTGATCGGTAAAGTGACGACCTTTCTCCAAATGATGACGATTGTTTCGGTTCTCATCCAATGGAAATTTTCTTATTGGGTTTGGCTTCCTACCGCTGCATGTACGGCTGTCTCTGCGCTTTCATACCTCCTGAGAGCCATCCGTTTCCTGAACTCAACTGCTCGCAACGGCACTTAAATCCTTCTTGACAAAAATCCATATATAATGAATAATCATTCCTCGTTGAAAAATAATAAATTCCCCGTATCCCCCATACCCAACGAGGTTCCTATGGACGATCAAATCGTTTATCGCTTTAGCCACAAGCCCGACGAAGAGGTTCGTTTTTCTATCCACGAATACAGAGGCAGCATCTACGTGGATGTCCGCACCTTTTTTCAACCGAAGGACGGGGATGAAATGAAAGCTACCCGAAAAGGGTTAACGCTTCGCCGTGACTTCTTCGATGAATTAAAAAAAGGGATTTTGGCTTGTGAAAAGACTGTATCCAAACTTGAACCTGTAAAAGTCTAACCGTTCTCGTTAAACCTAGCCGAATAAGAAGTTGCGGTACCCTGTCAAATGACATTGGGAGTGACGGACTATGTTCTAACAGCATGCGTATCCCCTTGAAAATAGGGGAACTTCTACTTTACAAAATATTGCTAAGTCTGTATAATTACACGCGTTATAAAAAAGGAGTAAGCGATGCCTTCCAAAAAACAAACTGAGTCAAAACGTACCACTAATGCACAAGAGCTTGAAACCATCTCAAAAGAGAAACAAAAAGCATTAAGTCTAACACTTCAGCAAATCGAAAAACAATTCGGCAAGGGATCCATCATGACCTTAGCGCAGGGGCAAATGGGTGAAATCACATCCATCCCGACCGGTGCTCTCAGTCTCGATTTAGCCACAGGAATCGGAGGCGTACCGCGTGGTAGGATCGTCGAAATCTTCGGACCGGAGGGAAGTGGTAAAACAACTCTCACGCTCAGCATCGCTGCTCAGGTACAAAAAAACGCGGGAGTGGCCGCTTTTATTGACGCGGAACATGCTCTCGATCCGACGTATGCGAAAAAAATAGGCGTTAAATTGGATGACCTCCTGATTTCTCAACCTGATTCAGGTGAACAAGCCCTCCAAATTGTAGAGATGCTCGTTCGGTCGAACGCGCTTGATTTGATTGTCATCGATTCCGTTGCGGCGCTTACGCCGCGAGCCGAAATCGAAGGGGAAATGGGAGATGCCCAAATGGGTCTACAGGCACGGCTCATGTCCCAAGCGCTTCGGAAACTGACTGCTATTACCAGCCGATCGAAGACATGCATTGTGTTTATCAATCAACTACGCCAAAAAATCGGCGTCATGTTTGGAAACCCGGAAACAACTCCCGGCGGGAAAGCGCTCAAGTTTTATACGTCCATGCGATTTGATATCCGGCGCATCGGCTCCATCAAAAAAGGCGAACAGTACACAGGGAATCGGGTACGAGTACGAGTCGTTAAGAACAAATGCGCTGCACCGTTCAGACAGGCCGAATTCGACATTATGTTTGACGAAGGAATTTCACGCTCATCCAGCGTGATCGACCTAGCCATTCAGCATCACATCATTGAAAAAACGGGCGCTTGGCTCTCGTACCATCAAGAGAAGTTGGGGCAAGGCCGAGAAGCGGTCCGCTATTTTCTAAAGGAAAATCCGAAGCTTCTCGATGACATCGAGCAAAAGGTCAAAGAAAAACTGTCCTCGGGTGACGCATCCGAAGAAGAAAGCACTCAGGATTCCACGGTTGCTTCCAAGATGGAACTGTAACTCATTTCTTTCGTCCAGCCCAATCGTGATGCAACACGAGTACCAACTGCCTTAGCGCGTTAATCATTTCTACGGACAAGATGCGATAGAGTTTGCCTGACCATCACACCGCATTTTTTCATATGACCGAAAATGAGAACAAAGCATCGCAATTCAAGCAAGGATATCTGTATGCTGTCCGGCTTCTAACCGCGAGCAAGAAAAGCGGAGAGCAGTTGAAGAAACGATTGTTAGATCGAGGGTATGGTTGCGAACTCTCAGAACAAATTCTGATTCAATTACAAAAGCAACATCTGATCGATGACGAAAAATTAGCACGAGATACGGCGCTCTGGGCCATTGAAGCCAAACGCTTCGGACGCAACCGAATCGCTGTCGAACTTAAAAAGAGGGGAATCGCAAAGAAGCTCGTGGAAGATGTTTTAACTTCTATTGATGAGGTTAAAGAACGCGATACGGCCTTGAATCTCGGGCGGGATCGATGGAATCGCTTGAAACTTGTTCCGCTGGCTAAAAAACAAAAACGCACTTACGACTATCTGGTGCGCCGAGGATTTGGCTTTAACCTAAGTCGTGAGATTATTGATGACCTGAGGCAAGAGTCTTTTGAAAACCCAAGAACTTAGAGCACGATTCTTAGATTTCTTTAAGCAGAAAGGGCACACCATAGTTAAGAGTGACTCATTGGTGCCGCATAACGATCCTACCTTGCTCTTTACGGGAGCCGGTATGAATCAATTTAAGGATTATTTCCTGGGAACAAAAAAGGACTTGAAACGAGCTGTTTCGGTTCAAAAGTGTCTTCGCACAGGAGACTTGGACGTAGTCGGTGTAACGCCTTATCACCACTCTTTTTTTGAAATGCTGGGCAACTTCTCGTTTGGCGATTATTTCAAGAGAGAAGCAATCGAATGGGCATGGGACTTTTTAACCAAGGAACTAAAACTGAAAAAAAACAAACTCTTCGTCAGCGTGCACGCCGATGACCATGAAACCTATAAGATTTGGAACAACGTGATCGGAATTCCGAAAGATTCGATTGCGCGTTTGGGGGATCGCACGAATTTCTGGCCCGCCGACGCTCCAAAATTAGGACCGAACGGTCCCTGCGGACCTTGCTCCGAAATCTTTTACGATCAAGGGGCATTTTTTTCACATAGTAAGGGTAGGTCGTGGACAAACGACACTTCAGGTCGTTACGCTGAAATTTGGAATTTGGTCTTTACACAGTCTGATCGACAAGATGACGGAACGTTAACGCCGCTCAAAATGAAATGCATCGACACGGGTTTGGGACTCGAACGCCTGGCTTGTGTGATGCAAGGCAAGGAAAACAATTTTCAGATCGACACGTTCCTACCCTTGCTCGATTATTTAACCAAAGTGGTGCCCAAGGGGGAAAAAGCTAATTCGTCGAATTTGAACGCGATCGCGGATCATGTCCGGGCTGCTGTCGTAGCCATTAACGATGGAGTCTACCCCTCCAACGAGAGTAGGGGCTATGTGATTCGGAAGCTGATCCGGCGTGCCGTATGGAAAGGACGGGTCTCGCATCTCCCGTATCCGTGGCTTCCTCCCTTGGTACCTATTGTCGTCGATACGTTAAAGGATGCGTATCCTGAATTGAAGCAGTCTGAAAAGAGTATCGTACAAATGGTTGGTTCCGAGGAAGATCGATTTCATGAAACTTTAGAAAGCGGTTTGGAAATAGTTTCAAAATTGGTGAGAACAGCCAAAAATCGAAAAGAGAAGCAACTTTCCGGCGAAGAAGTTTTTCGGCTCTACGATACATTTGGTTTTCCGGACGAACTCACTCGAACGATCGCAAGCGAATCCAAGATCACGATTGATGAAGCTGGATTTACCTCTCTTTTGGAGAAACAAAGAACTCTGGCGAAGAAATCGAGTAAGTTAAAAGATTCTATTTTTGTGGCACAAGAAGTTAATCAAGAGCTCCAATCCTTGCCCAAAACTAAATTTCTGGGCTACGATTCGACCGAAGCAACGGGGCGCGTGGTTTGGACAAGTTTTAAAGGCAAAGAGGGCATCATCGTTCTTGATCAAACTCCATTTTATCCGGAAGCCGGAGGTCAAGTGGGAGACAGAGGAACATTGGAAAACAAAAAATTTATCTTTCAAGTGATCGACACTCGAAAAGACGGAAAAGTCATTTTGCACTATGGAACGCTGACTAAAGGGAAACCGGCCGTTAACGAGCCGTGTCGTGTTGTTGTTGATCTCGATCGCCGCAACGCTGCCAAACGAAACCATACGGCTACACATTTGCTTCAAGCAGCTTTAAGGCAGGTGCTTGGTTCGCATGTCCGGCAAGTGGGTTCGCTGGTCAACCCTGACAAATTGCGTTTCGACTTTACGCACGGGAAACCGCTCACCGCCGATGAACTTGAGGCAACAGAGCGTTGGGTCAACGAGGCCGTTCTGGAATGTACTCCCGTGCAACCTAGACAGGAATCGTACGATGCAGCCCTCAAGGAAGGTGCGCTTGCTTTCTTTGGAGATAAATACACAGAACGCGTCCGCACCATCAACATCAAAAATCGAAGCAAGGAATTGTGCGGAGGCACTCATTGTTCAAACACAGGCGAAATCGGTGCGTTTATCATTACCAGCGAATCTTCGATTGGAAGCGGAATCAGACGCCTGGAAGCCATTACCGGCCTTAACGCCATTCAATATACAAAGTCCATGAACGAACAAATCGAGAAGGCCTCCTCGCTCCTCAAGAGTTCGCCCGATCAACTTTTGAGCCGAATTGAAAGTCTAACAAAACGCGTTCGAGAATTTGAACGCACAAAAAGCGGCACCATCAACACATCCGGTACCTCAGAAGCGGTGGATGAACTCATTCGTTCCACCGAAAACGTGGGAACCCTTTCACTCATCCGGCAAACGCTTTCGGGCATATCTCCTTCAGATTTGCGTTTGCTTTCTGACCGAATACGGGCCAAAACAAAAAAATGCGTCGTCGTTTTAATGTCACAAGAAAACGCTAAGATCAATTTCGTCGTGGCCCTCACTCCCGATCTTGCCCATGCGGAAATAGACGCAAAAAAAATTGCCCAAGCACTTGCTTCTCACATCCAGGGAAGCGCAGGGGGGCACAAGGATTTTGCCCAAGGGGGAGGAAGAGACCCCGAGGGAATCGCTCAAGCGTTCAATTCATTGCCAAAATTACTTGGGAAGGGATCTGACTGATCATGCCAATCATTCATTGGGATAAACAATTATCGAAGCGGTTGAACCGCACGGCAGGTTATCAAGTGGATAAGGATCTCTTTAAAAAAGTAAACAAAATCATCCAAGAAGTGCGTTTGCGTAATGACCGCGCGCTGTTAAGGTTTACGCGCGAATTTGACGGAATCGATTTACCGCTCAAGCGATTAGCGGTAACCGAAGGAGACATCAACCGTGCGTACGAACGAATTGAATTTAAATTTGTGCCGTTGCTCAAACAAATTCGCGATAACGTAACCGCCTATTATCAAACAGAGCTTCAAAAGTCATTCTCAATTAACGGCCAAGACGGAGTGGTCCTCGGAAAACAATATCAGCCCTTGGAGCGAGTTGGAATTTACATCCCCGGCGGAACTGCTCCCTTGGTCTCGACGGTGTACATGACCGTTATTCCGGCCAATGTTGCCGGCGTAAAGGAAATTGTCATTACGACCCCGCCCAATCGCGAAACAGGCAATATCGATCCTCACATTCTCGTCGTCGCCAACCTTCTGGGGGTAAAGAAAATATATCGTGTAGGAGGAGCCCAGGCAATTGCTGCGATGGCTTTTGGTACACGGACCATTCCAAAAGTCGATAAAATCGCAGGGCCGGGAAACCAGTACGTGACTGAAGCAAAAAGACAAGTTTTCGGATACGTCGATATCGACATGGTGGCGGGACCGAGCGAAATCGCAATTCTCGCCGATGGCAACGCCGATCCCAACTATGTCACGTGCGATCTTCTGGCACAATCCGAACACTTTGGCGGTTCGGCGTATCTTGTCACAAACTCAAAAAAATTAGCTGAGCTCATTGTGAAACGTGTCGATAGCTGTACCGCCATCCTGGTTAAAAGCTTGACGGAAGGATGCGAAGTGGTAAATGAAATCGCACCGGAACACCTTGAAATCATGACGGAACAACCGGAAAAATGGGCAAAACAAATCAATCATGCGGGCGCTATATTTCTCGGACCCTACTCACCGGCCGTGGTGGGAGATTACGTTGCAGGCCCCAGTCATGTCCTTCCGACCGGGGGCACAGCACGATATTTCTCTCCGCTGAGTGCTGCGTCCTTCATCAAAAATACACAGGTGATTAGTTACACCAAGGAATCATTGAGGAAAACCCGTGAATTTATCCGGAAACTTACGGATATGGAAGGATTGATTTTACACCGAATCTCACTCGAGGCCCGTTTTATCGAATCGAAACCAGCTCAACCAGAAGGGAAGGTAGATTAAATGTCTACGCGCAAACGTTCTGCGGTCATTACGCGACGCACCAAGGAAACGGACATACGGCTTTCGCTCCTCATAGACGGCACAGGAATGTCTAAAGTCAAAACGGGTATTCCGTTTCTCGATCACATGCTGGTAGCTCTTGCCCGTCACGGTCTTTTTGATCTGACCCTGAACGCTCAAGGCGATTTAGAGGTCGATATCCACCATACGAACGAAGACGTCGGAATCGTATTGGGCCAAGCCTTCGCGAAAGCTCTTGGCAAACTCGAGGGAATCCGTCGGTTTGGTTTCTTCAGCGTCCCCATGGATGAAGCGTTGGTACGCGTCAGTCTCGATTTTTCAGGAAGGCCGTCTTTTCTGATCTTGAAAAACCGAGGAATTAAGTTTTCGCACCTTGAAACCTATTCGTTTCACGACGCTACGGAATTTCTACGCGCATTTTCGGCCAATGCGAAAGTAAATTTGACCATCGAAATTGTCAACGGCGAGGACTCGCATCACATCATCGAGGCCATGTTCAAGGCAACGGCAAAAGCTCTCGATATAGCGACCCAATTAGATCCGCGCGTAAAAGGCATTCCTTCCACAAAAGGTATTCTGTAAGCCATTAAGAGGGCGGGATAAACAAATGACTCAGACGCATGAAATTGGTGTCATCGATTACGGAATGGGAAACTTGCGGAGTGTCGGCAAGGCACTCGAACATGTCGGCGGCACCGTTTATGTGGGGAGCAATCCGAAACGGCTTGCGCGTGCCGCAAAACTGGTGGTGCCTGGAGTCGGCTCGTTTGGCGATGCCATACGAGAATTGAAGAAACGCGGCTTAATCAACGTGATCCGGAAGTTCGCTTCCGACGGTAAGCCCGTGCTTGGAATTTGCCTTGGTCTACAGCTTTTTTTTGAACAGAGTGAAGAAAGCCCTGGGATTCGAGGGCTTGCTCTTTGGAAGGGGCGCGTGCGTCGAATCCCGACTTCAAAAGCCCCAAATCAAAAAATTCCTCACATGGGATGGAATGACGTTCGATGGATAAAAAAATCGCCGCTGGTATCGAATATCCGAAGCGGCTCATATTTTTACTTCGTGCACTCATACTATGCGGTGCCTAGCGATAAAACATCGGTTGTGGGAACCACTCGTTATGGAACCAGTCTTCCAACGCTGCTTGCGTCGGGTTCGGTTTATGCGGTCCAATTTCATCCGGAAAAGAGCCAAAACCCCGGTTTGCAAATCTTAAGAAATTTTGTGCGGATGAAACGATGATTGTCATACCGGCCATTGATTTAAAAGAAGGGCGCGTGGTTCGTTTAACTCGGGGGGAATTTGAGCAAGAAACGATTTACGACAGTTCTCCTTCATCGGTTTTACAAAAATGGCAGGAAGAAGGGGCGAAGCTCATTCATGTGGTAGATCTAGAGGGTGCGCGAGACGGAATCCTTAAAAACCTTGAGTCGGTTAAAAGTATGCTGCGGATTGCAAACGTTCCGATTCAATTCGGAGGCGGTTTGCGTCACTTCCGCGACGTTTCAACGGTTCTGGAACTGGGCGTCGCTTGCGTGGTCATCGGGACCAAGGCATTCGATCAACCCCTGATTCAAAAGCTCGTTGATACATTCAAAGAACGCATTGCTGTGGGCCTTGATCTTAGAAAAAATGCCATTCAAACTCATGGATGGCGCTCGCAAAACACCAACGAGTCGCCCGAACACTTTTGCCGAAAATTAGAACAAATGGGAGTCCAAACGGTGATCGTTACGGATGTGAGCCGTGACGGAACGCTGGAAGGACCCAATGTGCCGCTCCTTCAGAACATGTTGAACGCAACCGGAATTGACATCATTCTTTCGGGAGGAGTAGGAAGCTTGTCTCACTTAGGACAACTAACAAAAATTCGTGACGGTCATTTCAAGGGCGTGATTATCGGTAAAGCACTTTATGAGCATCAATTTACACTTTCGGAAGCCATTCAATACGTCAAAGGTAGAGACACATGAACAGCATTTTGGTACGGGCTATTCTTGAGGGTAGGGAGTGGTCTTGGTCCGTCGTTGGCCTGGCGACGATCATCATCGGTCTGATCATTCGTTACTTCTTGCTCTCCGGCGTCGTCCGTCGCGTGAAATCCTGCAACCGTAAATGGTACAAGCAAACGCAGGGACGTTATTTATCGCGTTCACTCGTCGGCTGGATTTTTTTCATCTTATACACGGCTGGCTCGATGCTGATTTGGCGCTTCGACTCTTTTTTTCTTAAGTTCTTAACTGGTATTCAGTGGATGGGTGTGCTAATCGTTTTTCTCGTCATATCGTGTTTTTTGCACTTGCGTTCTTACGCTCTGTCGATGGTAGATACGATCTCAAGCCGCATTGCTTCGGACAAAGAGTTATAAAAAGCATGCTAACGTTTAGAATCATTCCGTGCCTCGATGTGAACCGCGGTCGAGTCGTCAAAGGGATTAACTTTATCCGGTTGCGCGATGCCGGGGATCCCGTAGCATGTGCAGAAGCATACGACCGCGCCGGCGCTGATGAACTCGTGTTTCTTGATATCACGGCTTCTCACGAAGCGCGGCCGATCATGCTCAACGTAGTAGAGCAAGTGGCAGAATCCGTTTATATTCCGTTCACGGTAGGAGGCGGCATTAAAAGGTTGGAAGACATTCGTGCGTTGTTAAAAGCGGGTTGCGATAAAGTGTCGCTCAATACGAGCGCCGTTGAGGAACCAACGCTTGTCACCCGTGCCAGCCGGCGATTTGGTCAGCAATGTATTGTCGTCGCCATAGATGCCAAACAAACGTCCTCGTCCTCCTGGAGAGTATACACTCACGGCGGAAGAACCCCGACCAAGTGGGACGTTGTAACGTGGGCCAAGAAGGCAGTCAAGCTTGGCGCAGGAGAAATTTTACTTACCAGCATGGATCGAGACGGAACTAAAAAGGGATACGACTTAGAGTTAACTCGCCGAGTGACGGAAGCTGTGCCCATTCCTGTTATTGCGTCCGGCGGAGCAGGCACGTTGAACCATTTATCTGAAGCGTATCACACGGGCAAAGCAAACGCAGCGCTTGCCGCGTCTATTTTTCACTTTGGCGAATACACCATACAGCAAGCAAAACGATACCTAACGAAGAAGGACGTTCCGGTTAGAACTTCAAGCGGGGAGGAATCATGATCAAGTTTAAATTTAATGAACAAGGCTTAATGCCGGCCATCGTCCAAGACTACGATAATCATGAAGTGCTAATGCTTGCATACGTAAATCGCGTGGCCATTCAAAAAATGCTCAAGCTTGGGAAGACCTGTTTTTACTCACGATCACGAAAGTCTTATTGGATTAAAGGTGAAACCTCCGGACATATTCAGCTGATCAAAAAAATATATACGGATTGCGACCGGGACACCCTCTTGATTCAAGTCAAGCAAAAGGGCGGCGCGTGCCATTTGGGTTATCGAAGTTGTTTTGTCCACGGATTGGGAACACACGGCAAGAAAATGAGGGTTCGCGCTCGAAAAGTGTTTGATCCAAAAAAAATATACGGCGCTTAACTTCCATGAACATTCAACCGAGTTTTGCACAATTCCGCACATTGGCGCAAAAGGGAAACTTAGTTCCCGTCGTTTGCAACGTGACAACGGATTTGGAAACACCCGTCTCCGTATTTTTGAAACTGGCGCGAAACGAGCCGCATGCGTTCCTTTTGGAGTCGGTGGAGTTAGGGGAACAACTGGGAAGGTTTTCGTTGATTGGGATGGATCCGGAAATGATCCTCGAATATACGGGCCGATCGGCGATGGTGAGGCAACGCAAAACCAAAAAACGGATGAACGGCGATTTTTTAAATCTAGTGCAACAGCTCTTGAAACCCTATCACTTGGTTCGTCATCCTTCACTGCCTCCGCTCGTAGGAGGTTTTGTGGGCTACATCGGTTACGAGTTGGTTCAACAATTTGAAACCATCAAACTAAAAAAGAAAAAAGGACTTCCGGTTCCCGACGCCGTTCTTTTTTTTCCTGTTAATTTGGTTGTATTCGATCATATCAAGCATCAAGTTAAACTGATTCATCTCGCTACGATCAAGGGGTCGGTCAAGCACGCATACGTCTCCGCGGTTGCCGAGATCAAAAAAATGTTATCCCGCTTGAATCGGTCGGTCCACGATCACAAAGTGCTTTCCTCCGAGAATATCGGCAGGAAATTACATCGGCAGACTTTGCGTTCCAATGTAGCTCGAAGTCGATTCGAATCGATGGTTCGAAAATCAAAAGAATATATTCGAGCGGGAGACTGCATTCAAGTTGTTATATCCCAACGATTTGACTTGGGCGTTGTCTCCAATGACTTTGAACTCTACCGAGCGCTCAGATCTTTAAATCCTTCGCCTTATATGTTTTACTTTAAAAATCGGAAAATGACTTTGGTGGGCTCCTCGCCGGAAATGCTCACCAAAAAAATGGGAACTACAGCGGAGGTTTGTCCCATCGCGGGCACTCGACCGAGAGGGACAACCAATGCCGAAGACATTGCTTTCGAAAACGCCTTGCGATCTTCGCCCAAAGAGATGGCGGAACACCTCATGTTGGTTGATTTGGGCAGAAACGATCTGGGCCGCGTCTGCGAGCCAGCTACGGTTCGCGTCAACGATTTTGCTCGAATCGAACGTTATTCGCACGTCATGCACCTGGTCAGTGATGTTCAAGCGGTTCTTAAAAAAGGCCGTACTGCTTTTGATCTTCTGAGAGCAACATTTCCAGCCGGAACCGTCACGGGAGCGCCGAAAATTCGAGCCATGCAAATTATTGACGAGCTAGAACCCGAAAGGCGAGGGCCTTATGCCGGAGCACTTGGATATTTCGGCATATCAGGTGATATGGATATGTGCATCACGATTCGGACGATGATTGTCTTCAACAACCACGCTTCGGTTCAAGCGGGGGCAGGAATCGTCAATGACTCCATTCCGAAAAATGAATACCGTGAAACAGCGAACAAAGCAAAGGCACTTCTTCAGGCTGTCAACATGTGCAAGGACCAGAAATATGATCTTAATGATCGATAACTACGACTCGTTCACATACAACCTCGTCCAATATCTAAGCGAATTGGGAGAGCGTGTTGTCGTTTATCGAAACGACCAAATATCCGTTCAAGGCATCAAGCGTTTGAACCCAAAACGAATTGTCATATCCCCGGGCCCGGGAACCCCACTAGATGCGGGAATTTCAAATCAGTTGATCGAGGAATTAAGCGGCCGGATTCCCATTCTAGGAGTTTGTCTCGGACATCAATGCATTGGGCACGTGTTTGGAGGAAAAATCGTCCGCGCAAAGCGAATCATGCACGGAAAAGTTTCTGAAATTTATCACAACGGGAGAACTATCTTTAAAGGGCTGCCGGTACCTTTTACGGCAACTCGTTATCACTCCCTTTTGATCGAAAATAAAAGTTTCCCGGAAGTTCTGGAAATCACAGCACGAACCAAAGCAAAGGAAATCATGGGAATTCGACATCGAAAACACCCTACCTTTGGTGTTCAATTTCATCCTGAATCGATCATGACACCGGTAGGAAAAAAATTATTGAGGAACTTTATACGCCTTTAACGCCCATGGACGCCGTTGACCGTTTGCTGATTGGAAAAGATTTGACCCTTCCGGAGTCGAGGCATACGTTCCGTTTTTTACTTTCGTCGCGCTGCAAACAGTCAGAATTCGGAAAAGCTCTCTTGGTACTCCTTCAAAAAAAGGGAGAACACACCAATGAACTTGCGGGATTGATTCAGTCTGTTCGAACCGCAGAAAAACCCATTCGAATCCAAGGATTGCGGTATCTGGTTGACGGATGCGGCACCGGCGGCGATCAAAAACATACGTTCAACATCTCAACGGTCGCATGCCTCGTTGCGGCAAGCGCCGGCGCCCAAGTTGCCAAACACGGAAATCGGTGCATTTCATCTCGTTGCGGCTCAAGCGATGTGACAGAAGCGCTCGGCATCAACATCCATGCTCCCGCTACAAAAATGATTCAAATTTTGAAGCGCCGCGGTTTCGGCTACTTCCACGCTCCTAAGTACCATCCGATTTTCCGTTACGTTCAGCCCATACGAATGGCGTTGGGGAAAAAAGGCATTAAAACCATTTTTAATTTGACGGGCCCGCTCGTAAATCCACTAAGACCCCGGCGGCAAGTGATCGGCGTTTCTCAAACGGATGCTGCGAACCTGATTGCCAGTGTCCTACACAAAATGGGTATGCGTCATGCCCTTGTCATCCGGAACGCGCGCGGTTACGACGAACTAACAACGTTATCAAAATCGTTATGGTTAGATGTCTCGCCGCGGGGAATCAGAAAAAAGATGTTCTCACCCTCATCGTTCGGATTTGCCCGAGGAAGTGCAAAAAGCTTACAAGGAGGAAACGCACACCGAAACCGAAGCATTGCTCTCAACATTTTGAAAGGCAAAGATAAAAGCACGCGGTACGACACCGTTCTTTTAAATGCAGCGGCAATCCTTTTCATAAGCGGGAAAGCAAAGAACGTGGGCGAGGGAATCCGACTAGCTCGTAGGGCCATTCGATCTCAAGCCGCATGGAACTTGTTAAAAAAGGCAGCCAAAGACAGTCATGATTCTTGAAGATATTCTAAAACATAAGAAAGACGAAGTTCGTGCTTTGAAGGAGAAAACACCTCTTCAAAGCGTGGCACGTCAAGCGAGATCGTGCAGCAAGCAACGGCGATCCCTTCGAAAAGCACTCTCCGTTCCCAACCGCCTGCATCTGATTTGTGAACTTAAACAAGCTTCGCCGTCCGAAGGAATACTCAAAAAGAATTTTGAACCTCGAAAAATCGCAGAGGCGTATCAATCCAACGGCGCAAGTGCGGTTTCCGTTTTGACCGAAAGCCGCTATTTTAAGGGGAGCTCTAAGATCCCAAGCCAAATCCGCCCTGCGATCCGCATTCCTATTTTGAGAAAGGATTTTATTTTTGACGATTATCAAATCTATGAAACCGCGCTTATCGAAGCGGACGCCTTTCTATTGATCTCATCCATTTTGACCGAATCTGAGATCAATCACTTCATCCAGCTTGGAAAAGAGCTCGAACTGGACGCTCTGGTAGAAGTACATACCCAAGGGGATCTTCGTAAAGCACTGAAGTCGAATGCCGACATCATTGGAATTAATAACCGAAATTTAAAAACGCTCGATGTTGACGTGCGGGTGGCCGAAGGGCTGATTCCAATGATTCCTCCAGGCAAAACCGTTGTGGTCGAAAGCGGGATCGAGTCGCGTGAAACCATTGCACGATATCACGGCTTGGGTGTGAACTGTTTTTTGATCGGATCCGCTCTGATGAAAGCAGAAAACATCGGCCAAAAAATGTCTGAATTATTAAGTCCATAACCTAACAGGGAGATATCGTTCATGCCAAAAGTCAAGATTTGTGGAAATACCAATCCGGAAGATGCTTTGCGGGCAAAAACGCTTGGCGCTGATTTTCTCGGTCTCATTTTTACGGAAAGTAAACGCAAAGTGACCTCAGAACGGGCCATGGCGATCATCCATGCACTACCCGATTTTCCAAACTTCGTCGGCGTATTTGCCAATCAACCGAAGGAGCATGTTGAGTCCATCGTCAAGAGTTTGAACCTGAAATGGGTACAATTTCACGGAACAGAGACGTCCCGTTACTGTGATTATTTCAGCAACCTCCATCTCCAAATCATTAAAACCTTTCGCGTCAAGGATCGTATGAGTCTCAAGCGGCTCGATGAATATAATGTCTCGGCTTTCTTGTTCGATACTTATTCGCGCCAAGAAATGGGAGGGACTGGCACCACATTCGATTGGTCTCTGATTGAAGATAAACCCTATGTCCATGAAAAGCTGTTTCTATCGGGTGGTCTAACTCTTGATAACGTAGAAGCGGCCGTCAAAAAAATAGACCCTTACGCCGTAGACGTGGCAAGCGGCGTCGAAAAAAGTCCGGGGGTGAAGGATCCTATTTTGCTCGAACAATTTATTTCCATTGTGAAAGGAAAGGAACGCGTTGCTCGAA
>Ga0155834_182_pt1 | contig 14992 bp, 11 predicted proteins | sample RifCSPlowO2_01_FD_107488 | JGI IMG/M metagenome (GOLD analysis project Ga0155834, IMG submission 107488) | Omnitrophica bacterium RIFCSPLOWO2_01_FULL_50_24
GGCCTTGCCTTGTTTGCTTAACACCAAGGTGATGGCGCTCGTGAGACTGGTTTTGCCATGGTCGACGTGACCGATGGTGCCAATGTTCACATGAGGTTTGGTGCGTTCAAATTTCGCTTTTGCCATGATGTGAGTCTCCTTGTATTCGTACCATAATCAATCATTCACCGCTGCCGTCTACGACGACTGCTTCGCTGCTGCTTTTACGTTTACCTATGTTCCCCTTCCACAATCGCGCGGGCAATGTTCGTGGGAACCTCTTTGTAACTATGAAACTCCATAGGTGACGGAACCGCGCGTCCTTGAGATAGAGAACGAATCGCATTGGCAAAACCAAACATTTCGGAAAGGGGCGCCAATGCCTTGACAACCTTTACCGCTCCTCGGGTGGTCATTTCTTGAATGATGCATCGCCTCGAATTTAAATCCCCGATGATGGATCCCATCGATTCTTCCGGCACGGAAACCTCAACGGTCATAATAGGTTCAAGAAGGATCAGCTTGGCTCGCTTTGCCGCATCCTTCAATGCCATAGATCCCGCGATCTTGAAAGCCATTTCTGAAGAATCGACGTCATGATAAGACCCGTCGTAAAGTGTTGCCTGAAAATCGACCAAGGGATAGCCCGCTAAAACTCCGTTTTGACTCGCTTCCCGAATTCCTTCTTCAATCGCCGGAATGTATTCCCTTGGAATGGTGCCGCCGGCGATTTTGTTTACAAACTCGACTCCTTTTCCCCGTTCCAAAGGCGAAACTTCAATATAACAATGTCCGTATTGACCATGCCCGCCTGTTTGACGAATGTATTTTCCCTCTGCCTTCGCAACCGCTTGAATCGTTTCTTTATAAGCCACTTGAGGTTTCCCGACATTCGTCTGAACCCCATACTCGCGGAACATCCGGTCCACAATGACTTCCAAATGAAGCTCGCCCATCCCGGAAATAATGGTTTGCCCCGTTTCCTCATTGCTTTTAATTCGAAATGTCGGATCTTCTTGCCCCATCCGTTGAAGGGTTTGCGACAACTTATCGCGATCTGCTTTGGTTTTGGGCTCAATCGCAAGCGATATAACGGGATCGGGGATAAACAACGATTCCAGTTCAATCTCGTGGCTTTCATCGCAGAGCGTATCACCTGTTTTCAAATCTTTAAGTCCTACGAGTGCGACGATATTTCCGGCACCCGCCTCTTGCAATTCTTCACGCTTGTTGGCGTGCATGAGCAGCAATCGACTGACTCGTTCCTTTTTCCCCTTTGAAGTGTTGTACACATAAGAGCCGGACTTTAACATCCCGGAGTAAATGCGAATGTAAGCGATGTTTCCGCCGCCTGCGAATCGATCCGACGCTATTTTAAATACAAGAGCTGAAAACGGTTCGCTTTCACTGGGATGACGCTCTACCACTTCGCTTGTCCTCGGCTTCTTACCCTTGATGGCCGGTACATCCACGGGCGAAGGTAAAAAATCAACCACGCCGTCAAGCAACTGTTGGATCCCCTTGTTTTTATAAGCAGCCCCGCAAAAAACCGGAAGAATCTTGATCGCGTTGGTTGCTCTGCGAACACCGGCTTTCAATTCTTCGATCGTTGGCTTCTCACCTTCCACAAATTTGTGCATGAGCTTATCATCATGTTCCGAAACTTGTTCGATTAAGAGATCGTGTGCTTTTTTTGCCCGCCCCTGATCCGCTGCAGGGATATCGATGGTTTCGAATTCCGCGCCGAGCGTCTCATCCTTAAAAACTTTCGCATTCATTTCGATTAAATCAATCACTCCTTTAAAACTATCCTCTTTGCCAAGCGGAAGCTGGAGCAGCACCGGATTTGCTCCCAAGCGATCCTTAAATTGCTGAACACAGGAATCGAAATCTGCTCCCACACGATCCATCTTATTAATGAAGGCCATTCGCGGAACGTGATAGCGATCCGCCTGACGCCACACGGTTTCAGACTGCGGTTCTACCCCTTCCACCGCACCAAACAAACAAATGGCTCCGTCCAAAACCCTCATCGACCGTTCCACTTCAATCGTAAAATCAACGTGGCCGGGCGTATCGATGATGTTGACACGGCAATCTTTCCAAAACGCCGTTGTAGCAGCTGAAGTAATAGTAATTCCGCGCTCCTGCTCCTGTTCCATCCAATCCATAACCGCGGTTCCTTCATGAACCTCACCGATCTTGTGCGTCTTTCCCGTGTAATAAAGGATTCGTTCGGTCGTCGTGGTCTTTCCTGCATCAATGTGCGCAGCAATCCCGATGTTTCGAATTTTGTCCAACGAATAGTGTTTCGCTTGAACTTTATCTTCAGCCATCGCTTCAATCAAATTACCAGCGGTAATGAGCAAAGGCCCTGTTGCTCTCCGCCATTTTATGAGTGTCTTCACGTTTCTTAATGGTCGATCCGGTTTTGTTAAATGCGTCTAAAACCTCGGTTGCAAACTTTTGATCCATCGGCGTGCCCTTGCGCCCGCGTGCGAAATCTCTCATCCAGCGCATGGCCAATGTCTGGCCTCGTTCGGGCCTCACGCTGACCGGAACTTGATAGGTGGCTCCGCCGACACGTCTTGATTTTGTCTCTAAAAGCGGACGGGCATTGTCGATTGCCTGTTTGAATACTTCAATACCGTCTTTTCCGGTTTTCTCCTTCAAAAGATCAAGAGCGCCGTACACAAGACGCTCCGACACGGATTTCTTTCCGGCATACATCATGATATTGACCATTCGTCCCACCAGTACGCTTTTGTACTTCGGATCGGGTATTTGCTTTCTCTTGGCGGCTCGGTGTCTTCGCATGGGTTAACTCATGATTTCTTAGGTTTCTTAGAACCGTATTTAGAACGAGATTTACTTCGATCTTGAACTCCGGCCGCATCTAACTTTCCCCGAACGATGTGGTACCGGACGCCCGGCAAATCTTTGACTCGGCCCCCTCGCACCAACACAATAGAATGCTCCTGCAAGTTATGCCCAACTCCGGGAATGTACGCCGTCACTTCTTGTCCATTCGTTAGCCGCACCCTCGCAATTTTGCGCAGGGCAGAATTCGGTTTTTTCGGCGTCTGAGTCCGAACTACCAAACACACCCCTTTGCGGAACGACGACATGCCAAGAGCCGGAGATTTGGTTCGCTTCTTAAATTTTCTTCGGCCCAGCCGAATCAATTGATTGATGGTAGGCATTATGCTTTCCCCGCCGCCTGAGTTTTCTCTTCTGTCTGAGGCTTTTCGACAAGTGGTACGCCTTCATCCGGTTCTTCTTTGCGCATATCAAATTCATGGTAAATTCCAAAACCGGTACCGGCCGGAATTAAGTGGCCCATAATCACATTTTCTTTAAGTCCCAGAAGGTGGTCCCGCTTCCCGCTTGAAGCCGCTTCTGTCAGCACGCGCGTTGTCTCCTGAAAACTTGCAGCAGAGATAAAGCTTTCCGTGCTCAAAGATGCCTTTGTAATTCCCAGCAAAATGGGAACCGCTTTGGCGGGCTTTTTGCCTTTTTTGACAAGCGCTTCATTTTCTTCTTGAAACTTAATTCGATCAATCTGCGATCCGATCAGGAAATCGGAATCACCGGGATCTTCCACTTTAACCTTACGAAGCATTTGACGCACGATCGTTTCAATGTGCTTGTCGTTGATTTTAACACCTTGCAAGCGATACACTTCCTGAACGCCGCTGACCAGATACTCTTGAAGACTCCGCTCGCCGCTTACTCGCAAGATGTCTTGCGGAACCACAGGGCCGTCCACGAGCTGCTGACCTGCTGTCACCCGATCTCCTTTGTACACATTCAAATGTTTCCCGTGAGGAATCAGATAGGACTTTTCCATTCCGCTCTGGCTTTTGACAATGATTTTTCTCTGACCCTTGACGACTTCGCCGAACTCAACGATCCCGTCGATTTCCGAAATGACCGCCGGATTCTTGGGCTTACGAGCTTCAAAAAGCTCCGCAACACGGGGAAGTCCACCCGTAATGTCGCGCGTCTTGGCAATTTTCCTGGGCGTTTTTGCGATGAGCGTTCCGCTCGTCACTTTTTGTCCGTCTTTGACCACGACATGCGCATCAATCGGAATAGGATAGAATGCAAGAATTTCATCCTTGTCCCCCGTAATCAAAATCTGAGGATGTAAATCTTCCCGATGCTCGATGATGACACGTTCGGTCAGTCCGGTCGTTGCATCCATTTCTTCATTCATGGTGACGCCCACTTTAATATCTTCGAACCGGACTTTCCCAGTCACTTCCGTAAAAATAGGAACCATATAAGGATCCCATTTGACAAAGATGGCATCTTTTTGGATTTCGTCACCGTCTTTGTTGAGCAGGATAGCACCCGAAGGAATGGTGTAACGTTCAAATTCGCGGCCGGTTTTATCTTGGATCGAGACTTGACCGCTTCGATTGAGAACAATGATGTCTCCCGATTTCGCGGTTACTGTCTTTAAATTGTGATATTTCAGTTTTCCGCTGTTGCGGGCTTTGAAGTACGACTGCTCCACAACGCGAGACGCGGTACCGCCGATATGAAACGTTCTCATCGTCAGCTGGGTGCCGGGTTCTCCGATCGATTGGGCAGCAATGATACCAACTGCGGTTCCTTGTTCCACTTCTCGATTTGCGCCTAAATCCCGTCCGTAACATTTGGCGCAAATACCCCGTTTGGCCTCGCACGTTAGAACAGACCGAATCCGCAGCTTTTCAATACCCATTTCCTCAAGCCGGTCGGCCGTATCTTCCGTAATTTCCTCGCCGGTCTTCACAATCGGTTTATCGGTCACCACATCGACCACGCTGTCCAATGTGATGCGCCCGAAGATACGCTCCTTGAGACTAACCGCGATTTCATCCCCTTCATAAATGGGCTGGACGTAAATACCGTTAAGCGTGCCGCAATCTTCCGTCATCACAATCACATCTTGCGCCACATCAACCAGTCGACGTGTCAAATATCCGGAATCCGCCGTTTTCAATGCGGTGTCCGCCAATCCTTTTCGAGCGCCGTGAGTCGAAATAAAGTATTCGAGCACGGTCAATCCTTCACGGAAGTTGGCCGTGATTGGATTCTCGATAATTTCGCCGGATGGCTTTGCCATCAAACCGCGCATTCCCGCCAGTTGTCGAATCTGCTGTTTGGAACCGCGCGCGCCCGAATCCGCCATCATAAAAATGGGATTGAACGATTCGAGTTCTTCGAACATACGGTCTGAAACTTGGTCCGTCACGTGCGTCCAGATATCGATCACTTTGTTGTGACGTTCACCGTCCGTAATCAATCCATTTCGGTATTGACTCTCAATCACTTCAACTTCCTTAAAAGCGGCTTCAAGTCTTTTGCCTTTAGTCGTGGGGATTCGAATGTCGTCAATTCCGATCGACACCCCTGAATGAGTCGCCTCCTCAAACCCCAAAGCTTTTAAACGATCGAGTAGTTGAACGGTTTCGCTGTGACCGAATTGACGGTAGACGTTCGAAATCACCCGCGAAACCCTGCTTTTGTCCATCGTGTCATTGACGAATTTCAGACCCTTGGGAAGTACTTCATTAAAGAGAATGCGTCCCATCGTCGTTTCAATAATCTGCCCGTCGCTTAATCGGAGTTTGCACACGGCAAGTTTGTGAATCTCGTCGTCCTGATAGGCGGAAATTGCTTCGGCAGCATTCGAAAAAATCATCCCTGTCCCCTTGGCGCCTTCTTTAACTTTGGTCAGGTAATAAAGGCCGAGGACGATGTCTTGCGATGGAGTGGTGATCGGAGAACCATTCGCGGGAGAAAAAATGTTATTCGACGACAGCATGAGCACGCGTGCTTCCATTTGAGCTTCGGTCGAAAGCGGTACATGAACCGCCATTTGATCGCCGTCAAAATCGGCGTTAAAAGCGGCGCACACGAGCGGATGAATCCGAATAGCTTTTCCTTCAATCAACACGGGTTCAAAGGCCTGAATCCCCAAGCGGTGAAGCGTGGGGGCTCGATTCAGAAGGATCGGATGTTCGTGGATGACTTCTTCCAAAATATCCCATACCTCCGGCTTCACGCGCTCGACCATTTTCTTCGCAGATTTGATCGTGTGAACATGGCCGCGATCCTTCAGTTTCCGAATAATAAACGGCTCAAAAAGCTCCAAAGCCATTTTCTTCGGAAGACCGCATTGATGCAGTTTGAGTTCTGGGCCGATGACAATCACGGAACGACCCGAATAATCGACGCGCTTCCCCAAGAGGTTTTGTCGGAACCGTCCTTGTTTCCCTTTCAACATATCACTCAGTGATTTGAGCGGCCGGTTCCCGGCGCCCAAAACAGGCCGTCCATGACGACCGTTATCAAAGAGGGCATCTACGGCTTCCTGGAGCATGCGCTTTTCATTTCGAATAATGACGTCGGGCGCTTTTAGTTCGAGCAGTTTGCGGAGCCGGTTATTTCGATTGATCACGCGGCGATACAAATCATTGAGATCGCTGGTGGCAAACCGACCTCCATCCAAAGCCACGAGAGGCCGCAAATCCGGCGGGATCACGGGAATGCAGTTCAAAATCATCCAGCTTGGATCGTTTTCAGATTTCTTGAACGAATCGACGATTTTCAATATCTTGATGCCCCGCGCACGAGTTTGCTTCGACTTTGATGTTTTCACCTGCCGCTGGTATTTTTGCACCAACTTGTCAAGCTCAATCGTGGCCAGAAGCTGTTTAACGGCTTCGGCACCCATCAGTGCAATAAAATTGCCGGCCCCATACTGCTCACACGCTTTCTGCCATTCTTCTTCCGTCAAAAGCTGTTTGTGTTTGAGGGGCGTTTCTTTCGGATCGATAACGATGTATTCCTCATAGTAAAGGACTTTCTCAAGGGCGCGAGCGGTAAGATCGAGTAAATTTCCAATGCGAGAGGGCATGGTTTTGAAAAACCAGATGTGGGAAACCGGAGTCACCAATTCTATGTGACCCATGCGCTCACGCCGCACCTTGGATTGCGTCACTTCCACGCCGCAACGGTCGCAAATGATCCCTTTGTGCTTGATCCTTTTGTATTTTCCGCAACTGCATTCCCAATCGCGTGTGGGGCCAAAAATGCGTTCACAGAAAAGACCGTCTTTCTCGGGTTTTAACGTCCGATAATTGATCGTCTCCGGCTTTTTCACTTCGCCCCGAGACCAAGAACGGATCGCTTCTGGTGACGCAATTCGAATACTCACCGAATCAAACGTGTTAATTTCGTTATAATTCATTCGTTCATCCTCTCTCGTGCGTCGTTACGATTGAAATTGGGTGTCCCAATTTCAATCGGCACAGTACTGACTGCCGATTTATTTAAATTAATGTAAGTCAGTGCTCGTCGCCGCTTACGCAATTCCTAATTTTTCCCTGGCTTGTTCCTTGCGATCCATTTTCATGGAGGGCTTTGACGGTTTCGCTTCTGCGGAGCGGAACCTTCTTTCAGCCACGATATCCAAGCCCAGACTTTGCAATTCTTTGACAAGAACATTAAAGGATTCGGGCGTCCCGGATTGAAGTGCGGGTTCGCCTTTCACAATAGCTTCGTACACACGGGTCCGACCTATGACATCGTCGCTTTTAACGGTGAGGAGTTCTTGAAGAAGAAACGCGGAACCATAAGCTTCAAGCGCCCACACTTCCATTTCACCAAAACGCTGTCCTCCGAATTGAGCCTTTCCGCCAAGCGGCTGCTGAGTAACCAGCGAATAAGGACCGATGGAACGCGCGTGTATTTTGTCATCTACCAAGTGGTTCAGCTTCATCGTATAGATGTAGCCGACCGTCACTTTTTCATCAAAGGGACGCCCGGATCGGCCGTCCCGCAAAACCATTTTTCCGTCCGTCGGAAGTTTTGCCTCAGAAAGCATGTCTTTGATTTCTTTTTCAAACGCTCCGCTAAACACCGGACTTTCGACGTGCAAACCAAGTACCTGACATGCCCAACCCAGGTGAGTTTCCAAAATTTGTCCCACGTTCATACGAGAAGGAACGCCAAGCGGATTTAAAACAATGTCCGCCGGTGTCCCGTTCGGAAGAAAGGGCATATCTTCCTGCGGCAAAATTTTGGCGACCACGCCTTTATTTCCGTGGCGGCCTGCCATTTTATCCCCGACAGACACTTTGCGTTTGGAGCACACGTACACGACCACCTTTTTCAACACTCCGGGCGGAAGTTCGTCTCCCTTCTTGACACGATCTATTTCGCGGGCACGTCCCTCCACCAGTTCGTCAATTTCATCTCCCCACACACGAGCTGTTTTTCGGATGCTTTCCTCCAACTCCGGGTCATCATCAAGTCGAATCGATTCCCAATCGCAACGTTCCAATTTCTTTAAATCCTTTTTGTCGACCTTTCCGCCTGCTCGGATCAACACTTCGCCCAGCACTTCGTCGATCAGGTCTTCAGAAAGTTTTTTGCCTAGAATCAACTGAGAAATTTTCGTGAACCGTTCGTGGCGAAGAGCATCAATCCGCTTTTGATAATAATCTTTGATTCGATCGATTTCCTTTTGCTCCTCGCGTTTTTCTTCCCGCGACTTCGCTTTAAACTCCTTGCGCTGAAACACTTTCACATCCACCACAATACCTTCGACGCCGGGCGGAACCGTCAGTGAAGCGTCCCGAACGTCACCCGCTTTTTCGCCGAAAATCGCGCGGAGCAGTTTTTCTTCCGGAGATAATTCCGTCTCGGATTTCGGAGTAATTTTTCCGGTTAAAATATCACCCGGTTTTACCTCGGCCCCGATACGAATAATCCCGCCTTCGTCCAGATTATTCAGGGACTCTTCGCTCACATTAGGAATGTCTCGCGTGATTTCCTCATTCCCCAGTTTGGTGTCACGTGCTTCAATTTCAAATTCCTCGATGTGGAGAGAGGTATACACATCATCAATGAGGAGTCTTTCACTAATAATGATTGCATCCTCAAAGTTATAACCGCGCCAAGGCATGAACGCGACCAGAACATTATGGCCTAACGCAAGATCGCCGTTCGCCGTTCCGGCACCGTCTGCAAGGATATCGCCCCGCTTGACTTTATCGCCAACGCGCACCAAGGGCCGTTGGTTGATACACGTACCGGCATTGGACCGCTCGAACTTCTTAAGCCGATAAACGATGTCATCGACCACAACCGCCGATGAAGCCACCGCTTTTACGGTTCCGCGCGCTTTTGCAATGACCAGTGCTCCCGAATCTACCGCAACGCGCCGTTCCATTCCTGTTCCGACAATCGGGGCCTCCGTAAAAAGCAGAGGGACAGCTTGGCGCTGCATATTGGATCCCATCAGAGCTCGGTTGGCATCGTCATGCTCCAAAAATGGAATCAAAGATGCCGCAACGCTGACCAACTGACGAGGAGATACATCCATATAATCAATGTCTTTGGGTTCTTTGTTCGGAAAATCACCGCGAAAACGTGTCGACACCGTGGGGGACAAGAAATTCCCCCGTTTGTCGAGCTTTGCGTTGGCTTGAGCAATGACATATTTATCTTCCTGATCTGCGGTGAGATAGTCGATTTTTTCGGTGGCCCGTCCTCGCACGACTTTTCGATAGGGGCTTTCCAAGAAACCGACGTCGTTAATGCGGGCGAAGGTACTCAGCGAAGCAATCAAACCGATATTGGGACCTTCAGGTGTTTCGATGGGACAAATCCGCCCATAATGCGAAGGGTGCACGTCCCGGACTTCAAACCCCGCACGCTCACGAGATAAACCGCCGGGCCCCAACGCAGAGAGACGCCTCTTGTGGGTTAATTCGGACAGCGGATTGGTCTGATCCATAAATTGCGACAACTGACTTCTGCCAAAAAAGTCTTTGACGGCGGCCGACAGCAATTTGGGATTAATCAAATTGTGAGGCATGGCCGCGTCCAGATCATAAATGGACATTCGTTCCAAAGCAGAACGCTTCATGCGGGCCAGCCCGACACGGAACTGATTCTGAAGTAATTCCCCGACGGAACGCACGCGGCGATTACCCAGATGATCAATATCGTCTACTCGAAGCTCGCCGCTTCGTAACTTTAAAAGCGCTTGAACCACGGTGACAATGTCCTCGGGCCGAAGTGTGGTTTGTTCGGGAGGAGCGTTCAAATTCAGTTTTCGATTCAACATAAAGCGGCCGACTCGGCCTAAGTCATACCGCTGGGGATCGTGAAATAATTTGTTGACCAGATCCCGCGCACTTGCTGCGGTAGGCGGATCCCCCGGCCGGACACGCCGATAGATGGCGATTTGAGCTTCCTCTTGATTGTGATACGGATCACGTTCCAACGTATTAACAACGATATAATCTTCGCCGAAAGGCCGAACGATCTCAAAGCTGGTAACATCGTGGTTGAGAAAGGTATCCAAAAGTTCCGCGGTTAATTTGACGCCCGCAGAAGCAATCGCTTCCTTGGTTTTGCCGCTTTGGACATCTTTCGCTAAAATAGCCCCTTCCACTTTCTTCGCGGAAGCGCGGTTGAGTTCTTTTACCTTTTCACTCTTATAGAGCGCTTTCAAAATATCGTGGTTGGTTGAAAAGCCGATCGCCCGAACCAGCGTAGAGGCCAAAATTTTCCTGCGGCGGTCAATATAGCAATACAGGACATCATTGACATCCCCTTCAAACTCAATCCATGCGCCGCGATAGGGAATGATCCGAACGCTAAATAATTTCTTGCCGCTCGGGTGGGCGGATGATTCAAGAGAAACGCCCGGAGACCGATGCAGTTGGCTTACAATAACGCGCTCGGCTCCGTTAATGACAAAGGTGCCTGTGTCCGTCATTAATGGAAGCTCACCGATATAAACCTCTTGCTCTTTGGCAATCCCTTTCCGCACGAGACGCAGCTTTACCTTAAGCGGCGCCGCATAAGTCATGCTTCTTTTGTGGCACTCTGCCACCGAATACTTTGGCTTTCCTAAGCTGTACCCCAAATACTCAAGACGGCAGCTTCCGTCAAAACTCTCAATGGGAAAAGCATCCTGAAATGCCGCTTCAAGTCCTTGTCTTTTTCTTCTGCGTTTCGGACGATCCGATTGCAGGAAGCGTTCATAAGATTGAATTTGAATTTCGACGAGATTTGGAAAATCAATACAGTCTTGAATTTTCGAGAAACTTCTTCGCTCAATCAGTTTTATCATTTAGCGATCTCCTGAAACCTGTGGATCACGGGAAAGACACTTCGGAATAGACTCTTCGCCACACCAATCCGGCTGCCCTATCGAGGGTCTTGGCATACGGAGGTCATCCGAACACCTCACGGTGCTTAAATGAACCCCTTTCCCCGATTTTTGATGCGTCTTGGGCGCTAACATCATGACATGATTATTGGAAACGAAATTCCAACGGATCACTTAATCTCGACCTTCGCCCCAACCGCTTCAAGGGTGGCCTTGATTTTGTTAGCCTCTTCTTTGGTTACATTGTCCTTAATCGGCTTCGGCGCAGACTCAACAAGATCCTTGGCTTCTTTCAAACCGAGATTCGTTACGGTCCGAATTTCTTTAATCACTTGGATCTTCTTATCGCCGGCACTTGCCAGCACAACCTGAAAAGAAGTTTTCTCTTCCGCCTGAGCATCGGCACCTACTTGTCCGCCTGCGACAGGGGCTGCCGCAACAGCTGCCTGAGCTGAAACACCAAACTTTTCTTGCAGCGCTTTTACAAGTTCCGCAAGCTCGATCACCGTCAGCTCTTCTACCGTTTGAATCAACTTCTGAAGCTTCGGTGCAAGACTGCCTGATGCTTTCGCTTCGACCTTCTTTTCGTGCTTTGCTTCGTCCTTCTTTTCGTGCTTCGCTTCCTTGGTTTCCTCTTTCACTTGTTCTTTCTCCTCTACTCCTGTATCCGTTCCCATGATGCTCCTCCCTAAAAAATGACCTTGGTCAGCCCTTTGGTTATTGGCTGCCCGGTACTGTTGCTTTTTGTTTACACACTTGATCCAGCGTAAATGCAAAGGATTGAATCAATTGAGCGATGACATGGACAAAACCCGAGACCGGCGCGTTCAAACTGCTCACCACGGTGGCCACCAATACGTCGCGCGAAGGAAGTTTCGCGAGACTTTTCACATACGATGCCTGACAAACCGTTCCATCTAAATAAGCGCCGTTAAGCTCGAAATTTTCTCTGTCCTTGGCAAATTCAACCAATACTTTAGAAATAACCTGAGGTTCGGTTTTGCCCACCGTCAGCAGAACGGAACCTTGGATCAAGCTGCTCGCATTTTCGATGCCCATAGTCTTAAAGACCTTGCGTGCAATCGAATTTTTAACGACGAGTGTGCGATCGGAAACTTTGTCAAGCTTTCTGCGAAGCTCGCCGAAATCGCTCACCGTTAAACCCTGATACCGCGAAAAGAAGATGTACTGCTTCGCTTGAAGGGTTTTCGTCAGTTCATCCAACATCAATTGTTTTCCAAGTGAAGGCATCACCAATTCGCTCCTAACTTTCAACCACGCCCATGGGCGTGGAACGCAACCTAATGCCGGGACCCTGAGTTGCAGAAACGGTGACGCGCTTCAGATAATCCCCTTTCGCGGCGGCCGGTTTAGCATCCAAAACAGCTCGGATCACCGTCTTGGCATTGGTTAACAATTGCTCTTCTGCGAAAGAACGTTTGCCAATGTTGACGTGAAGGCCGCCCGTTTTATCGTTCTTGAATTCCACGCGGCCCGACTTGATTTCTTTGATTGCTGCTCCCACCGTCGCCGTAACGGTCCCCGTTTTCGGCGTAGGCATCAAACCGCGAGGGCCTAAAACCTTGCCAAGTTTGCTGATCTCCCGCATCATGTCAGGATGAGCGACCACCGCATCAAACTCAAGCCATCCTTCCAAAACTTTTTTCACATAGTCTTCGCCGCCTATAAAATCCGCGCCTGCCTGCTTTGCTTCTCGCTCCGCTTCGCCTTTCGCGAAACAAAGAACCCGAACTTTCCGTCCTGTTCCATGCGGCAACGCAACCGTTCCTCGAACTGATTCGCTGGACTGATCCGGACGGATCCCCAACTGCACATTGAGATCAACGGATTCTTCGAATTTCGCCGAGGGAAACCCTTTCAAAATCCGAATGGCATCCGTCAACGTATGTGTTTCCGCTCGGTTAAATGATTCCGCCGCGGCGCGATATTTCTTGCTTCGCTTTTTCACGACTTGAGAACCTCAATTCCCATGCTGCGTGCGGTACCTTCCACAATGCGAATGGCCGACTCCAACTTAGTGGTGTTGAGATCCGGCATTTTCTCTTTTGCAATCTGTTCAACGTCGGAACGCTTCACCGATGCAATTTTCTCTTTTCCCGGTTCGGCACTTGCTTTGGCAATGCCTGCAGCTTTCTTAAGCTGAACTGCAACCGGCGGAGACTTGATAATGAACGAAAACGATCTGTCTTCATAAACCGTGATCACTACCGGCAACGTGACCCCTTGTTTGTCTTTGGTCTGATCGTTAAACTTTTTGCAAAAATCCATGATGCTTAAGCCGTGCTGGCCCAAAGCCGGACCAATCGGAGGCGCCGGATTGGCCTGACCGCCAGGACATTGCAACTTAATGGTCGTTTTAATCTTTTTTGCCATCGCGACCCTCTATATTTTTTCAACTTGCCAATATTCAAGCTCAACCGGAGTTGACCGACCAAAAATACTCACCATCACTTTGAGTTTTCCCTTATTGGGATTTACTTCATCAACGGTACCGTTGAAATTGACGAATGCACCTTCTTTGACTCGAATGCTCTCACCCACTTCAAATTCCACCTTCGGCTTGGGTTTCTGCTGCTGCTCGTCCTGCTGCTTCAAAATGTCTTCTATGTCCTTCTCAACCACGGACACTGGTTTTCTCCCCGATCCGACGAAACCGGAAATCCCGGGCGTATTTTTGACCAAATACCAGCTTTCGTCGGTCAAATCCATGTGAACCAACAAATAACCGGGATAAAATTTGCGCTCTAAGATTTTCTTCTTTCCCCCCTTGACTTCGCTCACTCTCTCGATCGGAATCAGTACTTGGTCAACCAAATGAGACAAACTGGCGTTTTGGGCGCGAGATTCCAGATTCATCTTCGCCTTTTTCTCCGCACCTGTCTGTGTATGAATGACGTACCACTTGTATGCCATAACTATCGAAGAATGATTCGGATCGCGAAAGAGAGCACCAGATCAATCACAAAAATAAATGCCGCAATGATCAACGTAACCGCGATCACCAACACCGTCGCTCCAATTACTTCGCCCCGCGAAGGCCAGCTGACTTTCGCTAACTCCTGTTTAGACTCACCAAAAAAACCGCCTACTTTTCCAAACATCTTTCGTTAAAACGTCCCCTTCCCTTCAAGTTATTTCCTAATTCTCTTTAAACATCCGAATGTGGCAGGCCAGGAGGGACTCGAACCCCCAACCCTCGGTTTTGGAGACCGATGCTCTACCAATTAGGAGCTACTGGCCTTCCTCCAGCCATACTTTGATCACTTGACTTCTCGATGAAGTATTGTTTTACGACAAAACCGACAAAACTTTTTTCGCTCAAGACGTCCGGTGGTTTTCTTCTTATTCTTGCGAGTCGTATAATTCCGACGCTTGCATTCCGTACACTCTAATCGAATCAGTTCACGCATAAAGACAACCAAAAAGAGTAAAAAATCCCCACCTTCTTTAATTTAGAAAGTATCGGACCTGCGGTTGGTGGGATTCCTTCATCTATTCGAAGGAATTCACACGGCTGTTATAGTGACACAGTACAAAATAAAAGCGCGACCCGATTTGGGTCGCGCTCGTCAAAACGTTTAACTCACAATCTCACTGACGACTCCGGCGCCTACGGTCTTCCCGCCTTCGCGGATGGCGAAGCGGACTTCTTTTTCCATCGCCACGGGGGAAATGAGTTCTGCTTCCACAGCCACGTTGTCTCCGGGCATCACCATTTCAACCCCTTTGGGGAGGGTCATCACACCGGTGACGTCGGTGGTTCTAAAGTAAAACTGAGGCCGGTAGCCCGTAAAGAAGGGGGTATGG
>Ga0155834_131_pt1 | contig 14764 bp, 17 predicted proteins | sample RifCSPlowO2_01_FD_107488 | JGI IMG/M metagenome (GOLD analysis project Ga0155834, IMG submission 107488) | Omnitrophica bacterium RIFCSPLOWO2_01_FULL_50_24
CCGAACGTTCGCACCGGCTGTTCCGAGTGCTCAAGACTCCGGATTCTTTGCTTCGGTTGCTTGGCTGCACGGTTGATACGGAAGGAGTTCACGTGCACATTGGTGTTGAAAACCAAGATGATGACGTCTGCGACTGTTCTTTGGTAGCTGCTTCTTATCACGTGCGTGACCGGTATGTCGGAAACCTTGGCATCCTTGGGCCCAAACGGATGCGTTACGACCAAGCGGTGTCACTGGTCGATTATGTTTCGCGTCGTTTTGGTGAAGCATTGGAACATGGTATCGAATGATGAGTAAGAACAAAAGAGAAGACGAGACCCACAGAGAAAAAATAGAACAAACCGACGCTGATTTTCTCGGCAAGCCGAAAGAGGTTTCGTCCGAGAAGGCTTCCGAAACTTCCCAAACGGTTCAGATGATCAAGGCCGAGTACGAAACCCTCATCAAGGAGAGCAAAGAACTGGCTCAGGTTAGGGATCGTTATCTTCGCTCTGCGGCGGATTTTGAAAACGCCAAAAAACGATTAGTTCGCGAACGGGAGGCCTTCTTTAAGTATGCGCTTGAAGACGTTGTCTTTGGCTTATTGCCGGTGATGGATAATCTGGAACGGGCTATTGCTCACATTGAAGGCAACGATGAGAAAATGAAACCAATCCGAGACGGATTTGTTTTAATCCAAAAGCAATTGGCACAAACACTGGCTGAGCGCGGGCTGAAACGGATCGAGGTGATCGGGAAACCGTTTGATCCGCATATTCATGACGCAGTGGAGCACATCACGGAAACCCAAGAACCGGAAGGCACCATCTTAGAAGAGGTCCTTGTGGGGTACGAGTTAAACGGAAAATTAATCCGGCCGGCCAAAGTAAAAGTAGCAGCAACCAAGGAGTCGTCATCTTGAGTACGTTGGCTTCGCTCTGTGTGAGTGAAGCGCCGTTGGAAGTAGATACGTTAAACGGGGTAATCAAAATGACGTTTGTTCATTATGGCAACAAGCACTCATAAACGGGATTATTACGAAGTCCTCGGCGTTCCCAAAGACGCGACGCTGGATCAGATTAAAAAGGCCTACCGAAAACTAGCGCTTAAAAACCATCCGGATCGAAACAAAGACGATAAGGTAGCAGAGGAACGTTTTAAAGAAGCCGCGGAAGCGTATGCGATTTTAAGCGACTCCAATAAGCGGGCACAATACGATCAATTTGGTCATTCGCTGGGCGGCTCGGGTTTTCAAGGTTTTCAGGGTTTTGAAGAGAACTTCCGCGGTTTTAGCGACGTCTTCGGCGATTTGTTCGAAGATTTTTTTGGTACCTCCCAGAGAAGGCACGGTTCCGCAAGCGGTATACGAGGCGCGGATCTGGAGTATTCTGTGGAAATGTCTTTGGAAGACGTAGCTCACGGCAAGGAAATGAAGATCGAATTTCCGCGAGCCGAACGTTGTTCTACGTGCCAAGGCAGCGGCGCAGAGCCCGGCACTAAAAAAACGACTTGTCCGGACTGCGGGGGTGTCGGTGAGGTGCGGAGCACCCAGGGTTTTTTCACGTGGAGACGCACATGTCCGACGTGCGGGGGCGAAGGCGAGCAGATCAACAAGCCTTGTCGCGAGTGTCGCGGGACAGGCCGCACGAAGCAAACCCGAAAACTAAACATTAAAATTCCGGCGGGGATCGACGACGGCTCTCAACTCAAAATTACTGGAGAAGGAGAGGCGGGAGAACGAGGCGGTTCGCGGGGGAATTTGTACGTGTATGTGACCGTTAAGCCCCATCCCGTGTTTGAGCGGTCCGGCAACCATTTGCTTTTGGAAGTCAACGTTGGTATTGACGGAGCCGCATTGGGCACCGAGATCGAAGTGCCGACCTTGAACGGAAAAGTCAGACTGAAAATTCCGCCGGGGACTCAGCCCGGCAAGGTGTTCCGCTTGAAAGGAAAAGGGATCGCCGATTTGCGCGGCTTTGGCGTCGGCGACCAGCTGGTACGTGTCAATGTTGAAATTCCGGAAAAACTGACGAACGAAGAACGAAAAGTGCTCGAAGAATTTGGCAGGTTACATGCAAGTCAAAGGAAAGGGAAAAGCCTGTTCGGCCGCTGGCAGAACCGGTAGCGCATCATGCCCACCTATCAATACGAGTGCACCAAGTGCAGTCATTCATTTGAGCAGTTTCAGCTCATATCGGCCAAGCCGATTGCGGAATGTCCCCAGTGCGGCGGCTCGGTTCGGCGTTTGATCGGAGCGGGCGCGGGAATTCTGTTTAAGGGCAGCGGATTTTACAAGACCGATTATCGTTCGCCGTCTTATCAAAAAGGAGCCGAGGCAGAAAAGAAAAGCAATGCGCCTGAAAAAAAGGCAGATTCCAACCGCAAACCATCCGAAACAAAGACTACCCCTTCCTCACCTCGGCCCAACCCATAAATCCCCTTCATGACCTATTACGATTTCAAAGTCCGAGTCCGTTACGGAGAAACCGACCGGATGGGCGTGAGTTATTATGCAAATTATTTGGTTTGGTTTGAATCGGCAAGGACGGAGTATTTTCGCGCTTTGGGTTTTGTGTATTCTGAATTTGAGCAACAGGGCATTTTGCTTCCCGTTGCGGAAGCTCATTGCCGGTATTTTGCGCCGAGCACCTATGATGATCTGCTGACCGTCAGAACCAGTGTTGCACAAATGCGGCAGAGTTCGATCCGTTTCGAGTATCAAGTTTTTAAGGAAAAGAATGAAAAGCCGATTGTGACCGGCTACACGGTTCATGTATTCAGCAATTCAAATCTAAAACCCATCCGAATTCCAGAACCTTTAAGGTCGAAGGTGGAGCTCGCAAGTCTTGATCTTTAAAAGGTTGCGCTTGAACTCGCGAAAGGTGATGCGTACAATTCGATCCAGGAAGCGTGGTCGGTGAAGTTTGAATTTAGGGTTCGGCAGGTCAAAAACCGCGAATTACAAAAACGAAACAGCCGTAACGACGGAACTGAACAGATCCCAGGCCAAGAGGTGATTCGATGAACGGAATGAGCGGTCAGAGGCAAAGCTCGTTTTGGAGAGGGTTTCTTCTCGTCTTAATCCCAATCGTTCTGTTGGGAGCCGGTCTTGTCCTTTTTTTCATGGGTCCGCTTTCTCAAACGACGGCTCATCCGTACCAAGTTGAGCGGTTCTCGGGACCCGTGGAACTCTATTCTTCCCAAACGAAGACGTGGGAAAAAGTTTTGTTTAAGACGTACCACGATGTTGTGTTCCACCGCGGCGATCGAATCAGAACCGGCAAAGGTGCCGATATTGATTTAAAAATTCCCGGCTTGGTCAATCTGAGGATAAAACCTGAATCGGAACTTGAGGTGACGACCAAACAAAATGATTCGACGCTCGGGCTTAAACTGGTCCGCGGTTCGATTCTTGGAATGACGCGAGACGAATTCAAGGATCTTGAATTGGCCGTTGAGACGAGCCGGCTTCGAGCCTCCTTTCGGAAAGCCCTGTTTTTAGTCGAAGGCAGCGAGAAAGCGTGGTCTTCCGTAGGTGTTTTGGAAGGATCTGCGGAGGTCCGCCCTTTTGGATCTGAAGAGCCGCTTGCCGTCAAGGAACTCGAAAGCATTATGTTCACGGAGAATGAACGTGAACTTCCAATGCCCAAGCGTCTTACGTATCAGGAGTGGCGCGCCTTGAATGAAGTCCGTGATTTGGTGTTTGCGACCAAGAAAGAAATCGAAGAACAGTATGACATGCGAAAAGACGCAGGCACTCTTTTCCGGCATGTGATTGACGAAGGCACCTTTTTTACGCCCAACAGCGGCTATGCCAATCGAAAATTCTACAAGGATGAACTCGGGACCGTTACGTTGCGGATTGATTACGACGTGTATCCCCAAAATTCTTTTTCCGGCCTGTATCTGAAAACACGCGATCTTGATTTGTCCAAATTTAAACGGCTCTCGTTTCAATTAAAAAGCGATCCCGCCCGCCCCGCACCGGCTGTGATCCGAATTGAAGTTAAGGAAAACCTGACGACGGTCCGGGGATTTGCCGTAAAGCCCATTACGAACGAATGGCGCTTGTACTCGTTTGATTTTATGGCGCAAAAAGCTACCCCCGTTTCTGAAATTGTCTTTGTGATTGAAAACACGCGGGTGGGCGCGTTCAACACCAAAGGGGCCGTCTACCTGAAAGACATTTCCATTGAACCGATTGCGTCAAACGGCGATGCGGAGTAGAGCCGTCCCTTGACCCAAAAAGAATGTGCGTGCTAGACTACCCGCGCGTGTTTTGTTTGAATAAAAGATGGATAGGAGAGGACCTTTAAAAATGCCTAAATCATTTAAAGTCAGCGTTTTGGGAGACGGCGGTTGGGGAACGGCCCTTGCTTTGGTCAATGCACGAAAGGGTAATGACGTCCTGTTGTGGAGCATTTTCCCCGAGTATGCGAAGGTTCTCCACGAAAAGCGGGAAAACATCAAGTTTCTTCCGGGAGTTAAAATTCCGAGCTCGATGACCATTACGTCGGACTTAAGCAAAGCCGTGGCATTCGGAGATTTCATTGTTCTGGCAGTTCCGTCGCAGTTCTTAAGAAATGTCATCTTTAAAATAAAGGGCTTCACTCTTTCGAAAAAAATATTCGTGAGCGTGGCAAAAGGGCTTGAAGCCAAGACACTCGCAAGTCCTTCACAAATTACGCACTCGATTCTGGGAGACGTTCCTTTGGTCGCTTTGGCCGGGCCCTCTCACGCGGAGGAGGTGGCGCGTGAAATTCCGACTCTGGTGGTGGTGGGATCAAAACGGCCTGAGTGTTCCGTCAAGACGCAAGAGGCGTTTCACGATTCGCGTTTTCGGGTGTACGTTCAAAACGATGTGACCGGAATTGAATTGGGCGGCGCATTTAAAAATGTAATTGCGATCGGAGCGGGTCTTTGCGACGGACTAAAATTGGGGTCCAATACTAAGGCGGCGCTTCTGACGCGCGGTCTGTTGGAAATGACACAGCTTGGAGTGCGAATGGGGGCAAACCCGAACACGTTTTTCGGGTTGTCCGGCTTGGGAGACTTGGTGACCACGTGCATTTCTGAATATGGGCGGAACCTCAAGGTCGGCCGTCTGTTGGGCGAAGGTAGAAAGATCAAAGACATTTTGTCCGAGATGGAAATGGTTGCCGAAGGCGTAGAGACGGCCCGGAGCGCTTATCAATTAGCTCGAAAGCACGGTGTCACGGCAGCCATCATCAGCGAAATTTACAAGGTCATCTACGAGGACAAAGATCCCGCCCAGGCGCTTGAGGATTTGCTGAGCCGAGAAGCGCACGAGGAAATGAAACAATATTAAAGCAAGTAAAATTTAAAAATTAGAAGTTAAGGCGTTGCTCCGCGACGGCTCCCAAATTTTTAACTTTGCGCTTTTAATTTTTAATTGTTTTTTGTCGGGATATTACGGGATGCCCCCGATTTTTATGAATGTTCTTTTCCAGTACAACGTTAGCACTTACACCGACGTGTAAGTGCGACGACGTCACTTCTAAGGAGTGACGTGTACGTCGTCGGGACGTGGCGCAGCCCGGTAGCGCACACGCTTGGGGTGCGTGGGGTCGCGAGTTCAAATCTCGCCGTCCCGAGATTCTTTTTATTTATCAGTACTCGGGCAGTACTTGATGTCGACAGCTCGACATCAAGTGCCGTCCCGACCAACACTCCCCATTTTATTTTATTCATTTTTGTGTTGGTCGTCCCATGAGGCCCGAAGGGCCGACGCGGGACTTCCTGATAAAACGAAATGGGTAATCGGGACTGCCGCGCTTCGCGCGGACCGTCCCTTCCACAGTATTTTAAAAATCGGGCAGTACTGACTATCCGTTTTTTCAATCTATCAAAATCAGTGCCATTCTATGATGTTCCCGGAATTTAAATTATGGCGACAAACCTTCCGTTTTCTGTAGTGAGAGACGCCTGTCACGAAACAGGTGTCCGCGTTATACTGATCGGCGGGCAAGCTTTGGGATCACGCGGGTACCAACGCATGACGCTCGACGTGGATTTTATGATTGTGGACACGGACTATGACCGGCTCATGAACGCGGTGTGCGCGCGCGGTTTTAGGGAAGTGGTCCGGACCCATGTGGCAGCGAAACTGCGTGCGGAGTCAGGATGTTTTGTAGACATTGACTTTTTATTCGTCGATGCCAAAACATTCGAAGGTGTTTACGGAGACGCAACGGAAGAAGATTACAAAGAAGCAAAATTTTTGGTCCCCAAGGTTGAACATTTAATCGCGCTTAAACTCCACGCCATTAAACAACAACCGCGTTCTCGGGAACTTAAGGACCTGGCCGATGTTGTCGAATTAATTAGGGCCAACAAAATAGATGTCTGCCGGGATGCGTTCAAATCGATGTGTCTGAAATTTGGCACTCCTGAACTGTACCATAAAATTAGAATGCACGGTGAATCGGATGGATGACTTACATTTTCCTGTATTTGATCAACCGCTCCCTCCGCCCAAGTTGGTGAGCACACGGGCGTATGTTGAATTCGTAATCTGGAGTTTGAACTTGCGAAGCTACGAAGAGCGCAGGAAAGCGCTTGCGGAAAGAGCCCTCCCAACGGGCAAACGGTTTACCCTTTTCCCAGGCGAATAATTCCCAATCGTGTTAGGTTGAGCAATCATCATGGCTAAAGGGATCCCCACTCGAAGGCAAAAACAGATTTCGAGACTCTTGCGCGAAAAGCGCAAGTCGATTCAGGCACGACTCAAAATTTTTTCTCGAAAGCAAGGAAGCCGTTAACCTCGCTTTCTTTATCTTGGCGATGATCCTTGATCCCAGATTCAAAAAAGGTATTCGGTTGTTCAACCGGGGGAAGTTCTTTGAAAGTCACGAAATGATCGAAGCCGTTTGGCTAGATCCATCGACAGAACATCGCAATTTCTACAAGGGGTTGATCCAGGCCGCGGCGGCCCTTCATCACGTTCAGAACCATAATGGGAAGGGCGCTCTTCAAGTTTATCGGAGTGCGGTGCGCTATCTCAAACCCTACCAGTGCGCAGTCAATCCGCCAAGTTTCATGGCGGATGCACAGTACTGCGCCAACCGCGCAGTGCCGTTCGAACGAGCGCCCGACCGGCGCTTGACCAAACGGTACCGCGAACCCAGAAAAATTAAATTGACGCGGTACCAATCTCAGGCGTTCGGCATCAACGTCAAAAAACTGATTTGCGATCTTGAGACTTTTTTTGAAGTGATGGGCAAAACAGGCGGAGATGTGCCGAGCAGCATTTCCGAATTCAAGTTTCCGGTGATTCAAACCAAGTAAATGAGTGCCGACACATCATCGTAGGCGACGTCAAAGTCGCCACACTTCTGGAGAAGAACGTCAAGTTCTTCCCTGAAAGTGCTCGCGCAAAAAGCGCGCAGTGCGATGAGTACTGGCGCATGGGCGCCAGTACATATCGATAAGGGTTCAAACATGAATTGGAAAACAGGATTTGTCCTGTCTCTTTTGCTTTTGCTCGTCGTTTTCGTGGTTCAAAACTACGAAGTGGTTGAGCTCCGTTTTCTGATTTGGTCCGTTCAAGTGAGCCGCGCGATTGTCCTCTTTTTGAGCGTTCTGATCGGAATTGTGATCGGTTGGCTGCTCACTCACATGTCAAAAAAATCCTGATTCCGAGTGAAAGAATAGAAAAGGAGCGGGAACAAATGAAAGACCTCGAACGATACCGGAAGGCGATCAGAGCCAAGGTGTGCAACCGGTGCATTGATCAAGGCGAAGACGGCTGCTGTTCCTTAAGCGGTGACCAGAGGTGCGGCGTAGAACTTTACCTTGAGAAAATCGTCGACGTGGTTCATTCCGTTCGCAGTAAAAAATTAAAGGACTACGTTGAGCAATTGAGGAAACACGTTTGTTCGGACTGCAAAAATCAAAATCCGGACGGCACCTGCCAATTGCGGAGTGAAGCGGATTGCGGGTTGGACCGTTATTTTGCCCTCGTGGTTGAAGCCATTGAAGAGGAAGATCAGAAAACGAAGTAGGGAACAAGCCCTGCCGTAAGGCCGCTCGACGGCCAAAACTTAAGGATATCCCGGTCCTTCCAAGTGACTTGCGTCACAGACCTAACCCCTGTCGAATTGATAAAAATGCGCCGTGAAAGCGCATCCTCACGCCTTTAACTTTTCGGAACGACCCTTTTTGGTCATTTGGGAAACGACCCGCGCATGCGATCTGGCGTGCGTCCACTGTCGGGCCGAAGCGGAACCGAATCCCAAGCCTGATGAACTGACCCACGAGGAAGCGCTCGACCTCGTGAGTCAAGTCCGAAAAATGAAAACGCCCATTCTGGTCTTTAGCGGAGGCGATCCGCTCAAAAGAAAAGACCTGCCTGAATTGATCCGGTACGCTAAATCTCTGGGGCTGAGAACAGGTGCGATCCCCGCAGCGACTCCGGCCCTTACTCCGGACCGCATTCGGTCCTTAAAGGATTCGGGTCTTGATCAAATTGCGTTCAGTTTGGATTCTGCCGTGAGTGAAGAACACGATCGCTTCCGGCAAGTGCCGGGTGTTTTTGAGCGCACGCTTCAGAGTGTACGATACGCGAACGAGCGTGGTCTGGCGGTTCAGATCAATTCGCTCGTGAACGTTCATAATGAAAAGCAGCTCGAACTGTTGATCCGTCTCGTTGAAGGGTTGGACATCGTATTTTGGGAAGTTTTTTTTCTCGTACCCGTGGGCCGCGGGAAAGAACTTCCGCTGATGAGCGCGCAAAAATTTGAAGAGGCGTTTTCGAAAATTTATGACTTAAGCCAAAAAGCTTCTTTTGTGATCAAGATCACCGAAGCGCCTCAGTATCGAAGGTATTATATTGAGCAGCGGATGCGCGAACAGGGAATCGATTCACGCCGGTTGAGACTCGAAGAAATTAATTTACCCGCTTATCTCACCAGAGCCAAAGGGCCCGGCGGATCGATTGGGCGGGCACCTCAGGGCGTTAATGCGGGAAAAGGATTCGTATTTATTTCATACAACGGAGAAGTGTTGCCGAGCGGTTTTTTGCCCTTGTCCGGCGGCAGTATTCGCAGACGGTCTCTTGCTGAAATCTATCAGAATGCCCCGCTGTTTCGGGAACTCAGGGATCCGTCGCGGTTAAAAGGACGCTGCGGCATTTGCCCGTATCGCGAGGTATGCGGCGGCTCGCGTTCCCGCGCGTACGCATTGACGGGTGATTATTTGGAAGAAGATTCCGCTTGTGTTTATCAGCCGGCTCCGCCGCCGAACGAACCATTGCGAGATTCAATCCAATGCTGCTGCCGGGAGGCAGCAAAACAAGCGATTGGGTGAATTGAGTCTATCAAAATTGAACTTGAGTTGAGGGCGACTTCCGGACCGTCGATTACGCTTACCAGAGCGTGACCTCCCCTAAAATCGCGGTCTGGTGTCGCCCTTTTTTAAAACGCGCCCCTACATTGGTCGCCCAATTGCCGCTCTTTCATGTATCATATACCTCCTTTTTCCAGCTCATGAGTTTTATGTCCCGTAAAAGAAGAAAAACAAGATTATTCAGATCACGCTGTTCGGAGCGCACCGTTTCGATTGGTGTGGAGCTTGAGGCCTATTCCATTTCTATCCCGGACTACAAGATTTCTCGGTCGCTCCATTTTCCGCGCCGCAGCGCAGCGGAGGCGGGTGAGCGGTTCACCAAAGACGTCAGCATCGGAAATGAATACAACAGCAAGATTTTTTACACCGTCCGGGAAGCGTTGTTCCTCCTCAAAAACGGCTTGAGAAAATACATTCACTATCGCGCACCGCGGGAACGGGATCGCCACACGCTTTTTTTGGTGGGCGGATGGACGGATCGGTTTGCCGGAAGTCACATCCATGTCGCATTGGCCAAAAAAAAGCTCGATCCGAAACAAGCACAGCGGCTCGCCAGGTGTCTTCACAGCCACATTCCGTTTATCATCGCACTCACGGGAAATTCACCCGTGTGGCGCGATCGGCTGAATCAACTCAACTCAAATCGCTTGTTGTTGGGAACAAAAACCTATTGCAAGATCACGAAAGGTTCAGAGCTTTCAAAGCATCGGTACAGTGAGCTGACACTCAACGCAGGCGGAAAAAGGAAACCTCCAACGCTTGAACTGCGCGTGCCGGACTCGGGCGTTCCGGAATATATCCTGGCGGCCGTGTGCGTGATTAAGGCAGTAGCCCTTAGGTGGTTAGCAGGCAAGCCAACCCTGAATCACTTGAGCCATGAAAATTATGTGGTGGCGCGGGACCAGGCGGTTCACTACGGTCCCGGAGCCAAACTTTATTGGAACCACCACGTGATTACTGTGGCTCAATATGCGGATCTTTTCTTCCGTAAATATAAGGACGAGTTGGATCAACTTCATATTCCGGGGGAGGTCATCGATTTGTTCAAATATCTTAAGAAGGGCTGGAACCAATCGACGGTGATTCGTCGAGCGGTGCAAAGATCACTCTGGAGTCATCGGCCGACGTGGGAACGCCGGTTTGCGAAACGGTATGCCCATGCGATCGAATCTTTGCTCGACGGAAACACCTTTGCAACGTTTGCGAAGACCTTGGGGGTTCGTCTTCCCAACATTGACAGAACGTGGCTGGGACGGAAGGAAGCGAGATGGTGAGGAAAAGGAAGCGAACAAGCAGGCTTGCCCGCCGAACAGGCAGGCCCCTCATAGGAGTCACCTGCGAGGTTCATAAATTGAGGCCCTATTATTCGGAATTCGAGCTCGTGTGCGATTATCAATATATTCGCGCCATCGTTCGAGCCGGCGGAATTCCCTTGCTGATTCCGATCAACCCTTTCAAACGCGATATCGGAAAACTTTTGCAGAATATCAAAGGCCTCGTCATTGTCGGCGGCGCCGACATTCATCCGAGTTTTTATGGGGAGCCGAGCCGTCATAAAATTGAACCCATGTATCGGGGCCGTACCAAGTTCGACATGAATTTGTATCACGCGGCCAAACGGCGCAAACTTCCCGTGCTCGCCATTTGTTACGGGACGCAGCTTTTAAACGTCATTTACGGCGGGACTCTGTACCAAGACATCCAAAAACAAGTTCTCATGGCCAAAAATCACCGCTCGAAACGAAAACCCATGCACTCGCTTCACATCGAAAAAGGATCGCAGCTTGCCCGAATGGTCGGGAAAACCGATTTTTTAGTGCACAGCGAACACCATCAAGCCGTGAAACGACTGGGTCGGTCTCTGCGCGCGGTCGGTTATTCCTCGGATTGGATTATTGAAGCGATTGAAGGACCCCCCAAAACGATTGCGGTGCAGTGGCACCCGGAACGGCAAGAACGTGATCCGGTTCAGAAGAAACTGTTTCGAAGTTTTGTCGAGATGTGCCGGAAAACCAAGTAGGGGCGGGCCTTGTGGTCGCCCCTACATGCGTAAATTCGTAAACTTTTTGTTGTGGAGCTACTTATGATTCGATAAACTAATCCGATATATGTAGGGAAGTTAAAGTTGGGCCGTTCGGAACTGATCAATAGGAGAAACTAAGAATGAAAAAGATTCTGGTCGGGATACTTGTATTATCTATGCTGATTGCCCCGGTTCAGCCGTTCGCGTTTGCGGGGAAAGTCGAGTGGACGGATCCGGTGAAAACGAGTTGGGACGTAGCCACGTATTATCCAGAGCGCATCCTCTTAAATCTCGGGACGGGCCTCGAAAACTTGACCCTGGGTTGGACGGACATTTTGGTACGGCCGCACCGAGTTGAATTTCCTCCGTATGGTATCGTCGAAGGCGTGTTTAATTCGGTCATTTTTACCGTTGGCGGAGCTCTCAAAGTAGCTTTCTTCTGGCTTCCGGTAAATATACCGTTGCCTCATGGCGGCGTGCGGTTGATTGAGGAGTGGTCGGAGCAATCCTTATAGGATCTTGCTGAATCTTGCGCGAAGCGCTTTTAATCGTGCATTCAGCCGTTCCGATCGATTGGCTTCACGGCAAGTAACCGCGTTTGCTTGTCCTCCGCAACGTACCCTCAAAAAAGCGAATGGAATCTTAAAGAAAGGTTCCCATGCAAAAGGAAAGACGTTTAAGTCAAAGGCATTTTATGACGCTTCCGATTCACTATCGGGAGATTCCGTCCGCGAAAAAAGCGGGGTCCGAAACGCCTGAACGCCATTACACCTCGAACCTGTCAGAAGGCGGTCTTCGGTTTTTGTCGCCAAAATCCTATCCGATCGGAACTGTTTTTGAGATCACCTTTCCCATTAAGGATCAGTTAATGACTCTGAAAGCACGGGTGGTTCATTCCGTTCTCGACCGGGAAACCGGAACGTATCATACGGGTGTCTGCTTTTCGAACACATCGCAGCTCTTTAAAATCAAACTGGCGGAACAACTGTGTCACATCGATGAGTACCGCAGGAAACTGTCCAAACGAACCGGGCAGGTGGTTTCTGAGGAAGAAGCGGCACACCGGTGGATTAGCGAGCAGTCCGAGAAATTTTCCGAATTGTATTCGATCTAGTGTGGACGGTATGAAGCTCGAACTCGCTAAAGGGGACATTACTCAGGAAGCGACCGAAGCGATCGGAAATGCTGCGAACAGCCGGTTGGCCGGGGGCGGCGGGGTAGATGGGGCAATTCATCGCTCAGGCGGGCATGAGATCATGAAGGAACTTCGGGAAAAATATCGGGGATGTCCGACCGGAAGCGCGGTGATTACCGGCGGCGGGCACTTAAAGGCGAAATACGTGATTCATGCGGTGGGTCCGGTGTATTCGGGAAAACCAAAAGACGCAGAGCTTCTGGCCGGCGCCTATCAAGCTTCCCTTGAGCTGTGTTCCAAACATCGGATTCGATCCATTGCGTTTCCGTCGATCAGTACCGGCGTCTATGGATATCCGGTACGGGAAGCCGCGCCCATCGCGCTCAATACCGTGAAGCGGTATTTAACCAGCCACTCGGAAATCGAACGGGTTCGTTTCGTTCTCTTCGACGATCAAACCTATCTGGCTTATCAGGAAGTGTATTCGAAATTTCAGATGTAGTTCAAACCTCTCGCGAGAGGAAGGAGGAAGTTCAACATGGCAACTTCAAAATCGAAAAAGGGATTGGAAGGCGCGTTAACCGTTCTGATTTATATTTTTTTGGCGGGCGGAATCGCTACCTATTTTTTGCCGACGGTCGGCTTAAACATTCCGGCGGTTGGTGAGATCAGTTGGAACGTGCGTGATATTGTGAAAACGATCCCAAAAGGGTTTAGTCCAACAGGCGGGGAAAAAACGAAACTTTCCGTGTCGTTTGACGTCATCGATTTGGTCAGAGCGGTGGAACCCGCAGGAGAAGGAAAAATTGCGGTTCCAAAACGGTTGGTTCATTTGGCCATCGGCGCTTTGGTGCCGGTCGCTCTTGGGCTCACCTACTTGGTTTTAGTTTTGGGACTTTTGACGGCGCCCCTGAAGAAAAGCGGGTTTTTTATTTTCCTATCGGGTTTTGCGACGGTTTGTGCGGCGTACGCCGTGGTTGGAGTTTTTTACCTGAATGCACTGTCACAGCAAGTTTTTTCGGAAGCACTTGCCAAAGCTGAAGAAAGCCCATTCTTTTTTGTGACACAGCATTTTGTGAAAGATATTTCCGTTCGTCCCGACGTCGGCATGATTGCGCTTCTGGTTTTAACGGCGCTTACTTTTGTAACGGCTCTTGGCCGGATGTCACAATCGGGGAAATAGCGGTTGTAGTGGTCTGCGCGGTCGGCGCTGCGTTTGGTAGGCGGCAATGGTTTCCGCAATACCCTTGCGGAGCGGGATTACGGGGGAGTAACCGGTTAAGGTTCTAAATTTGGTTGTGTCGGCAGCACGTTTCGGATAGCCCTCCGGTTTGGAGCTGTCGAAAAAAGCTCTTACGTTCAACCCAATCGTATCGGAAATTAATTCAAAAAGCTCGCGGATCGTAATCATCTGTTCATGGCCGATGTTCACCGGATCGGCTGGCTGCGCGTGTTCGGCCAAAAGCTGCATTCCGCGGGCAACGTCTTTGGCGTGGACGAACACACGCGATTGATTTCCGGAACCCCATATTTCAATCGGATTGTTTCCCTCGAAGATTTTGTGAATGAGCGCCGGAATCACGTGGCACATTTCGGGATCAAAATGATCCCTCGGGCTGTAGGCATTAAAGGGCCGGACAATGACCGCTTCCATTTCGGTCTCGCGCGTGTAGTATTCCGCAAGCCGCTCTCCCATCCGTTTCGCCCATCCGTAACCCCGATTGGTCGGCTCTGGTTCTCCCCTCGTGCCTTCTGATTCCGGAGTAGGAACCGCAGCGTCGTGAGGGTACACGCAAGCGGTACTGACTTGGACGAACCGTTTGACACGCTGACCGGCCGCTGCATGAATCACATTTTGCTGGAGCAGCATGTTGGACTCAAACATCTCGGCGTGGTGCGTGATGTTAAAACCAATCCCGGTCACTTTGGCCGCAAGGTTAAAGACGACTTCCTGACCCTGACACACGCGTTCGCAATTTGCGAGATCAGCGAGGTCGATGGGATGGAAGCTGATATCGTCAAGAACCGCTTTGAGGTATTCGAGCTTGCCGCTTGAAAGGTTGTCGGCTACGGTGACCTGAGCACCGTCACGGACCAGCCATTCGGTCAAGTAGGAGCCCACCATGCCGGCACCGCCGGTGACCAGCACTTTCTTATCCTTCCAGAAGGACATAGACATTCCTCAACCGTTTACGCTGCGCAGCTTAGGGTTTTTGTTCCGGCGGTTTGGGTCATCACGTTCACCGATTATACTTGAAGTT
>Ga0155834_105_pt1 | contig 14517 bp, 14 predicted proteins | sample RifCSPlowO2_01_FD_107488 | JGI IMG/M metagenome (GOLD analysis project Ga0155834, IMG submission 107488) | Omnitrophica bacterium RIFCSPLOWO2_01_FULL_50_24
CGTTCCTCAAGAAATTATTCAAAACAAAATTTTCCTCCTTCGTGGGAAAAAGGTCATGTTAGATAAAAACCTGGCTGAACTTTATGGAGTTGAAACCGAGCATTTAAAACGCCAAGTCCGCAGAAATATGGAACGATTCCCAGAGGATTTTCTCTTAATTCTTACAAGCGAAGAGCTTACCAACTTGAACCGCCATTTTGGCGGTTCAAGTTGGGGTGGCACCCGCAAGCCTCCATTCGCCTTCACGGAACATGGAATCCTTATGCTCTCCAGCGTCCTGAACAGCAAGCGGGCTATTCAAGTTAATATTCAAATCATGCGGACTTTCACCAAGTTGCGGCAACTCATGCTCAAACATGCGGATTTACGAAGAAAAATCGAGGAAATGGAGAACAAGTATGATTACCGGTTCAAAGTCATTTTCAAAGCCATCAAGGAATTGTTGGAACGCCCACCGCAAAGGACCATGTCTCCCATCGGCTTTCATCCCTAACTTAATATGAAGAGACCTTAAAATCGAGAGGGTCCCCGGTAAGCAACACCTTATTTTAAAAGAAATCCACTTAAGAACCCTGCAACTACTCAAACGTCCCCGAAAGTGAAGATTTAACTTCTAACCTGTATAATTCAAAAGACTTACGTACGATTGCTTTCCATCCCCACCATACTTTTAACACGGCTCTTTGGAGAAAATTCTCCAAAACATTCTATCTTATGGATTTAAGGAAAAAGCAAAATAAGCCGAAACTATCAGTTAGCGAAGGAGGCCTGACTTTAAAGGTCAAAGCTTTTTCGAACAGATGCTTAAACAGGCCTTTGAAAAAGGAGGAAATCGAATGAAAAAATTATTACGAGTTAGTTTGCTGTGGATTGCATCTTTACCATTGATTGCTAGGGAAGCCTTGGCCCAAGTGCCGACTCAGCTGCCTTCCTGGTTTTCCGGTTGGTATGATGCGGTAATTCCGCCCTTTCAAGGGTTTGTTGTTAAAACACTGGGCTTTTTACCGGAGTTGGTGGGTATCTTGGCAATTGTTTTTGCGGGAGCATTTGTCGCAAAATGGGTACGGATCGGCGTTCGGACCTTGCTGGACCTCGACGCGATTTCAAGAGTAACGACCAAACTGACAAAAAAACCGCTTCAAAGAGCCAACATTTCAACGAGCTTTGGAGACTTGGTCGGAGACGTAGCTTACTACGTTCTCATCCTCATTACCCTTGTGATTGCCGTCGACTATTACGGCAGAGCCGGCAGTTCGTACTCGCTTGCCAGTGTCATCCTAGGATACCTTCCCAATGTGATTGGGGCAGGTTTCGTCGCAATCGTTGGTATCGTGCTTGCTGCGTTCGTGGCAGGTTTGGTTCAAATCGCTGCGGCAAACCTGAAGATTGACGAAGCAGAGGGTCTTGGAAAATTGACTCGCCTCGCGATCGTCATCTTTACGGCAGTTGCTGTGCTCGATCGATTGGGCATTTCGCTGCTCCTGACCGGCAAGAATGCGCAAGTATTGTTTACCGCGGTTGCTTTAGCGCTTGCACTCGCATTCGGTCTGGGCGGGAAAGACATCGCCGGTAAATATCTTTCGGATGTCATTCGAAAGTATAAAAAAGACTAAACCTCAAACCACGTTGTAACTTCTCAAGTGGCAGCTACCTTTTGTAGCTGCCACTTTTTTTTCTTCCTCATCGGAACACGTTTAATGAGCTTCTCAAAAAACGGGGAGAAAACAATGAAAAAAGTATTCACGTTCATTCTGCTCATATGGTTTGTTTCCATTTATCCCGCTTACGCCGCGCAATACGGTGTGGCCGTAATTAAAGGAACACAGGAAGGAACGAATATTTCCGGAAGGGTTGACTTCGAGGAAATCGACGGCGCTTTGAAAATCAACGGAGTGCTCACGAATGCACCTCCGGGGAAACACGGGTTCCACATTCATGAGTACGGCTTATGCACCGGCGAGGGAAGAGATGCCGGAGGCCATTTCAATCCAAACGGAGTCAAGCATGGAATCCTCGCAACAGATGGATTTAGCGGCGCGCACGCGGGTGACTTGGGAAATATCGCAATCGATACTGAGGGAAACGGAAAATTCCAAACCCTTCTTCCAAACCTATCGCTCAGCGGAGGAGAGTACCCCATAGCAGGCCGAGCCGTCATCCTGCATGAGAAAGAAGATGATTTTGGACAACCGACCGGAAATGCGGGAGGTCGAATCGGTTGTGGAACCATTGCGCTGGTAGAAGGTCCGTAGGAAACGTTACAACTTCTTCTGCTGTTGGGCGAGCAAACGCTCAAGTGCTTCGGGCGGAATCGCACGGCTGAACACAAAACCTTGCATCTTATCGCACCGGTTGGCGCGCAAGAATTCAAGCTGCGCCTGTGTTTCTACACTTTCTGCGACTACCTCTATCTTCAAACTATGCGACATGGAAATGATGGCCTTTACAATCGCGGCGTCATCGGCATCAGCGATAACATCTTGAACGAACGAGCGGTCAATTTTAAGCGTATGAATCGGGAACCGCTTGAGATAATTGAGCGAAGAATATCCTGTCCCGAAATCGTCAATGGAGAGCCGAACGCCCATTGCGTTGAGCTCACGCAGCGTCGCCACCGACTCCTCTGCGTTGTGCATGATTAAGCTTTCGGTCAGTTCCAGTTCTAAGTGGTGCGGATCCAAACCGCTTTCCTCTAGCGCGCTCGAAACTGTTTGGGACAGGTTTGCATGCTGAAATTGCCGCGCTGAAAGGTTGACAGAAATCCGGATGGGTCTAAATCCTTTAAGCTGCCATGCTTTATTTTGAGCGCATGCCGTCCTCAAAACCCATTCGCCGATGGGCACAATGAGGCCCGTTTGTTCGGCAAGCGATATAAATTCTCCGGGCTCAATCAGGCCTAAGCTCGGATGCTCCCACCTAAGGAGCGCCTCCGTTCCCGAAATGACTCCCGTTCTTAAGTCTACGACCGGCTGGTAGTACACCCGAAACTCATTCCGCTCTAACGCGTGCCGTAAACTGTTTTCCAAAACGAGCCGCTCAAGGGCCTGCGCGTTCATAGCCGGAGAATAAAGTTGAACATTGTTTCTTCCTTGCTGTTTTGCGCGAAACATCGCTGTGTCGGCATTTTTAAGTAACGTGCTCGCATTGCGGCCGTCGGAGGGATAGAAACTAATTCCAATGCTGCAGCTCATAAAAAACTCGTGGGCTCCGATCAAAAACGGGGTCTTGAATGAATGGGTAATGCGATCGGTCACATCCACTGCTTCTTTGACACTCTTTAAATCCGAAAGCAAAACGACAAATGAATCTCCTCCGATCCTGCAGATCGAATTCGCCATCGGAAGCGTTTGGGAGAAGCGCTGGGCGACCAATCGAATCAGCTCGTCACCGCCGGCATGACCCAACGTATCGTTAATCCGTTTAAAATGATCCAAACCGAGAAAGAGAACGGCGATGAGCGATTCCTTTTGCCGTGACGTGAGGATGGCGCGATTCAAACGATCTACAAACAATAAGCGATTTGGCAAATGTGTGAGTGTGTCATAATAAGCTAAGTGGTTCAGCCGTTCCTCCAAATGCTTTCGTTCAGAAATTTCTAAGGCAAGTGAAACGAAATCAGCAATGGATCCGACAAATAGTTTTTCCTCAAGAGTCCACTGGCGCCCGTTCCCTGCATGCCAGTGACACACAAAACCTGCCACGCGTCCTCTGAGCCGAATCGGGGCATCCAACATGGAAGCGGCGCGAAATGCCGGTAAAGCCTTTTCGAAAAATTCGCTTGCGCGATCGTCGGTGAGCACATCCGAAATGGCCATACATCGTTCGCGTTCCAAAGCGGTAAAATATCGTTCATACGCAGCGGCTTCAAAAGATCCGCCTTCGGAAAAAGACGCCGTATTCCTGTCATACATTTTCGCCGCATGAAGTATCTTGTGTTGATCGTCATACATCCAAATACCGACTCGTTCCACCTCGAGAGCTTGAGCGGCCGCTTTCGTGATTTCCTGAAGCGCACGATCAATGCTGCCGGAACCGATGTTTTTGCTTTTGGCCAGTTCGCTTAAGACTTCGTGTTGGCACTTGAGGCGCCGTTCGCTCGCACGTACGACATAATCCGCGCGTTTGCGCTCAATCGCATAATGGATAACTTGAAAAAGAACCTTTCCCTCCACGTGTCCTTTGATTAAATAGTCTTGAGCGCCTTTCCGGACTGCTTCACGGGCAAGGTTCTGATGGCCATCGCTGGTGATGACGATAATGGGAATGGCCGGAATCTTTTTTTGAAGCTGCGTGAAACCATGAAGACCGTCGCTACCGGAGGGAGAAAGATCCAAAAAGACAAGATCGGTATTGTCGGAATTTAGATAATCCAGACCTTCGTCAACTTGCTTTTTACATTCCAAGGAAAAAAGTTGATGGTCTTGGTCTCCGGTAAGTAACTGCTTGAAAAGGCGGGAATTTTCGGGATCATCTTCGATCAATAAAACCCTTATGGGCGGTTTGGCGTCTGCGTTCATAACGTGTCTTTTAAACGTTTTGGGAAGAAGAAACACCATTCTTCCCCAAACGTTTGTCTACTCCAATCACAGCCGGCGACATTTATCTGTTTTCAACAGCCGGATTATCAATCGTTGATATCTCCTTAAAATAGCTTGACTCTGTGAGTAATGAAAGTGTAACCTCTGAATCGACATATTACAAACCTAGTTATAACTCATTCAGCTATATAGACTTATAAAAAACTAGCTCTTTTAATTTACACTAGGGGGATCGAGAAATAGAGATAGAGATGGGACAACGTCATCCTTCTAAACTGATCCTTACTTTACTCGGCCTTCTTTTTCTGGTCACCGGATGTACGTTTACTGTCCGCATTCCAGCTTATTCGGTTCGCAAGTCTGAACGGCCGAATCTCTACCGGGGCGTGTTCCACGTCCACAGTAAATTCTCTCACGATTCGAAAGCATCGCTTGAACGAATCATCCGCACGGCAAAACGGGCGGGGCTCGATTTTGTCTTCGTAACGGACCATAATTTCTTTAAAGATGTCCGCACTACCGATCACCGTCTCCTGCTGGGACTCGCCGCCTACCATGAATTGAAACTGCCGTTAGATCCATTGCTTCTCTTTGCAAGTGAAATCTCAACCGACTCGGGCCATGTCATTGCGCTTGGAATCGATGAAGAACCCCCTGACCTTTGGAACGCAGATCAAGTAGTCAACTGGATTCGAGAAAACGGCGGGCATCCCATAGTCGCCCATCCTCTGTCGCCGCAAAAACCTTGGAGACAGCCATTCATGGAGGGAATAGAAGGACTTGAACTTTTTACGTTTTCGGATATTTACTACACACGCCCGATTAAAGAGCTTGTCCTAAAATCTGCGTTCTCATTCCCTCATCAGTTTCTCCGTTCTGTCGTAGCGGTCCGTCCGGAACTATTTACTCTATGGGACGGACTTCTGACAAAAGGACACGCAGCGGCTTTTGGCGCAGTCGACGCACACTTGCGGTGGGAATGGTTTGGATTTGCGCCCGAAAATTTTCTTCTCTACTTCCAGTCTGTCACCACGTATGTGCACGCCGATGAACGTTCGGAAGAAAAAATTCTGGATGGTTTGATTCGAGGTGCCAGTTTCATCGCTTTTGAACTCTATGGAGACGCTCAAGCGTTTACGTTCTTGGCGAAGTCGGGCGACAAAGTGTACCGCTCTGGAGCAGTTTTAGATTCAAACGAAGAAATCGAATGGCTGATTGAGTCCCCTAAAAACGCTCACATTCAATTCTTAAGAAACGGCAAGGTCTTAAAAGAAACGGACGGCACAACGCTTACGCTCACAACGCAGCTGTCCGGCACATACCGAGTCCAAGTCTATCGGGACCAAAAGTTGTGGATTGTGGCCAACCCGATTTACGTGGAATCTTTAGTTGAACAGGGCGCGTAAGCGGTTCACCGCTTTCACTCCCAAGCTGTAGTCGGGATTGGCCTTGACAGACGCTTCAAAACACGCCAACGCTTTTTTCCAATCACCTTCGTGCTCATAAACGCGGCCGAGGTTGTAATGAGGATAGCAATAACTGTCATACCGTTTTGCTCGAACGGCTTTTTTGAGCCACCGGACCGCTTGTTTAAATTTTCCCTGCTCGATGAAATAAGCGCCGATGTCGTTATAGGGATTCCCAAAATCCGGGTCGATTCGAATCGCTTTGCGGCATTCCAAGATCGCGTCCTCAAACCTGCCTTGAAAACTGTACGCCCATCCTAAAAAGGTGTGCGCTTCCGCCGTGGGGTAAATCTGAATCGACGTGCGGTAATTTTCCACGGCTTCTTGGAGCTTTCCATGCATTTGAAGTTCATAACCCGTCTTAAAATGTTCTTCCGCTAATTTGCGAGCTTCTTCTTTTTTCACGTTAACCGCCCATCCGAAATTTCAGGAACGAATCGAGTGTTGTCCTTTGGAGATACGGATTTGATTTCTTTTCCTGTGCGATCGTTGACGTAGGGCGGTCGGCATAGTTGTGCCCCGGATACAAAATGGTGTTCTCGTCAAGACGTGCGAGCCGCTCAAGACTTTCGTACATGTCTTCGGCGTTGCCTCCCGGCAAATCACATCGGCCGCACGCGTTAATAAATAAAGTGTCTCCCGAAATTAAATTCGAATCTTCTACCAAAAAACATTGGGAACCTCTCGTGTGTCCGGGCGTATGAAGAAACGCGATTTCAACGGTGCCAATCCGAAGTTTGGATCCGCTTTCCATCCGTTTGATGTTGCTTTTCATCCCCTTTAAAAACTCCGCTTCATTTTTGTGAACATACACCGTCCCGTCCGTCGCTTCGAGCAGTTTGTCAACGCCGTTGACGTGATCAAAATGGGTGTGTGTGACCAGCGCGCCCTTGATCTTCATTCCGTCTTTTCTCGCGTGCTCAAGCACACTGGAAATGTCCCACGCCGGATCGACGACCAGCGCTTCTTTTGTATTCCGGTCCCCCACCAAATAGATAAAGTTTTGCATGGGGCCGATTTCCATTTGTTCCAGATAAAGTGAGGCAGACATGCGTGAATCATACCGAGACGCGCCTCGGGCGTCAATCTCATCTCCTCACTGCCTCACAAGGGGAATTCCTTAAACCGGCGGAGGATGGTACAATACGCCCCATGAAACAATATCACGACCTCTTGAAGCACATTTTGATGAACGGCGTTCAAAAAAAAGACCGGACCGGCGTGGGAACTTTGAGTACGTTTGGCTATCAAATGCGCTTCGATTTAACGGCAGGATTTCCGCTCGTCACCACCAAAAAAATTCATCTGAAATCTGTTATCCACGAACTTTTGTGGTTCCTTTCGGGAGACACCAACATTAAGTACCTAAACGACCGCGGCGTCACCATCTGGAACGAATGGGCGGACGCGAGCGGTCATTTGGGCCCTGTGTACGGAAAACAGTGGAGATCGTGGACAACTCCGGACGGACGTGCGATCGATCAAATCTCGCGCGTCGTTAACTTGATCAAAACCGATCCTGCAAGCCGCCGTCTCATCGTAAGCGCTTGGAATGTAGGCGAACTCAACGAGATGGCGCTCGCACCTTGCCACTGCCTCTTTCACTTTTATGTCTCTGACGGAGCGCTTTCATGCCAGCTTTACCAACGAAGCGCCGATGCGTTTCTCGGAGTCCCCTTCAACATTGCGTCCTATGCCCTTTTGACGTTTATGATCGCGCAAGTGACAGACCTTCACGTGCACGAATTCATTCATACCTTTGGCGACGCGCACCTGTACCTCAACCATCTCGACCAAGCCAAGACTCAGATTGCCCGTGACGTTCGTCCGCTTCCGACCCTTAAGCTCAATCCGCGCGTCAAAAACATCTTTGATTTTAAATACGAAGATTTTCAAATCGAGAACTACGATCCGCATCCGGCCATCAAAGCGCCCATCGCCGTTTGAAGAAACCGATGAAGCTTTACCACATCGTAGCCAAATCAAGTACCGGCGTCATCGGGAAAGACGGACATCTTCCGTGGCATCACTCCGCAGATCTGAAACTCTTTAAAGCCACCACGATGGGCGGCACGCTCATCATGGGACGAAAGACCTTCGAAAGCATTGGGGGAAAACCGCTTCCAGGACGTGAAAATTTTGTGTTGAGTCGTTCTGACTTAAACGTGCCGGATGGTGTCAGGGTATTCCACTCACTTGAGGACGCGCTTAAAGCGGCTTCGCGCGACAGGGTATTTATTATGGGAGGTGCCAACGTATTCAAACAGTCGATTCATCAAATTGACGGAATTTATCTCACTCAAGTTCAAGGAACCTACAAGGGCGATGCCTACTACCCCGAAATTCCGCCTTCCTTTACCGTCGTCGAGCGCAAGAAGTCTCCGGACAACCCTCAACTCGAATTTCTCTACCTCGAAAATTCAAGCAAGCGCTGACGTGCACTCAATTCATCCGCCAGCGGATGAATTCGGCCGGCGCAAAGAAACGAAGAAACGGGAAACGGGACGCCGTCCGCAGGGAGACGTTAATCTGGTTTGCTTACCTCTCCCTGCGGACGGCGTCCGGTATTCTTGCGGGAGACGGCGCGTTCCGCCGCCTTTACAATGTGGGGCGCGGTGAGGCCGTAGCGCTCGAGCAATTCATCCGGAGTTCCGGATTCGGCATAGGTATCTCGGATCGCGACAAATTCCATGGGACACGGCGCTTCTTGAGTCACAACGCGGCTTATGATACTCCCCAAGCCGCCGTAAATCGAATGTTCCTCGCACGTCACCATCGCACCGGTTTGCTTCGAAAGGTTCAAAATTAAATCCCGATCAACGGGTTTGAGCGTGTGCATATCAACCACGGTAGCTTGGATTCCTTTTTCGGCCAAAGTTTCCGCCGCTTCAAGCGCCTCAAACACCAGAAGGCCAACCGCAAGGATGGCAACATCATTTCCCTTTCGAACCACCACGCCTTTGCCAATTTCAAAGTGGGTTCCCGATTTGTAAATGATCGGCGCTTTCGAACGGCAGGTCCGCATGAACACGGGGCCTTTGAGCGCAGCTAGCTTACGGACTAAAACGTCTGTCGACACTTCGTCCGCGGGAACGATGACCGTAAAATTCGGAAGCGACGCTGCTAGCGCAAGGTCTTCGATCGACTGTTGGCTCGCGCCGTCTTCTCCCACACTGATCCCGCCGTGAGACGCCACGACCTTCACATTTAACTCCGGAAACGCAACGCCCATGCGCAGTTGGTCGTATCCCTTGCACATCATGAAACAGGCAAAACTTGAAATAAACGGAAGCTTTCCTGAGGCAGCGAGACCGGAAGCAAGGCCCACCAAATTGGCCTCTGCAATCCCTACATTAAAGAAGCGGTCCGGAAACGCTTTCCTGAAATAATCGGTTTTGGTCGATTTGGCAAGGTCCCCGTCTAAAACCACAATGTTTGGATTGGTCTTGCCGAGCTCGGCAAGTGTTTTTCCGTACGCATCTCGTGTGGCCTGTCCTAACTTCCGCTCAAGCCGCATTTAGTTTCCCTCTAACTCTTTGAGTGCCAGCTTAGCTTCGTCAGCGGTCGGCGCTACACCGTGGTAGTCGTTGTTGCCTTCCATAAAGGAAACGCCTTTGCCTTTTACGGTATGGGCGACGATCATCACGGGTTTCCCCCGGATTTTCTTCGCGCGCGCAAGATGCTCCACCAAAGCGCTCATGTCGTGCCCGTCAAGCTCGAACACTTCCCAACGAAACGCTTTCCACTTTTCGACCATCGGTTCCATGTCGATAATGTTTTTGACGGCATCGTCTAGCTGGAACTTGTTGTAATCCAAAATCGCGATGAAGTGGTCAAGCCCGTGATGAGCCGCAAAACTGGCGGCTTCCCACGTCTGGCCTTCGTTCGTTTCGCCGTCGCTTAAGATCACGTACGTCCAATAATTTTTCCGGTCCAATTTGCGCGCGAGCGCCATCCCCGCGCCGATCGAAAGCCCTTGTCCGAGAGACCCGGTCGATGCCTCAAGACCCGGCAAGCGGCGCATGTCCGGATGCCCCTGAAGGGGACTGTCCAATTTCCGAAGCGTTTTGAGTTGTTCGAGCGGAAAGTAGCCGGCACGGGCCAGCGCTGCATAAAGGGCGGGTACGCCGTGGCCTTTGCTTAACACCAGCCGATCTCGATCGGGAGATTTCGGATTTTTGGGATCGTGGTTCATCACCTTAAAATAAAGGGCGGTCAAAATATCGGCAGAAGAAAGGGACCCGCCAGGATGGCCCGAACCGGCCTCGGCAAGCATACGGATAATGTCCTTGCGGATTTCCGTGGCGTGTTGACACAACTTGGCTATTTCAGGTGAAGCCATGTGATGCTCACTTTTGGGGTTAAAACAATCGCTGATACCGGGCTCAATAGATTTGAAATCCTCAACCTGTGGAAGGTTAGGAGGGGCATCATAATGGTTTGCGGCTCAAGCGTCAAGTGAGATCCCGTCATCAATGATTAAAGAGAATGCGTTCGGGAGGAATTCCTTTTGCCCGGAGAATTTCGGCGGTTTCGCGTTCCATTTCTTCGCTTCCGCACACACAGGCCACCGTACGCTCAGGGGCGAGCCGCGCTTGTTTCAAGAAATCCGTCACGCGTCCTTCAAAGCCCGGCCAATAGGAATTGCCCGGATTGCTTACGGCAATTTCCACCCGGATCTTTTTTCTCCAAAGCGTAAAGTCGTCGTGAAAAGGAACTTCTTCCGGCTTCTTCACGCCATAGACAAGGGTGAGAGCCCCGAACGAATGTTCGCGTCTGAGGACCGATTTCAGAACCGACCTCAAAGGCGCTAGGCCTGTTCCAATCCCAACGAGCAAGAGATCACAGCCCTCAAAGGGTTGAACGGGAAACCCGTTTCCCATGGGCGGACTTACGTTCACGGGATCATCGGGCTTAGCGTGCGCAAGAGTGTCGGACGGACCGTCGGGATCGTCCTTGACCAGAAATTCAATCGACTGTTTCACTTCAGGTTCGCTTGCAATCGCAAACGCGGAGGCCGGCGCGCCCTTAAACGAAACGTGAACGTACTGCCCCGCGCGAAAGTGAAACGCGCTTCCCTCCAAAGCGGAAGCCATGCGGACGCTCATTAAGTGCTCAGTTTCCTGATGCACTTCGACCACCATCATCGAAATCCACTTTTCTCTATTCATATAAATGACGAGATCTCTTTGCGATTTAAAACCGGTATGATACCATTTTTGGACAATCGAGGAAAACCGAAATGGCAAAAGACCACGAAGCCGCACTTCTCATCGCGGCAAGCGAAGCGGACGCCAATTTATTCTACGCCACTCGTTTCCTTGCACCCGATCCTTTTATTTTTGCGCGCATCCGCGGGCGGAACATTCTAGTGGCAAGCGACCTTGAACTCGACCGTGCGCGTGTCCAAGCCGGCGTTGATGAAGTGGTCTCGAGCTCAAAAATTGCGGCCAAGCTTAAAAAACGCGGAGTCAGCATCGTCACCTCCGCCGAACTCGTCCACTTTCTTTTTCGGGAACGGGGCGTCCGGCACGTCCTGGTTCCGTCTGACTTTCCCATCCAATATGCCGACGCTCTCCGCGCCAAAGGATACCGGCTCCGATTGAAACGGGATCCTTTTTTCGAGGAGCGCACGATCAAAAGTAAAAAAGAAGTGCTGGCCATTGTGCAGACAATCCGTCATACGGAACACGCCGTCGGAGAAGCCGTCCGAATTCTGAAGAAAGCAAAAATCAGAGGGCGATACTTGATGTACCGAGACAGACAGCTCACCTCAGAGTATCTGAAACAAGTCATCAACGTAGCTTTGATGGAATCCGGCTGTATTGCCGCGCATACGATTGTGGCCTGCGGGAAACAAGGGGTCGACCCCCACCATCAAGGTTCCGGCCCTCTTCTAGCGCACGAGCCGATCATCATGGATGTTTTTCCGCGTTCGTCCGAAACCCGCTACTTCGCCGATATGACCCGCACCGTCGTGCGCGGGAAAGCGTCGCCGAAGTTGAAAAAAATGTACCAAGCCGTTAAGGAGTGTCAGGCCATCGCGTTCAAACAAATCCGCCACGGTGCGGACGGAAAGAAAATCCACGAAGCCGTCCAAAACCACTTTGTGGAACTCGGTTTTAAGACCGGCGAATCGGATGGCCGCATGCAGGGATTTTTCCACGGCACCGGCCACGGAGTTGGGCTCGAAATCCACGAGCCGCCCAGAATATCGGCGGCAAGCGACGTGCTCCGTGCAGGCCAAGTGGTCACGGTAGAACCGGGTCTTTACTATTTAGACGCGGGCGGCGTGCGCCTTGAAGATATTGCGCTCGTCACTCAGAGTGGTGCAAAGAACTTAAACCGTTTTCCAAAAACCCTCGAAATTTAACCACCACCTCCGAACCTCCGGACGCCGTCCGGAGGGAGACGTTAGCTCTCGCTTCACCTTTTCCGGACTTTGCCGATAATGAAATCATGCCGCGCACCCTCCGTTCCGCTATTGACCGTTTCCGGCCCGTTTTTCTGGAACGACGCAAAGAAACACGCATCCCCTGTCTTGTGCCGCTCCGTTTTTCTCCTCTCAGCGGAACTCTCGCAAAACCCCTGCACATCGGAAGGTCTAAAGACGTCAGTTCCGGCGGCATGAAACTGACAGCCATGACTCCGCTCGAACGAAATTCGGTGGCCTTGCTTGATTTCGATACGAGTAAAATCACCGCTCATGTTGAGATTGAAAAGATTCTGACGATTTCGGCAAGGCGTGTGATTGTGGAAGTGGTGTGGCGAAAACTCAACCTCGATACGGGGCTTTTTGATGCGGGCGTGAGATTTATCGAACGGACACGCGCGAATGAGTTCGAAGATCACATCCTCAAAGCCAAGACTTTAGACTAAGAGCGCTCAGCTTCCCAAGAATCAAACAAATTCCGGAGTAATGTTCTTCGGCACCAGTTTTGCCTCGTACGCGCGGTGAAGAAGTTCCGATATCGCTCTCTCCCCTTTTGATCCCAAGCCCCGAGTGTAATCATTCACATACATTCCTACAAACTCATCCGCCGAAGCGCGCGTAAGCCCGCGGCCGTAGGGAAGCGCGTACTCAAGGGCGGCGTCCCGATGTTCGAGTGAATATTCGATGCTTTTTTGAAAGACGCCTGAAAAGGATTTCATTTGCTGAGCGCCCAAATCTTTTCGGATTACGTCAACGCCCAACGGAAGCGGAAGTTGAGTACGATTCCACCACCACTCGCCAAGATCGATCACTTTGTTTAAGCCGTGCTTTCGGTAGGTAAGCTGCCCCTCATGAATCAAAAGTCCAGCGTCCGACTTTCCATTGCTTACGTAATCCATGATTTGATCAAACGGAACGACAACGTGTTTGGCTCGCGGTTCAAACAAGCGAAGCGCGAGGAATGCAGTCGTCAGTTCTCCCGGAACCGCAATCGTTCTGTCTTTTAAGTCACCGGCTCGAATCGGGGTTTTTGAAACTACAATGGGGCCATAGTGCTCTCCCATGCTTGCGCCCGAACGTAGGATGGCATAGCGGTCGGCCAAGTGCGCATAGGCATGAACGGAAACGGCGGTGACTTCGAGCTCTCCTGTGAGCGCGCGCCGGTTGAGCGACTCGATATCCTCCACCACATGCTCGATCTCAAAACCCTTAAGATTGATCCGTCGGTGAGCAATCGCGTAAAACATAAACGCGTCGTCGGGGTCAGGACTGTGCCCAAATCGGATTTTCATAAGAAGCTCTTCATAACACAGGGGGTCTCTAAAAACAAGTCTTGGCCCAAAGAAAAAAATTGCTTCCCCGTGCCCCCGGGGGGACAGGAGCACGGGATCTTTGCAGCGTCGCGCCGCAAAGGGCTGCTTAAACAGCAACCTGAAGCAATTTAAAAATCGTTACGCGGCCACCCTTAAGCGCTCTGACTGAATCTGTGTCGCAGCGAATCGACTGATAAGTTCGGTGGTCGGCGTTAACCAGCCAAAGTGATCCGCTATCTGCATCCATTGGTCCGTTGACACGTTCGTTAATAGAAGCGCAGCGCGAATGGCCCCCGGCTGTGCGTCGATCTTGACGAGATTACGCCTTAACGATGAGAGGTCTACGCGGTTTCCGACTACTGCGATATCCGTTGAAAACCCGCGCACTCCGATTTCCCGGGCTTTTAGCTCCACAAGGCGGTTCATGGCGGCAGAAGCCGAAATTCTTGAATCACTTAACCCTGCGCGCTCAGCCGAATAAAGTTGAACATTCGAATCCAAAAACACATTTTCCCCTACTAAACCGATCACAGCACGTTCAGCTCTGAGATCACTTCGGTATTCAGGTGCAAAAATGGCGAGTTCGACGTCGGAACCGGCGCTGCGAACCGCATCGAGAAATTCCGTCCGCACATCAGAATTTTTGAGCGCGGCCAGCGAGACAATAATTTTCTTCTTTGCTTCGGTCTGACGGGACGAGTGACCGCTCACCGAAACTTGAAGCAGTCCCGGAGACCACGTTTTTTTCATGCTCCTTCTCTGAAGCA
>Ga0155834_156_pt2 | contig 14403 bp, 13 predicted proteins | sample RifCSPlowO2_01_FD_107488 | JGI IMG/M metagenome (GOLD analysis project Ga0155834, IMG submission 107488) | Omnitrophica bacterium RIFCSPLOWO2_01_FULL_50_24
GGATTTTGTGTCTCGCCACTTTTTTTTCGGTTAGTCTGGAAACTTTGTACCGGTGTGCCGCGCGGCAAAAGATCAGGATCAAGGACGGCAGCGCTTTTTTGATCGGTTCTGTTTTGGCATTTCTCCTGCCGCCTTCCATTCCGTGGTGGCTGGTCCTCTTTGGTTCTTTCGTTGCTGTCGTGATCGGTAAGGAAGTTCTTGGCGGATTGGGGCAGAACATACTTCATCCGGCGCTCGTAGCGGATGCAAGTTTGATTATTTTATTTCCGGGGTTCACTCGCTCCCCAGAGGGCTCGCTTGCAAATTTCGCAGGAGCTCCGGAATTTCTAAGCACGAGCTCTGTGATTGCCATTGTGCTTGGAGGTGTCTTTTTGATCGTGACCAAACGGGCTCATTGGGAAACACCGCTTGCGTTTTTGATCGTGGTTTTTGGAAGCGCGTTTGCAGTCGGACAAATTTGGATGGGCGAGCTGGCGACCGGCCTTATTTTTTTTGCGGCTTTTTTTGTCTTGACGGATTCCGTGACGTCTCCGATGACACGCGTGGGTCGTCTTGTGTTTGCCTCCGGAGCCGGCGTACTTTCCGTCGCATTAAACGTTTGGGGTTCTCCGGAATCGAGCCTCGTTTTCAGTGTGCTTTTGATGAATGCCTTGGTTCCGGTGCTTGATTTCGCATTTCGCCCAAGATAAAAACCGCCAGGCATTTGATTACGGGATTACCTGATTATCTTCTCCTTAAAAAAAGCCCTCCATTGGTAATTATCCCAAGTCGTGGGTATACTTTAGGAATAGAGCAGAGTTCGTTAACGTACTTAACCCTAAGAGGGATCGATGGATACATCCCGCATTTTGGCTGAGGCGGTAAAACAGAAGGCATCGGATATTCATATCGCCGTTGGCCGCCCCGTTACCTACCGAGTGAATGGTCGGATGGTAATGATCGATCAAACACTGGTTACCCCAAAAGACACCGAAGAGTATATGAGATCGATCACGTCCGAAGTGCATCGCGCTCAGCTTGACCGCATGGGGGGTGTGGATTTTGGCTTCGATTTGGAACAGGGTGTTCGATTCCGTGTTTCGTGTTTTAAGCAACGCGGTGTTTACGGCTTGGTTCTCAGGTTGCTGCCAAAGGAATTTTTCACCTTCGAAACTATCGGGCTTTCCGACAAAGTAATCGACTTGCTTTCGCGGCCGCGCGGGCTGATTTTAGTTACCGGTCCCACGGGATCCGGAAAATCTTCCACGCTGGCGGCCATGGTCAATTACATCAACGAGAAATACGACCGGCACATTATTACCATTGAAGACCCGATCGAATACCGTCATGAACACAAGAAATCAATCGTGACCCAGCGCGAAGTCGGGACGGATGTTCCGTCGTTTTCGGAAGCCGTCATCAAATCGCTTCGGCAAGATCCCGACGTCCTTTTGATCGGAGAAATGAGAGATCTGCCGACGATGGAAGCAGCCATTACTGCGGCGGAAACAGGCCATTTGGTTTTTGCCACGCTTCACACCACCGGGGCAGCAAGAACCGTTGACCGCGTGATCGATGTATTTCCGGCTCATCAACAGCCGCAGATTAGGACACAGCTTGCTTCTACGTTGATCGCGGTTATCTCGCAGGCGCTTCTCCCGAAAATGGACGGATCCGGCCGCATCGCCGCTTTAGAGGTTTTGATCTTAACTCCGGCCGTTGCCAATCTCATTCGGGAGGGGAAAACGCATCAGATCATATCGGAATTGCAGACAGGGGCCAAATACGGCTCGCACTCATTGGACAGCAAGCTGGTTGATCTCTATTCGCGCGGCGTCGTTTCCTATGACGAAGCACTTGCAAAGTCCTACGATCCCGGGCTCTTCATTCAAATGGCGACACAGCGCGACCCCTCTGCAAAGGGCGGCTCGAAGAAACCAGGTCTCTTTGTCGGCCGCTAACTCCTTATCACGCGCTCAGATATAGCTAAAGAAATAAATTAATGAGATCCTTCACTTCGTTCAGGATGAGCCATTTGGAACACTTTAACTCTCCGATGGCTCAAATAGTTCTTGATTTTCAAACAGTCATTAGGTATTCTGTCGCCCAGATAGGGACGAAATAAATCCTTTCGAGTATTACCTCTCTTAGCTCATAATCCCAGTTTCAAATAACAGGAGTAAGTGGTTTTAATCTGAGGCATTAATCGACTCGACGGCATTTCCTGCCACGCTGGTCCGCTCATGAACTTATGTTGTTCTTACCTGTTTGACCGTAGGACAATTACCCCATGAGAGAGCGGTTGCTCTTAGTTGATGGGCAGGGACTGTGTTATCGAGCGTTTTATGCCATCCGTCATTTAAGCAATTCGAAAGGCGAACCGACGAATGCCATTTATGGATTTATGACGATGCTGCGGAAACTGATTCGAGAGGAAAAACCAAACTACGTTGCCGTTTGCTTCGATCGAAAAGAACCTACATTTCGACACCAGCGCTACGAGGCCTACAAGGCCCACCGCAAACCTATGCCGGATGAACTCCAAGAACAGATGCCTCACATTAAAGCATTGGTTGGGGCGTACGGAATTTCTATTTTTGAGAAGCCCGGATATGAAGCCGATGACCTCATTGCAACCATTGCCACGCAAGCTGAAAAAATGGGTCTCGATACGTTAATCGCTACGGGCGACAAAGATATGCTGCAGCTCGTTAATGATCGCATCAAAGTTTTTAATACCTACAAAGAAACGGTGGTAGACCGCGAAGGGGTCAAAGAGCGGTTTGGAGGCCTTGGTCCGGACCGGGTCGTAGACGTGTTGGGTCTTGCCGGAGATGCTTCGGACAACATTCCGGGCGTGCCGGGGATCGGAGAAAAAACGGCGATAGAACTCATTCGGGCCCACGATTCTCTGGCAGGCGTTTATCAACACGTGGATCAAGTTGCGGGAGCCGCCCGCCAGAGGGTGCTTCGGGAAAATGAGTCCATTGCCGAGCTTTCCAAAGATTTGGCGACACTCGACCGCTGCGTTCCCATCGATGTGAATTTGGAAGCATTGAAGATGGCCGGACCCAATGAAGAAGAACTTATTTCGCTCATCAAGCATTTTGAGTTCAGGACTTTACTTAAGGAATGGGCGGGCTCAGGTGAATCTCAAAAGTCCGATCGAACTTTTGAGACGGTGACGACGGTTGAACTGCTGGATCGATTGGCGGCAAAACTTTCAAAAGCTAAAGCAATCTCAGTCGACACCGAAACCACCTCGGTCAATCCGTTTAACGCCCATTTGGTGGGAATGAGTTTTTCGATTAAGCCCAAGGAGGCCTATTATGTTCCCGTTGCCTCTCGCCATCATCAAGGACCCGGAATCGCACTCGAGGTCGTTCAAAAGAAAATCGCTCCCATTCTCGCGAATGAAAAAATCAAAAAATACGGCCAAAATATAAAGTATGACTATCTCGTTTTCAAACGTCACGGGCTCGAGCTTCGCGGCGTGTCGTTTGACACGATGGTGGCTTCGTATCTCGTGAACCCGTCCAAATTTAATCACAATTTGGATGACATTGCGCTTGAGTATTTAAACGTGAGAAAAATTAAACTTGAGGAACTGATCGGTTCCGGTCGGAAACAGATTACGACCGACCTCGTTCCCCTTGAGCGGATTGCGGAATATGCGACTGAAGATGCGGATTGCGTTATGAGACTTGTTGGCCCTCTCGAAACGCTGCTCAAAAAGAACAATCTCACCCCGTTGTTTGAGCAGGTGGAAATGCCGCTTGTCAACGTCTTGGCCCAGATGGAATTAAACGGCGTAGCTCTCGACCGGGATTTGCTCTCGAAGTTATCGGTCAAATTAGGTTCCGCTCTTGAGGTGTTGACTCAAAAGATTTACCGGGAAGCGGGCGAAGAATTTAACATTAATTCTACGAAGCAATTATCCGATATTTTATTTACAAAGCTCAAACTTCCCATCATCAAGCGAACCAAAACGGGATATTCAACGGACGCCGACGTTCTCGAAAAGCTTGCGCAAAACTACGAACTTCCCAAACGTTTGCTGGAATATCGGGAGATCGCGAAGCTCAAATCAACCTATGCGGATGCGCTTCCAAGTCTGATGGAGCCCGGAACCACACTTGTGCACACTTCATTTAACCAGGCGGTGACGTCCACGGGACGGCTTTCAAGTTCGGAACCCAATTTGCAGAATATCCCCATCAAGACCGAAATGGGACGAGAAATCAGACGTGCGTTCGTACCGCGGGGTAAAAAAAGAAAAATCCTCTCCGCCGATTACTCGCAAGTCGAACTGAGGATTTTGGCTCACGTGTCAGGCGATCCCCGGTTGATCCAGGCATTTCACGATGATCTGGATGTCCACGAGTTCACGGCGGCGATTTTGTACGGCGTGAACCCCAAAGAGGTAACGCGCGAAATGCGGACGGTGGCAAAAACAGTTAATTTCAGCATTGTGTACGGTGTCAGCGGTTTTGGTTTGGCTCAAGGCCTCGGGATTTCTGTTTCGGAGGCGCAGACCTTTATCGATTCTTATTTCGACCGCTACGAGAAGGTGAAAGAATATTTGGAGTCTCAAAAGAAAAAAGCCCGAGAGGACGGATACTTAACCACTTTGCTCGGAAGACGTTCTTATTTTCCGGATATTAATTCCGGCAACGCAATGCGCCGTCAATTTGCCGAGCGCGCCGCCATCAATGCTCCCATTCAAGGTTCCGCAGCCGACATAATTAAAATCGCCATGATTCGAATCCAGTGCGAACTCGAACAGAAAAAGCTTGAGTCGCTCATGATCCTTCAAGTGCATGATGAGCTTGTTTTTGACATCCCCGATTCGGAAGTCAAGGAGGTTGAGTCCTTGATTCGCAAGGAGATGGAAAGCGCATATACGCTTTGCGTTCCGCTCAAAGTGGATGTAACCGTAGGGAACAGTTGGTACAAGGAGTAACGTTTCAGATTTGAACATGCGCTCGCCGCTCGCCCGATGGACAATCGGAATTACCGGTACGTTTGGGAGTGGGAAAAGCAGCGTTGCTCGTTTCCTTAAACGATTGGGTGCTCAAGCGGTGATTGACTGTGACCGATTAGCGCACGAAGTGTTTCGGCCGCGTCATGCACTTCGAAAGCGGATCGCTTCGCTCGTGGGCGTTCCCCAACGGCGTCTCGCGCGCAAGCGGGTTGCCGACAAGGTTTTTTCAAATCCGAGGGTTCGTGAGCGGCTGGAATTAATCGTTCATCCCTACGTGTTCGGTCGGGTACGCCGCGAACTTAAGCGCCATCCCAAAGGGGTGGTGATTGTAGAAGTGCCGCTTTTGTTCGAAACCGGTTTTGATCGAGAGTGCGATGCAACGATCAGCGTGATTGCAAGCGAGCGGGTGGCGGTACACCGGCTTAAACCAAAGGGATTTTCGGCGCGTGAAGTCCGAGCACGGCTTCGCGCACAACTGCCGGCCCGTGAGAAAAAACGAAGAGCAGATTTTTATATTGTGAACAACGGATCCAAACAGGCGTTACGCGAAAAAGCAGTCAAAGTTTGGCGCCAAATGACAAAGCAGTACAATCTCAATCAATGAAAAGGAGCTGAGAAACAAACATGGTACGAGATAATTCAATTGCAAAAGGGAACCGACGGACTGGAACCACGGAGGAGCCTCACGCTCAAGAGCCGGTACAAAATCAAGAGGGCGACTCCCTTGACGTTGCGGCACTCAAGAAGATGAAGGTCTCATCGCTTCAGGAGACGGCCAGAAAATTTAAGGTCGGCGACGTCGCCGGACTTAACAAGCAAGACCTGATCTTCAAAATTCTTCAGGCGCAGGCGGAACATTCAGGTTTGATGTTTGGAGAAGGGGTGCTTGAGATTCTGCAAGATGGATTTGGGTTCCTGCGGTCTCCGAATTACAATTACCTGCCTTCGCCGGATGATATCTACGTGTCTCCCTCCCAAATTCGTAAATTTGGGCTCAAGACCGGGAATACGGTGAGCGGTCAAATTCGTCCCCCCAAAGAGGGAGAACGTTACTTCGCGCTCCTCAAAGTTCAGGCCGTAGATTACGAGGATCCGGAGGCGGTCAAAGATAAAATTCCGTTTGACAACCTCACACCACTCTATCCCGATGAACGTTTGATTCTCGAAACGGAACCGCAGGAACTTTCGATGCGCGTTATGGATTTGCTGAGTCCCATCGGCAAGGGCCAGCGCGGATTGATTGTTGCTGCGCCGTACAGCGGAAAAACGATTTTGCTTCAGAAAATCGCAAACAGCATCATGAAAAATCAATCCAAAGTGTACATGATTGTCCTTTTGATTGACGAGCGTCCCGAAGAAGTGACCGACATGCAGCGTTCCGTTAAAGGGGAAGTCATTTCGTCGACGTTTGACGAACCGGCAGAGCGGCACGTTCAAGTGGCAGAGATGGTCATTGAAAAGGCCAAGCGGCTCGTAGAACGCAAGCGCGACGTCGTCATCTTGCTTGACAGCATCACGCGTCTTGCGCGCGCTTATAACAGCGTTGTTCCCCATTCCGGCAAGATTCTTTCCGGAGGCGTGGATTCCAACGCGCTTCACAAGCCGAAGCGTTTTTTTGGAGCGGCGCGGAACATCGAAGAAGGGGGAAGTCTTACCATTATTGCGACCGCACTGGTGGACACGGGCAGCCGCATGGATGAAGTGATTTTTGAGGAGTTCAAGGGAACCGGCAACATGGAACTTCAGCTGGACCGAAACCTCTTTCAAAAACGCATCTATCCGGCCATTGATGTCAAAAAGTCAAACACGCGAAAAGAAGAAATGTTAATGCATCCGGACGAATTAAGCCGGGCGTGGGTCTTGAGAAAAGTGTTAAATGAACTTAACTCGACGGAAGCGATGGAATTGCTTCTCGAACGTTTAGCCAAGACGAAAACGAACGCAGAGTTTTTAATGAGCTTGAATAAAGTAGACAAGAGCAAATAAGTATCTAAGGAGTGAGAAATGAAAACTGGAATCCATCCCAAGTACGGTCCCGCGGTGATTCGGTGTGTCTGCGGCAATGTGATCGAGACACAGAGCACGAAATCTGAGATCACGATCGACATTTGCTCGGCATGCCACCCCTTGTTTACGGGCAAACAAAAGTTGATCGATACCGCCGGTCGAATCGACAAGTTCCGCAAGAAATTTGGCGGCCGGTTGGCCACCCAAGCCAAGAAGAAGACTTAAGTTCATTTTAGCTTATCCCTTCCATGTGGATTGATCGATTAAAACAAATCAAAGCCCGTGTCCTTGAGCTAGAAGCTCAAGCGGCTGACCCCAACCTTCCGAAAAGCCAAGCTCGTTATCAAGCTTGTCTTAAAGAGTTAGCGCGGCTTCGGCCGATGGTGGAGCTCTTTGAAACGCGTGAGCGGACCGAACGGGAACTCAAGGAAACGGAGGCCTTTTTGGCCGGCGAATCCAAAGAAAGCGAATTGTCTCATCTGTACCGCGAAGAATGTGCCAAGCTCGCACAGAAACTGGCAGATTGCGATCGGCGCATCGAAGAGAAATTGCTTGAGGGTACGGACCCGGATGCGGACCGAAATATCATTGTGGAAATACGCGCGGGCACGGGCGGTGAAGAAGCATCCCTTTTTGCCAGAGATTTGTTCCGAATGTATTCACGTTACGCCGCAAACCACGGCCTCAAGGTAGAAGTGATGAATACGAGTCTTACCGGAAAGGGCGGGATCAAAGAAATCATTTTTGGTGTTTCGGGCGAGGATGTTTACGGTCAATTTCGATTTGAGAGCGGAACCCATCGGGTTCAACGGGTGCCAGAAACAGAAGCCAGCGGGCGGATTCATACGTCCGCTGCGACGGTGGCCGTACTTCCGGAACCGACGGAGGTTGAAATTCATTTAAAACCCGAAGACCTTCGGGTTGATGTTTGCCGATCGGGCGGACCGGGAGGGCAGGGGGTGAATACCACTGATTCTGCGGTTCAAATTCTTCACATCCCCACCGGTTTAATCGTACGTTGTCAGGACGAGCGGTCACAGCACAAGAACAAAGCAAAAGCGTTTCGCGTGCTTCGAGCCCGACTTTTAGAAATGGAGCGCGACAAACAATCGCGCGAGATTTCAGAAAACCGGAAAAAACAAGTGGGAACCGGTGACCGAAGTCAAAAAATCAGAACTTATAATTTTCCGGATCGGCGCGTCACAGACCATCGGATCGGTCTGACGCTCCACTCGCTTCCGGACATTATGGATGGCGGGCTCGATGAATTGGTATCGGCGCTTCACAAGGAAGACCGGATGAAACGGTTGAAGGCAGGATCATGAATGCGGTGATGGAGCAGAACATAACCGTGCGTGAGTGTCTTCAAAATGGAATTCGTTTTTTGAAGGCAAGCGGGGTACCGGAAGCACGAATTTCTGCGGAATATCTTCTTGCTTATCTATTGAAACAGCCGCGAGTGTTCCTTTATGTGGAGTCGTCTGCGCAGCTTGGCCCTGAACTCCAAGATGAATATCAAAGACTTCTAGACCGGCGCGCCCGCCGCGTTCCGGTTCAGTATCTGGTAGGAACCGTCCCCTTTCGAAACACGACCCTTCACGTGGGGCCGGGTTGTTTGATTCCCCGTCCGGAGACGGAAATTCTAGCGGACGTTGTGTTGCGCACTTTAGGTCCTGAGCCGATTCGCGTACTTGATGTCGGAACCGGCTCAGGGAATATCGCGGTCAGTTTGGCGGTCGAACGGCCTGCGTGGCACGTGGTAGCAACGGATGTTTCCCGCTCCGCCCTTCGGTATGCGGAGCAAAACGCGATCGAAAATGGTGTTGAAAACCGGGTTCGTTTCGTACACACTGATCTTTGGGCTCATGTGCAGACCGACGCGTTTGATGGATTCATTTCAAACCCTCCTTACCTCAACGAGCGGGAACTTGCGGCACTTGAGCCGGAAGTCTCATTTGAACCAGAGGAAGCTCTCTGGGGATCGAGCGACGGACTTTATTTCTACAGGAAAATGATTTCCGGTGTGCGCGAAGTGCTGCGGCCGGGAGGGACCGTATTTCTGGAAGTGGGATTTGATCAAGCGGATCCCGTCTCGGATTTATTGCGTACCGGCGGATTTCAGCGCATTTCGGCGGTTCGAGATTATGCCGGAGTAAAACGTGTTGTGAGCGCTCAGCTTAAAGAGGTAAGCCGTGGATAAAATTGTGGTCCAAGGCGGCAGGAAATTAAAAGGAGAGGTTCGAATCTCCGGCGCGAAAAATGCCGTGCTGCCTTTAATGGCGGCCGCCCTCCTCACGGAGGAGCCGTCTCAAATCGAAAATGTTCCCAATCTTCAAGACGTTCAGACGATGATCAAACTTCTGCGCGTGCTGGGAGCCAAAGTCCATTATTCGGACCACATTCTTGAAGTGAAACCGGGCCGGGACCTCAAGCTGGTTGCGCCCTACCACTTAGTGAGCACCATGCGGGCTTCCTTTTGTGTGCTGGGGTCGATGCTTGCGCGGTTGGGCGAGGCGAAAGTGTCACTGCCGGGCGGATGCATTATTGGTCCAAGACCCATCGACCTTCATTTAAAAGGTTTGGAGGGGCTGGGTTCGACCATTTCGATTGAGCATGGTTACGTCGTGGCCAGAGCCAAAAATGGCTTGTGCGGATCCGACATTTTTTTGGGTGGGAAATTTGGGTCTTCCGTGCTTGCAACAGCCAATGTGTTAATGGCCGCGACACTAGCGCGAGGAACCACGTACATTGAAAATGCCGCGTGCGAGCCGGAATTAGTTGATTTAGCGAATTTTCTCATTAAAATGGGGGCCAACATCAAGGGGCACGGATCCCATCTGATTGAAATCAAAGGGGTTCGAAAGCTCCGCGGCGCGCGCCACACAGTCATCAGCGACCGGATTGAAGCAGGTACGTTCATGGTAGCGGGCGCCATGGTCAAGGGAAGCGACGTGCTCGTTCGCGATTGTTGTCCTGAGCATATCATGGCGGTGATCGACAAATTGAGCCAGGCAGGCATCGCGATCAAAAAAGGAAGAACAACCGTTCGTGTCCGGCGAAACGGAACGTTGAAAACTTTAGACATTACCACACTTCCGTATCCTGGGTTTCCGACCGACCTCCAGGCTCAAATGATGGCGCTCACCACGGTAGCTCCTGGCATCAGCGTGATCACGGAAAAGATTTACCCGGACCGGTTTATTCACGTGAGCGAGCTGAACCGAATGGGCTGTAAGATTTTTTTAGAAGGGGCAAGCGCCATTATTCACGGGGTGGTACGTTTGAGCGGCGCTCCGGTGATGGCGTCGGACTTAAGGGCAAGCGCGGCTTTGATTTTAGCGGGGTTGGCTGCCGAGGGAACGACGGAAGTGCGCCGGGTTTATCATTTGGACCGCGGTTATGAGCAGATCGAGAAGAAGTTGTCGTCGCTCGGGGCAGTGATTCGACGGGAAAAAGAGTAAATCCAGCGAGAGATTCATCGGTAACATGTAAAGCACTTTGAAACACTTCAATTGCGGAGGGTACATTGGCTGTTCGAATTCGATTAAAAAGGTTCGGAACTAAAAGCAAAGCACATTGGCGTGTCGTGGTTTGTGACGCGAGATCGCCGCGGGACGGACGTTTCATCGAGCACGTGGGGTACTACGATCCGAGAACCAATCCGGCTCGAATCCAACTCAAGTTGGATCGGATCCAAGACTGGATCGCAAAAGGCGCGCAGCCGACCGCAACGGTTAAGAGTCTCGTGAGACAAACGAAACGAACCAGTCGTTAGTTCTCATGACATCTCCTCTTTTGAGGATTGATATTTTGACGTTGTTCCCAAAATTGGTGGAAATACCGCTCGGCGAGTCCATGGTCAAGCAGGCGAGGAAACGGGGTCGGGTGAATATTCAAATCCACAACCTTCGCGATTTTGCGCCGGATCGGCATCGAACCTGCGACGACAAACCTTTCGGCGGCGGAGCGGGAATGGTCCTGATGGCGCAGCCCATTTACGACTGTTTGCATTCCATTTCCGGCCGAGGGTGGCGCATTTTGGTGTCTCCGCGCGGAAAGGTGTTTTCCAATGCCACAGCGAAACGGCTGGCTCGGAAAAAGCACCTCGTATTTATCTGTGGTCATTACGAAGGCGTGGACGAGCGGGTTCATCAGCATTTGGTGGACGAAGAAATTTCAGTCGGTGATTTTATTGTCACAGGCGGCGAGATTCCGACGCTTTTGTTTGTGGATGCGATCATCCGTTTTGTACCTGGAGTTTTGGGGAATCGCAAGTCTTTAGATTCGGAATCTTTCGGAAACGGACTTCTGGACTTCCCTCAGTACACGAGGCCCAGAGCATTCCGCGGTTGGAGCGTACCGGAGTCGCTCGTGTCCGGCGATCACAAAACCATCGAGATGTGGCGGAACGCCCAAAGATTGATGCTGACCAAAAAATTTCGTCCCGATTTGCTTTCATCGCTCAAAAAAGCCGATTCATCCTGGAGGAAGAAATGAGCAAAATAGATGTGGTGGAGAAGAAATATTTAAAAGAAAACGTGCCCGTATTCAAAGTCGGAGATGAGGTTAAGGTGCATCTTAAGGTTCGGGAAGGCGACAAAACCAGAATTCAGATATTTGCCGGCACGGTGATTCGCAAAAAAGGCCATGGAACGAGTGCTTCCTTTACCGTTTTAAAAGAAACTCGCGGGGATGTGGTTGAAAAAGTATTTCCCCTCCACTCGCCCCAGGTGGATCAAGTGACGGTCACGACCAAAGGGAAAGTTCGCCGGGCAAAACTTTATTATTTGCGCGATCAACTCTCTAAAAAGTCTTAACGGATTGATCTCGCGTCTCCTCAAAAAAGCAACCGTGCACATCGAGAACCTTGCTTTAGAATCCTACTTCTGGTCCCGCGGTGTCCGATGGATTGCCGGTGTCGACGAAGCAGGCCGGGGGCCTTTGGCGGGACCGGTTGTCGCAGCCGCCTGTCTCATTCCGAAAACAGCGCAGCTTGTGGGAGTGCGCGATTCCAAGGAACTCACGCCGCGCTCAAGGAAAAAAGTGTTTTGGTCCATTCTGAAACAAACCATCATTGGAATCGGCGTCGTCACAGAACAGGAAATCGACCGAATCAATATTTTAAGAGCATCCCTTCTCGCCATGCGTCAGGCCGTATTGGCGCTTCCCATTTCTCCTGATCTTCTTTTGATTGACGGGCACCTCAAAATAGATCTTCCGATTGACCAAATTCCGGTGGTTTCGGGGGACAAACGACTGGTATCGGTCGCCGCGGCCTCGATTGCCGCGAAAGTGACTCGAGATGAAATGATGATCGTGTGGGATCGAATGTATCCCCATTATGGGTTTGCGAAGCACAAAGGATATCCGACTCTGGCTCATCGAAAAGCTCTCAAAGAATGGGGTCCTTCGCCGCTTCACAGAAAAACATTTCGCCCGGTCGAAGAAGTGATCGCGGCGGCCCGAGCATGAAACCAAAAAGTTTGAATCGGAACACAGGAGCTTTCGGCGAATCCATTGGAGAGGCCTATCTCGCCAAACTTGGCTATCGGATTTTAGAACGGAATGTCAGATCTCCTTTTGGGGAAATCGACCTCGTTGCGGACGACAAGGGCACGGTGGTATTCGTTGAAATCAAGACCCGCCGTAACCTCTCTTATGGATTTCCCGAGGAATCCGTTGGCCGACGTAAACAGAAAAAACTGGCCTCTTTGGCGTCCTGGTATCTTATGCATTATCCGAAACGGAATCCGCAGGTTCGTTTCGATGTCCTCTCCATTTTGTTAAGTGATCACAAACCCGAAATTCGTCTCATTCAGCAAGCGTTTGAGGTCTGACGGCGGCTCCTATGATGTCAAGGGATCGATTAAATGTTATGAGAGAAAGGACGATCTTTGTAGGGAGACCTTTGGCCGTTACAAAGTGCTTGAGAATTTCTCCCCTTCTTTTTATGATGATGGGGACTCTCGCATTTTTAGCGGCATCTTGTTCTCAGACGGCTTTTGCGCAAGATGAAGCGGTGTTGGGAGAACTCAAAAAGCTTGTCGTTCATTTTGACCGAGTGACTCCGGATGTGTACCGCAGCGGACTGATACCCGAAGAAGCAGCTCCGTTGCTTAAGGAGCTCGGAGTCAAGACGGTGATCAATTTTGACAATGACGACGAGCGCGCCCAAAAAGAAGCCGCTTATTTAAAGCTCTTTGGCATTTATACCGTCTGGATTCCGTGGAGCGGCTGGGATCGTCCGCGCGATCAAGACGTGGAAAAATTTCTTTCGTTGATGCGCGAACCCAGGCTGAAACCCGTTCTGGTTCATTGTAAGCGAGGATCGGAGCGTACCGGTGTTGGCATTGCGGTGTGGCGGATTTCCGAGTTTAACTGGACAGCCGCTCAAGCGTATGACGAAATGAAGCACTACACGTATAGACGGTTTTTGCAAGGTCACCTCAAAAGATATGTTTATGAGTTTGCAAGAAAGCACGGTGAAAGTACCGCGAGAATTACCAACGGTTTTGAACAGATGAAAACGAGTCTTTTTTACTTCTTTTTCCAGTTGAGAAAACTAAATCCTTTTTGGCACAGGCATTCTAGGGTCTAAGCAGGGAAGCGTGTATACGTTTGGTTTTTTTCGGTCTTTTCGGTTTCGGTGGATGGGCCTCGGAGTTTTGATTTTTTTAGTTACCGCAGGTCCCCATACTTTATTTGCGAGAGAAGAAATCCCCTATGATCCGTATAGTTTTGTCCTGAAGCACCCCGAAGCCGTTACTCCGCACGCCGCACGCCGCCGCTCCGAAGGCCAATGGATCACTCGTCTTGGCGAACAACCGCTTCGTCCTGTAGGCCACGGTCTCGGCAAAACGGTTGAGTGGATAGAGCGCAAACACGTCGACGAAAAGGTTGTTTGGTTTTTCGATGAACTTTCTCTTCGCGGTATTTATCCCACGCTTCGAACTCCCACCGAAGGCAGTTTCGGAACCTTTGGCCTGGGCGGTCGCATCGATCTGAATCGTTTGGTTCAAGCCGAAAACCAAAACATTTCCTTTGAAACATTCGGCGGCTGGGCACCCAGCGTCAATTTTGGAGGGACCACTTTTGATTTTGGCGGGTCGTATCAATTAAAACTTCCCATCATATCGGGCGCTTATCATGAGGGGCTTTTTCGATACGCACGAAGCTCCAGCGAAAGCTTTTACGGTCTGGGCAACGCGACGAGCCGCGGGGATTGGTCCACCTATTCACCTCGCGAATTGTGGCTGGAAGGATCATTTACCATTCCGGTAACGTATTCGATCGAAGGAAAGGCCTCGGTGATTTATCAAAACATGAATATGGGAAATGGCAATCGAAAAGCAGTTGGAAAAATTAAGGAACGCTTTGCTTCCGGAGTACCGGGAATCAACGGAGGCAATTTATTCGGTTTGAAAGCTGCTTTT
>Ga0155834_114_pt1 | contig 14133 bp, 18 predicted proteins | sample RifCSPlowO2_01_FD_107488 | JGI IMG/M metagenome (GOLD analysis project Ga0155834, IMG submission 107488) | Omnitrophica bacterium RIFCSPLOWO2_01_FULL_50_24
AGGTGCGGATGTATTTTATCGGGTATGGATTATGAGCATTCGGCAAGTGTCCGCCGGCGGTGTCGTTTTCCGGAAGGTTGATTCAAAAACTTTGGTGTGCTTGGTAGGCCGCCGGCGCGCAGGAAAACTTGTGTGGTGCCTTCCCAAAGGGCATGTGGAACCTGGGGAGGATTTGAGTGACACGTGTCTGCGTGAGGTGCGCGAAGAAACGGGGATTTCCGGTTCCGTCGTGGCACCGGTTCATCAAATCGATTATTGGTTTTACGATCCCGAGACGAAACAGCGGATCTTTAAGAAAGTCCATTTTTTCTTGCTCTGTTACGGCGAAGGCAATCTGGAAGATCACGACGACGAAGTAGAGTGTGCCAGATGGTTTGAGCTGGGCGAAGCGCTTGTGTCGGCCGAATACGAAGGCGAGCGTGAAGTGCTCAAAAAAGCTGAGCAGAAATTAAGACATCTTTAACGCCGCCGCTTGACCGACCGGCGGTCGGCCGCTTAGAGCAGCGGTACCGAACGGTTGGTTCGGCACCGCGGCGAAGGTGTTGGGCGAGTGATGACCGGCTCGTTGCAAAATGGACAGATCGTTGCGAGTTTCAAAATAGATTTTCCGCAGTGAGGACAAAACACCGTATCGGGATCTCGTCTTTCTTTTTCACGCTGCCAAACCCGCCGGACGCATTCGAGAGCAAACACCGCATTCATTCCGACCGCGAGGAACGTGAGCACTTCCCATTCACGATTAAAGAACAGGGCCTTCCATCCAAAAAAGTGATGCCCAAGCCACAGAAAGTAGGAGAGGAGCATGACAAAATAGATTTGGAGCAAAATGCGGTCTGCCGTTGGCGAAGGATCAATGCTGAACAGTCTTCTGTACATAAAGAAGGGAATTCCGGCGGCGATCAGAATGGGGAGTCCGAAGGCAACCAGAATCCTCGCAAGAGACGGTTTTTCAAGCGACATTTCAAGCTGAAGCGGCAAATCCTCGCCGCGTTCTTTGTCCGGTAAATCCATTCCGTAAATCAACAACCTTCCGCTGACGTGAGCGGCGATGGCCTTTCGATCTTCAGGACTGAGCAGCGCTCGAAGCAATTCGCTTTGTTTTTCGGTCGTGTTCCAAAAATCAATGTAACTTCGAATGGCAACTTCTTTTTTTCCTTCGAGCACCGCGATGTCGCCCAGAAAGAGATGAGCAAGGGGATTGTTCGGAACCGTTGCGAGAGCTTCGTCCAGCGATGCTTTTGCGCGCGCCAAGTTGCTTGTTTCCAAATAGTACCTTCCCCCTTCCGCGGTGTGCGCAAGGGATTCGTTAAGAGTAGGATCAAATGTGTGCCGGGCCGTTAGATGCTTGAGGCGTTCGAGAACGGACCGCACGACGTGGTCGTACGGATTCTTAGATTCTTGGACGGCGGTTGATTTCTGAGCGACGGCGTTTGGAAGAAAGAGGACGAGGATAAACACCCACACAGTGAGACGCGCAAAGGGCAGGACCCATGTACGGGAAAGGTTACCATCTATTTTATTCACTTGGATAAAATCCTTCCATTGATTTTTATGCCGCCGCGCTTAAGATAGGAGCTTCATTGATAGGTGAATTCATGAAACGGGTCGTTATTGTACCAGACGGTGTGGGTGACTGGCCACTTAAAGAGTTGGGCGGGAAGACTCCCTTGGAGGCGGCCCGTAAGCCCAACCTTGACCGCTTGGCCAAATCCTCTATTTTGGGAACGCTCAAGACCTGTCCGGATGGAATGTATCCGGGCAGCGATATCTGCGGCTTGTCGCTTGTGGGTTATGACCCCAAATCAAGTTACACGGGGCGGGCACCGCTTGAGGCGGCCAATTTGGGTCTTGTGCTGAAACCCGGTGAGGTAGCGTTCCGCTGCAATTTAGTGACCGAAGAAAACGGAATTCTGACGGATTATTCGGCCGGGCACATCAGTACGGAAGAAGCGTCCGCATTAATTTCTGATCTCGAAAAGCATTTGGGAAACGATCGCATCTCTTTTCATCCCGGGAAAATGTACCGGCACATTCTGTGTCTGAAACAGGCGGCCGACCTCGCCGTAACGACGGACCAGCCCCATGATTTTCAAGGGTCTGAGTACCGCGATCATTGGCCGAAAGGAAAAGGGGCAGAACTTTTAGTCGAGCTGACCGAGAAATCTAGAAAGATTCTCTCCGCTCATCCGATCAACCAGAAACGCATCGCAAGAGCACTTAAGCCAGCAAACATGATTTGGTTGTGGGGCGGCGGATCGGCGCCCGCGATCGAACCCTTTCAAAGCAAGTACGGCATTTCCGGAGGCGTCATCTCGGCCGTCGACCTCTTAAATGGTTTGGGTCGTTATCTGGGTTGGGACGTGATTTCAGTGCCCGGAGCCACCGGGTACTTCGACACGGATTACAAAGCAAAGGGAATCTATGCGATCCGCTCGTTAAGCAAACTGGATCTGGTGTTCATCCATGTGGAAGCGACGGATGAAGCAGGACATACGGGCAACGTCGCCGAAAAAGTGCGGGCGATCGAACGAATAGACCAAGACATTGTAGGACCGGTGCTTGAGCATTTAAAACGCGGCGGCCAGTGGCGCGCGTTTGTAGCACCAGACCACTTTACGCCGATCGTTAAAAAAACGCACGTGGCAGAACCGGTGCCGTTTATTTTTGCAGGTTCGGATGTCGAACACCCCGGTTCGGGGAAGCCCTACACGGAGCGATCGGCGAAAGAAACCGGGATCGAGGTGGATCCCGGATTTGAATTGATGAACCGTCTTGTGAACGGATGGCCCCGTGGTTAATTGGCTGGCCGTAAGGCGTCATTTTCCGATCACGGATCGATGCACCTATTTGGACCATGCGTCGTGCGGCCCTATGCCCAAGCCCGTGTCTTGCGAGGTTCTCCGGTATTATCGCGAGCTGGAAGGCGATGCGGATTTTTCGTGGCCGCGTTGGATCAAACGCCGCGAGGAGGTGAGGCAAAAGGTTGCGAAGTTTATTCACGCTTCGTCTGATGAAATCGCGTTTACGGCGAGCACTTCCCAGGGAATGAATTTCATCGCGGAGTTAATTGCGGGCGAAGGAGCCGCGCTCGCGAATACCCTCGAGTTTCCGGCCACGACCGTTCCGTGGATCCACCGCGGCACGACCGTGCAATGGATTGAGCCGCGCGGCGGAATTGTTTCACCGGCTCAAGTGGCGAGCCATCTCAAACCGAAGATCAAAACCATTTTAACCAGCTACGTTCAATACCAAAACGGCGATCGGCAAGATTTGGAAGCTATCGGTGCCATCAAAGGAAATCGGTTTTTTGTGGTCAATGCGACGCAAGGATTTGGATATTTACCGATTCATGTGAACCGTGCGCGGATCGACTTTCTTGCCACCAATGGCTATAAGTGGATGATGTCAGGGTACGGCAGCGGCATCCTGTATGTGAACCGAAGATGGCTCAAGCGGTTTCGTCCGTCTTCGGCGGGGTGGAGAAGCGTGGAGCATCCGGAACGATTTGAGAACCGAAGCGCGGTTCTCAAGCGGGAAGCGTCTCGTTATGAATTGGGCTGTCCTCCGTTTCCGCACATTTTTGCAATCGGAGCGGCGCTCGATTTCTTTCGTGAGATTGGTTTTTCAAACATTGAAAAACGAATTCTTCATCTCACACACGTTCTCACAGAAGAGCTCAAGCGGAGTCACGTTCGAATTCTTTCCCCCTCAGAACCCGCACGGCGTTCCGGCATTGTGACGTTTGAGGCGGCGAACGCCCGACACGTAGTCAAACGTCTTGGCGCGAAACGCATTTACGTTTCCGAGCGGGGCGGGGGAATTCGCGTTGCTCCGCACATGTACAACACCGAATCGGACCTTCTGCGTTTTGTGAAGGCGTTAAAAGAGGAAATGAGGCACTCATGAATTGGTACTGGATCGCGGCGTTCATCCTGTGTTTGGCGTGCTGGTCTTTTTTAGTCGAGCCGAACTGGCCGCGGCTTAGGCGCGTTTCACTCCGAGGGCAGCGCAAACTGGTTCATCCGATCTCGATTCTCCACTTGTCGGATATCCACTTGGTCGGAACATCGGGGTTTAAACACTATTTTTTTCAGGAGCTTTCGATGTTAAATCCGGACTTGATTGTGGTAACGGGCGATGTCATCGATCACGACAGCGGCATCGAAACCGCCCGCAAATATCTTTCCGGTCTGCGTGCACGGTACGGGACCTACGTTATTCTTGGCAATCACGATTATTATGATTATCACATTATCGATAACATACGGTACTACACGGGATTTGGGAAAAAGGGATTGCACGAAAATGATGTCCATCGATTTGTCCAAGCCATGAACGGTATCGGTGCGCACGTTCTTGTCAACGACTCGGTTGAGCTCAAAATTCACGGCAATCCGGTGCTGATCTGCGGAACCGATGATCCGATAACGCGTAAAATTGATTTTGAACGGACCCTTCGAAGAATGACCGCCAAAACGTTTAACATCCTTCTCATGCATCAATTGGACGGCGTTCTTAAGTTGTCTCACAAAGGCGTCGATTTAATATGCTCGGGGCACACGCACGGCGGACAATTGCGCATTCCGTTTGTGGGTCCCCTTTGGCGCGATTCCAAAATGCCGCGTCGTTACCTTGACGGTCTTCATCTGTACAAAGGTATTCATGTTCTGGTTTCGAGAGGCATGGGGGCCGGAAGGCATTTGATTCCGCGTTTCGCATGTCGGCCCGAAGCGATATGGTTGGATGTGACTCCTTGAGTGATCGGAAGGATTGACATCGGTTCTTTCGTCGTGTATCTTTCGAACGTAATTGAGGTCGAGAGCTCATGAGAAAACATTCCGAGCGAAGCGAGACAATTCAAAAGAGAGACGGGGGTAGCGGCTTGCTCACCAAAACTGAGGAACACATGGTCCATACGCAAGTCCGGCGAAATTCGTTTGCGATCGATCACATGATCAAAGCCATTGACCTATTGATTAATAAAGAGCAATGCCCTTGGGATGCCAATATCCTTTTGCGGTTGAGAACCGGCCTTGAAATTGCCATTGCGGAAAACGACACCTTTCGAAAAGTGCTTTGGCGGCACCATCAAATCTTAGAGCAGGTCATGCCTCCGCAATCAACAGAGCTCGACCCTTCTTCGTTTATCATCGAGCAAATCCGCAAACGCAAATTTGCGTTCATGGCCCAGAGTGCTAGGGCATAAGGTAGGAGAATTTCTCAATGTCTGAAGACGAAAAGACAAAACCGGAAGCCAAAAAAGAAATAGGAAATTCCGGAGAAACAAAACCCGCTCAAGAGCCGGAACCAAAACCGGCAGCTCCGGATGAGAAAAAAGAAAAGTCGGCCAAAGAGGATAAAGAAGGTAAATCAAAAGAACAAAAACCTCCTGCCGAACAGAAAAAAAGAGGGAAAAAAATAAGCCGCATGACGCTCACCGAAATCGAGAGTGCTCTTGAGAAGGTTAAAGGGTCGATGAGAGGATTGAATTCCAGCTTTGCTCGTCATTTGCTGGATCGAAAAAAACAGCTTGCGGAGGTTTCCCGCCCACCGTTGCCCCGCAGCGGTTCATGACAGCATTCCGTGCCGACCGCGCAGCACTGTCCGAACGAGCGCCCAACCGGCGCTTGACCAAACAGTGTCCTGCTCTCCAACGCAAGATCATTCAATGCCAAACGTGTCCACGGCTTGTTCGTTATATCTCCGAAATTAAAAAAACACATCCTTCCTATTGGTGCCGGCCCGTTCCCGCATTTGGTGATTTCAGAGCACGTATTTTGGTGCTCGGCTTAGCACCCGGCCGTTTTGGTTCAAACCGAACGGGACGGATGTTTACGGGCGATGCGTCCGGAACCTTTTTATATCCCGTGCTCCACGAACTTGGACTGGCGACGAAACCGAGCGCTGTGAATCGGAAGGATGGTCTCAAACTGAAGAACACTTTGATCACAGCGGTCGTGCGGTGTGCGCCGCCCAAAAACAAACCGACTTCCAAGGAGCTAGCGGCCTGCCGGCCCTTTTGGCAAAAGGAAATTGCGTTGCTTGCGGATCTGCGGGTTGTCGTAGCGCTTGGCAAAGTAGCGCACGACGAATACGTGAGATTTCGGCTCAAGGAGCGCGGCGGAACGCTTTCTCACTTTCCGTTTCGACACGGCGCGGTTTATTCATTTCAGGAACGCCCTGAGATTTTAATCGATACCTACCACCCGAGCCGTCAAAATACGAATACGGGCAGGTTGACGCGCACAATGTTTCTAGCCGTTTTCAAGGAAGCCATCAAATGGATGATTGCTGGTGAATAAATTTACTTTTTCGTATAATGATCTGCTATGAATTCGTCCCATTCAAGTACACGACCGTGGGTTTTGATTACAGGCGCTTCGAGAGGAATCGGCGAGGCGTTTACGAGGCGTTTTGCCCATGAGGGCTGGAATATCGTTTTGGTTGCTCGGTTGATCGAGCCGTTAAGGACTTTGGCTCGGCATTTGGAAACCGAAGAAGGCGTTAAAACGATTGTGATGGCAGCGGATTTGACCGAACACGGTGCATCCGAGCAGGTGTATCAGGAAGTAAAACGCCGAGAGATAACCCTTCGCGGGCTGGTCAATAATGCAGGGTGCGGGGTGGATGGGCTGTTTGCCCGAGCGCCGCTTCCGCGCTCTCTTGAGATCATCGATTTAAATGTTCGTGCCCTTGTAGAATTGACCCGTTTGTTTCTCGGAGATATGCTTTCCGAGAAGCAGGGGTTGATCATCAATATTTCGTCGAGCGCTTGTTTTCAGCCGCTTCCGTTTAACGCCGTTTACGCAGCAACCAAAGCGTTTGTCACATCGTTTACGGAAGCACTTTGGCTCGAGACGAAAGGAACCGGTGTGCGCGTTTTGAATGTGTGCCCGGGTTTGACCAAAACCGATTTTGGAATCCGGGCGGGAATGGGAGATTTTAAAAGCGACCCTTTCGCCGAAACGCCCGAACAAGTGGTGGAAAGTACCTTTCGCGCACTCAAAAAAACACAGCCGACCGTCATATCGGGCTGGAACAACCGATGGCGTGTCCGTATCCAATGCCGGCTGCCGCACCGATGGCTTCTCTTCCTCGTTGACCTTTATCAGCGGTTTAGGAAACGCAGCTCCAAGCGGGAGTCCGGAGCGAAAAATGAAGTGTAAGCGTATATTTTTGGAAATGCTCAAATGGAGAAGTCAAACTCAAGTGGATTGGGATAACGTCGCATGAATTTAGTTCAGCGCGTGGTGGTTACCCTCGTCATCGGTATTGCGGTTGTGGCGGCATCGCTGCAAATCGCGGCCGGGTTTTTTTTAAAGCCGATGCTGGAACGCGAAGGCAGACGTTTGTTCCGCGTGCCCGTTGTGATTGAACGGGCCGGCGCCAATGTGTTGGGCGGCTCCATTTGGATGAAGGGGGTTCATATCAAAAATGCCGTCGGATTTTCGGAGCCCACTTTTTTAACTGCGAAAACCATCGCGATTGATCTGAGCGTTTTAAGCCTTCTGACGAGTGAATTTGTGATTGATCGGATCGTTCTGAAAGACCCTGTTGTGACGGTGGAATTCAATGGGAACGGGGAAAAGAATCTCGATCTTTTTTCGCGAAGCGCAGCCCGACGGTTACAAAGGTGGGCGGAAAAAAGAGGGAAACTCATACAGTTGGCAACACGTTATGAGCTCGAAAAATTTTCCGTTCGACGCGGCACACTGCGGTTGGTAGATCAACGCAAGCCCGGGATGGAGAAACGCTGGAGCTCGATTTCGTTTGCGCTTGCCCGAGTCGTGTATCCCGCCGATCCTCAGGAAGCGCTGCCCGTCGCCGTTTATTTAAGCGCCGCTACCCAAGGGGGCCAGGAAGGACAGGCGATTTTAATCGGCCGGTTCAATCCCTTTGCCGAGAAGAAAAGTTTTGATGTCACCTTGTCGTTAAAAGACATTTCCTTGACCGACTACAATTATTTTCTGCCCCGTTTCCCGCTGAACTTTACGCAGGGAACGCTTCAAATGAAGGTGAAGGCCCTGTGTCACGATGATCAAGTGGATCTTCATCACCAGATCAAGGTGAAAACCCCCAAGTTGGAAGCAAAAGCCGGGTTTTCCGGCAAAGCGGTCGAAGTGTTTAACCTTCCGCCAGAAACCGTCGCAAACTTTTTTAATGAATTTTGGCCGGAGAGCGAACCCTTCGCTCTCGATTTTGATGTGGTGGGGAATTTAAAGGACCCCGGTTTCGATATCCGTTCCGAAATCAAAAAATACATTACCCAAACCGTTCACGCCCGCGTGACTCAAAAGATGAACGAACTTGTGGCATCTACGAAACAGATTGCCGATGAGGCACTTCGAAGCGACGAAGGGGATCGTCCTGTTTTGACTGGCTCAAACGCAGCCGGATTGCGTTAAAGACTGCTCATGTCCGAACTGCGTTCCGGTTTTATTTCCATCGTCGGGCATCCCAACGTTGGAAAGTCAACGCTCATGAACCGATTGGTCGGGATGAAGCTCGCGGCCGTCTCTAAAAAACCCCAAACCACCCGTCAGGTGATTCGCGGTATTTTGACGGAGAAACGCGGTCAGCTGGTTTTTCTGGATACCCCGGGCATTCATGCGCCCCGTGATTTAATGGGACGGCTCATGGTACGCCAAGCTTCCAAAACGTTTTCGGAAGCCGATTTAGTTTATGTGATGGTCGAACCGCGTCTGAGCCGCGGAACGGAACAAGGCAGATCGGAGGAGTCCGTCGATCGGCTCATGACGGAAGTCGATCTCCAAGTGAAAGGCAGAAAAGACAAACCGCCCGTTTTTTGCGTCGTCAATAAAATAGATACCGTTCCCAAAACGGCGTTGCTGCCGGTACTCGACCAGTTTCAGAAACGATTTTCGTTTTCCGAGCTTATTCCGATCTCCGCTTTGCAGGGCGATCAGGTTGACATATTGCTTGCAAAGACCTTTGAGCATCTTCGCGAGCACGAACCTTATTTTCCCTCGGACATGACCAGCGACCAACCCGAAAAGTTTTTGGCCGGGGAACTAATCCGTGAGAAAATTTTCCGGTTTACGGGAGAGGAAATTCCTTATGCTTCTGCGGTTGACGTTGAGGAGTTTAAAGAGGAAGGTCAACTGGTTCGAATTCACGCCGTCATTTTTACGGAGCGGGATTCTCAGAAGGCCATTTTGATCGGAGCGCAAGGCCAAAAAATGAAACAGCTGGGGACAGCGGCACGAATGGATTTGGAAAAGTGGCTCGGGAAAAAAGTGTTTCTTAAGTTATGGGTGAAAACGCTTAAGAATTGGAAAAAAGACGAGCGCCAACTCAAACGATTGGGATTTCAGTAGAACGAAAGAAGGGCTTGTGACACAGCGGGAAACGGTGCGGATCAAAGCGATTATTTTTGATATGGGCAATGTTCTGATTTCGTTCGACGCGCGGAAATCATCGCGGGCGTTTTCGAAGGTTTTGGGAGTTTCGGAGCAAGAGCTGTGGGAAGCGTTTTTTGTCTCAGACATAGAAAAGTCGTATACACGGGGCGAGATTTCGTCGGAAGAATTTTTTAAAAGTGTCCGAGCGCGTTTTCCCGGCCGAACCATCGATTTTGCCACGTTCTCTCGCCTGTGGAACGACATTTTTACGGAAAACAAGGATATGGAAGGCCTGCTTGCGAAACTCAAAAAAAGATATCCTCTTTATCTTATTTCAAACACCAACGAACTGCATTTTGAACATGTCAAAGCAAGGTTTAACGTGCTCAAGTATTTTACGAAGTGCTTTCCGTCTCACGAAGTCGGAGTGCGTAAACCCGATCCCAAGATGTTCCGGCACGTTTTGAGCGATATCCGACTTGCGCCCGAGGAGACCGTGTTTATTGACGACGTCGAAGAATTTGTCGAAGGGGCGAAACGCGTTGGCATGCGTGCCATCCAGTTTAAGTCGCTCGCAACGTTGGAAGCGGAGCTTCGAAAACTGGGAGTTCAGGTTTGATCCGGCAAGCCGTTGATCGAGAGTGAGGATGATATGAAAAAAAGCCTTGCTGGTGCGGTGGTCGTGATTCTGCTTTTGAGCTTGCCCGCGTTTGCGGTGAACGCTCGTCCGGATACGGATCGATTTACCCACGGCGCAGAACGTGTGCTCTTGGCTCCTTTTCAAATTCCGGTTCAAACGTATCGATGGACGCGTTACGGCCCCCCCATCACGGGTACTCTTTCAGGTGTTTTGGTCGGAGCGGTGCGAACAGTCACCGATCTGTTGGGCGGCTTGTTTGACATGGCCGCTGCCGCAGTTCCGTATGCGAAGTATGCTTTTTTTGCTTTTTAGGTGCGGAACGTCTTAGATGGTTTGACTTGAGGGTTTTGCGCAACGCCCCAGAAATCTTGCTCCTGCCAGTTGTCCCAAAATCGCGACAAAAATCAGAAGAGGAATCCATTTAGGGCTAATGTCCCACCAGATCCGCAAGGGAACAATAAAAGGGATCGATAGGTGGATATAGAGAAACCAGAGGAAGGACAACTTTTTTTTATCCCGCCTTAAGTATCCAAACCAGATATTCAAAAGAAACGTAATTAGGTGAAGCAGAAGTAAATGGTTCATGACGGTACTTTAAATGCAAATGGGTTCATGTGCAACAAAAAATAAAAGTGCTTGCGCCCGCCGGCAGGCAAGCACTTTTATGTTCTTTATTCTTCAAGCGGGACGTACGGCGGCCGTTCGCGGAGGAAGTAAATGCTGATACCGCACAGGATAATAATGGCGCCTCCCATGAGAGTTTGAAGTGTCAGGCGCTCTTTCCAAATGAGCAAGCCGAAGAAGGTTGCGAACACCGGCGTTAAGTACGAGAACGGAAGAACGTAAGAGATCGGGGCTTTTTGAATGGATCTTGTGAGGAACACTTGCCCGAAAACAGCTCCTACCGACACGCCTATGAGTCCGAGCCACTCTTGGAACGTGGGCCGTACAAAATGAACGGACACAAAGGGTAACGAAGCGATGGTAGAGATCGCCGTAAAGTAAAAAATGATGGTGTACGGAGATTTGTCTTCTTTGCTGAATCGAATGAGAACATAGGCAATGGCAGCGAACAATCCGGAAAGAATTCCCAAGAGAATGGGAATGGGTTTGGCCTCAAAGTGGGGTGAAGCGAGAAGGTAGAGCCCGAAAAAAGAAAATAAGATTGCAGCGGTAACGCGCGGCTCGGTTTTTTCTCTGAGCATGATGTGCGCTAAGATGACGACAAACATCGGAGCTGTATAGTTGAGCATGACCGCCGTGCCTAAATCCAATTTAGCAATGGCGTAGAAATGCAGAGAAAGTGCCGCGAATCCGAAGACTCCGCGAAGCGCATGGATTTTGGGTGTTTTACCAAACCAAGACGCCCGCGCGTTTACGATTAAGATGGACATGGGGATGAGCCCGAAAGCGCTTCGAAAAAACACCACTTCCATAGAAGGCAAGGTTTGGCAGGCGAACTTGACGAAGGTTGCCATGATGCTAAAAGAGAAAGCCGCCAAGACCATTTTCCACATATTTTCCGCTGTCTCGTCATTGATTTGCTTCATGGTTTCCTCGACCGCCAATTTCAATCTTGACTGCGCACTAGTAACGGCTGGTTCTAGACTCTTCTTTATCGGAATAAGAAATTCTGATATAGTAATGCTCCTTTTTAGTTAAAACAATGATTATTGGACTGACCGGGAAAAATGGTTCTGGCAAAGGTGAAGTGGCCGAGTTCCTCTGCGGACGCGGCTTTGGATATTGTTCTCTCTCGGACGTTCTCAGAGAAGAAGTAAAGCGGCTTAGGAAACCCCTGACGCGCGAGAATCTGATCAAAACGGGGAATCAACTCAGAAAAAAGTTCGGCCCAGACATTTTGGCCAAACGCGTGATCGCACGTCTCGAACCGGGACGGCATTATATTGTCGACTCGGTCAGACATCCGGCCGAAACGCGCGCGCTTAAAACGGTAAATGATTTTTTCCTGGTTTGCGTAACCGCTTCTCCCCGCACTCGGTTTCATCGTTTGAAAAAACGGGCCCGTGAGAGCGATCCAAAAACCTTCAAGGAATTTACGAAGCTCGAATCCATTGAAGGAAGCAGCCGGGTGGGAAGCGACCAACAGCTCGACAAAACCCTCAAACTGGCGGATTATACGATCCGCAATTCCGGATCTCTTGATGTCTTACAAGATGAAATCGGCCGAGTGGTCAATGCGATGGCCCGAAAAAAAAAACGACCCGGCTGGGATGAGTATTTCATGGGAATCGCCAACGTTGTAGCCCTTCGTTCCAACTGCATCAAACGCAAAGTGGCGGCGGTCATCGTCAAAGACAAGCGGGTCATCTCCACCGGTTATAACGGTACTCCGCGCGGCGTTCGAAATTGCAGCGACGGGGGATGTCCGCGCTGTTCAAGTCTTGCCGCCTCCGGAACAAAGCTCGAGGAATGTTACTGTTCGCACGGAGAAGAAAACGCCATTACGCAAGCGGCGTATCACGGCGTCAATATCAAGGACTCTACTGTGTACACGACATTTTCCCCGTGTCTAGCGTGCACCAAGATGATCATTAACAGCGGAATCTGCGAAGTCGTTTTTAACGCTGATTACCCTCTGGCTCAGAATGCAGTGAAACTTCTTTCCGAAGCCGGCGTCCGCGTGAGGAAACTGAGCATTCACTGAGCGGCAGAAGCGCCTGCCTGCCGGCAGGCGGGGAACCGTTCACATTGATCTTGAATTCTATGGAGAAAACCCGGATTAGTTTAAAAGAGATTTACGAGCCCATTCAAGCGTATCTGCCGCGAGTGGAGGAAGAGATTTTTTCCATTCTGGCCACTCCCAATGAATTGTCAGCCGAAGTGGTTCAGCACTTTTTCAGAAACAAAGGGAAGTATCTGCGGCCGGCGTTAACCCTTTTTGGCGCAAGTTTCGGTGCCTCTGTGGAGCTGGACGCAATCCGAGCGGGAGCCGCGTTTGAAATTTTTCATTCCGCCACGCTCATTCACGATGACATCATCGATTCTGCTTATGTGCGGCGCAATCTCCCGACCGTCAACGTGAAGTGGAGTTCTCAAGTCGCGGTTTTAGTGGGTGATTATCTTCACGACAAGGCGATCGAAACTATCTTCTCGGTGAAGAACGACCGGGTGATTGCCGCATTTTTGAAAACGGCGGGAATCGTGTGCGACGGAGAAATTCTGGAATTAAAGGAAAAAAACAATTTCAACCTCAAAGAGAAAGCATACCTTTCGATTATTGAGCGGAAAACAGCGTCCCTATTGGCAACGTGTCTTGAGTCCGGAGCCATTTTGGGCGGTCTAATCACCGAACGCGTCGCGGCGCTTGAGCGTTACGGGCATTACTTTGGGATGGCATTTCAAGTGATTGACGATTGCCTCGATTTTATGGGTGAGGAGAACGAATTTGGAAAAACGCTTGGCGCCGACCTCCAAGCCGGCGTGCTCACCCTTCCTTTGATTCGTTTGATTGAGTTTTTGGATGAACCCGCCAAGGCCGAGATTTTCTCGAAGGTCAAGTCCGGACTCGGACATTCAAAGTTAAGCGATTTGGTTCATCTCCTTCACGAATACGGGGCGTTGGAATATGCGCTCGCGAAAGCCCGGGAATTTACGGATTGTGCGGCACTGGAACTTACCGTATTTCCCAAAAGCCCGTCCCGAACCAGTTTAGAAACCCTTCTTCAGTACGTGCTTGAGCGGAGCTCCTGACGGTTATGTCCCGGACTATTCTGCTTCTTTCCCTTTTGGTTGGTTTGGGCGGCACCGGCACGCTTGGCGTGATGGGAAAAAGTTCCGCGCTTCTCGGCTGGTGGATCGGTGTCGGTCTCGGCCTGTTCAATTATTTTTTACTGCTCAAAAGTGTGCGCCGTCTCGTTCACGAGCGGTCTCGCGAACCGGACGGGGGAAAGGGAAAGTCACTCGGCATCGCTTTTTTCCTCCGTTATCTGGTGCTCGCGGCCGGTTTTTTTCTGACGTTTCGGCTTGGGCGGGAACAACTGATCTCCTGTTTCATTTCGTTTGTCGCTTTGTATGCCGTTTTGTTCCTTGATTATTTGGTTCGTTCCCGCAGGCAGAAACCGGTGTAAGGCGTCTCGCGCGGCAAGTCGTCATGACCGGCACTCTATA
>Ga0155834_143_pt3 | contig 14024 bp, 3 predicted proteins | sample RifCSPlowO2_01_FD_107488 | JGI IMG/M metagenome (GOLD analysis project Ga0155834, IMG submission 107488) | Omnitrophica bacterium RIFCSPLOWO2_01_FULL_50_24
CCGAAAAGAGTTGTTTGAGGAAAAAGAAAAATTCCGTAAGGTGCAGGCCGGCATGCCGTTTGAGGAAAAGATAAAGGCGTTGGTAGAATTGCAGAAGATCGCTTATAGCTGGGGCGGGAAAAGGGATGTGGTGATTTGGACGCGGAAATGATGGTTCGGCGGCCACTTCTATGAAGAACATTTACCTGATTGGCATGATGGGATCGGGAAAGACCTCGTGCGGAAGAGAGCTTGCAAAACTATTGTCGCTTACCTTTGTGGATTTGGACTCTGAAATCGAAAAACGTGCCGGAAAACCGATCAGCGATATTTTTAAAACCGAGGGTGAACCGCATTTTCGGAAACTGGAACGTGACGAGCTTGCCCAAGTAGCGGGCAGCGCAGATCACGTGGTGGCCACCGGAGGCGGCATTGTGCTGAACCCGACGAATTGCGAAGTCATGCGGGAAACAGGCACCGTGATTTATTTAAGGGCGAACTTGAACCAACTTTGGGACCGTGTGAAACGAAACAGCACCCGCCCTCTTTTGGAAACCTCTGATCCCAAGGAATCGCTTGCCAATCTCTTTCGGGAACGGGAACCGATCTATCGGGATATTGCCAACATGGTGGTAGTGACGGATCGAAAAACTCATCAAGCGGTGGCGCGTGAGCTGCGCGACAAGTGCCTCGCGAGGCAAGCGTAGGAATTCATATGAAACGAATATACGTACGAACGCACGGCGGAAATTATCCGGTTTTGATCGGGAGAAATCTCCTCAAGTCGATCGGCCCGTTGGCAAGACAGCTTCGCCTTGGGCCGAAATGCTTCATTGTCTCGGACAAAAAAATTGCCGCTCGTTATCTCTCGACCGTGCGCCGGTCTCTAAAAAAATGCGGCTTTGACGTTTCGAGTTACTTGCTTCCGTATTCCGACGAGCGAAATAAGTCCGAGCGTGTGTTATCGAGATTGTGGCGCGAAATGGCCGAAGCATCTTTAGAACGCACGAGCACGGTCGTTGCTTTGGGCGGCGGCGTGGTCGGAGACCTTGCGGGATTTGCGGCGTCCACCTATATGAGAGGGATTCCGCTCGTCCACGTACCCACAACCCTTTTGGCTCAAGTCGATAGCGCAATCGGCGGGAAAACAGCGATTGATCTTCCTTCAGGCAAAAATACGGTCGGTTCGTTTTACCAACCGAAGTTGGTGGTCTCGGATATTGAAACGTTAAAAACACTCGGCGTCTCGGACCTCAGGAATTCTTTTGCGGAAATCATCAAGTGCGGCATGATCCGTGACGCGCGGTTGTTTGAGCTGTTGGAACGCGATGGAGCTTCTTTTTTCGATGCGGTGAAACGCGGCCGCTTTGGGAAAACCGAAACCGCGTTTCTCGAAACCATCGTGCGGCGGTCCGCTAAGATCAAAGCCGGAATCGTTCACCGGGACGAACGGGAAACCAAAGGGGAGCGGATGATTTTAAATTACGGCCATACCTTCGGCCACGCGATCGAAGCAGCTTCGAAATTTCGAATGGCGCACGGTTCGGCGGTGGCGATCGGCATGGTGCTCGCCGCTCGCCTTGCGTGCCGGCGGGGCCTGTTAAGCATTGAAGCCCAGAATCGGCAACGGGCGCTCATTCGTCAGATTGGACTGCCCTCTTCGCTTCGCTCCGAGGACTACCCGTTGAAATTGGGACTGCCTGTACAATGGAAAAAGGGAGGGCATTCAAGCGGCGAACTTTTGAGTTTTATGAAGCGCGATAAGAAAATTCGTGATGGAAAAATGAGATTTGTGTTGCCCCGAACCATCGGGCGTGTTGAGATTTGTTCCGGCATTTCGGATCGTGAGATCAAATCCGTTTTGAGTGAGGGTTAACATGTTCAATAAAATCAAAGTTGGAATCGGTTTTTTTGGCGGTCTTTGGATTGCGTATTGGGTCAAAGTGTTGACGAGCCAATATCTTTGGGTCCTGTTCTACAGATAGTTCAAGAAAAGTGCGAGTATGCAAGCAGGGAACAATCTCATGCCTGTTTCCTACAGTATCTTCTATGTAAGCTCTTTCAAACAAATGACTTATAAAACATCCCGTATTTTTTATCATATCATTGCTTGACAATATCCTCGTTATAGGTTATCTTTTTAAAAATCTTTAATAAGACAAGTAAAACTAATGACTTTCCCACATAGAAGGCTAACGTCATGGATTACTATCTTGTGCTTCGCAGTAACCCAGTTTGCGGTGACTCCTGCAGGTTATGCGTATGCCCCTTCTCCGGTCATTTCAGAAGTTAATGTCCCGACACCTTTCGCACTAGACCTTCCTCCAAACTTAGGCACGATCGATACGCTGGTTTCCGGCTCCGGTCCTGCCATCATTCACATTCAAGAAGCGCACGGTAATTACGACGCGCAAAAAAAGATCGAAGGAATTCTCCAGTATTTAAAAGACAAATATCAAGTTGATGTTGTCCTCTTAGAAGGAAATCCTTTTCAACTCCACGCGCCGCTCGTCCGTTTTTTCCCCGACCGGATGGACCTCACGAACAAAGCCCTCGACCGCCTTGCCCAGAAATCGGTGGTGACCGGCCCGGAACTCTTTTTAGCAAATTCACCCGAAGCCAAAGCGCTCGGAATCGAAGACCGGAACGCCTACGTTGAAAACGGGGAAGCGCTCGTTAAAGTCCTGCGGGAAAAACAGAGGACCGAGAACTTTCTTTCCGATTTGGATCTGCAAATCAAGCGGCTCACCGCCCCTTATCTGAATCAGGATTTAAGAGCGTTTTTAAAGGATCTGGAACAGTTTGACGCCAAGCTCGATCCCCTCGAAGCGCACCTTGAACATTTAAGAGCGCGTGCGAAGAAACATCTCAAGACCGACCTCACAAGCCCCGCGTTTCAAGTGGATTGGCCGATGCTGTTCCGCGTGTTTAAGCTTAAGGAACTTGAGGCCGGGTTAAACCAGGAATCGTTTAAGACCGAACGGGCCGCATTTCTGAAAGCCATTCACAGCGGAGGAAGCCCCCAGCTTGCCCGGGGCTTCCGAAGCAGTACCCGCCTGCGGCCTGCAACCACGGGCGGGTGGCGACCCGAAGGGTCGTCCCTTGACTCCGTTCCCCTACATATATATGAAGAGGTGGAGCGGCTGTTGTCTCTTCCCTTATCCCAAAACAAGCTTTCGGACCCCGAAACGGGGCTCCTCTTTGAGCAAATGGTTGCGCACCTCCCCGAGGATTTTAATCACGAGGCCTATCCGAACGTAAAGCGGTTTATCGCGCACTTGATCCTGCGGAGCGAGTTGAAGGCGAATCTGCTTTTTGGCGAAGTGGAAACGTTGACGGATTTGATCGAGTCGCGCCTTGCCGAAACGGACGAAGCCCGGGAACTCGTGAGTTTGCTTCGCGATTACCGTCTGCTCAAGCGGCTTTTTAGTTTGGAACTGACGCCCGAAGACCATGAGCGCCTGATCGCGCGCGGCGAGGCCATTCGTCCCCGCGCGGCAGCAGAGCGTTTTCTAGCAGTCAATCGCAAAGGGCGCGTTCGAAACGTTTCGTTCGAGCATTTAAGTGAAATTGAGTCCCTCTTTGACAAGGCGCTTGCATTTTACAACGGTACCAAGGTGCGTGACGACTGGATGCTCAAGCGCGCGGAGGAGCGCCTCAAAGAAACCGGAGCAAAAAAAGTTGCCATCATCACGGGAGGTTTTCACGCCGGCCCGTTTCAGCACTATTTTGAGTCGCACGGTTACCGCTATGCGCTCATTACGCCCAAGATTACGAATTTGAGCGGCCGCGACACCTATGTCCGAGAAGCGCTTGAAGATTACATTGATTCGAAATCAGATCTTCAATTGATTTTGCCGTCCACGCACCGTTTGATCGAGCAAGTCGGTGCGTTGGCGCTTGACCGTTTCGGCGTTGGCCGGGATTCTGTCAAAACCGCGGCGCGTGTGGCCGCCGAACTTTTCTGGACCCTTACGGAAGCGGGGGAGACGCCGGGACAAAGCGTGCAGAGGATTCGTGGAACCAATTTTGCGAGCCAATTTGCAGACGGCGGTATTCAGTTCAAACAGGACGGGTCGTCGGTTCTCGTGGTCGTGAATCCGAAAGGCGAAGGTAAAGGCATTGATGATTACGATGGACCCGCGTTTTTGCGTGTGAATTCGAATGGCGAGGTCTCGACTCCAAAGCCCTATCGTCCGCACGCCGGGCGTTTCAAGCCCATATCTTTCGTCTTATCGTCATTGCGAGGCAGTATTCCAAGTATTGCCGAAGCAATCCCGCAGTCTGAGATTGCCGCCCCATCCCTTTCCGACTCCCGCCACACAGATGTCGGGCAAGCTCGCCGCGGCTGGCAAACGCGGCAGGATGCCAATGCCATTGTCGAGCAATTGGTAAAGGACAAGCAAGTATCGGCTGCCTTATTGGAGGTCGTCGCTTACCGAACCGCTGATGATAGGGCGTTTGAATTGGTTCGTACCGCAGAACTGGCCCAATTGGGTCAAACGCGGCAAGCGAGGAATAATACTTGGACGGCTTTGTTGGCAATCCGCGAAAAACTGGCGAAAGCCATCGTCCAATCAATGGGTAGCGCGACTTTGCGTCTCTTTATAGATGAACGCATCGGACTTGAAGGTCACGGATTCGCAGATCTAAGTTCTATAATCAAATTACTCCTTACCCGCACCGTGGACGACCGTGTTTTTCTAAGAACCGATGAGCATGAGAGAATTGCGGCTTCGGTTTTAGCCGCCATTACTCAACCCCTCTCTGACTCGCGGGCGGGTGAGCAGGCGCGGGATACCCTTGCCTCGCGACTTTTTCATTCATATACACATGAGGCGATTATTGGCATATTGAGCAGTGCGTCGGATCAAGAGCTTGAGGAGGGGATCAAGGAGGCGAGTGAAGAGATTGATGGTTGGGAGGGCCAAGAGGCGTACGCGGACTGGAATGTGAAGCGAGGTCTGGGTAGTGAAAATATTCTAAATTATGGTATGAGCCACGGCTCACTTTCTGAACTCTCCGCGGGGAAAATTTACAGTTGGACTCTCGTTCGAAATAAGATTTGGGATGAAATTTACCGCCGCCGCCAGCAGGAAAAATCGGATGCCAACAAAGCTCTTCAAAAGCGCCTCTCTGACTCGCGCACGGAAGATCTTGGATTGCCGGAAGCGGTTCTAGATAAATTTAAACCTACGGCGATTTCTGCTCCGGCCGGCACTTCATTGGCCGATGTTTCTGAATCCGCTCGCGAAGCCATCGTAACGAAATTTGGCACACTGCCAGCCGCTCCTCCTGCACTGGGCGTTGGTCTGGGGGAAGTGGTTGATCCAAGCCGCAGAGCTGCCATTGCCGATAAATTCCGCTCCGATTCTCGACCAGCTCCGGGAGCAACTGATGAAACGGACGGTGGTGTCCCGAGTGCTCTTAGGTCCATGGTTGCTTTTGACCTGACGAACGACCGCACTGACGATGCAGTAGTTGGACTCATAGATCGTTCTGGACTTAACATTTCAATGGCAGCTTTCACAAGGCGTAATCACCCCACCACTACCGTTGATCTGTTAGAAGCACCCGTTGAGCGCGGCGGTGGAACGATCCTCTATAATCCCGTTCTTGCGATCAGCGCAACTGAACCGGAACCCCAGTCTTATTCCATTGAACTTGTTACGAATGACTCGAACAGAACTCTCTTTACCGCTCACGACGGCCACGTTCGCCTGCCTGTTCAGTCTGTCAGTGTTCAAACAAGCGGAACCATTATTACGCTTCACAACGACACAGTTCTTATGCTCTACCATTCCGCGCAACGGCCCAAAATTTTAGTTCAGTTTGATGCCACGTGGAAAATTCTGACTCTGAAGCTGGGCGATAAACCTCCGATCGTGGCTGAAAGCCGGGATGAGCTCGCAAATGCTCTAGCAGGTCTAAGTCGTCGAGGTGTATTACACAACCATCCCGCCATAATCCTGCCGGATAAAGCTGGCACCACTATGAGTGACAACCAGTTTGTAATTGAGATGCCCTCATTAAGAACCGAGCTCGGTAGAGAAACAATGATTGTTGACTGGAGGAATGTCGTTGAGTTGAGCGAAATTTTAGCCCTCTTATTCTGGCCGACAGAACGCAAACCCGAGCAAACTAGCGCCGCCCCATCCCTTTCCGACTCCCGTCACAAAGACAGCGCCTTGTCCGCTAGCAGGCAAGGGCAGACACGGATGACGCAGGAGCAGAAAGCCGCCATTGTTTTGGCGGTTCTTAATCTAGTTCCGAGCTTTGTTCAATATGCCAAGTTGATTGCGGTTGATGCCCTTTCTCTTTCGGATGGAGTAGTTAGGATCATCGTAGCGCAAGGGACATCCAATCAAATCAATTTACAGTATCTTCAACACAAGGTTCGCGGCATTCTCAACAATCAAAAGGTTCGGGTACATATTGTTGAGACCTCGGACCGATACGCGATAGCCGATGCTGATATAGAACAAATCAGAAACTCCATCTCCAGTTTCCTCTCCGACGCACGACCGGCTGATCCTGCTAAACTCATGAAAGGTTTGGTAGATCTCATCACGGCTCGGGGTCTTGGGGAGAATTATTCTGTTACCGACAACGGCAATGAAATATGGATGAACTTGAATCCGGGCGAGCAGATGTATACAACTAAGGGCATTAAATTATTAAAGGGTGGCGCTGTGAAGTTAGAAGCAGGAATCGGTTTTAAGGAGGATTTTGTGGCTGCCCTGGGGCCTCAATTTAAGACGGGTCAAACAAGCTCGATCACCTTTTATCCTAATCGGGTTGAATTAAGTATTAATTACAATAACCCCCGAGTAAGACCTAGCTCCGTCAGTATGTCCTTCAACTCGTCAGGAGTCTTGATTGATTTTGGCATGGATCAAACGGGTAACATCTACCCCATTGTGAGCGGTCGATTTGGACCCGATTTTGGAAACGCCCAGCTGGCCAGAGAATTTTATGTCGATCCGAACGACTTGCCGTTTAAGCTGTTAACTTTGGAGAAAGCCAAAGCTAGGGGATTGACGTTGGCGTCTGAAAAATCTGCACCCGCCCCATCCCTCTCCGACTCCCGCGCGGTCCTTTCGGCAGCTGAACAAACCCAATGGTTCGAAGCGGTTCAAACAGCCAATGGTTATCTAGGGTCCTTGATTGGGTCTTTGAGACAAAACCTTCTGGTGGATCCCACGGAGGATGAATCGCAAATCGCCGCTTTGTACCGTTTAACCCGGGGTGTCTCGCAAAAAGAAGATGTGACGCCAGAAGTTGTGGCAACCCTCGAGAGTTTCTTCGGGACCAAGCCAAGGGGAGGCTATTTTTCAGATCCTCGTTTAGGTCCTTTATATGAAATAACTGGCTCCCGCGCTGCCGAAAAAGGTCAAAGTTTCTCCGACTCGCGGCCGGATCAATTGTCATTGCGAGGCAGTATTCCAAGCATTGCCGAAGCAATCCCGCAGTCTGAGATTGCCGCGACATTGCTCGGAACGCCGTCTCGCAATGACAGCGAAGCAGTCGTCGCAGACGGCGGCGTGAGAAAACTCTCCGACTCCCGCTCCCCGACTGATGATAAGAAGGTTGTCAACAAGGAGTCCGGTGTATTTATGCTTGCGTGGACGGCGGTAGCGGCAGGGTTTTCATACTGGCTATTCGATGGGTCGTTACTGTGGAGTTCCTTGTATGCAGTCTGGGCGTTTGCACTTGGTTATATCTTTATCTTTTCGGCAGGCGAGTCGGCAGGCGAGCAGGTGCGGACCTGGAAAATAATTTCGATTTTCATTGTTGGCGTGGTTGCGGCCGGCTCATCCTTTTTTACGATCTTCTTTCTCGCTTCTTCATTGCTAAGCAGAATCAGAGAAAGCGCTCCAATGCTATGGGATGCCCTGACCGTAGGTGGAGTCCTTAGCGGATTTCCCTTTGGTTCTCTAGCCGACGAGTGGGACCGCTACGCCACAGGGTTTGCTCCTCCAATTCTACAGACTGCCATGGTTGCAGGGATTTCGCTTGCCCTTCTGGTGGTGTTTCATCTTCTTGGCTTTTTTGATCCTGATAGGAACGAAGATCTTGACTATGATTCTCCGATCATTGCCCAAGCTCTTGACAAATCCTCCGCTCTTCGAACACTCATCGGTGAGATTAAACGAGTTGATCCGGCTGCACGCTTAGGTGTTGGATACAATGAAGAGTTAACCATTGAGTACTACTATCCCAAGGGAAATCCGAACCCAGTTCGTTTGGATCGAGACAGACTAGACACAATTGTTGCCGAGACCAATGAAGCTTTTAAGTATCTTGCGGAACCAAAAAATTCTATGGCCAGAATCGCGTGGATTGTTGCCAAATCGGCTTTTATTATCATTGACGGCTTGTTTGGGAGCATCTCGTTATTGTTAATGCCAGACGCCTTTTTCTGGTTGTTGCTGAGCGGAGGCAGGGTAAGTGCCCCGTTTCTATGGAGTGTCGTGAACGTAGGGATTTCGCTTGGTCTTCTGATTTTGGCGGGGTTAGCTGATCCTCACTTTTTTGAATTTGTCGATGAGGGGAGTGGAATACCGGATAATTATTCCAGCCGCCCCGATCAACTGAAGACTCAAACCCCAGACGAAACCAAAAATCTTTCCGACACCCGGCCGGCTGACGATCAAGCGGTTGTCAAAAAGGAACCCGCCAGTGAAGGGCCTGTGTATGGGGGGCAGTTTGCCAACGAAGAAGAAAGCGGATTTGAACGGGCAGTTCGATCCATGGTACGCGGTGTTGCCGTGGCTGTGTTTGCGCTTTCGGTTCCGGTGGCGGTGATTTCATCCGGCCTTACGATCTTCACACTCCTCGGTTGGTTGTTTGGCGCAAGCATCGTGCCGCTTTTCTTAAGCGCCTTGACCGCGTCGGTGTCGATTCTTCTTGCGGCCGCACTGGGTTATTGGCTCTTTTTTGTTCACAAGCTCGATGACAAGGTCAAGCCGGTGGATTTTCGCGGCCGCCCCGACCGGGCAGTGCTGTCCGACCAAGCGCCCGACCGGCGCTTGACCAAACAGCGCCGCCCCGACCGACCGGACAAAACCAAAAACCTTTCCGACTCCCGCTCCTCACAACCTACGGTCTCAACGCCGAACTCACAAGCACAAGCGCTGATAGACCGTATTAACGCGGCTCTTGGAAATCTCGCAGGTCCCAGAACCGTTAAGCATTTCATTGCTGCTTTAGAGGATCGCGACCGAGATGTCCGTCGAGCGGCTGCCGAAACTCTTGGAAGTTTCAAAGACCCCAGAGCTGTCGAGCCTTTAATTGCTGTTTTAAAGGATGATTGGGTTGTCAGTCGAGCTGCCGCCGAAGCTCTCGGAAATCTCAATGACCCCAGAGCTGTCACGCCTTTATCTGCTGCTTTACAGGATGATAATTGGAGTGTTCGTCGAGCTGCCGCCCTAGCTCTTGGGAATTTCAATGATCCTAAAGCTTTCGACCCTTTAATTGCTGCCTTAAATGATGATAATTGGAATGTCCATCAAGCTGCAGCCGAAGCTCTTAGGAAAATTAAAGAGCGGCTTCAATCGGGACTATCGACTCCTCAATCGCTTTCCGACTCCCGGCCGCCCGTGGAAGGGGTGCCGGAGCAAACGGTCGATCAGGGGAATACGAACTTCCGCGAAGCCGTTCTCGATGGAATAGCCGGCACGTTCCAATCACCTAACGACATGATTCGCAGGGTAAAGAAGGTTGAAGTCGTCGCAACGTTGCGTCAAAAAGACAGAGCGGAAGGTTCTTACGCGAAACACGGCGAGCTTTTTCACGTTACCTCAATTGCGGCCCAAAGCGTTTTGAAGTGGCTCAATGTTTTGGGTGAACGCAACCGTTTCGCCAAGGAACAAGCCGATACAGCCGCCACCTACAACGTGCGGAAGTATATGGGATTTATTCCGTGGCTCAAAGGGGATGTGACAAACGGCGAAGGTGAGCGGGACGGGGCCGAAATGCTTCGGATTGGTGAACGACCCGGAGGGGGTTATACGGCGCCATTCATCGAAGAGCCCAATACAGATCTTGGAATGGACGTCCTTGAAATAACCAATGACGTAGGTCATTCGGATCATTGGGGGGCAGTTTCCATTGTTTTGTATTCGAAACACGGCACACTCGTTGCCATGCCCGATTTATATTTCAATCGTTGGGTGGGACCCAAGGGAAGCGGGGTCGATGTGACGAAACCGACGCTCGAGAATTTAACAGGTATTGCTCAGGCACGCGGAAAACAAATCAACAAATTGAAAGGCGCTCTTCTGTACCGGAAAGTTCACCTGACGCGGATTTTCGAACTTATGGACGCCGGTATCCATATCGGTTCCACTGAACAAGCGGAGAGACTCCTGGAACTTAAGAAGAATTGGGAACTGGTGTATGGCAATTCCTCGGAGTTGGTGGTTGAAGGAGAAGAAGCCGGATCTTTTCAAGCGCGGGTTCAAGCAGTGAAGGAAAAGTTGAAATCGGAATTTGATGCGCTCGACCGCGAAATAAAAGAAAAAGGAATGCTAACGATCGGTAATCTTACCCTTTTGGCGGACGGTGACCTGATGCCCGCAGTCGCCGTGATGACGGGCGAACTTGATTTTGTGACGGGCCGGGGCGGTGCTACGGAAGGCGGAGTGCTTACCGCGGCGTTTGTGAGATCGTTTGGCGGCGAGATGAGCGGCCGAATTGTGTCGGTCGATGGTCTGAAAAAAACAGGTTTTGGCGCAGAGCTTGGGCATAGTGGGGCTGATTTTTCTGAGGCGGAGCAAGAACGGCTAAGAAAAGAGTTTGATATTGTCAAACGGGGAACAGAAAGCAAAGCAGGGCAAAAACCGTGGGATTATGTTTATTCTGCGGATGACCTCGTACAAGGCGATGATTTTGTCGTCATTGCCAGCGCCGTGAAAGATAACCCTTGGGTCCAAGGCCTAAAGGGAGCTTCATTTGATCCTGAGACAGGTGACCTTGCCGTCTCTTCTGTCCGGGCCACTTCCGGCGGCGAGGTTCGAGTCATTAAAATTGTCTATGAGACCTCTGTTTCTGATTTCAAGCAAGCCCAAGCGGATGATTCGCGGTTAAAGAATCCTTTTCAATGGTACAACGTCGGAAAAACTTTTTTGAATTACAGACTTTTTGACCCTGCGCTTTCGGCATTTATAGAAGCGATCAAACTTTCAGGTCCTTTTGCAGAACTTAAAGCGTTTTTTGAAGGGGCAAAGCAGCATGCCTTGGCCATGCAGGTTCTTGTTACGGGAAAGGATCCGGAGACGGGGGAAGACGTTTCCAGTCTTTATGGTACCACTGCCGGTTATTTTGAAAAAGCAATGAAGTTGACACATGACATGCGGGCTCCTCCTTTGCAGACCAAGGAAATTCTGCAAACGCTTTACGAGTTTATGGGAGACGAAGCTGCCAAAAAGGGCGATGAGAACAGTGTAAAACGAGCTCACACCTATTATGCAAAGGTTCTGAATCGGGCCCCCGAAGACAAGGCTGTGATTCAAAAAATCAGAAATCTTCCGACTTCTTTTGCCGACACCAGAGCGCAAAAGAAAGATTTTTGGTTTCTTGTGAAAGTTGTCTTGAGTTTCGGCACCGGAGTAGTGGTGATGGCAAGTCTCGCTTCGCACTTAATTCCGTATTTGGACAGGGCGGGCGTTAGCCACCACGAACGATTTTGGCTGGCACTTTCGATCGGCATCGGGGTTGGATTGATCGTTGGGTTCCTATTTTTTAAATTGGTGCTTTCTCCACTTTTTAATTTTGTCGAGCGCTTGATTGCACGGCCTGGGAAAAACCGGTACGTGCCGCGTTCAGCTCTTGGAAGTATTCTTCGAACTGTATTCAGCCCAGTTCCACCGAGTGGGGAAGAACCACCTGATTCGTCATTGCGAGGACGGCCAACGGATGGACCGGACGAAGCAATCTCAACCACTGTCATTCCCGCGAAAGCGTCCGCCACGATTCATGGCGGACAGACCATGAATTCCCCGGTCAAGCCGGGGAATGACAGCGAAGCAGTCCCAATTTCCACGGGCAGTCCTCGAAGCGAAGCAGAGAGGGCAGTCGTCGCAGACGACGGTGCGAGGAATCTCTCCGACTCAAGAACGGCGCTGCACACACTTCAGTTTGGCGTGAGCGAAGAATTTCTCCGCGCCAACAAACACCGAATGGTCGCCGTTTTCATATCCGGAGGCGAAGCCCCCGGGGTAAATGCTCTCTTTGCCGAAATTGCCCGCGCCATCATCAAAATTATTAATAAATTCTTGCCTGATGAGAAGAAACTGATTCCGGTCGCGATTCAAAACGGAATTGCCGGCCTGATCGATTCAGAACTTTACAAGAGAATCGCCGTTCTTGACGAGCATAGTATTGTCGACGCCAACCTTGACTATGAAGGCGGCGTAGAAGCGGGGACGAGCAGAGTCAATCTTCTTAAAGCAGATCTTGAAACCGTACGCACCGCGCTCAAAAACATGAATGGGTTTCATTCGTTTGTCGCAATCGGAGGAGGGGACCACGCGCTGTTCTGGCTCAAATTTAAAGAGGCCATTGCCACAGAGGAACGTTTTGCCCCGCTGCGTGAAGAGGGCCTTGATCAAGCTCTGGAACGCATCATTGTCAATTTTAAAACCATTGACCTCGATGTGCCTGGAAAACCCGTCGGCGGTGTTTCCGCAGCTCGCATTGCCCGTAAGCTGATTTACGACCGCTTGCGAAGTCATGTGAGCATGGCCAAGCAGCAGATTCAAGTGGTGCGCGAAATGGGAGCCGGAGCCGGCATTCTTGCGGTGCTTTCCGGCGGAAGAAAACCCGCAGATCTTGAGTATTTGACGGCTAGCCAGTGGGACTCAAAACGAGCTTTTGGACGAACGATCGAAAAAAGCGGCGAGCATGTTTTGATCACCATTCCGGAAATGCCGGTGACGCCCGAAGAGGTTGTCGATGAAGTGAGACGGATTTATGACACAACCGGCGCGGTCCTCGTTGTCGAGTCGGAAGGCACTCAATTTCTGGTAGACCGCAAGGACAATCCAACCGTGATTCGTGAGCTTGCCACTCTGCAGAGTCAGGGCGTTGATCCCGCGCAGATTATGCACGTGCTCAAAGTTTTTTTAAGTGAAAGTCTTAAGCGAGGGGATAATGCCCAAATTCTCAAAGTGCTTTTGCGTGCTCCGTCCTTTTTTGAAAAGGGATCGGACAAACAAAAGGAAGTGTGGCGGCTGGCGGAAACCGTCCTCGAAAAAATTCGGGTGAAGGCGGATGATCCTCTGTACGTCAAACTAGTCGCACCGAGCACCCAAAAACCACAGGGACGTATTTGGTCTATTCTGGAGTTTGGTGCAAGCGGCATCGCAAGTGTCATTGCGGCAGCGGTCGTGATGATTCTTACGGTCTGGTACCTGCCGTGGATAAGCTTAAAAATGAGCGCCGGTCTCGGAAGTGTGATCGGTATTCTATCGCACCGCCTCATTTTTTCGCCGCTCGTTCGTCATATTGATCGTTTGGTGACGCGAGTAAGTTCGCCTTATTTCGCTGAGGGAGCTCTGCATGCGTTCAAAGCAAATTTAGTGGCCGGCCGCGATCCTCACGGCAATCCAAAAGTTTCTGAAATACCGCAGGAATGGTTGGTAGACGCCGCCATTCGCAAGGCCTTTTACCGGGATCATCCGGACAGTTCCAAAAGGAAGCTCGTAGATTTCCGCACGCGCACACCCGAGCAGATCGGTTATGAACTTCGCGGGGCGCAGCCGAGCATTGCCGAGAAACTTTATGTGAGACTTCTTGCGGAACAGACTGTAGGACTGATCTCAAACCGTCAATATAACCGGGTGGTTACCATGTCTCTCTTTGACGAAACCGCCATTTTGGACGCGATGCAGGAAGTGGATCGGTCCCGCAAAGTCATCTGGGCCGATGAAGACATGTATTTGGATAAGGCGATGGAAATCCTTCGATCAAAAAACTCAAGGAGAGGATTCATTCGCACGATGTCCTTTGATGAAGTCGCCCAGATTCTTAAGGGCTTGGGC
>Ga0155834_149_pt4 | contig 13385 bp, 14 predicted proteins | sample RifCSPlowO2_01_FD_107488 | JGI IMG/M metagenome (GOLD analysis project Ga0155834, IMG submission 107488) | Omnitrophica bacterium RIFCSPLOWO2_01_FULL_50_24
GAATTCAAACGAACCAGCCGCTTCAAATTTTAAACAGCGATCCGACGCTTCACAACATTCATGCCTTCACCAAAAACAATAAGGAATTTAATTTGGGCATGCCTCTTCAAGGCATGAAGCTTGAGAAAACATTTTTGAATCCCGAAGTCATGGTGAAAATGAAGTGCGACGTCCACCCTTGGATGACGGGCTATTTGGGCGTTCTTCCCCATCCCTTTTTTGCGGTTTCGGACGAAACCGGCACATTTCAACTGGAAGGTGTTCCGCCCGGAGAGTATGTGCTGGAAGCGTGGCACGAAACATACGGTACAAAATCTCAAAAGGTGGTGGTGACGGAGGAGTCATCCGTCTCGGTCGATTTCCAATTTAGTGCGCGCGACATCGCCGACGAGGAAAGCGGGCTTGTGATCAAAACGATGGAACCCAAGCCGATTGAAGAAGCGGATCACTTTGACGATTCGGCGGCTCTTAATCTGCCCCATCCGAAAACAAGGTGGTGGTTACCGCCCAGCATCTCAACGTTTGGCCCCAAGATCGATCAGCTGTTTTTTATCATTTTGGGAATTACTTCGGTTATTTTTATCGGTGTCCAGGTCACCTTGCTTGTTTTCCTGTTTCGGTATCGCGCGCGCAAAGGTGTGCGGGCGCACTATACGCATGGGAACAATCGCCTCGAGCTGATTTGGACCGTTATCCCTGCGATTATTTTGGTGGTGCTTACCGTCTTAAGTCAAAAGGTGTGGCGCGAGGTGCGGGGAGAAATTCCTCAGAACGCTGTTCCGATTCAGATTGAAGCGGAACAATTTGCTTGGAACGTCCGCTACCCCGGTCCGGACGCTGTATTTGGAACCGCCGATGATGTCACGACCATCAATCAGCTTCACATTCCGGTGGGGAAACCTGTCCGCGTTCGATTGACGTCGATCGGAAAAGAAGGAAAGCATGCCGTGATTCACAGTTTCTTTTTGCCCGATTTTCGTTTAAAACAGGATGTAGTTCCGGGCATGGCCATTGATATTTGGTTCGAGGCCACTCGAACGGGAAAATATGAGATTGCGTGCGCGGAGTTCTGCGGTCTGGGACATTATCGAATGAGAGGATTTTTATCGATTCACTCACCGGAGGGTTTTAATGCCTGGCTCAAAGAGCAGGCTACGGACGTGATGTAGGGGCGGACCCGCGTGTCGGCCCCTACGATCGATTCAAAAAAGGATGTTATGACAACAATGACAAATAACCACATAATCCACACCGAACATAAACCATCGTTCATTCGGAAATACGTTTTTTCGACCGATCACAAGGTGATCGGGATTCAATTTCTGTTTACGACGTTATTTTTCTTTTTGGTGGGCGGCGTTTTGGCGCTCCTGTTGAGATGGCAGCTCGGTTTTCCGGGAAAGCCCATGCCCCTTTTTGGGAGCTGGTTTCCGGACAACATGATGGTAGGCGGCATTATGCTGCCCGAGTTTTACAACGTTCTGTTTACCATTCACGCCTCCGTGATGATCTTTTTTGCCATCATTCCGATTTTAGTCGGAGCGTTCGGAAACTTTGTGGTTCCGCTTCAGATCGGAGCGTCCGATATGGCGTTTCCCAAACTCAACATGCTGTCGTATTGGATTTTTATGCCGGCTCCTTTTGTGGTCTTGGCAGGTTTCCTCACGGAAAGCGGAGCGGCCGCAACGGGCTGGACGGCGTATCCGCCCTTGAGCGCCATAGAACCAGTAGGGCAAACGTTGTGGATTATCGGCGTGATCCTTGTGGGCACGTCTTCGATCATGGGCGCCGTTAACTACTTGACCACCATTTTAAACCTGCGCGCGCCGGGCATGAGCTTTTTTAGAATGCCGCTTACGACGTGGGCCATTTTCATTACTTCGATTCTTTCGCTCCTTGCCACACCTGTTCTGACTTCCGCGATGATCATGCTTTTGTTTGATCGCGTAATGGGAACGCATTTCTTTTTGGCAGAGGGCGGCGGGCACGCGCTTTTGTGGCAGCACATGTTTTGGTTTTATTCACATCCGGCCGTGTACATCATGATTTTGCCGGCCATGGGAATCGTGTCGGACGTCATTTCCACTTTTTCGAGAAAACCGCTCTTTGGCTATAGAGCGATGGTGTTTGCGATCATGGCGATTGCTTTTCTAGGATTTGTCGTTTGGGGTCATCACATGTTTCAAAGCGGGATGAACCCAACCGTGGGCACGACGTTCATGTTGTCCACCATGTTGATTGCCGTGCCGAGCGCGATTAAAACGTTTAACTGGCTTGGGACCATGTGGCGCGGCTCCCTCCGGCTTACCCCGGCCATGCTGAACGCGGTCGCGTTTGTTTCGATGTTTGTAATCGGCGGGTTAAGCGGTATTTTTATGGCGTCGACCACCGTTGATATTTATATTCACGACACTTATTTTATCGTGGGCCACATCCATTACGTTCTGTTCGGCGGGAGCATGTTTGCCGTGTTTGCGGGGATTCAGTATTGGTTTCCCAAGATGTTTGGGCGCAAGATGGATGACCTCCTCGGCAAAATTCACTTTGTTCTCACGTTTATCTTTTTTAATTGCACGTTTTTCCCCATGCACATTTTGGGAGTCGGCGGTCACATGCGCCGCATTTATGATCCAACCCAGTATGCTCATTTGCAGGATTTGCAGCCCATCAATGTGTTTATTACGATCAGCTCGTTTCTCCTGGGCCTTGCCCAGATACCGTTTATCGTCAATCTGATCAAGAGTGTTTTCTGGGGAGAACCCGCCGGCCGCAATCCTTGGGAAGCGAATACGTTGGAATGGGCGGCGCCGTCTCCTCCTCCGCACGGAAATTTTGAAGTGATTCCGACGGTCTACCGCGGCCCGTATGAGTACAGCGAACCGGGCAGGGACAAGGACTGGCACGCACAAAATGAAGAATGAAAAATCGATCGTGAATCGTTCCAACACCGAACGTCAAATGCCGTCGAGCGGTCTCTGGCTGCACCGCTATTCTAAGTTGGTGGTGCTCGTTTCTTTTGTCCTGATTGTGGCAGGAGGGTTGGTCACCAGCACCCATTCCGGCCTTTCTGTTCCGGATTGGCCGCTTTCGTACGGCCAGTGGATGCCCCCGATGGTGGGCGGAGTTTTTTATGAGCATTCTCATCGGATGATTGCAGCTGCCGTCGGCTTCATGACGCTCATTCTAGCGTTTTGGATTGGGATGACGGAGAAGCGGGCGTGGTTGAGATGGTTGGGGATTGTGGCGCTTGCCGCGGTGGTGGTTCAAGGACTGCTTGGGGGCATGACCGTTTTATTTCTGCTGCCCGCACCGGTTTCGATTTTTCACGCCTGTTTGGCGCAAACGTTTTTTGCGCTTTTGGTGAGCGTTGCTTATGTGACCTCGCAAGAATGGCGTGACTGTAGAAGTGGAGTCACCCTGCCTGAGCGAGATCCCTCGACTCCTATATTGAAAAAATTAGTGTTGATGACGACCGCACTTATTTATGCACAACTCATTCTCGGCGCAACCGTGCGGCACACAGACGCCTCTCTGGTCATCGTTTCTCATGTCATCGGTGCTTTTTTTGTGTTGGTTCATATTCTGTTTGTCGTCGTGCTCGCGTTTAAATGCGATGGGAAAACGGGTTCTGATCAAGGGGTCGAGCGCCGACCGGCGCCGCTTAAGGTTCCGGCCGCGTTTCTCGGCGTTGTTTTTATTCTTCAGATGGGATTGGGCATCGGCGCATTCATTTACACGAGGATGTTGGCACAAACCCTTCAGCCCGCTTTGGGAAAAGTCTTTTTCGTTACTGCCCATCAAACGTTGGGGGCGCTCGTGCTCGCTTCTAGTATTTTTCTTTCGCTTCGTGTGTTTCGAAGGGAGCCGCAATCATGAATCCCCGGGGCGAGCATCGCGATCACGATCCTGCGTACCGGACTGGAGAATCCTTGGTTGAGATTCCTCGTCTTCCCATCAAAGGAAACGGAGTCTTGCGGGCAGGAGTGCTCCAGCGGTTTCACCTTTTTGGGATGATGGAACTACTGGCGACTTACTTTGAACTTACGAAGCCAAGACTTGTATCACTCGTCCTGTTGAGTGCGGTTGTCGGCTTCTGTCTTGCTTCACGGGGAACGAACAACGGATTGCTGCTCTACGTTTTGTGCGCGACCGGATTGGTTGCGTCCGGCTCTATGGCACTCAATCAATATTGGGAGCGAGACGTGGATGCATTGATGACTCGAACGCAAAGCCGCCCGATTCCATCCGGCCGCATGGAACCTCATCAAGCACTTTGGTTCGGCTTGTCGCTTTCTTTGTTTGGATTCGTTTTGTTTATCAGTTTGGACCGGCCCGTCAGTGCTCTACTCGCGCTTCTCACCGAGCTGAGTTATCTTGCGGTTTACACGCCGCTTAAAAAGAAAACGTCTTTGGCAACGATCGCGGGGGCTGTTCCGGGCGCTCTCCCGCCCATCATCGGTTGGACGGCAGCCGGCGGAAAACTTCACGCGGAAGCCGCAGTTTTGTTTCTCATTCTTTTTTTCTGGCAACTGCCTCACTTTTTGTCGATTGCCTGGATGTGCCGCTCTGATTATGCGCGGGCGAAACTTCCGACCTTGTCTGTTTTAGATACCGAAGGCGGGGCAACGGCCCGGCAAATGATTTTAAATGTCTGCGCTTTGGTGCCCGTGAGTTTACTGCCCACGCTTTTTGGAATAACCGGAACCGCTTATTTCTTTGGCGCGTTTGTTTTAGGATTTTTATTTTCCGCCGTGATTGCGGCTGCAGCGTTTCATTTGGAAACCAGAGCGCGATGGGTGCTGCGCGCCTCCGTGGTGTACTTGACGATTCTTTTGATGTTCATGGTACTGGATCGGGTTTAATTCGAATCAAAGGGAATTTGGAGAATATGAAAAGCGAATCGAATATCGGTTCTTTGGGAGTGGATACTCGAAAGCTCGGAGTCTGGCTTTTTCTTGCTTCTGAAATCATGTTTTTTACGGGGCTCATCGGTTCCTATATTGTGCTCCGTTTTGCAAATTTGGAATCGTGGCCGGTTCCTTCCACCGTGTTGAACATTCCGCTGACTGCGCTTAACACGTTTATTTTAATTTGCTCGAGCGCGACACTCGTTTTGGGTCTGGCAAGTATTCAGCGCGGTGACAAGGAAGGGCTGCAGGTGGGTTTGTTTCTCACTATATTGTTGGGCGCGGCCTTTTTAAGCATTCAAATGAATGAATACAAGGCCTTGATTCAAGAGGGCTTTACCATTTCCGGCAGTATTTTCGGATCGTGCTTTTTTACCCTTACGGGTTTTCACGGTGCCCATGTGTTTGCCGGAGTGATTTGGCTTACGGTCGTTTTTCTTCAAAGTTTCGGGCCCCGCTTTTCCCGAGATCAATTTTGCGGCGTCGAAATGGTAGGCCTGTACTGGCATTTTGTCGATCTGGTCTGGATTATTTTGTTTACGATTCTTTATCTGATTTGAGGTGATGTGATGGCCGAAACGGAACTTGAGCACAAACAGCCCAATTACGCCGGCGTTTTCTGGAGTCTGTTTGTCTTAACCATTCTCGAAATTATTGCGGCCAATGCGCCGATTGCCAAAACGTTTTCGGTGATTGCGCTTGTTACCCTTGCGGTGATGAAAGCAAGCTTGGTCGCGCTTTTTTATATGCACCTTAAGTTTGAGAAGCAGCTTTTTTACATGATCGTTTTTTTCCCTCTGCTTTTGGCATTCATTCTTACGCTCATGGTTCTTGCCGATAAGGCAATCGCTTGATCGTATGCACATCGTGATCGCCGGAGGAACCGGTTTTGTCGGAACACCTCTGGCGGAATTGCTGATCCGGAACGGACACGAACTGACTCTTCTGACGAGAACGCTTCGGCGCACCGCTTCGCGCAGCGCGAAGGTGCGTCACGTTGAGTGGAATCCCGAAGACGAATCAAGCACGGTCCGCGAAATCGACGGCTGTGACGCGGTAATTAACTTGGCGGGAGAACCCATTGCCGAGCGTTGGTCGCGAAGGCAAAAGGAACGCATTGTGACGAGCCGCGTGAACTCCACTCAAATACTGGTTCATTCGATTCGTGCCGCAGCTCGCAAACCAAGTGTTCTGATCAATGCGTCCGCCGTCGGCTTCTATGGGCCGCGCGGCAACGAATCTCTTGATGAGAATTCCAACGGCGGCAAAGGGTTTCTGGCGAGCGTTTGCAAAGCTTGGGAGGCGCATGCGATTCGTGCTGAGGATTTCGGAGTTCGGGTAGTTCGGATTCGCATCGGTCTTGTACTTGAGCGAAGCGGCGGAGCGCTTCAAAAAATGATTCCGCCGTTTCAAATGTTGATAGGCGGCTGGCTTGGGACGGGGAATCAGTGGATGAGTTGGATTCACCGAAGCGATCTGATCAAGCTCATTGAATTTTGTTTGACTCACGGCGAAGTTAAAGGCGCCGTCAATGCGGCCGCACCCAAACCGGTAACCAATCGCGAATTTTCCAACGCGCTTGCTCGCGCCTTACGCCGTCCGTGTTGGGCGCCGGTTCCCGGGTTTGTGTTGAGGATTCTCTTAGGGGAAATGGCGGGAGAATTGCTGCTTGAAGGGCAGCGCGTTTACCCTCACGCAGCACCTCGGGCAGGTTTTGAGTTTCGGTATTCAGAAATTCGCGAGGCACTGGATGCGATCTTCCATTCTTAAATTTTTTATGGGTTTAAGCCGTTTTGCGATTGCGGCGGCGTTTGTTGTGTCGGTTTTTCCTCCTCCCGGGTTTGCGTCTTCAACACGCTACGGACGAATTCCGGACTTCAAACTCGTAGAACGCAGCGGCGCTCCGTTCACACGTTCGGATTTAGCCGGTCAGGTTTGGATAGCTGATTTTGTGTTCACGCGATGCCAAGAACTGTGTCCTCTTTTAAGTGCCAAAATGGCCGCACTTCAAAATGAATTGGCGGATTCCGGCGTCAAATTGGTTTCGTTTAGTGTTGATCCTGAGTACGACCAACCTCTTATCTTGAAAAATTACGCAGACCGTTTTGGCGCAAAGGAAGGGAGCTGGTTTTTTCTGACGGGAGAAAGAGAAACGATGGAATCGCTCGTGACGGGCGGTTTTCACCTCGGAGTAGCTCAAGCGACGGAAGAGGATTTGAAAGAAGGAGTTGAGCTCGTGATGCACAGCCGTCGGTTTGTTTTGGTAGATCGAGAGGGGGACATTCGGGGATACTACGATACTTCCGAACCGGTTCAGTTGGACGAGCTTCGCCGAGATGCTTTGGAACTTGCGGCCGGAGGACCGGAATGGAACTGAGTGCCTTTCCGCCGCTGAACGCGGGATTGAATGCAACGAGCGCTTTTTTGATTGTCTTGGGAGTGATCCTGATCAAACAAAAAGCGTGGACCGCCCATGCGATCACCATGCTGCTCGCCTTGGCGGTGTCGACCCTATTTATCATTTCCTATCTTTACTATCATATTCATCATGGAGCGACTCCTTTTTTGCATCACGGATGGATCCGCCCGGTTTATTTCGGTATCTTAGTTTCTCACACCGTTCTTGCCGTTACAGTTCCGCCCTTGGCCGTTGCGACTCTTTTGCCCGTGTTTCGAAAGCGTTTTGACCGGCACGTGCGCCTTGCCCGAATCACGTTTCCGATTTGGCTTTACGTCTCGGTTACCGGAGTTCTCATTTATTGGATGTTGTACCGAATGAAATGAAAGCGCGTATGGCTGCCATTTTATCGTTCCTTTTTTTTCACACCCCTTCCGTTTGGGCGTGCCCCTTGTGCAAGGAAGCCGTCGAAAAAATGGGTGAAGTGTGGACGTCGATTGGATTTAATTGGAGCATTTATGTCATGATGGCGGTTCCGTATCTGGTGATCGCCATTTTTGCGGCGGTGTTATACGTAAAGTACCGAAAGCATTCCCGCAAAGGGCATCCGTGACCCAACCGCCGTTTATTTTGGTATAATCTTTTGCGTCATCTTTAATTTGAGCCGCCTATGAGAAGCAAAGAATCCATCGACAGTTTTCATTCCCGTGCCGAACTCAAAACGGCCAAGCGCACCTACGTCTACTTTAAATTAGATGCGGTTACGAAAGCCGGTCTGCCGGATCCGTCGCGGCTTCCCGTTTCGCTTCGTATTTTGCTTGAGCATTTAATACGGTGTGAAGATGGAGATAAGATCAAGCGGGCTGATATCGAGGATTTGGTCCGTTGGAGTCCGCGCTCAAAACCCAATCGCGAAATCGCATTTACTCCGGCACGAGTGATTCTTCAGGATTTCACGGGAGTTCCGGCGGTGGTGGATTTTGCCGCGATGCGCGACGCCATGAAGAACATGGGAGGTAACCCGCAAGCGATCAGCCCCCTGCAACCGGCCGATCTTGTCATCGACCATTCGGTTCAAGTGGATTCCTTTGGTTCCGAACGTTCATTCAGCGAAAATACAAAACGCGAGTTCCAACGCAATCAGGAGCGATATCAATTTTTACGCTGGGGTCAAAAGGCCTTTCGCGGGTTCCGGGTCGTTCCGCCGGGGACTGGCATTGTGCACCAAGTCAACTTGGAATACCTCGCGGACGTGGTGTTTGCCGCTCAAGAGGGTTCCACGTGGTATGCATATCCGGACACGTTAGTGGGAACCGATTCGCACACGACGATGATTAACGGACTTGGCGTACTGGGTTGGGGTGTCGGGGGAATCGAAGCCGAAGCTGCCATGCTTGGTCAACCCATTTCAATGCTCATTCCCGAAGTCGTGGGTGTTAAACTTTTGGGCTCGCTTCCGGAAGGGACCACGGCGACGGACTTGGTCCTTACCGTGACGCAAATGCTTCGGGAAAAGGGGGTCGTCGGAAAATTTGTCGAGTTTTATGGGGACGGACTTCACACCCTTAGTCTTCCGGACCGCGCCACTCTTGCCAATATGGCGCCCGAGTACGGTGCGACGGTCGGGTTTTTCCCGGTAGATCAAGAAACCCTCCGTTATCTTCGTTTGAGCGGACGCAGCCGCGACACGATCGACCGTGTTGAAGCGTATACCAAGGCACAAGGATTATTTCGAACGAACGGCGCACCCGATCCTGAATTCTCAGATGTGTTGACCCTAGATCTCAAAACCGTGGAGCCCAGTCTTGCGGGACCCAAGCGGCCGCAGGACCGCGTGCGCTTGAGCGGTGTCAAGCAATCGTTCCAAAAAGAATTTGGTCGAGCGGGTTCTACGGAAAAAATAGATCATGGATCCGTCGTGATTGCCGCGATCACAAGTTGCACGAACACGTCTAACCCCTCTGTCATGCTGGGCGCCGGGATCCTCGCGAAAAAGGCCGTCGAGCGCGGACTTTACGTGAAGCCGTGGGTGAAAACCAGTCTTGCCCCCGGATCTAAAGTGGTCATGGAGTACCTGAAAACGGCGGGTCTTCTCAAGCCGCTTGAAGCGCTCAAGTTTCATCTGGTAGGTTATGGTTGTACGACGTGCATCGGAAATTCCGGTCCGCTTCCGGAAGACGTAGCCCAAGCGGTGACCGGACAAAATCTCGTTACCGCCGCAGTGCTTTCGGGCAATCGGAATTTCGAAGGGCGCATCAATTCGCTGGTTCGCGCCAACTACCTTGCGTCTCCGCCGCTCGTGGTTGCTTATGCGATTGCCGGAAGTGTGAACTTGGATTTGACAGCGGATCCGATCGGCAAAGACGCGTCCGGACATCCCGTTTACCTTCGAGACGTCTGGCCGACTCAAGCGGAAATCGGCAAGGCGCTTGCGCACGTATCGTCTGAAATGTTTCAAACTCAGTATGCTCACGTGTTTGAAGGGGATCAAGATTGGAACTCCATCAAAGCTCCTTCGGGGGATCTCTTTGAGTGGGATTCAAAGTCTACCTATATCAAGAACCCTCCCTTTTTTGATGGAATGCCGCTTGAACCCGAACCGCTTCGCGACATTCATGGGGCAAGGGTCTTGGCGGTTTTCGGTGATTCGGTCACGACGGATCACATTTCTCCGGCAGGTGCCATTCCAAAAGAAAGTCCGGCAGGATCCTATTTGATGGATCATGGCGTTATGCCTCAAGATTTTAATTCATACGGCGCTCGGCGCGGAAACTTTGAGGTGATGATACGGGGCACGTTCGGGAATATCCGCATCAAGAATCAGTTGGTGCCGGGCACCGAGGGAGGTTGGACTCTTCATCTTCCGGACAAGGAACGGATGACTATATTTGAAGCGGCAATGAACTACAAGGCCGAACACGTTCCTCTGGTGATCCTTGCCGGGAAAGAATACGGCACCGGATCCTCGCGAGATTGGGCAGCAAAAGGACCAGCACTTCTGGGCGTTAGAGCAGTGATCGCGGAAAGTTTTGAGCGCATTCACAGAAGTAACTTGTTGGGAATGGGTATTCTTCCGCTTGAGTTCGAAAAAGGAGAATCATGGAAGAATTTGGGACTTACGGGAACCGGGCTCTTCGAAATCGAAGGGCTTGAGGATCGTTTGTCGGTCGGTGCGAAACTGACCGTGACGGCTAAGGGACAAGGAAACAAAAAATCATTTCGCGTGACGGTGAGAATCGATACGCCTCAGGAGCTCAAATACTATCAGCACGGAGGTATTTTGCCTTATGTTCTCCGCAGCCTTCTCGATGCAAGCGCATGAGCGAACCTGTTTCTAGTTTATGGAGCTATGATGGACACTCAGACGAACCCGGCATCATTGTCGATAACGCCAGGTTCAGACAAGTCTAGGTGAGGCGTTTTTATTTGTGGAGTTTCGTGATAGTATCCAGTTGTTAAGGTACACGGTGTTGTAAAGGCGTAGTTGATTAATTTGAAATAAATATTGATTTATAATAATACATGTGATATCAATGCTCATTCTCTCATTCTAATTTATAGGGTTGCGGGCGCTCAGTAAAACTTTACGTTGATCGTCCTGCATAAAGATCGGTACAGCAGGTAGACGACCTCTTGAGTCGTCACTTGCAGTACTTGATTCACGGGAATCAAGTAGAAACGATTTGCCCTTTTTAACCCAAAGGAGGGTAAATCAAATGGTTGAGTATGAAAATAGCATGGCTACTTTAAGCAAAAACGCCTCAAAGTTTTTCTTCGACGCTAATGGAATCCAAATCATCAATGAAGATTTTCTAAAGACAAAAACAGTCTTACCTAATAGCATCGATCTTATCGTTACCTCACCACCTTACAACGTAGATATCAGCTATAACTCTCACAATGACAAACTTTCCTACGAAGACTACTTAGAATTTAGCAGGCAGTGGATTTCAAAATGTTATGAGTTGAGCAGGAACGATGGCCGTTTTTGCCTCAATATTCCATTAGATAAAAATAAGAACGGTCAGCAAAGCGTTGGCGCTGACCTTACGATGATTGCCAAAAGCGCAGGATGGCAATATCACTCCACTATTATTTGGAATGAAGGAAATATCTCAAGGAGAACCGCTTGGGGTTCATGGTTGAGTGCTTCAGCGCCTTACGTTATTGCGCCTGTCGAGCTAATCGTGCTTTTGTATAAAAGGGATTGGAAGAAAACGGGTGGTTCAAAGGAAAGCGACATTTTGAAACAAGATTTTATGGATTGGACAAACGGTTTGTGGACCTTTACGGGCGAAAGCAAAAAGAGAATAGGGCACCCCGCACCGTTTCCACGAGAATTGCCAAGGCGATGCATTAAGTTGTTTAGTTACGTAGGCGACACTGTGCTCGATCCGTTCCTGGGTAGCGGCACTACTCTAATAGAAGTCTTTCTGAGTCATCGCAAAGGTGTTGGCGTTGATATTGATAAGAGTTATTGCAAATTGGCCGAAAAAAGGATCCGTGAATATACAGATACTTTGGTGTCAGTATGACTCAACGCAAAGGGAATAAAATGAGGATAAAGGAAAGTAAAGGTGTCTTTGTTTCGCAGGCCGATTTGATCATGAGCTATTTTAAGAAGAACCCCAACAAAGAAATTAAACACCCTGAAGTTGTAGATTGGTCGGTCGCGGAATACAAGAGAAAAACAGGCGGGGTATTGCGAGATCCTGATCGAGCTATCAGAATGTTGGCTCAAAGCGGTCAGCTGATCAAGGTTCGTAAGGGCGTTTATAAATATGATCCAGAACATATTTCCAATCGAGAACTGCATGAGTTTTCATCTGCGCAAAAATCCAAGATTTTTAAGAGGGATGATTACAAATGTGTCGTTTGTGGAAAAGGTATTGCAGATGGGGCAGAAATTCATGTTGATCATATAAAACCTAGAGATCTTGGCGGAGAAGCCACAATTGAAAATGGCCAAACTCTATGCGCCCAGCATAATTTTCAAAAGAAGAATTACAAGCAGACAGAAACTGGTAAAAAAATGTTTATTCGCCTTTATGAACTGGCCAAAGAACTCAAAGATGAAAGATTAAAAGCGTTTTGCGCCTCGGTCTTAAGCGTCTATGAGGAGCACGATATAAATGGGCATATTGTTTGGAAGAAGTAAGCTGTTGCGACAGGATAAATTGCCGGACCTGTATGAACGGGCGACAACAATCGTTTAAAAAAGGCCGAATAGCTTTGCACCTCGTGGACCGCGCCATTTTTTCATTCGCACAAGTAACAATGCCACACCAAATCGAGCGACGGGCAAGCATTGAGAATGAATGGTTCGTTTAGCGTCCATTCCGGGGATATTGTTCAACGGATCGGATGTGGTGATGAATACGATTCCATTTTTTAGGGTTTGGAGGAAACTCAATGGTTGAAAACACGGCGCGAAGGAGCGAACGGCCGCCGCTCATTAAAGCGAAACCGCCGCGAAAGCGAGAGCCGAATCAAACGGCGGTGATTGATCAGCACGGGTGTACGGGATGCGAGGCCTGTATTATCTTTTGTCCGGTGGACTGCATCGAAATCGTACCGGGCGCCGAGTTTGCCCAGTTTCAACAAGTGGTCGAAGTGGATCTTGAGCGGTGCATTGGCTGCGCGCTTTGCGCAAAACATTGTCCATGGGACACGATTCCGATGTTTCCCTATGCCGAGGGAATTGAGAAAGCTCCCGGGCTTACGCTCAAAAGCGTTTGCAACCAAGCGACACGAGACCATCAGAGCTAACGTCTGACTTCAAGCCGAATTCCCGTCAAGTCTCAGCCAGGTTTTTTGAGTAAAGTCGGGCGGGTGAGTTAAATCCGTGGGTTCAACGTCCACGATGTCATTAGCTTCGAATGTCAACTCCTGTTGATCGTATATTCCCAGAAGTTCTTTTCGTCCCGAGACAAACACATGATTCATTCGCCGTCCGTCTTGCAGAATCGCCGTGACCAAGTGCCCGCCTTTAATCGTCTGAGGAATGGTTTTCAGTTTTTGAGACAACGCATCTGAAATACGCCTCTTTTGCTTTTCAACAAAAACGGCTCTTAATTTGA
>Ga0155834_108_pt1 | contig 12658 bp, 14 predicted proteins | sample RifCSPlowO2_01_FD_107488 | JGI IMG/M metagenome (GOLD analysis project Ga0155834, IMG submission 107488) | Omnitrophica bacterium RIFCSPLOWO2_01_FULL_50_24
TTGGCATCTCACCATGTTCTTCCCGAAATGAATCACAATGAGTTGGTAGGTTGGAAAAAGCCGGAATCTCTCCTCAAAAAAGTAGCGGTGTTCATTTTGAGAGATCAAGCCGATCACCCGCGAGTCCAAAAACGCATGGATCTCACTCGCGAGATCATCCGGCCGTTGGCGGGACACGTTTTCGAAGTCCGGTCACAAGGCGAGAGTCTTCTCGCGCGAATATTTTCACTCGTTCATTTAGGAGATTGGATCAGTTTTTACCTTGCAGTTCTCAATGGAGTCGATCCAACGCCTGTTGAAGTGATCCAGCACCTAAAATCTGAGTTGGCAAAGGAGTCTGTTTAAGCCGGCATTTTTGGTCGGATTTCCATCCGAGTTCTTTATATCCTGGGAGTAAGAGCGACAAGATGAAAGCTATTGTTTTATGTGCCGGCTATGGAACGCGGCTGTATCCGTTAACCAAGAGTTATGCCAAGCCGCTTCTTCCGGTTGCCGGAGAAGCACTTTTAACTCACTTGATTGCCAAACTCGAAACGGTAAACGAGATTGATGATGTTTTGGTAGTGACCAACGGAAGGTTTTACGGAGATTTTTGCCGCTGGCGTGGAAAGGTTAAAACCACCAAGTGTCTTCATGTTTTCAACGACCAAACCATGAGCCCGGAAACTCGGTTAGGGGCTATTCGTGATTTAAAAATTGCTTTGGAGGTGGTGGATTCCGAGGATACGCTTGTGATCGCAGGGGATAATTTGTTTGACTCAGGTTTAGAGCCGTTTCTTCAGTTCGCCCGTTTGAAAAAGCCGGCTGTTTCCATCTGCGTGTATGACGTCAAAGACCGATCGCTCGCGACGCAATATGGCTTGGTGAAAACCGATTCTTCGGGTAAAATTATCGACTTCCTTGAAAAACCCAAAGATCCACCTTCGACGTTGGTTTCGATGGGACTTTATTTTCTGACCAAGGAAAGTCTCGGTTATATTGACCGTTTTTTGGAAGAACATCAGCGTTCCGACGCCCCCCGGTTTTTACATCGCTTGGCTTTCGAAACAAATCGAGACCTACGCGTTCGTATGTGACGGAACATGGTTCGATATTGGTGACGCGGTGTCTTATCAGAAAGCAGATCGGTTTTATAGGAAATTAGTTAAAAAGCAGCAAGCATGAAAAAAAAATCTTTAAAGTCACATTCCAAGGAAAGGAACTTAAATCCCATGAAGAAAGATAAACACCTGTTTACTTCGGAGTCGGTGGGTGCGGGGCACCCGGATAAGATTTGCGATCAAATTTCGGATGCTGTTTTGGACGCGTTTATTGCTCAAGACCCAAACGCGCGCGTTGCCTGCGAAACGCTCGTAGCGCGGAATATGGTGATTGTGGCGGGAGAAATTACCGCCAAAGCCCGTGTCGACGTGCCGGTTTTGGTGCGCCGCGTCATTAAAGACATCGGTTATGACAATCCGGCTTATGGGTTTGATTCCAAAAGTTGTGAAATTACCACCCATCTCCACCAACAGTCGCCCGATATTGCGCTGGGCGTAGATCGCGGCGGAGCAGGTGATCAGGGGATGATGTTTGGTTATGCAACGGACGAAACGCCCGAGCTTATGCCTTTGCCGATCATGCTGGCTCACCGGTTGGTTTATGATCTGGCCGAGCTCCGGAGGTCAAAGAAACTTACGTATCTCCGTCCGGATTGCAAAAGTCAAGTGACGGTGGAATACGACCAAGGAAAACCGTGTCGTGTCGTGACGGTAGTGGTAAGCACGCAACACGACGGCGATGTGAAACTGGAGCGCATTGAGCGTGACATGAAAAAGTTGCTCATCGAAAAGGCAATTCCCCAATCGTACTTAAGCGAGCATACAAAAATTTTTATCAACCCGACCGGCCGATTTGAAGTAGGCGGGCCTGTGGGTGATACCGGTCTGACGGGCCGTAAGATTATCGTCGACACCTATGGCGGCGTTGGAGCTCATGGGGGCGGCGCGTTTAGCGGAAAAGATCCCTCTAAGGTAGATCGATCCGCATCTTATTTTGCCCGATACGTTGCGAAAAACGTCGTGGCAAGCAAACTGGCGTCGCGGTGCGAAATCCAAGTTGCGTACGCAATCGGTGTCCCGGAACCCGTTTCCATTATGTTAAATACCTTTGGAACCAGCGAAGTCTCGGACGCCGATATTGTAGCAGGAATCCGAAAAATATTTGATTTTACCCCCAGAGGCATTATTGAACGGCTTAATTTGAGGCGGCCCATCTATCAGAAGACGGCGGCCTACGGTCATTTTGGCCGTTCGGAAAAAGAGTTCAGCTGGGAGAACGTGGATTCAGCCGACGCTCTCAAACAAGCCGTTTTGGGTCATTCAAGCGTCGGAGCGCGGTGAGGTAAGAATGAAGAACCACGTTAAATCGATCGGATTAGCGGCAAAAGGACGAGAACGAATCGAATGGGCGCGGCGAAGCATGCCCGTGCTTCGTTTGATCGAGGAACGGTTCAAAAAGACGAAACCGTTAAAAGGTCTTCGGCTTTCAGCGTGTCTCCATGTGACCACAGAAACGGCCAATCTGATGGTTGCGTTGAAAGCAGGCGGTGCCCAGTGTGTCCTGTGCGCTTCAAATCCTCTGAGCACTCAGGATGATGTGGCCGCTGCGCTTGTGAAAGACTTTCACATCCCCGTTTTTGCCATCAAGGGAGAAGATAAGAAAACGTACTATCGCCACATTAACAGCGTGCTGGACCGAAAACCCCACATCACCATGGACGACGGAGCCGATTTGGTTTCCGAAATTCATGGCAGACGAAAAGATCTAGCGCAAGGCGTGATTGGAAGTACGGAAGAGACGACCACGGGCGTCATTCGTCTGAGGAGCTTGGCGGAACAAGGATTGCTTTTGTTTCCGGTTCTTGCGGTGAACGACTCCAAGACGAAGCATTTTTTCGACAACCGTTACGGCACAGGCCAATCAACTCTGGACGGGATCATTCGTGCCACTAATGTGCTGTTGTCGGGGTCTGTCTTTGTGGTTTGCGGATACGGGTGGTGCGGCCGCGGCCTGGCTCAAAAAGCACGGGGATTGGGCGCCCATGTGATCGTTACCGAAATAGATCCGTTAAAAGCGCTTGAAGCGAAAATGGACGGTTTCGAAGTGATGCCGCTTCACGATGCAGCCGGGCTTGGTGATGTGTTTGTGACCGTGACAGGGAACACGAGTGTCATCCGCCGCGAGCACTTTGCCCGAATGAAAGACGGCGCGATCGTAGCAAACTCAGGGCATTTCAATGTGGAAATCGATTTGCCGGCACTAAAACATATGTCAAAGCAAGTGCGAACCATCCGAGACGTCATCAGTGAATATCGTCTCAGAAACGGTAGAAGTGTTCATGTTCTAGCCGGAGGCCGGTTGGTCAATCTCTCCTGTGCGGAAGGTCATCCGGCTTCTGTGATGGATATGTCTTTTGCCAACCAAGCTTTGGGTGCGGAATTTCTGGTAAAATCGGGAAGTGAATTAGAGGATAAAATTTATACTCTTCCGGATGAAATTGACCAGAGAATCGCTTCTCTCAAGCTGAAAGCACTTGGAGTTCAGATCGATCGTTTAACCGATCGGCAGGTCAAGTACTTGGCTTCGTGGGAATCAGGCACTTGATTTAGTAGTTGGCACGGTCCAAAAAGAAAAGCGTTCCGAAACCAAAGATAAAACTTTGCGCCCAAGCGCTGGCAAGTGGAAATAGTTTCGCCGCTTTCCCCATGGCAAGAATCACCGCTCCCGACACGTGAAATAAGAAAATAAAACACAAGCAGACAAGAACATTGAAGGCAATCATTCTGCGTGTCGAGGTTTTCGCAAGAAACGGAACCACAAGGAGCATCACAATCAAGCTGTGCCACGGGGAGGCAAGTTTGTAGTGAAGACTCACAAGTTCACTTGATAGTTTCACGCCGCTTTCCCTAAGCGTTTTGACGTGTTCTTTTAAGTCTCTATAGCTGATTGCGAATCCTATGCTTCCGGCTCTTCGGAATTGATCAGGGCCTTCGGTAATTTCCGGATAAACTACTGTTTCTCGATAAGTGGGCTCGCCCAAGATCATACCGCTTTTTTCCATCGCGTACTCCGTTACCCGATGAAGTTCCCATATGGCACCGGTCCATTGCGCGTGTTGCGCTACCGTTTTCTTCTTCACCTTCTTTCCCTGATCTAACCACAAAATGACAAAGTCCTGGATATTCGCCTTTCGGTCGTTGTAGATGCGGGCATAATAAAGTCTATTTTTATCCCCGTAGTGGGTTACATTTTCGAAAATGCCCTTGCCTTCTTTTTCGGTGCTATTTTTTTGAATGTGCTCGGTCAAAATCCGAACGGCAACCTGAGTAGAGCGAGGAACGATTTGATCGTCGATGAGAAATGTGACGACGCCCAAAAGAAAGCCGATGAAGATAATCGGCCGAATAATGGCGGTGATTTCTAAACCGGCGATTTTCATAGCGGTTGTTTCGTTGTGGTAGTTGAACGCCGTCAGAACGTAAACAACTCCCAGCAGACTTGCCCATGAAATGGTGCTGACAAAAGTTTCCGGGAGCATAGCCGTGTAGTACTTCAAAATGAGCAGGATGGGGGTTCTGTTCTTAAGCATCTCGTCGAGGTGGTTAAAGAGGTCCGACATAAAGACGAGAAAAATGAGCGTGGCAAGACAAAATAAAATGGGGAAGCATAACTGTTTCGTCAGGTAGCGATCAAGAATTTTCATGCTCTTATGCTCGGCCGATCGCCAAAAAATCGACTCGTTCCGCCCCCGCTTTTTTTAATTCCTTTGCACATTCATTAACGGTACTTCCCGTGGTAAACACGTCGTCCACCACCAAAACGCGTTTTCCGTCAAGCCGTTTTCGATTTCGAACGGCAAAGGCGTTGTTGAGATTGTCCAGTCGTTCCAAGCGTCTTAATCGGCTTTGAGGATTGGTTTTCTTTTTTTTCATTAATACCGATTCGACGCGGATCGGACTTTTCGTATACCGTTTGAGGATTTGCGCAATTAGTTTTGATTGATTAAAGCCGCGATCCCGTTCACGTTTGGGATCGAGGGGAACCGGAACGAACAGATCGTAGTGGTTCATGTCAAGCCGGCTCGCAAAACCTTTTAAACGTTCGGAAAAAATATTGAGGAGCCACGGCTTCTTTCCGTACTTGATTTGATGAAATATGGTTCGGGTTGATTCTTGATATAAAACTAAAGTGAACCCCTGAGTATAATGAGGCCGTGTTGACTTGCACGACTGACACAGGGATGAGTTCTGCCCATAGGGCGGTAACGGTTGAGTACACCGAACACATGCCGGGGGATGAACGGCTTCAATACAGTCGTTGCAATCGTTGCAAACGTGGTTTTCTTCTATCAGAAGAGGAATTCGGCAGATGGCGCAAGCTGGAGGGTATAATAGTCTCGCTAAAGTTCGCACGTAGAGTTTGAATTCTTTCCCGAGGGCGAGCATGATCGCGTACTATAGTGAAACCGTTTTGCGATGTCAATGTTTGGCGTCTTACATTCCTTCGCTGGGAAGAGAAGCATGACGGTGCTTATTCATATCTCCTTTTAGATGAAAAGGTTACAGTAGTTCCGTTGCTTGACAATTGAAAGGTTCTTGGTACAATACCTTCCGTTTCAATCCAGTGACCCAGAAAGGTGGAATTTTGTGCCAAGAGTTGAAATCGGCGAACACGAAAGTATTGATCGAGCATTGAGACGCCTCAAGAAAAAAATCGAGCGTGAGGGCATCCTTAAAACCCTAAAAGCCAGAAAACATTATGAAAAGCCTAGCGAAAAACGCAGGCGTAAGATGCGAACGTCGAAAAAACGACGGGTTTTTTAAACCGACCGCACCTACCACCTTTTCTTCATCCACGTTCCAAGCCCAAGAACACGTTGTCCCCATTCAAAAAAGGACCGTTTGGTGATGAACTTTCAAGCTGTCAAAGGGATGGATGATTTATTCAGTCCCGACGTTGAAAAGTGGCAGATCCTTGAGAAAAAGTCACGGGATTTTTTTGAAGCTCATGGCTTCCGTGAAATTCGGACGCCGATTTTAGAACCTACCGAGTTGTTCGCTCGATCCATGGGCGAGGCGAGCGACATCGTTCACAAGCAAATGTATACCTTTGAAGACCGAGGCGGAAGAAGTTTGACGTTGAGGCCAGAAATGACGGCGTCGGTCGTGCGGTCCGTCCTAGCCAATCGGCTGGTACCACAAGACGAACCGCTGTTTGTGTATTACCTCGGTGCGATGTTTCGAGCCGAACGGCCTCAAGCCGGCAGAAGGCGGCAGTTTCATCAGATCGGTGTGGAAACTCTAAATACCCGTTCCGTGGTGAACGATGCCGAACTCATCATCATGGCAAAAAATTATTTGGAGTGGTTGGGACTCAAGGATTATGTGGTCAAGATCAACCACTTGGGTTCCGAGTCGGACCGGAAAGAATGGATCACGCACCTTACGTCCTATTTTAAGCGGATGGAAGGGAAACTGTGCGCCGATTGCCATTATCGGCTCACGCGGAATGTGTTGAGAATTTTCGACTGCAAGGTGTCTTCTTGTCGGCCCGTGATTGAAGGTGCGCCTCGGCACACACTTTCCAAAGCGGCAGAATCCGATTTTAAAACTCTGCTCACACTCGTTCACAAAGCGGGTGTTCCGATCAAAGAAGAACCTCAATTGGTTCGGGGAATTGATTATTATACCGGCATGGTTTTCGAAGTTACCGCAAAAGGACTCGGGGCTCAGGATGCGATCCTGGCCGGTGGTCGTTATGATTCGCTCATCCACGATTTGGGAGGGCCCGACCAAGGCGCGAGCGGGTTTTCGATTGGAGTTGAGCGTTTGCTCATTGCGCTTGAAGCTTCCGGTGTTTGTCTTGACGAAGCCAGTCGAGCGGAAACCGTTTATGTCGCCGCAATGGTTGGCGGAGAAGAAACGTGCGCTTTCTACCGATCCATTGCATCGGTACTTCTTCAGACCAAGAAGCGCGCGCATTTTTCGTTTTCGAAAGGTTCACTCACTCATCATTTAAAGCGCGCCAATAAAATGAAAGCGGCCTTTGTGCTGATCGTGGGAGAAGATGAATGGAAGTCGAAGGAAGTAAGTCTCAAAAATATGGCAACGGGAGTTCAGAAAAAATTTCAGATCAGCACTTTAAAGGAAGGATTTGAAGCCGGTGTATAGAACCCATACGTGCGGTGAGCTCACCGGAAAACATATTGGGGAAAAAGTCACCTTGGCGGGCTGGATCGATGCCAGGCGCGATCACGGTAATCTTATTTTCCTCGATGTTCGCGACAGGTGGGGCAAAACTCAATTGGTTTTTAACCCCGACGACAGCCGCGACCTTCATGCGGCCGCAGAAAAACTGAGATCGGAGTATGTTGTGCGCGTGGAGGGTGTCGTGGACAAAAGGCCCCAAGGGACAGCCAATCCGAAATTGAGTACCGGTGAAATTGAGGTTCGTGTCAGCGCTCTTGAATTGCTCAACGCGTCTAAGACCCCACCGTTCGAAATTTTAGATGAGTCGGACGTTTCTGAGGAGGTGCGTTTGAAGTATCGGTACTTGGATTTAAGGCGTGCTCCGATGCTCAAGCGGCTTGGTCTTCGGCACCAAATCACGCAAATCGTTCGTCGTTATTTTGACGGCCACCAGTTTATCGAAATCGAAACTCCCATTTTGACTAAAAGCACTCCGGAAGGCGCGCGCGATTTTTTGGTTCCGTCGCGGCTTTCGGCCGGATGTTTTTATGCACTGCCGCAGTCTCCGCAATTGTTTAAACAGATGTTGATGGTGGCCGGAGCCGACCGTTATTTTCAATTGGCACGATGTTTCCGCGATGAAGATTTTCGCGCCGATCGGCAATTGGAGCATACTCAAATTGATGTCGAGATGTCTTTTGTGACTGAAGAAGACGTCATGTCGGAACTAGAAGGTCTTTTGATCGAAATCATGCACAAGGTGAAAGGGATCAAACTTCAGTTGCCCCTCAAGCGTTTGAGTTATCAAGATGCAATGAATACCTACGGTTCGGATAAGCCGGACCTTCGGTTTGGTGTAGAACTTAAGGATGTGACCGCGATTCTGAAAAACACAGATCTTAAAATTTTCCAATCGGTGATTCAGGCAAAAGGAGTCATTAAAGGTTTGAGCATTTCAGGCCAAGAGTTTAGTCGGAGCGATCTTGATCACTTGGTAACCCTTGTTAAAGAAAATGGCGCCCAAGGACTTGCTTGGCTCAAGGTAACCGCCGAGGGTCTTGAGTCTCCGATCGCTAAGTTAATCACGAATGAACAACGCAAAGAGCTGGTCAAAACGTTTGGAACCAAACCGGGCGACACGTTGTTTTTTGTTGCCGATCAGTGGTCGACGTGCGTGAAAGCATTGGGAGTGCTCAGGAATCGCTTGGCCGAACGGCTCAACCTAGCGCGCAGGGATGAATTCAAGTTTCTTTGGGTGGTTGATTTTCCTCTTTTTGAATGGAACGATGAGGAAAAGCGTTTTGATTCGTTGCATCACCCGTTTACAGCTCCGAAACCAGAAGACCTCAAGTATTTCGATAGCGAACCTTTGGCCATTCACGCACGGGCCTATGATTTGGTACTCAACGGAACTGAAATCGGCGGAGGCAGTATTCGAATCCATCAGAGGGATGTTCAGAATCAAGTGTTCCGGGCGTTGGGAATTTCACAAGCGGAGGTGCAAGAAAAATTCGGTTTCCTTTTGGATGCGCTTGCTTACGGAGCACCGCCCCACGGCGGAATTGCTTTGGGATTGGATCGCTTGTGTGCGATTCTGGCGGGGGTCGATTCCATCCGGGAAGTCATCGCTTTCCCCAAAACGCAAAAGGGGGTTTGTCTCATGACGGAAGCTCCGTCCAAAGTGTACCCCAAGCAGTTAAAGGAACTTTCTATTCAGGTCAAAACTTGATGATGGTCATGATCAAAGTGTATCTTTTGGTAGTAGGCATTCAGGACGGCTCAGGAGGGTTCGTTGGAAAAAACCATTAGACTTACGAATGATCAAGAAGCAATCACACTGTACGGCAGTCTGGACGAACGGCTCCGATATGCGGAAGAAATGTTTCACGTGCGTGTGTCTGCCCGCAATCATCAGCTTTGCGTTTCAGGTGAAAAAAAGAACGTGAAGGAAGCGATGGATTTTTTTCAGGCAGAACTTGCTCTTATTCGAGGAGATCGTCAGGCCCGACCGCACGAGCTCAAAAAAACGAAACATTCCGGCGACGAAGGAATTCAAGAAGGTGCTTTAAAAAATATGGGCATCAGCTTTTTTCTTAAAGGGAAGGTGATCCAAGCAAAAGGAGAAAATCAGGAATCATATCTTCAGGCAATAGAGCACTACGACATTGTGGTCGGAATCGGTCCCGCAGGAACCGGAAAAACATATTTGGCGATGGCCTGCGCCGTCGATCACTTAAAAAGAAAAAAAGTTTCCAGAATCATCTTAACCCGTCCCGCAATTGAAGCGGGCGAAAACCTCGGTTTTTTGCCGGGGGACCTGTTGGATAAAATCAACCCTTATTTGAGGCCTCTGTACGACGCGCTTTACGACATGATGGATTTTAATGACGTTGCCAGATACTTACAACGAGGCATCATTGAGGTCGCGCCGCTGGCCTATATGCGAGGGAGAACGTTAAATGATTGTTTCGTCATTTTAGATGAAGGGCAAAATTGCACTCACGAACAAATGAAGATGTTTTTAACCCGCCTCGGACTTTCCTCCCGAGCAATGATCACAGGAGATATCACCCAGATTGATTTGCCCCAAGGCAAGCGTTCCGGTTTGGTGGTGATCCAAAAGATCCTGCATGAAATTGAAGGGATCAAATTTTGCTACTTTGACGATCGGGACGTAGTTCGCCACCGGCTGGTGCAGGAAATTGTCAAGGCCTACGAAAAACACGGGAACCAGTCGTAGAACATCAACACGTTCATGCTGTCGTACCGCAAGAATTCCAATCAGGTGATGATTACCAACCGCGTTAGCCGCTACCAGATTAAAAAAAATAGACTGGAACGGATCGTTCGAAATCTGCTCGGGCAATTGGGTTACCGGCGCACCCTTCTCAGTTTGGTTTTCGTCTCTGACGACCGGTTGAAGTGCCTGAATCAAAAATACCTCAACCATGCTTGGAATACAGACGTGCTTGCTTTTTCGTTTAGGCCGGTTCTCCAGAACCGTCGCCGAAACAAAGCGGAAGTATCGTCGACTCGCGAAGCACCTCGCTTCCTGGGCGAATTGGTGATTTCGCCGCAGCGTGCCGAAGTTCAAGCAAAACATTTTCAAGTGCCGCTTCAAGAGGAGTTGATGAGGTATGTGTGTCATGGCATTCTGCATTTGTCCGGTTTCTCGGACCAAACGAAACACGAACGGGAACGAATGCGGCGAGCCGAAAACCGGCTGTTGAATCGGGCGGTCGGATTTCAATCGGTGGTTTAAATGGCGATTATCAAAGATGAAGGTTATGTGTTGAAGCGCTCACTGATTCGCGAGACCTCACTTTTGGTTACGCTTTTCACGCGCTCAAACGGAAAAATCAAAATCCTGCTTAAGGGAATTCGGACCTCCAAACGGTCTCAGTCCGCAGCGTGCGAACCCTTTACTCATCTTGCCATTGTGTATTACGAGAAACTCAAGTCCGACATTCATTTGGGGTCTGACGTTGGAATCCTGAACGCTCATTCTGAGCTCCGAAGCCGGTTAGATCTTTTAAGCCATACCAGTTATGTGACGGAGTCTGTCGATCGTTTATTTAGTTTCCACGATCCTCAAGCGGATGTGTTTACGCTTCTCGGCGACACGTACCGCGCCATGAGTCAGTTTAAACCGGAACAGGTAGTGCGCGTTTTTGGAGTGAAGCTCTTACAGAAAGTGGGTTGGCTTCCCGTCTTGACGCAATGCGCTGTTTGCGGCACTCAAGCATTCGGTCAAATGTTTTTAAGTTTAAGACAGGGCGGCGTGGTATGTCACATCTGTGAACGGCGGGAACCGCAAACAACTCCTATTTCGGCAACTACCCTTCAATCCCTTGTTTTCTTTCGTGATCACAGCATGGACGAAGCCGCCCAACGGGACGTTGAAGAATCAACGGCGCGGGAACTTGAAGATTTTGGCCAAAGATTTCTTCGCTTTCATTTAGACTACCCACTCCGGTCTTCGAAGTTCATCACGGAACTTCGCCCGCTACTTTAAAAAGTCAATCCTCTTTTAGAACGACTTATCGGTTCGTCCAAAACCGATCAGTCTTGCCCATGCCGCACACCACGAGACTATCTAAAAAAATTTATTAATTTGATTCGACCCCGCCTTGTTTGACACTCCTTATCTCGGATGTTAGCTTTTGATTGATGTTCTTTAAACAGTTTTTCGCAAGTGCGCGTTTAAAACGTTTACAAAGTTTAAAGGAACAGGATAACTCATGAACGACGGGATGAAACGGTACCTATATTTTGATATCCCCAAACAGGAACGGGAGTCTGCCATCAGCTTCTTGCTTCAGGCACTCTTGAAATCCCGGGATGCATGCGAATTGTCTCGTGAAAAAGATTCCGACCTTGATGATGATGTGCACATCTATTTAGCTCATCTGCTTTTTGCGGCATCTCTTCCGGATTACCAAGACGCCGTGAAACGATATCTCAGCAAGAACGTAAGCGATATGGCCGAGCTCATTGAAGAGAACGACGATCGGATTGTGCGTTACTTTATTTATAAGGTGAATGCGGATCATCTCTTGGTACATCTCGGTTTGTTTCAAGACTTGGAGCGCGGGATTAATGCGTTTGCGAAATCCCAAGAGCAATATGTCAGCATGGCGCAAAACTATTATGTGCAAGCTGCGGATCACAATCAGCGGATTTATCGGAGGGAGACCGCCATCGGATCGGTATTGGGAAAATTGTCGCGCCAATTTAAACGTTATCAAAAAATTCTCCGTTTTGCTCGGAAGGAATTTTTTCATTTTGCCAATCAATTTCAAGATCTGAATTTTATCAAGTTTTGCGAGGAACTCGGTCATTACGAGGCGGAACACACTTTGACAGAAGCGAGAGACCATTTTTTAGATTGTTTCGTGGAATGGAATCGTACGAAAAATCCAAGTTTGCATGAACGACTTCTGAACGCTGCGGAGAGATTAAAACGTCTTGATCCTAGTTTTGCGTTTCAAAAAGAATGAGGAGAACTTGAGATGAAAATGAGAACCATGAATGGCAGTGTCAAAGAAAGACCGGCGGGAAGGCGTTCTGCTCGAGATGTTGAAGAGCGTTTTCTTAGACTCTATTCGCGATGGCAGGAGACGCACGATCTGTCTCTCCGCAAACGATTGTTCGTCCGGCTGCGTTTGCTGGTTCGCACACGGCCTGATTTTGATTTAAGATCCTGGTTTAATAAGGCCTTTTAACGTTGCATCCGTAGAGGTGAACGATGGACCCCAACATCATCGTATATCAGCTGCTTGACGAGAGCGATCTCCAGAACGAAGTCCAATTGAAACAAGACGAATTTCTTGACCTCTATTCGTTGTATCGGAAGACGCAAATTCCGTGGATTAAAGAAGAGCTCTTAAAAAAAGCGTACGAACTCCACATCCTGAATCCCAGTTTTA
>Ga0155834_143_pt1 | contig 12589 bp, 10 predicted proteins | sample RifCSPlowO2_01_FD_107488 | JGI IMG/M metagenome (GOLD analysis project Ga0155834, IMG submission 107488) | Omnitrophica bacterium RIFCSPLOWO2_01_FULL_50_24
ATCTCACTCGAGCTCGCAGGAAAAAACGTTATTGGAACCCGCCCGCTTATCGGACGGAGTCCAAAGCGCGTCGGGACGCGTGGCTTTTTGAAATGCTTCCGGTCATTCGCCGCGTGGTGAATCAAAAAGGAAAAAAAGTGCTCGTGCATGATGACTCGCCCGATGTTCTGGCGTTTGTGAATGCCCGTGACAGCCGGCGTATTTCTCAAGCAGGGCCGGCAACGCCGGACCACATGCTCCGAACAAAACGCCTTCCTTTGTACCTTGATCTTCCCGGCCGCGATCTCAACCGCTTGAACCCGCAAGGGATCGTCCGCCAAATCGAATCTTATGCGCAAGCACACGAACGTTACTTTAAGAACTACCGTTCTCTTTTGGGACGTGCGGGTTTCATTCAAATGCTCGATCCCTATCCGAAAGTGATTTTGGTTCCGGGCGTGGGCATGATTACCATTGGAGGCAACGTTCATCAAGCAAACGTGGTGGCCGAAATTTACAAACATTCGATTTCGGTGATGACACAAGCGTCCGTGATTGATACCTACGCCTCTCTTTCCGAACGGCTTGCGTTTGAGATTGAATATTGGCCGCTTGAGCTTTACAAGTTATCGCTCGCGCCTCCGGAAGCCGAGTGTTCGGGATACGTGGGTTTGGTCACGGGTGCCGCGCGCGGAATCGGCCGCGCAATTTCGGAGAAACTGATTTCGCTGGGAGCTCATGTATTTTTGGCCGATCTTGACTTCAAAGCGGTTTGTGCTCAAGCCGAAGCGATCAATCAAAAATTAAAAACGGGGCACGCGACCGCGGTGCGCATGGACGTGACGAAAGCGGAAAGCGTTGGAGCGGGCTTTCAACAACTGGTTCTTGAGACGGGCGGACTTGATTTTGTGGTCTCAAATGCCGGCATGGCTCATGTGTCCTCCGTAGAAAAAATGAAACTCGATGACTGGCAACGAAGTTTTGCGGTCAACGCGACGGGTCATTTTCTTGTGGCGCGCGAAGCGGTACGGCTGCTGAAGCGGCAAGGAACCGGGGGTTCGCTCGTGTTTATTGCTTCCAAGAATGTGCTTGCACCCGGAAAAGATTTTGGTGCGTACAGCGCTGCCAAAGCTGCCGAAGCGCAGCTTGCCCGTATCCTTGCGATCGAAAATGGGGAATACGGTATTCGAGCCAACATCGTCAATCCGGATGGTGTGTTTGAAGATTCCGGTTTGTGGGAGCATATCGGAGGAGATCGGGCCAAAAGCTACGGAATTTCCCGTCATCGTCTGGAAGACTACTACCGAAATCGGAACCTGTTGAAAACAAGAGTTTTTCCCCAGGACGTAGCGGAATCCGTGGCGTTTCTGATTTCCACGAAATCGGCGAAGACCACGGGGTGTATCCTAACGGTGGACGGCGGTATTAAAGAAGCGTTTCCGAGGTAATCATCGATGTTGCGCATAACTCCCCATATACGATCGCTCATTCGCGAAACCCTCAAAGAGGATATCGGTTCGGGTGATGTGACCACGAGCGCGTTGATTCCCCGAAACCTCCGCGGCGAGGCCTTGATCTGCGTGAAGCACGACGGCGTTTTGTGCGGAGGAGCGGTAGTCAAAGAGGTGTTCTGCCTTCTAGACCGCCGGGTGAATGTGATTCAGACCGTTCCGGACCGCTCCCAGGTCAAAAAAGGGAAAAAGGTGTTCGTCATTCGTGGACAGGTTTCATCGATTTTAAAGGGCGAACGCGTTGCCCTTAATTTTCTGGGTCACTTGTCGGGGATTGCTACGCTGACCGCTCAGTTTGTTCGCCGAACTCGGGGGACAGGTGCGGAGATTGTGGATACGCGGAAAACGATTCCGCTGTGGCGCGCACTGGAAAAGTATGCAGTCCGTTGCGGCGGGGGAGTCAACCATCGGTTCGGGCTTTGGGATGAAGTGCTGGTGAAGGATAATCATTGGAACGCAATCTACTCTAAACTTGAAAAAAGTAGGTGCCGTTATTTCGGCGTGCGGCTTCGGCCGCTGCTCCGTCGGTGCCGCATTCCCGTTGAGCTTGAAGTCGCCCACATGAAGTCGCTTCTTCATTTAATAGAAGGTCCTTATCTTCCGGATCGGATCTTGCTTGACCATTTTTCGGTACGTGTTTTACGGCAGGCGGTTCGAGCGGTCCGTCAATCGGTTCCCAAAAGCCGTCGGCCGCTGCTTGAAGCTTCGGGCAATGTTCATCTTGGCAACGTGCTCGCGATCGCACGGACCGGTGTGGACCGCATTTCCATCGGAATGCTTACCCAATCTGCCCCGGCGTTGGATGTCTCTCTTACCCTTAACCGATACTAGATTAAATTCAATTCTCCAAAATGGTTCGTGAGGAATCGTGCCCGTCTTTGACTTGGACACTTCATTAAAACCGCAGGGCGATCAACCCAAGGCCATTCGCGCATTGGTCGCGAGCATTCAATCGGGACGGAAGGAACAGGTGCTCGTGGGCGTCACCGGTTCCGGAAAAACGTTTACGATGGCAAACGTCATTGCCCAGTGTGAACGTCCTGCCCTCGTCATTTCACACAACAAAACACTTGCCGCGCAGCTTTATAGCGAGCTCAAGGATTTTTTCCCGTCCCATGCAGTTGAGTATTTTGTGTCGTATTACGATTATTACCAACCCGAAGCGTATATTCCCCAGCGGGATATCTATATTGAAAAAGATGCTTCCATCAACGACGATTTAGACCGGCTGCGTTTGGCCGCGACCGGTTCGGTGCTTTCACGGCGCGATGTGATCGTTGTGTCGAGCGTTTCCTGCATTTACGGGATCGGAGCTCCGGAAGATTGGGAGCAAATGCTGATTCGCTTGAAACGAGGTGAACGCTTGGTCCGGGACGAATTGTTATCCCGCTTGGTGGACATTCAATATCAGCGTCTCGATAGGGAACTGAAACGCGGCACCTTTCGCGTTCGGGGAAACGTGGTGGATGTATTGCCTTCCTACGGAACACGTCCGTACCGAATTTTGTTTTCCGGTGACCGCGTGGAACAAATCGCTTTGTTAGATACGACTCACCGCGTTCAAAAAAGCCAACCTTTGGAGGAGCTTGCCCTTTATCCGGCAAAGCATTTTGTGACGTCCCGCGACCGGATCGAACGTGCCATGAAAACTATTCGCGCGGAACTCACCGAGCGGGTCAAGGAACTGATTCGGGAAGGGAAGGAGCTCGAAGCGAAACGGCTCGAATCCAGAACCCGCTACGACTTGGAAATGCTCGCCGAAGTCGGCTACTCGGCCGGCATCGAAAATTATTCCCGTCATATTTCGGGCCGCTCCGCCGGCTCGCGTCCGTATACGCTTCTCGATTATTTTCCCAAGGACGCCCTCATCTTCATTGACGAATCACATCAGACCATTCCACAAATCCGCGGGATGTATCAGGGGGATCAGTCTCGGAAGAACGTGCTCGTCAATCACGGATTTCGTTTGCCTTCGGCGTTGGACAATCGTCCGCTCAACTTTGCAGAGTTTGAGCGGATCGTCGGCCAGGTGGTGTACGTGTCCGCGACACCGGGCCCGTATGAAATGCAGCGGAGCACGTGCGTGGTCGAGCAGATCATCCGGCCTACCGGACTGACGGATCCCGAGATTTTTGTTCGTCCGACCGATGGCGAGGTGGACGATTTGATCCGAGAGATCAAAGCTCGCGCCCAGAAAAAAGAGCGCACGCTGGTAACCACCCTCACGAAGCGGATGGCCGAAGACCTAAGTCGTTACCTTCAGGAAGCGGGCGTTCGGGCGCAGTATCTTCACTCGGAACTGGATGCTTTTGAGCGGGTTGATGTTTTGAGGGATTTGAGACTTCAAAAATACGATTGTGTGGTGGGAATTAATTTACTTCGGGAGGGGCTTGATCTTCCGGAGGTTTCATTGGTTGTCATTTTGGATGCGGACAAAGAGGGATTTTTGAGGAGCGACGTCTCGCTCATTCAAATCTCCGGTCGCGCCGCTCGTCACATCAACGGCGCCGTCATCATGTATGCGGACCGGTTGACCGATTCCATGTCCAAAGCGATTCAAGAAACCTCGCGGCGGCGCTCCCTTCAAGAGCGTTTTAATCAAGAGCACGGCATTCGGCCGGCTTCGATCCAAAAAGAAATTCGTGCCGGCATCGAACGATGGCGCGAAGCCAAAGAGATGACGGAGACCGTGGTGGGAGAAAGCGCAAAGGAACATGAACTTAAGTCCTACCTGGCTTATTTATATGAACGCATGATGCGCGCTTCGAGCTCACTTGACTTCGAACAAGCCGTTCGGTTCCGCGACGAGATTCGAAGTCTGGAGCGTACGCACGGTCTTGAGCGGAAATCCAAACTCAAGGTTTCAAAGAAGTAAGCAATTGGGCGACCCTTGTGGTCGCCAAATTGCGGGCGGGCGCAAGGCCCGCCCCTACATTGGCGTTTGACTTTTGGAAACGCTGAAATATAATGAAGTCGATCGTACGCTTGATGTTCCGAGGTGTTCAGGCGCGCATCCCAAGGGAGAATGGAAGAACTTCTAAAGTTTTTTGAGGATCAAAAAATAATCGCGGTGATTCGCGCAAGCGATCACAACGACGCCGAAGCGATCGCCAAGTCCGCCATCGAAGGCGGCATCCGGATTATTGAGGTCACGCCTAACGTTTCCCAATCCACCAAACTGGTCGAAACGCTCTCCAAGCAAAAAGAGATTGTTGTCGGTTTTAGTTCCCCGACCGACGGGGAGCAGGCCTACCGTGCGATCAATTCAGGTGCCCGTTTTGTAAGTTCTCTTTATTTCGATAAAGACGTTCTGAGCGTGTGCAAGAATAATCAATCCTTGGTGATGCTGGGAGCTTCTACTATTAATGAAGCGGTCGAAGCACATAGTTTTGGAGTTGACCTCATCCGGTTGTTCCCGATTGATTTTTTGGGTGGAGCGCCCTATTTAAAAACGATTAAACGTTTGTTTCCGTTTTTAAAACTGGTGCCGTCCGGCGGCGTTCATGCGGATAATTTTGTGGAGTTTATTAGAGCCGGAGCTACTGCCTGTGCCATCGGACGCGCTCTTTGTGATAAAAGCGTGATTCGTGCGGACCAATGGTCTGAAATTACTCAACGGGCAAAGCAGTTTACCGAAAAATTAGAGTCCTTAAAAGTCACCCGTTAATTCCTCTCACCGTATCGATTTCATGGTTGGAATCAAATAGAAAACAAGCACGCCCGTTTCCTTCCGCCGGGAGATTTGCAGTTAACCCCAACGTCAGGTATTCTTGACAGCGGAGAAAGCTCCTGGCTTGCCCGGAGCTTTCGAAGCAGTACCCGCCGTGGTTACAGGCCACGAGCGGGTGGCGACCCGAAGGGTCGTCCCTTGATTCATCAACCCCGGAGGGGGTCGTGAAGCATATTTCATTCGATACGAATGCGTGCCGAGACGTTTCCCGCGCCGTGCAAAATGAGTGGCGCGAAAAGAACGAAAGCGGAGGATTTTCTTCCTCCACCATTCTTGCCGCCAATACTCGGCGCACGCACGGTCTTTTAGTTCCCCGTCTTGAACGGCCCCTCGGAAACTACGTACTCTTAAGCGCGCTCGATGAAGTGCTTCACGTTGAAGACGTTGCTTATCCTCTTTCCACCCGGTTTTATGCCAATAGCATCTTTCCCGAAGGGTACCAATACCTCAGTCAATTTTCCATCGATCCGTTTCCCACATGGTTTTTTCGCGTGGAAGACCTGGTTCTCGAAAAGAACGTTATTTTTTTAAGTACGGAACAAACGGTTTTGGTTCGTTATCAAGTGATATCAGGAGATGAACTTTTTGTGCGTTTGGAACTAAAGCCCATGACCGCGTTCCGGCATATTAAAGAGCTGGGTCATTACAACGAGCGAATCAGCACCGAAGTCAAAGCGTCACAGGGGAAAGTCGAGTACGCGGGCTGCTACTTTTACCACAACGCGGCCATTGTAGACCAAACCGGATCGTGGTTTCGGGATATCCATTATCCGAGGGAACAGGAAGCCGGCCGCGATTTTACCGAAGACTTGTACGCTCCTTTCCGTCTGATGTATGCGTTTGGAGAAGGCCGAGAGAATTTTTTCTGCGCTTCCGTCACAGATAAACCAAAGATCCGCTTTCCGGAGCTCTTGATTCGCGAAGCTGAGCATAGAGGGTTTACCTTATAGCAATGGGGCGACCCTTGTGGTCGCCCCATTGCGGGCGGGCACAAGGCCCGCCCCTACATTGGCCGCTTTCTACAAATTCTTTTTGACTCCTCACCCCGACCCTCTCCCCAGAGGGGAGAGGGGAAATATAATTGCGAAACCCGAAAAATGGCATGGTTTGACATATGCCACCTCCGTTGTTATAATTAAGCCCTTGTTCCGCAACTACTTACGGAATTTTAGAGAATCAATCTCTCCTATCGGTGAGGATAAAGATTAAAAAGTCAGACATGAAACGTTTTGCCTTATTTTTGTTTACGCTTGCCGTTTTTTTGGGTTTCGCGGGATTGAGCCGTGCAACTTTTTTCGGAGATGCCCAGACAGGTCTTCGGAGTGTGGTTAGCGGAAAATATAGGTATTCGCTTTATGTACCCAAGGATTATTCTCCCGATCGCAGCTGGCCTCTTGTGATTGCTCTTCATGACGAAGGGGGTTTGGGTGAAGACTACATTCAGGATTGGCTTGAGGGAGCGAACGAACGGGGTTTCTTAGTGTTTAGCCCGACGTATCCGGTTCCGCGCGATTTACCCCATCCGACGGATCAATGGCTTTTAGAACGGAAACACGAAATCGAGCAAGAATACGCCGTGGACCCAAACCGCATTTTGGTAACGGGCACGGGATTCGGCGGCCATTACGCGCTTTATTTGGGACTCCAATATCCCAACGAATTTTCGGCGGTAGTGTCCGTCGGCAACGCGCTGGGCGGAAGATTGGAACGCTTTTTTAATCTCCATCATTCCAAAGGGGATCGTTTGCCGATTTTAATTTTGAACGGTCCGGAACCGGCAGTATCGGACACCGAGCGAACGACCATGGGACTCGATTTCATCCGTTCTCGGGGTTATTCGGTCGAAACCGTCGATGCCCAGAAAGCGGACGAACTTAAACTATCAAACGTCGGTTCTTATATTTACGAGTGGTTTGATCAGTTGAGCAAGAAACGAACGGAAAACAAGGGCAAACCCGTTTCCGGTTTGAAGCAGTCTTTTTGGGGAGAGGGAAAAAATCCTGTAAGAGGTTAAGATTTATGGCAGAAATGACCGGCGCACAAATCATGATCGAGTGTTTAAAGCAAGAAGGAGTGGAGTATATTTTCGGGCTTCCGGGAGGCGTCATTCTTCCGACCTTTGATGTACTCTACGATTCCGGAATCAAATTCATTTTGGTGCGGCATGAACAAGGCGCGTCCCACATGGCGGATGGCTATGCTCGCGCGACGGGGAAAACCGGCGTTTGCATGGTCACCTCAGGTCCCGGTGCCACCAACACGGTAACGGGTTTGGCAACCGCCTATATGGATTCTGCGCCCGTCGTGTGCATTACCGGACAAGTCGCAACGCATGTGATCGGGAGCGATGCATTTCAAGAGGCGGATGTCATGGGGATTACGCGGCCCGTCACCAAGCATAACTTTTTGGTCAGAGACGTGAACGACTTAAGCCGCATCATTCGCGAAGCGTTCTATATTGCTTCGACCGGCCGGCCGGGTCCCGTGGTGATCGACTTTCCGGTGGATGTCAGCCGGGCAAAAACCGAGTTTCACTATCCCAAACATGTGGAGATTCGAGGATATCATCCGGGCACGCGGATCGATCTGAAGCAAATCAAAAAAGCGGCTGCGGCAATCATGAAAAGTAAGCGGCCGTGTCTTTATGTCGGAGGAGGCGCGGTCGGTTCCGGAGCTCAAAAGGAAATTGTGGAATTGGTGGAACGAACGGGAATTCCCATTACCACGACCGTGCTTGGTTTGGGAGTGTTTCCCGAAGACCATCCGGCGTCCTTAAGGATGCTTGGAATGCACGGGACACATTACGCGAACTATTCGGTGCAGAATTCCGATCTCTTGATCGCGGTGGGCGCCCGTTTTGACGATCGCGTGACCGGCAACATCAAAAAGTTTGCGCCCCACGCGCAGATCATTCATATTGACATAGATCCCGCTTCGATCTCGAAGACGGTATTGGTGCACATTCCGATCGTCGGAGATATTAAGCCGGTCGTCCGGGAACTCACCAAGTACGTCAAGAACAAACGGCCTAAAATCAAAGCGTGGCTTGCTCAAATTGAAGAGTGGAAGAAAAAGCATCCGCTCAAATATGACGCATCCGGCGAAACCATCAAGCAGCAATACGTGATTGATCAGATTGGAGAGATCACGCACCACAAGGCGGTGGTGGCCACGGGAGTCGGCCAGCACCAAATGTGGACCGCGCAGTGGTATAAATTTTCCTCGCCCCGGAGCATGATCACTTCCGGCGGACTTGGGACGATGGGCTATGGGTTTCCCGCTTCGATCGGGGCTCAGCTTGGCCGTCCGAATGAAACCGTGATTTGCATTGACGGCGACGGTTCGTTTCAGATGACGATGTGTGAGTTGGTTACGGCTGCGCATTACAACGTTCCGGTCAAGGTGTTTATCATGGACAATGGCCACCACGGAATGGTCCGCCAATGGCAGGAGTTGTTTTATAACCGGAGGTATTCGGGTTCCAAGCTCGGCCCCTCCAATCCGGATTTTGTCAAAATTGCGGAAGGCTGCGGCGTGTGGGGCCTTCGCATCACCAAAAAAGACGAAGTGATTCCGGGAATTCAAAAAGCGCTGGCTCACAAAGGGCCGACGGTGGTTCATTGTGTCGTGGCGCAAGAGGACAATGTCTATCCGATGGTGCCGTCAGGCCACGCGCTCGACCAAATCATGGATATGGCATAGAACGTAGAACAAAGGAGTCGTGATGAAACATACCATTTCGGTTCTCGTGGAAAATCAATCCGGTGTTCTTGCACGGATTTCAGGGCTATTTTCAGCACGGGGGTTTAACATTGATAGTTTGGCGGTCGGGGAAACCGAAGATCCGACGGTTTCTCGAATGACGATTGTGTCGCAAGGGGATGACCGCGTGGTCGAGCAAATTATGAAACAGTTGGACAAACTGGTTGACGTCATTCAAGTTCGAGACTTAAGCGAGTCGGAGATGATTGAGCGCGAACTCGTGCTCGTCAAATTGGCAGTGGGAGCGACCAAACGGTCGGAACTCATGCAAATCGTCAATACGTTTCGAGCCAAAGTGGTGGATGTGAATCCGAAATCACTCACCGTGGAAGTGACCGGAAGTCAAAGCAAGCTCGACGCGATGCTTGAACTGCTTCGGCCGTTCGGCATTAAAGAAGTGGCGCGAACCGGTGTCATTGCACTTTCACGCGGTGTTGAAATGAAAGTTCGCCAAACAGCGAAAAAGAAGGGATAACCATGGCAAAAGTATTTTACGATCAAGACGCGGATTTAAACCTCTTAAAAGGTAAGAAGATTGCGATTGTGGGCTACGGGATTCAAGGCCGCGGTCAGGGGCTTAATCTCCGCGATTCGGGGGTCGAGGTAATTGTCAGCCAGCGCAAGGGCGGAGCCAACTACGATCTGGCGGTGCAGGATGGATTCCGACCGGTGAGTGCGGAAGTTGCGGCCGGAGAAGCAGACATCATTCAAATCTTAACTCAGGATCATTTGCAGGCCGAGATTTATAATGCTTCCATTGAACCCCGCTTGAAACCGGGGAAAGCGCTGCTTTTTTCTCACGGGTTCAACATTCATTTTGGATACATCAAGCCGTCTAAGAACGTGGATGTGTTTATGGTGGCGCCCAAGGGACCGGGCGCACTCGTCAGAAGCCAATTTGTCGAAGGCGGCGGCGTTCCGTGTTTGGTGGCGGTGGCCCAAGATGCGAGCGGATCGGCGCTTCAACTTGCCCTTGCTCATGCGAAAGCGATTGGCGGCACCCGCGCAGGCGTTATTGAAACAACGTTTAAGGAAGAAACGGAAACCGATCTTTTTGGCGAACAAGTCGTGTTGTGCGGCGGTTTGAGCGAACTCATTCGTTCGGGCTTTGAGACGCTCGTCAACGCGGGCTATCAGCCGGAGCTGGCTTATTTCGAATGTTTGCACGAGGTCAAATTAATTACCGACGCGGTATTTGCGGCCGGAATCAGCGGGATGCATCGGCGTGTTTCGGATACCGCCGAATACGGAGACTACACCCGCGGAAAGCGCATCATTACGGAAACCACCAAGCGGGAAATGCGGACCATTTTAAAAGAAATCCAGTCGGGTCAATTCGCGAAAGAATGGATTGAAGAAAATCGCAGCGGCCGTCCCCATTTTGATCAAATGCGGCGGGAAGCGGATCAACATCAAGTGGAACAAGTGGGAGCCAAGCTCAGGAAGATGATGCCGTGGATTTCGGGGTCTCTCGGTAAGAATCCGAGAACTCCAGCTCCCTCGGCAAAACGATAAGGCAATGACATCGAGCGGAAGACGAAAAATTTACATTTTTGATACGACACTTCGCGACGGCGAGCAATGCCCGGGAGCTACCCTTACGCCCTCTGAAAAGCTCGAAATTGCAAAACAGCTTGAGCGCTTGAACGTGGACATTATCGAAGCTGGATTTCCGGTGGCGTCCCCAGGCGAGGTCAAGGCAGTTCAGGATATTTCGAAAGCCGTGAAGCGGCCTGTGATCTGCGCGCTTTCGCGGATGATGCCCAAGGACATTGACATTGCGCGCGAAGCGCTCAAATTTGCCGTGAAGAAACGGCTTCACGTCTTTCTCGCAACGTCCAGGATTCACCGGGAGTACAAACTCAAAAAGGGGAAGCGCGAGATCTTAAAGCTCGCCGTTCAAAACATTAAGTACGGCCGGAGATTCTTTAAGGATGTTGAATTTTCCCCCGAGGACTCGGCTCGGACCGAACGAGAATTTTTGGTTGACGTGGTGAAAGCGGGCATCGATGCCGGAGCAACGACCGTGAACATTCCCGATACCGTTGGCTATGCGATGCCGGACGAGTTCGGCGATTTAATTGCGTTTTTGGTGAACCGAAATCCCGGGCTCGGGACTAAAATTAATCTTTCGGTTCATTGTCATAACGACTTGGGTCTTGCCGTTGCCAATTCTCTCGAAGCGGTTCGGAACGGTGCGAATCAGGTGGAGTGCACGGTGAACGGAATCGGCGAGCGGGCCGGAAATGCTTCCTTGGAAGAAATTGTGATGGCGATTGATACGCGGCGTGATTTTTTGAAAGCGCACACCGACATTTGTTTGAGGGAAATCACGAAATCCTCGAGGTTGGTATCGCATCTGACGGGTTTGGTGGTTCAGCCCAATAAAGCCATTGTGGGCCACAATGCGTTTGCGCACGAGTCCGGCATCCATCAAGACGGAATCCTCAAAAAGCGGCAAACCTACGAGATCATCGACCCGCGTCGTATCGGACTTTCCGGAAGCGATATGGTGATGGGGAAACATTCCGGCCGCCATGCGTTTCGGGAACGGCTCAAAAAACTGGGCTACGTGTTAAAACCCACGGAACTGGATCAAGCGTTCAAACGTTTCAAGGAACTTGCGGACCAAAAGAAGTACGTGTTCGACGGAGACTTGGAAGCCATCGTGGATGACACGATCAGCAAAGTTCCGGAGATCTGGCAGCTTGCTCATTTAAAGGTGACGAGCGAAACGGGCGCGCGTCCCAAGGTGGTCGTTGCGCTTCACCGACAGGGGAAGACCTACGAACAAATGTCGGAGGGAGATGGTCCGGTGGACGCCTGTTACAAAGCGATTGAAAAAATAACGGGGATCAAAACCAGTTTGACGCAGTACGCGATTCGTTCCGTTACGGTGGGTAAAGATGCGCTGGGCGAAGTCCATATCAAACTCGCGATTCACAATCGAGAGGTAAGCGCTCGCGCGACCAGTACGGACGTGATTGAGGCAAGTGTAAAAGCGTACTTATTTGCTTTGAATAAAGCTTGCGCCACTCAAGAAACAAAATCGGCCTCGCCGATCTAGGTTTCGGTCATGCGTCTTCATGGCGATCGTGACTTAAGCGTGTACGGCATCTTTGGCTATCCGCTCAAACACACGGCGTCTCCCGCCATTCAAAATAGTGCGTTTGACCATCACAGTTTGAAATCCATGTACTTTGCTTTTGAACGGACGCCGGCCGAGTTTCGCGCGTTGATGCGGAATCTCAAAACCTTTCTCTTGGATGGTTTCAATCTGACGGTACCGTTTAAGGAAACGGTGATTCCATATCTGGACCGTTTAAGTCCGGACGCGAAAGCGATCGGAGCGGTCAATACGGTCAAAAAGGAAGGCCGCCGCTGGATCGGATACAACACCGATGGGCATGGTTTTTTGGCCGGGCTTCGCGAAGCACGGTTTCGGCCGCGCGGGAAATCGGCCGTGATCCTGGGTGCCGGCGGATCAAGCCGCGCCGTTGTCTTTGCGCTCGCAACACAGGGGGCGAAGCGAATGGTTATCGCAAACCGTACACGTTCACGCGCCGATCGGCTCGTGCGTCGGTTTCGCAGGCTCTTTCCCAAAGTT
>Ga0155834_127_pt1 | contig 12542 bp, 10 predicted proteins | sample RifCSPlowO2_01_FD_107488 | JGI IMG/M metagenome (GOLD analysis project Ga0155834, IMG submission 107488) | Omnitrophica bacterium RIFCSPLOWO2_01_FULL_50_24
CAAACGTTCCAATCCTTGCGGATCCGAAAAATCTCCTTCCTTCTCAAGAACGTTTAACAATGCTTCCAAATGAGCGCGCGTTTCTTGATTCGATAAATACTTCGATACCGCTTGAGGTTCGAGTTCAATATCCTCCTCAAAAAAATAAGATGCTTGGCTGCGCAGATCACCGAGTGTTTGAATGCGATCACGAAAAAGAAGGGCTAGTTCCCGAACGCGATCCGTTCGATTCACCATCGCTTCCCCTAAAAACTCTTCGACCGCTTTGACATACCGATCCGGAGGAAGTTTTCGAAGATGCTCGCTGTTTAACCATTTGAGTTTGTCCGGATCGAAACAGGCGTTGGTTTTGTTGATATCTTCCAACCGAAATTCTGATTCCAGTTCCTCGCGCGTTAAGAATTCCCGATGGCTCGGCGGGGACCAGCCCAATAACGCCAAATCATTCAGCAACGCCGACGCTAAATAACCTTCCTCGCGATAACGTGCAAGCGAAATATGGCCGTGGCGTTTTGAAAGGGGCGTCCTGTCGGTGCCGAATACAAGCGGTACATGCGCAAACTCAGGAGGTGTCCATCCGAGCGCTTCATAGAGAAGGAGGTGACGGGGCGTGTTCGAAATGTGATCATCTCCGCGGATCACGTGCGAGATGCGCATGTGGTGATCATCAACGACTGATGCGAGATGATAGGTGGGATAACCGTCCGACTTTTGAATTACGAAATCGCCGAGGCCTTGACCGTCAAAGTGAATTGGTCCATGAACTAAATCGTTAAAGCGGATCGGCCGGTCGGGGCATTTCATCTTGATCGCTTTCCGCCCCTCTTCTTCACTCACATACGCCAATCCTTTTCGGATCAGCGTCTGCGCTGCGTCTCTATAGGATTCTAACCGCTCGCTTTGGCGAACCACCGGTTCGTCCCACCGAAGTCCGAGCCACTCTAAAGACTCTAAGATTTCTTTCTCATACTCAGGCCTGGAACGTTCCCGATCCGTGTCTTCGATCCGTATCAAAAAAACACCCTTCGTACTCCGGCTAAAAAGATAATTGTAAAGCGCTGTCCGGACTCCCCCGATGTGGAGAGAGCCCGTGGGAGATGGGGCAAAACGAACTCGAACCTGGCTTACGCTTGGCATCACTCTACCGGTAGGATACGATCCCGGCACCCATTAACTGCTCTCAACGATGAGATGGATGTTAGGGAAGTTTGAATTTAGCTTTAAGTGTTTCAAAATAATTTCGTTTCGAACTTTTCACCAATCGGAATCGGTTGCGAGCTCGAGTGACACGAACGATCGAATCACTATCGATTTCCATATCGATTTGGCCGTCGGCCGTACACAAAGCTCTGCTCACAGGTTCGCCCGATGCAATCCGGATTTGAATCACTTCGTTCCCTGCCACCACCAAAGGACGGAGAGCCGAAGTATGGGCACAAATCGGAGTAATAACCATGCAATCAACAGACGGATGCATAATCGGTCCGCCGGCCGACAACGAGTACGCAGTCGAACCCGTAGGCGTGGCAATCACAACTCCGTCGCCCGAGAACCGTGTCGCGCATGCTCCGCCTATGTCCACCTGAATACCCATATACCGTGTCAAACCTTCGCGGTGAATCACCACGTCGTTTAAGGCCTGAAAACGTCTCGCTTTCTTTTCACTGCCGGCAGTACCTGCCGCGGACGAAACCTGTGCATCCAAAAGCATCCGCTCTTCAATGTCATAGTGCCCGTTAAAGATGAGTTCCAATTCACTTTGGAGTTCTTCCCGGCGCACTTCCGTCAAAAAACCGAGTCCTCCCAAATTGATTCCCAACACGGGAACCGCGCGATCCACCATCTTGCCCGCCAAATGCAAAATGGTTCCGTCTCCGCCCAAACAAATAAACAACTCCGCTTCGGACAATGCTTGTTCCAAAGGCGTGACCAATACGTCAAAAACGGTAACGTGTCGTTTCGTCAACCAAGCCACGATCTGGCGGCGCACTTCGTCGGCGTGGAGTTTTCGGACATTGGTCAAAATACCGACGCGCTGAATGGCAGGCTGATTCATCGTTTAGGATAAGGTTTCGCGCTGAAAAGACGGTTCCGATTTTAACGAAGACCGAACGGTCAGGGCGATTTTTTCTGGCGAGAGACCGAATTGATCGAGTAATTTATCTCGAGAGCCGTGTTCCACAAATTCATTCGGAAGCGCAATCCGCTTCAGGCGAACGTCCTCGACTCCCCTGCGTTCCAAACATTCAAGCACCTTCGAACCAAACCCGCCTGTCAGCACATGCTCCTCCACGGTAAACGCAGCGCGTGTTTTCCGAATCATGTCCACGATGAGCGTTTCGTCAAGGGGCTGGGCAAACCGAACGTTGCAAACGGCCGCATGGATTCCATCCAAAGCCAGACGATCCGCCGCTTGGAGTGAAACACCTACCATACTTCCGAGCGCAAAAATGACGGCATCCGTCCCTTCTCTTAAAACTTCACCTTCTCCGATTTCAAACAGTTTGATAGGCCCCTTCACACTTGAATCGATAAAACCTCTCGGGTATCGAATCGCAAACAAATAGGGGTAATTAATTCCGAGCTTCAACATATGAAATAATTCTGCGTCGTCCTTTGGCGCTGCAATCACCGTATGGGGAATGTGACCCAAATAGCTGATATCGAATACACCGTGATGAGTAGCGCCATCGGCGCCCACCAAACCCGCGCGGTCAAGGCAAAGCGTGACATGAAGACGTTGAAGCGCCACATCATGAATCAGTTGATCTTGGGAGCGCTGGAGAAAAGTGGAATAAATGGCACAGACCGGTTTCATCCCTCCTTTGGCAAGCGCTCCGGCAAACGTCACCGCATGCTGTTCGGCAATGCCCACGTCAAAAAAACGGTCCGGGAACTCTTTTGCAAATTGCGTGAGTCCGGTCCCCGACGGCATGGCGGCCGTAATGGCAACCACCCGTTCGTCTTCGCGCGCCAATTCACAAATCGCTTTTGAAAATGCCTGCGTAAAAGTCACTTCGCCGGTCGTCTTAACTTCTTGCGGACTTATGGTCTTCTCTCCGGTCGCAATATTAAATGGGGTCACTCCGTGCAATCTCTCCACGTCCTTTTCCGCGAATTCGTACCCCTTCCCTTTTTGAGTCACGACGTGAAGAATGCAAGCTTCATGAAGGTTGCCGACCTTCCGAATCATTTGGCAAAGACCGACCACATCGTGTCCGTCCACGGGACCAAAATAACGGAAGCCCAATTCTTCAAAAATAATTCCGGGGACCAAAAGATGCTTTAAGCCCTCCATGAGATAAACGGCCAAGCGGCGTATTCTCCGAAAATGCGCGAGTTTCTTCTCGACCTCATCGCGTACCCGATTGTACAAAGGATTCGTAATGACTTTGTTTAAATACTTGCTGATGGCTCCGACGTTACGGGAAATCGACATCTCGTTGTCATTCAAAATAATGAGCATGCGTTTCCCAAGATGCCCTGCGTTGTTGAGCGCCTCATAAGCAAGACCGCCCGTCAAACCGCCGTCGCCGACGACCACGACAACGCGCTCATCCGTTTTTTTAAGGTCTCTCGCTACGGCAAGTCCCAATCCCTGCGAAATGGCCGTGCAGGCGTGTCCTACAATAAATTGATCGTAAACACTCTCAAACGGAGATGGAAAACCGCTGATACCGTCTGCTTGCCGAACGCTTCGCATCTGATCGCGACGGCCTGTGATCATTTTATGGATATAGGCCTGATGACCGACATCCCAGCAAATTTTGTCTTTGGGCGTATCGAGCACATAATGGAGCGCTACATTGAGTTCAACCGCGCCCAAACTCGCTCCCAGATGACCGCCGATTTTTGAAATCGTTTCGATCAAGTACGTGCGGTACTCGTGACACACCAAAGGAAGCTCCTTGAGCGGCACTTTCTTCAAATCATCCGGTGAATCAATGTGGGGAATATATGAATAGCTCATCGGTAACGCACTCGTAAGAACCGGCCTACGATGATCCTTCCTGTTGACCTCGATTTAAGATCAGACGCACTAGCTGCAACAGCGGTTCATTCTGCTTAAAACGACTTATCTGCTCTTCCGCTTTTTGAATCACTTCAGCCACTTTACCCCTGGCTTCGTGGACGCTCATGAAGCGAACATAACCGTCGCCGTCCAGTATATCATCAACGATTTGAAAGGCGAATCCTAAGTACTCTCCGAATTTCCGGATTCGATTTTCCTCTTCTAAAGAAGCGGATGCCGTCACGGCGCCCGCCACACAACTTGCTTTGATCAGCTGGCCGGTCTTATGAATATGAATTGCATCCAAAGTCGGCAGATCCATCTCTTCGCTTGTTTGAGCAAGTTCCATGGCTTGGCCGCCGACCATCCCAAGAGTGCCTGCGGCCTGTGACAATTCAGCCACGATCCGCAAAGCTTTGTGCTCATCACGTAATCTCGAGAGAATCTGAAATGCAAGCGCAAGCAAGCCGTCGCCCGCAAGCAATGCAATGGCCTCGCCGTATTTTTTGTGACACGTGGGCTTTCCCCGCCTGAAATCGTCGTTATCGAGAAACGGCAAATCATCGTGGATCAACGAATAACAATGAATCAACTCTACCGAACATGCGGGAATGATGGCTGCCGCGCGGTCGCCCTGGAACATGTCACAAACCGCAAGCGTTAAGAGGGGACGAATCCGTTTCCCTCCGTTTAGAACCGCATACCGCATCGCTTCATGAAGAGCTGCGGGATGTTGGCTTTCGAGAGGTAAAAACTCTCCGAGCGCCGCTTCCACTCTGGCAGTCTGTTCTCTCAAATAGGGACTTAACGAACTACGGATACTCGGTTCTTTGGACATCGCAAGCACTTGATTTCACGTTAAAGCGGCAAATCCTCACTTGCTGCTTTTGGAGGTGCTGACTGTTTTTTTACCATTTTCTGAGGAGGGCGTTTTTGAGTTGAAGCCGGAACATCCTCCTTCGATTCGCTCGGATGATTCAACGCATGCGAAAGTGTTTCAATCTTCGTCTCCACGTGTTCCAATTTCTTCGCGCACAAACGTGACAACCGAACTCCCTCTTCATATTTCTCCAACGCTTCCTCTAAAGGAAGATTGCCGCTTTCCAGCGCTTCAACGATTTTCTCAAGCCGTTCCAATGCCCGCTCAAACTTTAATTCTGGTTCCATGATTATTCTCCTACGCGAAAAACCTCTGACCAAATAGTTCCCGATGCCCATTTCGTACGGATACGATCCTTGACGGAAACGTTCTTGATGTCTTTCAACAATTCTCCTCGCTCGTTAAACGTCACGCTGTAGCCGCGATCCAAAATGGAAAGGGGGCTCAAGGTACGCAATCGGCCGATGGCATTCTGAAATTCATGACGCTTTCGTTCCAAAAAACCCTTCAAACCTTGATGCAGTTGCCGAAGCAGCTCGTCCGCGCGCTGCGACAATTGCTGAAGGTACACTTTGGGTTGGCGAAACGCATAACTATCTTTAAGACGGCGGAATTCGTCTCGACTCCCCTCTAAAATGGAGCGCATCTGGTTTTGCATCCGCTCCCGAATCTGGCGCAACTGCTTTTCAAGCTGATCCCAATGTGCCACGATGTGTTCGGCTGCTGCCGTGGGCGTATGAGCACGAAAATCGGCAACAAAATCAGAAATGGTCCAGTCCACTTCATGGCCTACTGCAGAAATGACGGGCACTCGAGACTCGTAAATAGCGCGCGCTACCATCTCCTCATTAAAAGACCAGAGGTCTTCAAGACTTCCCCCTCCGCGGCCTACAATCAATACGTCAAACTGGCCCAACTCATTCAAGTGACGAATACCGTTTTTGATTTCGTCGCCAGCACCCTCGCCCTGCACCCGCACAGGACACAGAACTATTTCAAGGCCGTATGTTCTTTTCCTGAAAATTTTAAGCATATCCTGGATGGCCGCTCCCGTCGGAGAAGTCACGATCCCGATCCTGCGCGGATAGAGGGGGATCTGTCTTTTTCGGCCTACGTCAAAGAGGCCCTCACGCTCAAGGCGCTCCTTGAGCTGCTCGTAGGCAAGCTGAAGAGCGCCCAATCCCTTTGGTTCCACCCTTTGAACATACAATTGATATTGGCCGCGTTTATCGTAAACGGACACATGACCGATGCAGATGACTTGCAAACCGTCTTTGAGATCAAACTTCAAAAACTGGTTTTGAGTCGCAAAAAAAACCGCATTCATCTGCGCCTGCTCATCTTTCAACGTAAAATAAATGTGACCGGAACTGTGACGCTTAAAATTAGAAACTTCCCCTTCGATCCAAACCACGCGGTACTTGGCCTCAAGCACAATTCTGATCTCGCGTGTGAGTTCCGAAACTTTGTAGATTTTTTGAACCGCAAGCGGCGGTCTAGACGTTGTGAGCGCCATCAAGTCTCTCGTGAATTCGTTTAATCGAGTGGGCGCGGCCCGACTCGGCGTTGATTTCAATCAATGCGCCGGAAATTCTCGCATCGTCAGACGCAACTTCCATCCGGCCGGGCATTTGCGTTCGAAAACGATGCAGCACTTGATCGATATCCCGGCCGATGACGGACCGATACGGTCCGCACATCCCGAGTTCGGTCATGTACGCGGTACCTCGCGGCAAAATAGATTCGTCGGCGGTCTGAATATGCGTGTGAGTTCCATAGACAGCGCTCACTCGTCCGTCGAGATGCCAGCCCATCGCTACTTTTTCCGAAGTGGCTTCGGCGTGAAAATCGACCAAAACGATTTTCGCTTCGGACTGGATCTGTTTCAACACGGCATCCACCGTTTGAAAGGGGCAATCCAATGCGGGCATAAATACGCGGCCCATTAAATTGATGACGGCGACCTTGACGCCTTTTTTGGTTGTGACGATCACATGGCCGCGCCCGGGAGTTCCGGCGGGATAATTGACCGGTCTTAAGATGTTTGGGTTGGAATGAAGAGCTTCGGTGGCTTCCTGCTTTTTAAAAATATGATCCCCGGTGGTAATGACATCCACGCCGCATGAAAATAATTCCCGAGCAGTCTCGGTCGTTAAACTTGAACCGTGAGCAAGATTTTCCCCGTTCACAACCACAAGGTCAACATCATGCACACGTCGGAGCTCTGGGATGAAGGCCTTGCAGGCCTCACGCCCGGGGCGGCCTACCGTATCACCAAAAACGAGTACGTGCACCACATGTGCCATTTTTTTACCGATTCGTTATGACTAAATCCAAAGTGATATCCCGGTTCTCAACGGGGACGGCGTCAACAAGCTGAAAATCAAACCCAATACCGTAACGCTTGACATGATTGGGAAGCCGGCTTAAAAAACGATCGTAATATCCTTCGCCGCGGCCCAACCGATGTCCTTGGCTGTCAAAGGCAAGACCCGGAGTTACCACAAGATCCAAACGTTTCGTGTCGAAGGACTTGATTAGATCTGGTTTTGGCTCGCGAATTCCAAAAGACCCGGGCCTTAAATCCCGAACGGGGTCATAAATCTGGACCGCTTCCATCTCGTGTTTCCGGCGATTGACAAACGGAACGGCAACCTGTTTTCCATTTTGAAGTGCCACTAACATCAGCGAAAGAGTTTCAACTTCAACGGAAGTCGCTACATAAAACATGACGGCTTTAGCCCTTCCAAAACAAGAATCGATGGCAAGTTGCATCGCAATCGCTTTGCTTTTTCGATTTCTCGCATCCGGGGGCTGCGTTTTGAGCCGCTCCAGCATTGCTTTCCTTAACGCTGCTTTTTGTTCCGAAATCTCCGTCGCCATTTTAAAAAGGGTGTGCCAAATGTGCCCCTAACTGGACTCGAACCAGTCTCCCCGGCTTAGGAGTCCGGTGCTCTATCCGCCTGAGCTATAGGGGCGAAATCATAAGAACCTAATAGGTCACCAATGAATGAACGTCGTACTTTTTAAAACGCTCGCGGCCGTTGAGAAAAGCGAGCTCAACCAGAAACGCGAGTCCCACCACGCGCCCTCCCAACCGCTCAACAAGCTGTACCACAGCTTCGGCCGTCCCTCCGGTTGCAAGAAGGTCGTCAACAATTACAACGCGCATCCCTTTTTCAATCGCATCTTGATGAATCTCTAAAGTATCCTGCCCGTACTCCAGATCGTAGGTGACCGATTCCGTTCGTGCCGGAAGTTTTCCCTTTTTCCTCACCGGAACAAAGCCGACACCAAGTTGATACGCAAGGATTGGGCTCAAAATAAAACCTCTGGATTCAATTCCAACTACTTGATCGATCTTTTTATCTCTAAAAACGTCGGCGAGCAAATCGGTGGCCATCCGAAGGGCTTGGGGATCTTTAAGAAGCGGGGTAATGTCCTTAAACAAAATACCTTTTTTAGGAAAATCGGGAACATCCCGAATCAATTCTTTTAACTGAGCTACTCCCGCAGCACGATCAGCGCACATAGTCTTCTTTTTTCTCCTCTTTTAATTTCAACATATCCCTGATTTTCTTAATGGCGCCGAATTCAATTTGTCGAATGCGTTCTCTGGTAACGTCAAAATGTTTCGCTGTTTCTTCAAGCGTTTTGGGTTCGCCGCCCTTCAATCCAAATCTTAAAATCAAAACTTGCCGCTCGCGTTCGTCGACGTAATTGAGCAATTGGTCGATGCGTTCCCCTTCAAAAAGATCCTCAACACGTTCCATGGGCGAAGCAGCGGATTCATCTGCGATCACATCGAGCATCTCTGCGGTACCCTCTAAACTCACCGGTGCGTTCAACGAACCTGGCTGAGAACCGATTCGCTCGATTTCCTTCACCTTTTCGATCGATAGTTTCATGGCGTCGGCTATTTCCTTGGTAGAAGGAAAACGGCTCAATTTTTGAACGAGCGCATCACGAATTTTCCGCCATTTGGAGATGGTATCGTACATGTAGACAGGAACGCGGATCGTCTTGCCCTGGTTGGACAACGCGCGCATGATCGCCTGCTTAATCCACCAAGAAGCATACGTCGAAAACCGGTACCCCTTCCGATAATTAAACTTATCTACGGCACGCATCAGACCGATGTTCCCTTCCTCGACCATATCCGAGAACGGAAGGCCCAAATTGGCGTACCGTTTGACGATACTGATCACCAGTCTTAGATTGGATCGAATCATCTGCTCGCGTGCTCGAACCCCTTCTTCGCCGCCGGTCATCACACTCTTTGAAAGACTTATTTCTTCTTCCGGCGTTAGAAGGGGGATTTTCTCAATTTGCTGCAAATAAATTTTCATCGGTGTCTTATCAAGGGTTTGATCGACATCGAGAATTTTTTCCCTTTTGGGTACCGCAGACCTTGCCCGATCTTTTCCGCGAGGGGAAGGAGGAGCGATCGCCTTGTTTTGCTTAACCGTCTTTCGTTTGGGCGCGCGCTTCAGCTTTTTCTTGCGAGCTCGCGCACGTTTTCTGGCAGGACGTGTTCGGGTGCGTTTCTTTGTTCTTGCCATTCGTGGCAATCTATTTTTTTGATTTGATAGCTGCTTGCGCAGCAGCAAGACGGGCAACCGGAACCCGAAACGGAGAACAACTCACGTAATTCATGCCGACTTCGTGACAAAACTCAACGGATGCAGGATCGCCTCCGTGTTCACCGCAAATACCGATCTTGAGCTCTTTACGAACCTTCCGGCCTCGTGCCATCGCCCACTCAATCAGCGAACCGACTCCTTCACGATCCAAACTTTGAAACGGATCCGATTCGAGAATGCCCTGCTTTAAGTAGGTTCCGATAAAAGAACCGGCATCATCACGGGAGTATCCAAAGATCATTTGTGTGAGATCGTTCGTTCCAAATGAGAAGAATTGAGCTTCTTGGGCAATTTGGTCCGCAATAATGGCCGCGCGGGGGATCTCAATCATAGTCCCAATTAAATACGGTACCGTGATTCCTTGTTCTTTAAAAACTTCATCGATCACTCGTTTCATACCGGCTTTTAATATTTTGAATTCGCCCGCAGTGCCGATCAACGGTATCATGATTTCGGGCTGAACCTTAATTCCCTTTTTCTTCACATGACATGCCGCTTCGACAATCGCGCGCGTTTGCATGTCATAAATTTCCGGATAGCTAATCCCCAAGCGGCAACCCCGATGGCCCAACATCGGATTGAATTCGTGGAGACTCGCCACTTTGTCCCTAATTCGTTCAAAAGAAACACCCATCGCCTCTGCCATTTCGTTCTGACTTTCCTGATTTTGCGGAAGGAACTCATGAAGAGGCGGATCCAAAAGGCGAATGGTGACAGGATAACCGGCCATCGCCTGAAAAATTCCTTCAAAATCTTCTCGCTGCATCGGAAGCAATTTGGCCAGCGCATGCTCCCGTTCTTCCTTCGTTTCAGACAAAATGGTTTCGCGAACGGCGATAATGCGGTCACCTTCAAAAAACATGTGCTCTGTTCTGCACAGACCGATGCCTTCCGCCCCGAATTTAATTGCTGTTTTCGCATCGTTCGGCGTGTCGGCATTGGTCCGCACTGAGAGCTTCCTGAACTGATCCGCCCACTTCATCAGCGTTGCAAACGTACCGCTCAATGCGGGCGGCACGGTGCTGACTTTTCCTAAATAAACCTCGCCGACGTTCCCATCCATTGAAATGAAGTCACCTTCTTTTACTTTAACGCTTCCGGCGCGAAACATTTTTTGGTCGTAGTCGATGGCGAGATCTCCGCAACCGGCCACACAACATTTGCCCATTCCTCTGGCCACAACCGCCGCGTGCGACGTCATGCCTCCGCGGCTCGTTAAAATCCCTTCCGCCGCGTGCATACCGCCGATGTCTTCCGGAGACGTTTCGATTCGCACTAAAATCACCTGCTCGCCCTTTTTTGCCCACGCCTCAGCGTCATCCGCATTAAACACCACCTTCCCGCAGGCCGCGCCGGGAGATGCCGGTAAGCCCTTCGCAATGGGTTCCTTTTTTTCTTTCGGATCAAACGTATGATGTAGCAATTGATTTAAATCCGACGGAGGGACACGCAAGACAGCCTGCTGTTTGGTAATCAATCCTTCATCCACCATGTCTACGGCAATTTTGACAGCCGCTTGGGCAGCCCGCTTTCCGTTCCGAGTCTGTAAAAGAAACAGTTTCCCTTCTTGAATCGTAAACTCGATATCCTGCATGTCTTTATAATGGCGCTCGAGCCGTGTTCGAATCTTCGAAAGCTGCTTGTAAATATCGGGCCATTTTTTCTTAAGTCCGTCGAGCGGTTCGGGCGTACGAATGCCTGCAACAACGTCTTCTCCCTGTGCATTGACCAAAAACTCGCCGTAAAATTGGTTCATACCTGTCGACGGATTCCGCGTGAAACATACTCCGGTACCCGAATCATTTCCCATATTTCCAAAAACCATACTTTGCACATTGACCGCCGTGCCCAACAAACCGCGAATCGAATTCAATTCCCTGTATTTAATGGCGCGGGGATTATTCCACGAATCGAACACGGCATTAATCGCCTTGTGCAATTGTTCGATCGGATCCTGCGGAAATTCTTCTCCCGTTTTCTCCAGATAAATCTTTTTGAATTGCCGAACAATATCTTTGAAGTCGTTGGCGGAAAAATCACAGTCCTGTTCGACATGAAGCAGTTTTTTCTTTTTCTCTAGGACGTGCTCAAATTCATCGTGATCGATTCCCATCACCACGTTGCCGAACATTTGGATGAATCTGCGGTAGGCATCCCACGTAAACCGTTCGTTTTCGGTCTTGACGATCAACCCTTGCACTACATCTGAATTGAGACCAAGATTAAGCACAGTATCCATCATGCCGGGCATCGAAACTGCGGCGCCGCTCCGCACTGAAACAAGTAAGGGATTCTCACGGTCACCGAATTTGGCGCCCATTTGCGCTTCAAGTTTCCTTAAATTTTCGTTTACCTCTTTTTCAAGACCTGCGGGCCATCGCTTCCCTTCCTCATAAAAAAAAGCACACGCCTCTGTCGAAATGGTAAAGCCGGAGGGGACGGGGATTCCCAGACGGGTCATTTCAGCCAAATTGGCCCCTTTTCCGCCGAGAAGCTGTTTCATTTGAGCACTGCCTTCAGCGGTTCCATTGCCAAAAAAATAAACGAACTTGTTACGACTATTTTTCGTGTTTTTCATGTGAGATTTTCTCTGTGCGTTCATAAGCGTTGGCATTCTTAACCCCTTTCACTAAATAGATTTAGAATCATTTCAATCAGATACAAAACGGCATATTTTATCTTATTTGCCCGTAGAAATCTAGAAATTTTAACAGAGGAGAAAAACCATCCGAGAACCCAATTGTCGGCCGCGGCCGACAATTGAGAACTAATCTCAATTAGACGGGAAGCCGGGTGACTCGAGACAAATCAGCGACGCGGTTCGTATAAAGTCGATTGACTTTGTTGATCAGCGCTCTGCGGTTATCTCGAATTTTGACGTCTTCGTGATTCACCAGCACTTCCTCAAAAAAGTCATGAATCAACTGGAAGAAAGCGTCCCCGTAGCAGAAAGTCGCTTTTCGATATTCTTTCCGATCAATTAATTCGTGAATCTTGGGCCCCTCCC
>Ga0155834_118_pt3 | contig 12538 bp, 7 predicted proteins | sample RifCSPlowO2_01_FD_107488 | JGI IMG/M metagenome (GOLD analysis project Ga0155834, IMG submission 107488) | Omnitrophica bacterium RIFCSPLOWO2_01_FULL_50_24
CGGAAGATTTATTGCGGGTAACAGCGGTATTTTTGTGACGCGGACCCTTTACATCAAGAAAACGGCTGTCAAAAACTTTGTGATTGTAGACGGCGGCATGAACGATTTGATCCGACCGGCGTTGTACGACTCGTTTCATGATGTCTGGCCTTTGACTCTGGAGGGCAGGACGGTTAAACGGCGGTACGATGTGGTGGGTCCGATTTGTGAAAGTGCGGACTGTTTGGCGAAAAATAGGCTGCTTCAGGAAATCAAGTCCGGCGATTTTATTGCGCTTGCAAGTGCGGGAGCATACGGCTTTACGATGTCTTCGAATTACAATGCCCGTCCTCGATCTGCGGAGGTATTGGTTCGCGGGCGCCGGTTCCAAGTGGTTCGCGCGCGCGAAACGCGCACGGATTTGATTCGCGGCGAGCGGATTCCGAGATGGGTTTAAAATGACAAAAATCCCTTATTTTATAGGCGCAGGATCTGGTAATACTTTTATCGTGGTTGATAACCGTAGGAATCTAATAACCAATCCAAATCAATTTGCGGCGAAGGAGTGCAAGAGTTCTAACTCTGGCGGAATTGATGGTGTTTTATTTATTGAAAAACCGAAAGAAACCCAGACTGATTTTTTTATGCGGATTGTTAATTCTGACGGTTCAGAAGCAGAAGCTTGCGGGAATGGTTATCGAGTGGTCGGCCTTTATGCTCATAAGCACTTAAACTTCCCGAAATTGATAAGCGTGGGAACTCTTGCGGGCACAGTTAGAATTAATGTTGCTTCTGAAGAAGCCATAAAAGTAAACATGATTGATCCGACGGATTATCGTGAAAAAATCGAAATGAAGTTGAAGACCAAAACATGGAACGGAGCTTTTATCAATACGGGGGTTCCGCACGTAGTCATTTTTGTTGATGAACTTGATCCATTTCCGGTGAAAGAGATGGGCCGCGAAATTCGTTATCACGAAAATTTTAAACCAAAAGGAACCAACGTTAATTTTGTTAAAGTTGAAGGAAAGAACAAGTTATCCATTCGTACCTACGAACGCGGCGTGGAAGACGAAACTCTTGCTTGTGGAACTGGCAGCGTAGCGGCTGCCGTCATTGCAAATTTAAACGGAAAAGTTAAAGTACCTGTTGACGTTTTTCCAAAAAGCGGTGAAAAATTGAAAGTTTATTTCGAACGTTGTGGAAACAACGTGACACATGTATCCTTAGAAGGCCCGGCAAAAGAAAAGTCTCGAGGGAAAATCAATTTAGGAGATTGGAATGGAACTAACCCGTAAAAATTTAAAAGGTTCGATGGTGGCACTGGTCACACCTTTCCGGCAAGGGAAGATCGATGAGCGCGCGCTGAAACGTTTGCTTGATTTTCATCTTGAACAGGGGACGGACGTGATGGTTCCTTGTGGAACGACCGGGGAAACGGCAACCCTCTCTCACGAGGAGCATAGGGGGCTGATGAATTTCGTCGTGGAGTACGTCAACGGAAGAGTCCCCGTCATCTGTGGTGCAGGTTCTAACTCGACAGAGGAAGCCGCTTCGCTCGTTCGGCATGCCAAAAAAAGCAAGGCAGACGGGGTGCTCGTGGTAACTCCTTATTACAACAAACCGACGCAAGAGGGCTTGTTCCGGCATTATGAATTTTTGGCAAAAGAAGTCGATATTCCCATTGTCATCTACAACGTGCCAAGCCGCACGGGAATTTCAATCGCGCCCGAGACGGTGATCCGTCTCGCAAAGATCTCGAATGTGATTGGAATTAAGGAAGCGAGCGGTAGTTTAGATCAGGCGAGCAAGATCATCGCGGGTTGTAACTTGGCGGTGCTTTCGGGAGAAGATAGTTTAACGCTTCCGCTTCTTTCCATCGGGGCAACCGGTGTCATTTCGGTGGTGGCCAACGTGGTACCGAAACAGGTGCATGAGATGGTTGAAGCGTATCTTTCGGGGACCGTCCGCGAAGCGCAACGGCTCCATCAAGAACTTTTTAGTCTCTCAAAAGTTTTGTTTATTGAAACGAATCCGATTCCGGTCAAAACGGCGCTTGCGCTCATGGGTTTTATTTCCGGTGAGTTGAGACTCCCGTTGTGTGAGATGAGCGACGAAAACCAAAAAAAACTGGTTCACGTCTTAAAACAGCAAGGTCTGATCAAATCCACACGCTCCGCGGGATGTGTTCACTAATATGCTGTTTCTCAATTTCGCACAGGGTTCAAGAAACCGGTAACCAGAGTACAGAAACCAGATTTTTCTCTGGTTTCTGTTAACTGGTTTCTTACCCCATGCGAACTTAGGAAACGGGGTACTAAGGTGAGTTAAGGGAGATTCATGGCGAAGAAATTAGTTTCTGTGATTGTCGGAGGTGCGGGAGGGAGAATGGGTCGAACCATTCTTAAACTTGCGCACGAAGATCCTTCGATTCGAATCGGCGGCGCGTTCGAACGCGCGGATCATGAGGTCGTCGGTCGCGACATCGGAGATCTGATCGGTTCGAAACCGCTCCATATATCGGTTCATCCCGACTTAAGAGAATGCATTGACCGGGGAACGGTCGTGATCGATTTTACTCATGCGCTTGCGACGGAGCAGCACTTAGAGATTGCTTATGAGGCCAAGCGCGCCATGGTGATCGGTACGACGGGACTTTCAAAAGCATTCGTGAATAGACTTCAGGCGGTGTCGCATAAGATTCCCGTAGTTCAAGCGCCCAATATGAGCGTCGGGGTCAATCTGTTGTTTCAGCTTGTGGCTTCGGTCGCGAAAGCACTGGACACGCGCTATGACGCGGAAATCGTTGAGGAACATCATCGGGATAAAAAGGATGCGCCCAGCGGGACAGCCCTTGAGCTCGCGCGCTTAATTGCCGAAGCTAGGAAAATAAAGTTAGATCCGAATGTCATTTATGGCCGTCACGGTGTCTCAGAACCCAGACGGAAGGGAATAATCGGAATTCATGCGGTGCGCGGCGGCGATACCGTCGGCAGCCACACGGTTTCGTTTATGAGCGATGGTGAACGGATTGATTTGACTCATCGCGCCTCGTCACGGGAAGCATTCGGCTACGGCGCTCTCTATGCGGCGAAATTTATTGCGAAAAGGAGAAACGGTCTTTACAATATGCGGCAAGTATTAGGGTTATGATATCATGCGCATTTTCGCTATCGTTCTAAGTATAGCTTTCATTCCGTTCACGCCGACGGTGTGGTCTCAATCTCCGCAAGAACCCAGAGTCAATTATCTTTTCAGAGACACTTTTTACGCTTCTCCCGATCTAAAACTTAAGTATGACATTTATGAAACAGCGGACTTCCTGCTCGTGCGCGGGCAAGAGCGCGGTCCGACCGGAGAGTTTGCCGTGATGACGGGGTTTGAGGGTCCCGTCATCGAGAGCCGCGTCCTGAAAAACGTCCGTACCATTGAAGCGGCCAATGCCTTCCTTGAGAAAAACACACGCAAGATATTTTTTGAGCGCGTTCCCATTAAAGAACTGCCGCTTGCGCGCACGGACGGTTCCGTGGTTCCAATGTTTTGGGTGGGCCAAAAAGCTTTTTCGTCTCTTGAGCAGGCGCAATCCAGCGTTGCCGAGGTAAGAGCAATTGTCGAGGCCGGCGGCGGGAACTTTGATCGCGCGTTGACGTTGATCGGAGAATTTTTTCCGGAGGCGCCTGCTCCCACAGAAGAGGAAGCAATGGCCCGATACCTCCGCGAAGAGGAACTGGCGCTTAAGGTTTTAGACTGGCTTGATATCGGCGAAGAACCATTCGGTATTTTCCAGGGAGTTCCTCCGGGCGAAAAAATACTTTGGCAGTCTTTCGGTGAAACCTCCTACCGATTTACGAATTTGGATTCGCCGAACTACGATTCGCAAGTCGGTTACTGGACGAACCGCATCGTCTTTAGAGGCATTCGGTTTATCGGCGAACCCACGGTGGATCCCTTCGTTGAAGTGACCGCGGCCCTTGAATCCAACGGGAAAAATTTTCCGAGCCACCTGGATTTAATCGCGGGACTTGAGTACCGGCCCTTCCAACGGATTGCCTATTTCGAAAATTTCAATGTGGACGGTCTCCAGCTCCTTAAATTCATGCGGGGATACCGCTTGTTTATTCAATATATGGAACGCCGCAATCTGACGGATGAAATTACCGGAAGTCGCGATATCGATTTGTGGTTTGGCGCGGGCATCTTCTATGAATGGGGGCTGGATTTAAAAGAGCCCTGGGCCAAAAAGCATCGGGAACGAGTTTCGGATTGGATTCGGGAGTTTGTGTGGGGAGAGTATTACGGCAGCTATCGGTACGAGCGGAGCGACTTTGCTGCGATTGATGAGTTTAATTCATGGGTTTGGAACTCATCGCTGATTTTGGGACTAAAATGGCCCTCCATCCAACTTCCAAAGAATCCGGTTAATGACGAGCTCCTTCTGATGCCTTACCTTCGGTTCGAACACGTGACGAATCCGCGCCGGACTTCGCTGGGCTATCAGAATCGCCTTTTTGTGGTGGGGGGGATTCGGTGGATGCCGTTTCGAAGTTACCAATTCCAAAATAACGAGTGGTTGTTTCTGACCAAAATTTTCGCGGAGTATGTGGGTATCGGCGCAGTTCAACATCCCGGCTCCGTCTCCGGCAACGTTCCTCAAAGAGATTGGTTCATCGGTGCCAAAGCATCCTTCAAGCGTTTTTAATATGTCCCATGCGAGCCGCAGATTCGTTTCTCTTCTGACGCTGATCGGTTTCTGCCTGGTCTTCGGCCCAAGGTCTTCATGGGCCATCATCGAAACCACCGCCGGAAATTTTAATGTGGCTTTTGACGTTTCTGCCTCCAAACCGGAAGTCACTCGAGGAAGCGCTACCTTTATTACGGCCCGCATCAAGAATCTTTCCACCGTGGCCATTGCCGGTTCCGAGCTTGTGGTTACCGTTCCGAACGGATTTACGTTGATTGATTCCGCCTCGCGTCTTGACGATGCGGTCGTGAGTTCAACTTCCGGATCTTCTCGCGTGTTTTCGATCGGCGCACTCGCTCCGGGAACGAATAAAATTTTGGGGTTTCTGTTGGTTGCCTCAAGTGCGGTTCAGGTGGGCAAGCGCTATGAAGTTTCTTTCTTTCTCCGCAATAACACCGGTGCCGCGCAGTCTGCGACGAGACGGGTGGTGATCACCGTCGTCAGCGATCCTGTTTTTGATGAGGGGATCATTGTCGGAAAAGTTTTTGACGACCGGAATGCCAATGCGGTTCAGGATCAAGGCGAACAGGGTGTCCCCGGTGTCAAGTTGGCAACGGAAGAAGGGATCGTGGTGGTTACGGATCCCTACGGTCGGTATCACATCCCGGCTTTAAAACCCGGCCGCCATGTGGTCAAGCTTGACGGACACACGCTTCCCAAAAGTACGAAGTTTGTTACGGAAGAAGCCGTCCTCATCAAAAGTACCGATGGAATGTTTCATGTGGTTAATTTTGCGGTCCTGCTTCCCGAACCTCAGATTCCGAAAAAGTATCGCGATCAATTGAGTGTGGTGGTGACTCAAGGCGCTGATTTAGTCAAGCCGGAGCTTGCCATTGATCTTAATCATCCGGTGCTCCGAATGGGGCTCGGTTATTTCGAAGAAGATCCCGTATTTTACATCCGCACCAATTACGCGGATTTAGTTTCTGCGTGGCGGATTGAAATTCGAGACGAATTTGGTGACGAGGTATGGACCGGATTTGGACTGGGAGCTCCGCCCACTCAAGCTCCTTGGGATGGCCGGACGACGTCGCAAGAAGTTATCTCTGGCGGCGTGTACTCGTTTCGGTTGATCGTCCGAGACGCCGAAGGGCATGAGGATTGGACGCCGCTCGGTTATTTTCGAGTCGTCAGCAAGCTTAAGAAAAATATGCCGGACGATCCCAAGATCAACGTTCCGGCAGTCGGAAATATGTCGATCGACCGGGATGGAAAACAAAGCATTTCTCTTGTTTCGAAACCCAGGGTATTGGTTCGAGGGAAAACCGTTCCTTGGAACACGATTTCGGTCAACGGAGAATCCGTGGGCGTTAATTTAGACGGCTCATTTCAAACCGAGTTTTTTGCTCCTCCCGGAAATCGCGAGGTGGTGGTGACTACCACCGATCGAGAGGGAAATTCTGTTTCGTATCAGGAGGAAGTGGAACTCAAGGACAGTATGTTCTTTATGGTGGGTCTTGGCGAAGAAGAGCTCGGGTTTAATGTGATGGACGGCAATGTGGAGGTGGTGGGCCGGGAAAATACGTTTCATGACGGTTTCTATGAAGACGGCCGGCTCGCGTTTTATTTAAAGGGAAAAATCAAAGGGAAATTTTTGATCGAATCCCGCTACGACACGGACGACACGCGCAGGGATTTGTTTACGAACCTTGATCCCGATGCCTACTATCCTGTGTACGGAGATCATTCCGAAATTCGCTACGACGCTTATGATACCAAACAGCGTTTTTACATTTTGGTGGAAATGGACCGCTCCTATGTGAAATGGGGAAGTTTTAATACCAACTTTACGGATACGGAACTTTCTACCCATAATCGAACGTTTTCCGGTTTGAAGGTGTACCACGAAACGCTTGCCACCACTCGTTACGGCGATGCCAAGCGCGGCGTTGTGGTTTATACCGCTGATGTCGATCATTTTGCCGATCACGACGAGTTTTTGGGAACGAACGGCCGTTCCTTCAGACTCCGGAACCGGTTTGTGATTGAAGGAAGCGAAAAAATTCGCATGGAAATCAGAGACGCGATCCAAGGAATCACCATTTACAGCCGCCCCTTTGAACAAGGAACGGATTATGAAATTGATTATGCGGGCGGCCGAGTGCTGCTCACACACCCTTTATCCGCTCACAGCCCGAGCGATCCCATTATCTCCAATGATATTTTGCACGGAAGTGAGACGTACCTCATTGTGGACTACGAGTTCGATCCGCAGGGCTCGACCTCCGATCGAAACAACGGCCTTCGCGGTTTTATGCACTTGGGGGATCACTTAAGAGTGGGGGCAACTGCCATCGAAGACAAAAGGCCGGACGGTGATTACGATCTTCGCGGTCTTGATCTCGTTGGAAAATTCGGCCGCAATACCAAAGTGGTTGCTGAGTACGCGCGAAGTCAAAGGCGGACGATGCGAAACGCAGTTTCCTTTGACGGAGGGATTACCTTTGCAGACATCAACACCGGCAATACGATTATAAAAAAAGCGAGTCGAATTTTCGACGATGCCTACTTGGTCAAGGCCCAAACCAAGTTTCGAACCGGTACCGAAGTATCCGGTTACGCCCAGCAGGTGAACGCCGGATTTGCAAATTCGGATTCCATTTTGCAGGCCGGCAAGCGCAAGGCAGGACTTGAGGTACGGCAGAAGGTGGGTGAGTTCGTTCAACTGGGGTACCGATACGATGTGCAAAAGGCAACCGATTCCAATAACCGGGCGGGTGTTTTTCTCACAAGTCCGGAGGAAAGTACGGTCCACGACGTTCAAGTGAAGGCGGACTATGATGAGTATCTGGGGATTATGGAATATCGGCATCAGAACATTAACCCGTTTCCGGGACAGTATCGGAGTTTTACAAATGCTCTCGATGACGTTCATTTTGGCAATGCTTTTGCCGTTAAGGCCGGTTACCGCGTGACTCCGAACATGATGCCGTATGTGAAGGGACAGGTAACTCAGGGGGGAGATGGGCCCAATCACCAATTGGGCGGCGGCGTGGAAGCGAAAGTGATGGGCGGAAAAGGCACAGTCCAGCTTGAAGAGATGGTGGGTAATACGGGAGATTCAACCGAGCTTTCATTTAATGTAGCGACGTCTGAAGGGAGCGAGGTCTATTCAAAGCTCCGGACCGGCCCGCGTTTGGATGGAACCGGTCAGGGCATGAGCACTACCATCGGAAGTTCGAGTCAGGTCAATTCGAGAAGCCGCTTCTACAGTGAGCGTGAGTATTCCAGTTATCAGGACGGGGAACGATCCGCGAGTATTTTGGGATATGAAACACAACTGACGGATCGGTGGAATGTGGATTCAAGTTTTGAGCGGAGCCAGATTCGTGATATTTCAGAAGTCAATTCGCATCGAAATGCTTTGGCGTTTGAAGTATCGTACCTTGACCTGGATGCGGTCAAAAACGTTGCTCGAGTTGATTTAATGATCGACAACGGAGCGACGAACCGGTTTCAGTGGCTTTTTCATGATACGTTTGACTGGAAACTCAGTCCCGATACGCAATTTTCGGCCCGCTTGAAACGGTCGGATTCCTATGAGTGGGGTGACGGCGGTATCCGTACCGATGCGTCCAGTACCGAAGTGAACTTCGGATTGGCGTATCGGCCGATTGATCAGGATCGGTGGAACGCGCTTGCGCGGTATACGTGGTTGAACGAAATTAGCGCTACCAGCCAATTCGATACGCCGGACCTCTTCGGAATTGAGGTAGATGAGTCGGCCCATATTCTCGCGGCGGAGTTTGGATATAAATTGCTTCCGCCCCGATTGGATTTGGCCGAAAAATTTGCTTATCGGCGGACCGCACTCGAAGCACGAAAAGATACCTTCTACATCGGTCAGTTCTTGTGGGCGAACCGCTTTAATTTTCATGTAATCCGGAAATGGGATTTGATTCTGGAATATCGGTTGCTCTGGGATTTTGAGCTTTTAGATAGCTTCAAACATGGTGTGGTCGCCGAGCTTGACCGCGAAATTATGAATTATGTGCATTTTGGCTTAGGGTACAACTTCACCCATTTTGCCGATGATTTAAACTCACTGAATGATATTTCCCGCAACGGTTTTTTCACCCGTGTAAGCGGCAAATTCTAGTTGCTCACCTTGGCGGTTTTAGATAAAATTTGATCTGCATGATGACCCCCATCCTTAAAACGTGTTTTAAGAAACAAACGCGCTTCGTTACCGCCGTACTTCTTTTGTCAGTATCTTTGACAAGTTGCATATCGTTTCGAACTGACTATCCTCGGTACGATCAAGTTCTGACCTACGACCGACCTTATGACTACACGTATCTAAAAGCTCTCGAAGCTCTCAATACATTTCCTGAGTGGACACTCGAATTGACGGATAAAGACGAAGGATTGCTCATTTTGAGGAATAGAGAGTATGGACACCTCTTTGACCGCGACAAACAAGTTGCCCGCATTCGGGTGCGTCGGGTGAGTACCCATCAAACTTCGGTTGCGTTGGACCCTGATTCGCAAAGGATTCCCAAGGGCGGCGAGTTTTTAAAGCGGATTAATGAGTTCTTGTCCGCTGCCCGCTGATTTTTCCAACAGTAGTTTTGAAGTTCTAAGGGTATTTTTCTATACCGCGTTTTCATAAGGCAGGGATCCAAAATGCATCCCTGCCTTTTTTGTCTGCCGGCGGTTCATCCGCCAGCACTTATCGCACTGCGCGCTTTTCGCGCGAGTACTTCGCTGCGCGCCTTTGCAGGCGCCCATGCGCCAGTACTCATCGTGGCGACTTTGACGTCGCCTACGATTATGTGCGCGAGCACTTTTCGGGATGAGCTTGATGCTCATCTCCGAAAGTGTTCGGGAAGAACTTGCATTTGCCGCTCAACGCGGCAAATACTACTCGTGAGGATTTCGACATCCTCTACGAGTATGATGTTCTTCTCCGAAAGTGTGGCGACTAAGGAAGTCGCCTACGATGATGTGTAAAGGTCAAATACATGAACGGGGAAATTGTTTTAAAGAACGTACGGACCCATAATTTAAAAGAGATCGACGTTTTGATTCCGCATCGTTCGTTAGTAGTGATCACGGGCGTCAGCGGCTCCGGAAAGTCGTCCCTGGCTTTCGACACGCTTTATGCAGAGGGCAGACGCCGTTATGTGGAGTCTCTGTCTACGTATGCACGCCAGTTTCTCGAGCGGATCGAAAAGCCGGACATTGAATCGGTCAGCGGAATCCTACCTGCCATCGCGATTGAAGCTAAAAATGTGATTACCAATGCCCGATCGACCGTAGGCACGCAGACCGAGTTAAATGATTACCTCAGATTGTTATTTGCCCGGATTGGAGAAACGTACTGCACCGGGTGCGGCAGAAAAGTGGTTTCCGACAACGCTTCGGGGATTTTTGCTCAAATCGAAAGAGAATTCAAACATCAACGTGTTTCGATCGCGTTCCCGCTGGTTTTGGGCAAGAATGTCAAACGTTTTTCAAAAGAGATGAAAGACGAATTTAACCGGCAAGGTTTTTTGAACTTTATCGTTTCCGGTCGTCTGCTCGCTCTTGATGAGGCATCGAATCGAATCAAAGAAGGCGCCGCCCGAGTCCTTGTCGTTCTTGATACTCTTGATTTCGACGAAGCCCATCGAAGCAGGGCCATTGAATCCATGGAAACGGCCCTTCGCTTTGGTTCCGGCAAGCTGTCCCTTTGTTTTCAAGTAAACGGCGAGTGGCAGGAACATCGGTTTTCAAATCGGTTTCATTGTGCCCAGTGCGATATTGAATTCCGCGAGCCCAATCCCAATATGTTTTCGTTCAATAGTCCTTTGGGAGCGTGCGCAGAGTGTCAGGGATTCGGACGGATCATTACGATCGATTGGAACTTGGTCGTTCCGGATCCGAAGCGTTCGATTCTAGGGGGTGCAATCGAACCCTGGACCAAGCCGAGCGCAGCTTGGGAGTTAAGGCAGCTTAAAGCGTTCTGCCGTGAAAAGAAAATTCCGCTTGACGTTCCGTTTCGTGAACTTAAAACGCTCCATCGGCAATGGATCCTCGAAGGGTTGAAGGGGAATGATTATTTTAGCGTCCGAGATTTCTTTAAGTACTTAGAGAAGAAGACGTACAAGATGCACATTCGAATTTTTTTAAGTAAGTACCGGGGGTACCAGTTGTGTCCCGCGTGCCGCGGCGCTCGCATTAAACGGGAAGCACTCGCCGTTCACATTCACCAAAAGAACATCGCCGATCTTATGGAGATGACGATCGAAGCGCTGAAACATTTTTTTGACACTTTGCCGCTTTCCAAACATGATGAAGAAGTCGCCCGTCCCATCCTTCTTGAAATTCGAAACCGCTTGTCGTTTTTAACGGAGATCGGCGTCGGCTATCTTTCACTCGGCCGATTATCGCGGACGCTTTCCGGCGGCGAATCCCAGCGGATTCGGCTTGCCGCATCGCTTGGTTCGGCTTTGGTCGACACGCTGTACGTGTTGGATGAACCGAGCGTGGGACTGCACGACCGCGATAATGTGTTGTTGATTCGTCTTCTCAATCGGTTGAAGGATTTGGGCAATACCGTCGTCGTGGTGGAGCACGACCGAACCATGATTGAAGCAGCCGATCAACTGATCGATTTGGGTCCTTTGGGCGGCGAAAAAGGCGGTCGCATTGTATTCCAAGGTCCTTTCGAACAATTGATGTCGGTAGAAGGATCTGAGACCGCCCGGTATTTTAGGGGCGAACTTCGCATGGATCGCACGCGGCTGGAGAAGAACGGATACGGCCGCGGGGTGATTGGGATTCGAAAAGCAAGCGAACACAATTTGAAAAATATTTCTGTTGAGATTCCGCTTCATCAGTTAACGGTGATTACCGGCGTTTCCGGCTCAGGCAAAAGCACCTTCATGTATGACGTTTTGTATGCCAATTATCAGAGACTGCGCGGAAGGGCCGTTCAAAGCGTTGGCTGCGTTGAGCGAATTGAAGGATGGAAACAAGTCCATGATATGCTGCTTATTGATCAATCTCCGATCGGTCGGACGCCGCGGTCTAATCCGGTAACGTATCTGAAAGCATTTGATTACATCCGGAAGATATTTGCGTCCACCCGGGATGCAAAAGAGCGAAAGCTGACGGCCGGAGATTTTTCATTTAATGTTCCGGGGGGCCGTTGCACCGAATGTGAGGGAGACGGTGTCCAGAAGATCGAGATGTATTTTCTGGCGGATGTTCATGTCACCTGCGAAGCTTGCGGCGGAGCCCGCTATCAGTCTGTCATTTTGGAAGTCCGCTACAAGGGGAAAAATATACGCGAGGTGCTTGATCTAACGGTAGACGAGGCGCTTAACTTTTTTGGAGATCATCAAAAAATATGCGCTTCCCTTTCTCTGCTGTCACAAGTGGGATTAGGCCATTTGAGGTTAGGTCAGTCGGCCACCACTTTTTCGGGCGGGGAGGCGCAGCGGTTAAAACTGGCCGCGGAATTGGCGCGAGGCAGCGATATGAATGGACGCGTGAATTCCAAGCGTCCGGTATCGAGTGTGAAACAAGAGTCGTCGTTGCTTTATCTTTTTGATGAACCGACAACCGGTTTACATTATTATGATATCAAGTCGCTGATTTCGGCATTTGATACGTTGATCAAGCGCGGACATTCGGTTTGTATCATTGAGCATAACCTTGAGGTGATTCGCTGTGCGGATTACATTATTGATTTGGGACCGGAGGGCGGTGATGAGGGCGGTTACGTGGTGTATGCCGGACCTCAGGAAGGTATCTTAAGAGTGAAAGAATCCTATACGGGGATTGCGCTGAACAAGTATTTAAAAAGAAAGATATGGAAATCGTGAACCC
>Ga0155834_120_pt1 | contig 12516 bp, 12 predicted proteins | sample RifCSPlowO2_01_FD_107488 | JGI IMG/M metagenome (GOLD analysis project Ga0155834, IMG submission 107488) | Omnitrophica bacterium RIFCSPLOWO2_01_FULL_50_24
TGAATGGCCAAAACCGTAAAGATGGCCTCTACACCTCCTGCGGCGCCCAGCATATGCCCTGTGTGCGATTTGGTGGAACTAACCATTATTTTTTTTGCTATGGGTTCCGTGAACGCTTTTTTAATGGCAAGTGTTTCCACTTTATCGTTGAGCGGTGTGGAAGTTCCGTGCGCGTTGATGTAATCCACGTCTTCTGGAGATACCTCAGCATCTTTCATGGCGAGCATCATGCATCGGGTAGCCCCGCGGCCTTGCGGATCCGGTGCCGTCATGTGGGTAGCATCTGATGTCATCCCGTAACCGACCAATTCAGCATAAATTTTAGCGTTTCGGTGAAGCGCGCGATCTAGTCTTTCCAGCACGACGACACCACAGCCCTCGCCCATGACAAAACCATTTCTGGTTTTATCAAAGGGTCGAGACGCTTTTTCAGGTTCCTCATTATAGGTTGAAAGCGCCTTCATGGCGTCAAACCCGCCGAACCCGAGAGGCGTAATGCATGATTCCGTTCCGCCTGCCAGCATGACATCCGCCTCGTCTCGCTGAATAATCCTAAAGGCATCTCCGATGGCATTAGAGCCGGTGGCACACGCCGTTGCCACGCAGTTATTCGGTCCCTTTAAATGAAAGTGCATTGCGACTTGTCCCGGTGCCATGTTCACAATCAACATAGGAATGAGAAACGGAGAAACCCGGCTAGGCCCTTTTTCCAGCAGAATCTTATGTTGTTGCTCGATAATCCTAAGACCGCCGATACCGGAACCGATCACCACTCCCCATCGATTGGTATCTTCTTTCTTTGGATCAAGACCGGCGTCTTGAATGGCCATGTCGCTACCGGCAACAGCGAACTGGACAAAGCGGTCTGCTTTTTTGATTTGTTTCGGAGGAAGATATTCGGCTGGGTCAAAATTTTTGACTTCAGCGGCAATTTTTGAATTGTATTGGCTTGCGTCAATCTGAGAAGCTTTTGTTACGCCGCTTTTGCCGGCCAGTATAGCTTCCCACGCAATTTTTGCGTTGTTACCGACTGGACAAATGCACCCAAGACCCGTAACAACAACACGGTGCTTTTTCATGCGGAACGAGAATATGAGGAAAGGGGATCATCTAGAAATAACACTGCACTATTTGGCAGCACATTTCTCATCAATATATTTGATCGCATCTCCGACGGTTTGGATTTTTTCGGCATCTTCGTCAGGAATTTCAATTCCGAATTCTTCTTCAAGAGCCATGACGAGCTCGACCGTATCGAGAGAATCCGCACCCAAGTCGTCAACAAACGACGCTTCCGGCGTCACTTCTTCTGCTTTGACGCCTAGTTGTTCAACAATGATTTCGATGATTTTATCCTGCACGGCCATTCTCATTATCCTCCTTAGATTAACTTACATATTAGTTCCGCCATCGACTCGAATCACTTGCCCTGTGATATAGCTTGCTTCGTCGGAGGCGAGAAATAATGCAACCTCTGCTACGTCCTTCGGCTCTCCGAAACGCCCCAGCGGGATATGTTGTTTAAACGTCTCGAGTATCTGTTCCCCTAGCTTTTCGGTCATCTGCGTTTTAATGATTCCAGGTGCGATAGCATTGACCGTGATGTTCCTTTTTGCCAATTCTTTCGCTACGGACTGGGTAAACGCGATGACGCCAGCTTTTGAGGCGGCATAGTTCGCTTGGCCTGCGTTTCCGCTGATGCCGCTGATCGAACTCATGTTGATGATCCGACCGCTTTTTTGTCGAATCATCGTCTTGACGACCGCCTTCGTAAATAGAAAAACGCTTTTTAAATTAATTGAAAGAACAGCATCCCAATCTTCTTCGGACATTAGTGCGAGAATTTGATCGCGAGTAATACCGGCATTGTTGAGGAGTATATCGATGCGCGAATAGGTGTCAAGGGTTTTTTTGACCATTTCTCCCACCTGTTTAGAATCGCGGACATCGAATGAAAAAAGAAGAGGTTTCGATCCCGTTTCACTTTGAATTTCATCGCCGACACGATTCAAAAGATCCTGATTTGTGGCGCAAAGAGAAAGTTTTGCTCCCTCTCTGGCAAAAGTTATAGCGATTTCTCTGCCGATTCCCCTGCTCGCGCCCGAAATGATGGCAACTTTATTTTTAAGTCTCATTGGAAATGGACCTCTCGTTCATCTCGTGGTTCAAGTTCTGTCTGAGTGGCAATACTGGTGACATTTAAATTCGAATTGTTCTTTTTGGCAAGGCCTTTTAGGACGCGGCCCGGTCCGATTTCAAGACACTCTGTAACGCCCGATTCGCTGACGGTCGTCATGGTTTTGATCCACTGAACGGGACAAATGAGCTGTTTGGCCAGGAGAAGCTTAATTTGATCTGGGTTTGAAACCGGTGCACCAGTTACATTAGGGATAAAAAGACCCAGAGGGGCCTTTATTTCAGTATGAGCCAGAGCCGCCTCCAAACCTGCTCGTGCGTGTTCCATTAACGAGGAATGGAAAGCACCGCTTACTTTAAGCGGAATCACGCGTTTTGCACCTTTTGCTTTGGCCACTTGACACGCTTTCTCGACCTTCGCCACCGGACCGGAAATAACCATTTGTTCCGGACTATTTAAATTTGCAAGCTCAACACCCGTTTCGCGGCATAGTTCGTTACACCGGGCTTCGGAAAATCCCAGAAGGGATGCCATGGTTCCAGGTTGCTTTTGGCATGCTTCTTCCATCAACTGCGCTCGCCGGCGCACCAAGTTGAGTCCCTCTTCAAACGAAATAGATTCCAGAGCGACTAACGATGTAAATTCGCCGAGACTCAAACCACATGCAAGATGCGGCTTAAATTTGGGAAAGATGGATCGTAATGCTGCGAGGGTTGCTAAGCTGGTAACAAAAATAGCGACTTGTGCGTGAAGGGTTTGAGTCAGGTCAGATTCCGGACCTTTAAAGCAAAGCGCGGTGAGCGAATACCCAAGTTGGTCGTTAGCGTGGTCAAATACGTGCCGAGCCGGCGCATACGACTCGTATAGATCGCAGCCCATCCCTACGGTTTGCGCGCCTTGTCCCGGGAACAAAAGGCCGATTTTTTTCATTTCAGTCTGTTGGAGATTGAGAAGCGTCTCAACCGATTCCTCAAACAATGCTTCCCCATCTAATGGCATTGGCAGCCCAGGTAAATCCACTGCCAAACGCGACGATGACTACCAAAGAATGTTTTTTAATCATTCCATTCTTAGACGCTTCATCGAGTGCAACGGCAGTTGAAGCTGCCGACATATTTCCGTATCGGTCAAGGTTGATGAACACTTTTTCGATCGGAAGATGAATGCGATTGGCAACGGCGTTCAGGATTCTTAAGTTTGCTTGATGCGGAATCAAGCAGTCAATTTCATCCACCGTAGCTCCGGCTCGTTTGAGCACTTCCGTGACGGCCTCACTCATCGTTTTCACGGCAGACTTGAACACTTCGGAACCCTCCATTTGAACGAAGTGAAGCCCTGCTTCAAGACTTTCCTTAGTCGTTGGAATTGCAGAACCGCCCGCCGGAATTTTTAAGAAGTCGCTTTGTTTTCCGTCTGAACCAAGAAAAGACGAAATAATGTAGTTTCCGTCTTTTCGAGCGGGTCCCAATACCGCAGCTCCTGCCCCGTCGCCAAAAAGAACACAGGTCGAGCGGTCCTTCCAATTAATGAAGTTGGAAATCACCTCTGCGCCCATGACGAGTATGTATTGATACATTTTGGCGCGGATGAAACCTTCGGCGACAGCGAGGGCAAATGGAAAACCGGAACAGGCAGCGGCTAAATCAAACGCCGGGCACTTTGCGCCGATTTTTCTTTGTATGACACAAGCAGTTGCCGGAAAAGACATGTCCGGTGAAATGGTGGCACAAATGATCAATCCGAGATCAGTCGCTTTTAATCCCGCATTTTTGATCGCAATCTTAGCCGCTCGAGTTGCCAAGTCGCTGGTAGCAGTTCCCTTTTCCGCAATTCTGCGTTCTCGGATTCCAGTCCGTGTGCGAATCCACTCGTCCGAGGTATCAACCATTTTTTCTATATCAAAGTTGGTGAGAACTTTAGAGGGCAAATAAGAACCAAGCCCTAAAATGCCAACCCGTTCTTTGGTCATTTAGAGATTCGCCTTTGGAGCAGGAATGGATGCCGGCGAGGAGCCGGCGTCGGTACGGAGATGATCGTTGAGGCCTTCGATGATGTGATCGTTTAATCTTTGTGCGACTGAATCTCTGGCTACTTTGATGGCGTTTTTAATTGCTTTCGCAGATGAAATGCCGTGACTGATGATGACGACCCCGTCAACTCCTAAGAGCGGCGCTCCACCCGCCTCTTCGTAGTTGGTTTCCTTTCGGATGGCCTCAAAAGCGCTGCGGCACAAAAAAGCACCCAAACGCGCCACGGGACGCTTTCCAATTTCTTTGGCGATGACTGTTACCATAAGCTCTAAGATGCTTTCGGTCATTTTTAAGACAACATTTCCGGAAAATCCATCGCAAACGACGCAATCACATTTGCCTGAGAAAAAATCGCGGCCTTCGATGTTTCCGATAAAATTAAGTCCCGAATCACGCAATAACTTATAGGTTTCTTGTAACACGTCCGTCCCTTTGGATTCTTCCTCGCCAATGTTGAGAAGGCCGATCGTTGGTTTTTTCTTTCTGAGTATGTAATGGGCATAGGTTTCGGCCATGATGGCGTATTGAAACAGATGTTCTGGAGAAGGATCGATATTAGCTCCGACGTCGATCGCAATGGTGATGCCTCTTAAGGACGGGATCATCACCGCGATGCCGGGCCGTTTAATTCCCGGAAGAAGTCCGAGGTTGAGCGTAGAGGCCACAACGGCAGCGCCCGTATTTCCGGCCGTGATAACAGCGTCCACTTTTTTTTGTTTGAGGAGTTGGATGGCAACGGAGAGAGAAGAATTTTTTTTCTTTTTGACGGCTTGGACAGGCGAATCGCTCATTTCGATAACTTCAGATGCAGGACAAATCGAAATTTTTCCGGCAGCTACTTTGTGATGGCATAATTCGTTTTTGATCGCTTCCTCGGGACCGGTAATCGTAATGTTCAGATTGTCAAGCGCGTTGGCGGCTTGTACGGCTCCTTGCACGACAAACTGCGGAGCGAAATCGCCCCCCATCCCGTCTACTGCGACTCGAATCATGATGGCTTACCAGATTTTTCTTTCGTTTTAATGGTCACGACTTGCCGGCCTCGGTAATAACCGCAATGCGGGCAGATCCGATGAGGAACCACCTCCCGTTTGCAATTGGGACATGTGTACGACTCACAGGGGGTTAAAAAGTCGTTTGCTCTGCGGAGCCGCGATCTCGTATTTGAATGTCTTCGTTTTGGATTCGCCATGATCAGTCTCTCTTGTAATGGTAGTACGTTTTGACGCCTTGCTCAATTTGATTCTTAGCTGCATTCACACGATTCATGGTTCAAATTTTTGCCGCAGGTTTGACAAAACCCACGGCATGTTTCGCTGCATAAAAACTGTTCCGGATGATTCAGAATTAATAGATCGCGAACATCATCTGTCACATCGATGGTGTCTCGGTGGTCGATCGCAAAGGTGAGATCGACCGGAGTTTCGATGTGAGTCGCGACACATTCAAGGCATCGGCTGCAGCATTGCTCCATTTCGCTTGAGAGCGAACCGTTAATCGTTAGCGTTTGCTCAATTCGCTCGGCCGTGCCGGAAAAAACGATGTTTTTCAAATAATGAAAATCAACAAACTCTAAATCGAGCGCTCGGCCGTCGTAGGCGGCATGCAAGGGTTGTGAAATGTGTTCCTTGAGCTCGCTTACTTTCAAAATCATGGACTTTCCTTAATTCTAAAGTCAACGTGTCGCCAGCGCTCGTTGAACGAAAGGCGGTACAAAATGTGACACGTTGCCCTTCCACGCGGATATTTCTTTGATCAACCGCGAGGATAGATAAAAATGTTTTTCAGACGGCATGAGAAAGATCGTTTCAAGCTTACGTTCAAGCATTCGATTCGTAAGTGCCATTTGAAATTCGTAGTCGAAGTCGCTTGTTGCTCGTAAACCGCGGATAATGGTGTAAATGTTCCGTTTCTTGGCGTAGTGAACAATTAAACCGCTGAATGCTTCGACCTGGATCCCCTTCGCTTGCTTGCCCAAAGCCCGTTTGATAAACGCAACTCGTTCCTCCGTTGAAAAAAGCGGGTTTTTATCTGAATTGATCGCCACCGCCACGTATACTTCATCAAAGAGTTTTCTGGCGCGGTTGATGACGTCAATGTGCCCATACGTGACCGGATCAAAGCTTCCGGGATAAAGAGCACGGCGTATCGATTTAGCCACAGAGGTCACTCTTTCTCATTAAAAAACTAACAAAGCCCTGTCCCATTTTGATGCTCCGTTTAAGCTGAAGGGATTTAAGTTCTTCTGGCAGGGGTTCTTTGTTCGAATGTCCAACCACGATGATTCCTAAGGGCGCGAGTATATCAGAACGATCTAAGGCATGCAACGTTTTTTTTATAAGTCCTTTGTTATGAGGGGGATCCGAAAAAATTAGGTCGAATTTCTTGTTCTGTTTCGCGAGCATTTCGATTGCGTTCTCGCACGTTTTTCTGAATAGGAATGAAAAGCTGTTCAGGCCCAGCGTGGTGAGGTTTTTCCGAATGCAATCGATCGCAAATGTTTGGATGTCGACGAAAAAAACTGTCTTTGCCCCTCGGCTTAACGCCTCAATTCCCAAACTTCCGCTTCCGGCAAACAAGTCCAAAACTTGAATGGGCTCCAGAGTTCCGCCTAAGACGTTAAACATAGTTTCTTTGGCACGATCCGTTACCGGCCGTGTGAGTTTAGAACGGGGGAAAAAAAGTTTGCGCCGTTTGAGCGCCCCGCCGATGATTCTCATGAGGATTCGATTTGGCGTTGCCGTGCGCGAAGTTCTTCGGCAAGCAGAACGTGTTCTGGATTTGAAAAGTTCAAGTCTCCGTTCAAAAGTTCGACGGCTTCTTTGCGTGCCGTGAACAACAGCTCTTTGTCTCGAATGAGATTTCCGATCTTGAAAAAGGTTAAGCCGCTTTGTTTGGTTCCGAAAAAATCCCCGGGGCCTCTCAAGGCCAGATCTTCTTCGGCAATCACAAATCCATCGTGGGTCTTTGTGAGAATTCGAAGTCTCCGCTTTCCGTCTTCCGTTGACGGAGAGCCGAATAAAAAACACATGGATTCTTTTGTCCCCCGTCCAATCCGGCCGCGCATTTGGTGAAGCTGGGAAAGCCCGAACCGCTCTGCGTTTTCGATCACCATAAAGGTGACATGAGGATTGTCTACTCCCACTTCAATCACCGAAGTAGAAACGAGCACTCGTGTTGTTCCGGCGTGAAAGCGGGCCATCACTGCTTCGCGTTCTTTTCTGGAAAGGCGGCCGTGGACAAGGCCCATGGGAATCTCTTTGAATGTTCCACGTTTCAAACGTTCGAATTCCTGAGTTGCGGCCTGGAGATCGGTGCGTTCGGTTTCTTCGATGATGGGAAACAAGATGTATGCCTGCTCGTTTGTTTTGGAAATCGTGTCCCGAATATGTTCTAAAACTTCCTCCGTTTTCTCTTGCCGGATCCAAAATGTCTTAATCGTTTTCCTGCCCCGCGGTTGTTCATGCATCGTGGTGATATCAAAATCACCGTACAACGTGAGGCCGAGTGTCCGAGGGATCGGAGTTGCGGTCATCACAAGTAAATGCGGTCTCGGATTTCGTTGGACCAATTTGGCGCGTTGTTCCACGCCGAAGCGGTGCTGTTCATCAATCACAAGGAGCCCCAAGTTCTTAAAGCGTATTTCTTCTTGAAGAAGCGCATGAGTACCGATAAACACACAGGGACTTCCCGATTGTGCGAGTTCGTAAACGGGTTGGCGCTCTCTAGCTTCGACGCTTCCGGTCAGCAGCGCGGTCGCGATGCCCAACGATGACATGAGCGGTTGGAGTCTCTGGAAATGTTGCTCCGCAAGTATTTCCGTCGGGGCGATGAGTACCGATTGAGATTTGCTTTTGGCGCAAAGATAGAGAACAAAGGTAGCTACCATTGTTTTTCCGGTGCCCACCTCACCTTGCAAAAGTCGGTTCATTGGAATTTCACGGGACACGTCGTGTGCGATTTCAGTCATGGCCTTTACCTGGTCCTCCGTGAGCTCAAACGGCAGGGCGTTCCGAAAACCATGCAGAAGTTCTTCGTGGAACTGAAACGGGATCGCTTTGACTTGACTTTGAAGTGTGCGGATCCTAGAGATGAGCAAAAGTTCAAAGGTAAAGAATTCGTCGAAGATGATTCTTTCTCTCGCGCGTTCCAACTGCTGCCAGCTCGTGGGAAAATGCATTTCTTGGAGCGCCTGCGTGAGATCCATCAAGCCCAATCTTTTTCGGATCGATGCGGGGAGGAATTCCTGAATCTCTTCTGAAATGTGGCGGTCGACCGTTTGTTTCATGGCTTGCCTCAGCGGTCTTTGAATCAACCCCTCCGTTAGAGCATAGATCGGAATAATCCGGCCCACGTGCGTGGGTTCATCCTCGTTTTCTTTTGTCACTTCATACTCCGGAGAAGTCAATTGAAGGCGGTTTTGAAAATATTCGGTTTTTCCGCTGAGGATGACGTGTTCACCGATCTGAAATTGGTTTTTTAAGTAGGGCTGATTGAACCACACGGCCGGAATACTGTCCGTACCGTCGTGGATGACCAATTCAAACAAGGTTATTTTTTTGAGCTGCTTGACGTCTGCGGAGACGATTTCGCCGCGAATCGTCACGTCCTGGTTTGCTTGAAGACTGGAAATGGTTTGAAAATTGGCACGGTCTTCATAACGGCGCGGGAAGAAGTAACACAAGTCGCGAATGGTTTTGATTCCCAATCGCACGAGGGCTTCGTACCGTTTGGGGCCTATTCCTCGGACATATTGGGCAGATCTTGCCTCAGGATGCTGCTCGGTGCATTCAGATTTTGCACTCATGAACGGAGCGCGAAAACCGCGAAAACTGGGTTAACTTGCGAGACGGGATCAGAAACATATTGGGATCGTTCTGATTAAGATGACGCAGAATCCTTTTTCGCATCTTGGACAGCCGCTTGAGGCGGCTCGGCTTTTTGGGCCTCTTCGAGCGCCGCTTTGATTTTTTGTATGTCCACTTGCGAAAGTGCTTTTGTCGGCTGAAGGAGCGAACGGGCCTTGTGCGTTTCAATGACGTTTAACGCAATGCACGAGAAGAGAAAAATAATGGCACATGCAGTCGTCAGCTTGGTGAGAAAGCTCGCCGTTTTTGTTCCCAAAATGGATTGCGGCGTTCCGCCGAATGTGCCCCAGCTCAATCCTTGACCGCGTCCCGCTTGAAGCAAGATCACAGCGATGAGGAAAATGCAAACGAAAACGTGAAGTCCTACCAACAGTAATATCATTTATCGCCCTCGCGATTTAAGATTTGGACGAGCCGGAAAAAGTTTGTTCACAAGCGTTGGTCACAATCTGAATAAATGATTCTGCTTTGAGAGACGCTCCGCCCACGAGCGCGCCGTTCAGATTGGGTTTGCTCATCAGTTGGGCGCTGTTGCTTGGTTTGACGCTGCCGCCGTACAAAATCTTGATTCGACCGGCAACGAGATTTCCATATTTTTCATTCAAGAGCCGGCGCAGGTACGAATGCATTTGTTCTGCCTGTTCGGGTGTTGCTGTTTTCCCTGTTCCGATGGCCCACACGGGTTCGTAAGCCAGAACCACGCGGTCGATTTCGTCCGCGTTCAAACTTCCCAGACAATGGTCAAATTGATTTTTGACGACTTCAAAAGCTTGCCGGGCTTCTCGTTGTTCCAAGGTTTCGCCCACGCACACGATCGGAGACAAATTGTATTTAAGGGCGGTTGCAATTTTTCGATGAATGAGTTCGTTCGTCTCGTGAAATAATTGGCGGCGCTCCGAATGACCCAAGATCACATAGCGGCAGCCGGCATCTTTAAGCATCAATGGAGAAATTTCTCCTGTAAAAGCGCCTTCGGTTTCGCAATACATATCCTGAGCTCCGAGCTCCATTTTGGTATCTCGCAATGCTTCGTTGATTGCCGAAAGAGCGGTAAACGGCGGGCAAATGGCGATGTCACAGGTCGTGATTCGATGAAGACCGGCTTTGATGATATTGACCAACTGAACACCTTCTGAGATGGTCTTGAACATTTTCCAGTTTCCGGCGATCAACAATTTTTTCATGGCGAACACAAGGTCCTTATTTGGGTGTCAGGGCTTGGATACCGGGCAGCGGTTTACCTTCCAAATATTCCAGTGACGCGCCGCCCCCCGTTGATACGTGAGACATGCTTGATTCAAGTCCAAGCTGAACAACGGCAGCCGCAGTTTCGCCGCCGCCGATGACGGTGGTCACATTATTTTTCTCTTTTAATTTTGCCAAGCAGTGAGCTAGTTCACGGGTTCCTTTGGAAAACGGTTCAAGTTCAAAAACACCAACTGGACCGTTCCAAATCACCGTGTTTGCTTTTTCAACGATCGCTTTAAAACGTTCGATGGTTTTGGGACCGATATCGACACCGATCCAGCCGTCGGGGATGTCTACCTCGCACACGTCTACTTTGGAATCTAAGGTCACGGTTTCGGCAATGACATGATCGGAAGGTAAAATGAATTGCACCCCTTTGACTTTCGCAGCTTCCAGGATGCGCTTGGCGGTGTCAAAACCTTCTGCGTCAAACATGGAGTTTCCGATGTGATGTCTGCGCGCTTTCAAAAACGTGTAGGCCATCGCACCGCCGATGAGCAAACAATCGACTTTGCTCATCAGGTTTTCGATCACTTTGATTTTATCGACCACTTTGGCTCCGCCTAAAATGGCGACAAACGGTCGTGTAGAGTGTTCCAAGACACGGTCGAAATATTCGATCTCTTTGGAAAGCAACGCACCGCCGACCGCCGGAAGATATTTTGCGACTCCCACGGTAGAGGCGTGCGCTCGGTGGGCCGCGCCGAAGGCATCGCTGACAAAGAAATCTGCAAGCGACGCGAGGGACGCCGAAAACTCGTCGTTGTTTTTTTCTTCCTCGGGATAAAATCGTAAATTTTCCAGCAGGGCGACTTCCCCGTTTTTTAACGCACCGGTTTCTTTTTTGGCGACGGGACCGATGCAGTCGGAAATGAAATGCACAGGTTGTTTGAGGAGTTTTGACAAGCGCTCGGCGACAGGTTTTAGACTGTATTTCGGATCTTTTTTTCCTTTGGGCCGGCCCAGATGGGACATCAAGATGACGCGGGCTTTGCGTTTGACGAGACTCTGAATCGTCGGAAGTGTTTTAATGATGCGGGTGTCGTCGGACACTTGTCCTTTGGAATCAAGCGGAACGTTAAAGTCCACACGAACGAGAACCTTTTTGCCTTGAACAGAAATATCTTCAAACGTTTTGTATGTCATGGTTGTGGAGTATTTGCGAGAAGTTGCGAATTCCTGCCGCGCGTTTCTTTACTGCCGGCCGCTGGCTGCGGTTTGCGGGAGACGTTGTCCGATGTAAATCGCTAGATCAACGCAACGGTTCGAATATCCCCATTCGTTGTCGTACCACGAAATGACTTTTACGAGGCGTTTGTCAATGACCGAGGTGAGCGCTGCATCGACAATCGAAGACTTAGGGTTTCCGTTAAAATCCCGCGAGACAAGCGGTTCTTCGCTGTATCCGAGAACATGGGAAAGAGCGCCGTTCGCGGCTTTTTTGAAGGCACTGTTGACTTCCTCTTTTGAAGTGTCCCGAGCCACTTCCGCAACGAAGTCGATCACGGATACGTTGGGCGTCGGAACCCGCATCGCCATGCCGTCTAATTTTCCTTTCAAGTCCGGAAGTACCAGCCCAATGGCTTTGGCCGCTCCGGTGGTTGTGGGAATAATACTGAGCGCCGCGGCGCGGGCCCGCCTCAAATCCTTGTGAGGCAAATCAAGAATTTGCTGGTCGTTTGTGTACGAGTGAACGGTTGTCATGAGACCGCGCACGATTTTAAATTGTTCGTGCAGGACTTTTGCAACCGGGCCGAGACAGTTGGTGGTGCAGCTTGCATTGGAAATCACTTTATGCTTTTCCGGGTCGAACCGGTTTTCATTCACGCCGATGACGATCGTCAGGTCTTCGTTTTTCGCAGGCGCAGAGATGATCACAATTTTTGCACCACCTTGTAAATGTTTCCTGGCTTTTTCGGCGTCGGTAAAAATTCCGGTGGATTCGATGACGATATCAACGCCCAGCTTTCCCCACGGAATTTCTCCCGGGTCTTTATAGGTAAGCACTTTGAGCTCACGACCGTTGACGAGAAGCGCTCCTTCTTTGGCCTGAACATCGGCCTTGAGAGGGCCGAACGTGGAATCGTATTTCAAAAGATGTGCGAGCGTTGTAGTGGGCATCGGAAGATCATTGACGGCGACAAATTCGATTTGGTCGTTTTCGAAGCCTGCCCTAAAAATGTTCCGCCCAATGCGGCCAAATCCATTAATTCCAACACGAACTTTCATTGTT
>Ga0155834_129_pt3 | contig 12363 bp, 9 predicted proteins | sample RifCSPlowO2_01_FD_107488 | JGI IMG/M metagenome (GOLD analysis project Ga0155834, IMG submission 107488) | Omnitrophica bacterium RIFCSPLOWO2_01_FULL_50_24
GTTTTTGGGGTTGAATCCAATCTTTAAGAAAACTCAAAGTTCGCATGGTGGCTCCCTTCATCTCCTCAACAGCATCTTGAGCTTTTAATCCCATCCGCTCCCGCTCGTCTGGATGTAGAAACAATTGGGTTAATACTTCGGTCAATTCATTTTCCGATTGGACGCGCACGGCTCCTCCGATCGCGTCAAGTCGTTCATACACCTCATGAAAATTAAACACGTGGGGACCGTGGACCACCGGTTTTTTTGCGACGGCTGCTTCGATCGGATTTTGGCCCCCTCGCGGCACAAAACTTCCGCCCATCACCACCACGTGAGCAGCCGGATATAAAGAAGCTAAAAATCCAACTCTGTCCACCACCAAAACGGAGGGAGGAATCTCAGCGCCAACCGCGCGTCCTTTCGATACGCACTGGTAACTGAGTTTGGTTTTTTGAATGGCGCGTTCCACTTTCTCCACCTGTTCAGGATGGCGGGGAGCAAGCACCAGCTGAAGTCCCGCGAAAGACGTTCTGAGCCGTTCAAACACACGAAGCAGCATTTCTTCTTCATTCCAACTCGTGCTGCCGGCCATCAGGATCAAGTGACTCGGATGGATGCCGATCTCCGTCGTCTGAGATCTGTCGAGCGAATTGACCACGGTCCCGATTTGGTCAAACTTCATATTGCCCGTATGCGTAACGCGTTCTTCGGGCATTCCCAACCTCAAAAAATAATTTCGATCGCGATCCGATTGCACCAGACAAAAGGAAAGTTTCCGAAGCAGGAATCCGATCCAAGGTTTCAGCCAGCGGTAACGGCCGAACGAACGCGGTGATATTCTTCCGTTGAGAATCCCGATCGGAATATCGCGCCGCGATGCTTCTGTAATCAGATTGGGCCACAGCTCGGTTTCCATGAGGAGGACGATCCTCGGTTTGAGAGCGCTGAGGACGCGCCGAACCGCCCAACTTAAGTCGAGGGGACAATAAAAAACAAAGACTCGGTCGCGCACCAGTTTGCTTGCGACCGTATAACCCGTGGGGGTAGTCGTAGAAAGCGCAATCGTCCAATCCCGGTAGTGGTGACCAAAAAGTTCAATCCACTTTCGCACCGCCATCACCTCTCCCACGCTCACAGCATGAAGCCACACCACGCGCCGCTCCGGACCGATTTCGGAACGCGAAGGAAGATCGAGCGCGAGTCGCTCTCGAAACATCTTCAGGGGCTGCTCGGACTGATTCAACCGAATCAGAAATTTCGGAAGCGATACGAGAGCAAACCATAAGAAGACCAAATCGTATAAAAATCTCATCAATCAATCCTATCTAAAACTTGTTAAGCTCTCGGATGAGCTTGATCATAAGCTTCGCGCAGCCGTTTTGCCGAAACATGGGTATAAATCTGTGTCGTCGATAAATTGGCGTGTCCCAGTAATTCTTGGACGCTCCTTAGATCCGCACCGTGATCCAACAAATGAGTGGCAAACGTATGGCGGAGCGTATGCGGTGAAATTTCTTTTGTGAGCGCCGCCCGCTTCCCACACCTGAGAATAATCCGCCGAACGCTTCGGTCCGTAAGACGGGTCTGGTGACGGTTGACAAAAAGCGGCTGAGACCGGTCGTCCGAAAAACCCGGACGCGCATCCAAATAAGTTTTAAGAGCGTTGGTCCCGCAGGTCCCGATAGGTACCAGGCGTTCCTTTTTCCCTTTGCCGCGAATCTTAAGCATTCCGCTTAACAAATCCGCATCCTCGGTATTGAGCCCGACCAACTCGCCGGCGCGAATGCCGGAACCATAGAGCACTTCGAGAATCGCGCGATCCCGTTTCAGTTCCCACGTGATCCCTTGAGTCGCCTCAATAAGCTCTTCGACTTCTTTGACTTCAAGAAATGAGGGCAATCGCCGCTCGCGTTTGGGGGTCGCGATCCCTGCCGCAGGACTGGTTTTAAGGATGTTTTCGCGCGTCAAATATTTGAAAAAAGATTTGAGGCAGGCCAGTTTTCGAGACATGGTCGTTTTTAAGGACTCTTTTTCTTTAAGATAAGCCAAGAAATTCCGAATGGTGAGATAGGAAATATCGTCGATCGTTTTTTCCCCGACGAACCGAGCGAAAGCGCGAAGATCACTCCCATAATTTTTGATGGTATGAGGCGACGCGTGCTTTTCGGCGTCGAGAAACATCAAGAATTGCTTAATATAAGTATCCATGACTTTGATGGGTGGTACCTGTAGGGAACGGTTTGAAACCGTTTCCTACATCATTTGTTTGTTTCGTTAAACGCTTTCGTCAATCTCGTCGGCTTCGGGAGACTTTTCTTCGGAGGTTGGGGCGCTTTCTTTTTTGGGCAGTTGATTGGCGACAAAATCACAATTCGGGTATTTGGTACACCCATAAAAATTGCGCATTCCTTTTCCTCTCCGGCGGACCAGCTCGCCGCCGCATCCTTCTTTCGGACACGGAATTCCGGTCGATAGGGCCTTGGTGTTTCGGCATTTGGGAAATCCGGAGCACGCCACAAACTTGCCAAACCGGCCCCATTTAACCACCATGGGTTTCCCGCATTTGTCACAATTCTCACCCGTAGGAACCACGTCTTGCTTGACCGTTTTCATTTGTTCTTTTGCAACGGCAAGCTGCTTTTCAAACGGGCCGTGAAAATCCTGAAGCACTTTGACCCAATCGATGGTTCCTTCTTCTATCTGATCTAACTCCTCCTCCATCAGCGCGGTAAATTTTACATCCAGCACATAAGGAAAATGTTTCACTAAAAGTGTAGTCACAGTCTCGGCGAGCTCGGTCGGAATCAGAGCCCCGCTTTTGCGCTCCACATAGTTGCGCGAAATCAACGTGTAAATGATGGGAGCATAGGTGCTCGGCCGGCCGATTCCCTTTGATTCGAGCACTTTGACGAGACTGGCATCGTTATAACGCGGCGGCGGTTTGGTAAAATGCTGATTGCCTACGAGTTCGTGAAGACGGAGGTCTTCGGACTCTTTGAGGTTCGGAAAATCTGGATTGCCTGACTCGCCGTTGTCTTCGTCGCCCTCTTTGCCGTTTGTACCTTGCGAAGTTTTACTTTGATCTCCGTACACTGCGGAAAATCCAGGGAACAGGTTTCTCGTTCCGCTGGCTTTGAAAAAATGTTCCTTCCCCGCCAAAATGTCAATCGTCGTCACCAAATCCAGTGCCGGATTCATTTGAGACGCCACAAACTTCCGCCAGATGAGGTCGTACAATCTAAATTGATCGGAGGTCAAAAACGATTTGATGTGATCCGGATGCCGGGACACAGAAGTGGGACGAATGGCTTCGTGTGCTTCCTGTGCGCCTTTTTTTGCGCGATAAAAGTTCGGCACTTTGGGCAGATATTCTTTTCCGAATGTGTCGGCAATGTACTTTGCGGCCGCGCGCCGGGCCGACTCGGCAATGTTCACCGAATCCGTCCGCATGTAGGTAATGAGACCCGTGCTTTCCTCCTCGCCCACCGACGTCCCTTCATAAAGTGTTTGTGCCGTCCGCATCGTTTTAGCGGCAGAAAACCCAAGCCGGTTATAGGCCTCCTGCTGCATTTTGCTCGTGGTGAAAGGGGCTTGAGGTTTCCGGCGCCGCTCCCGCTTTTGGATTGAAACCACCCGGAACTCGCTCCGCTCGATCAACGCTTTTAGTTCGAGCGTTTCGGCCTCGTTTTTTAAATGAACCTTTTCGGTCCCGATCCGTTCCAGTTTCGCCTGGAACACTTTTTCGGATTCCTCCGGCCGTTTGGACGAAAGCCGTGCTACGAGTGACCAATATTCGGTCGGCTTGAACTTTGCAATTTCACGTTCCCGCTCAACAATCAAACGAAGAGCCACCGATTGAACTCGGCCGGCGCTCAAACCCCGTCCCACTTTTTTCCACAGCAACGGACTTAATTCGTACCCCACGATCCGATCCAACACACGACGCGCCTGTTGGGCATCTACAAGCCGCTGGTCAATATCGCGAGGGTGTTCAAACGCGGCTCGGACTGCTTCGCGCGTTAACTCGTTAAACGCAACTCGTTTGATTGGCTTGTTGTCTTCTTGGAGCAAATAGGCCAGATGCCAGCTGATCGCTTCGCCTTCCCGGTCTGGGTCGGGTGCGAGGAAAATCGTTTTTGTATCTTTCGCTTGTTTCTTGAGGCGGCTGACTATTTTCTTGGATTTGGCAGGAATGACATAACGGGGCTTGAATCCATGAGCCACATCCACACCCATTTCACTTTTGGGAAGGTCTCGGATGTGCCCGTAGGAGGCTTCGACATGGTAATCGCTGCCGAGGAATTTATTGATGGTCGTCGCTTTGGCGGGCGACTCTACAATCACCAGATGCTTTGCCACTAGCCACCGCCCACTACGCGGACAATCTCAATCGTATCACGGTCGGAAACGGGGGTTGACGGATAGGCGTTTCGATGAACCACCTGATGGTTGTGCTCGACGACAACGGAATTGGGCTTTAGGTGGAACTCCTGAATGAGACCTTCGACCGTGAGCCCGTCAGGAAGCTCGCGGTGAGAACCATTAATAGAAACCGTTATCACATCATCCTCATAGAAATGCCTATTGGTAAAACAGGAGCGTCATTATAGAAACTTGAAATTCATTTGTAAAGCAAGTTTATCGGACGTTCACAAAATAAGGGGTCGGACGTGCTTTTACGATTGTAGGGAACGGGCATGCCCGTTCCCTACAAAAACCCCTAGGTCCTTGGGCGGGGTGCAAATCCCAAAAGATTATAATCGGGGAACATCCCGGCAAGATAGGTCAGCGCAAGAGCTCGAAAGAAAACTGGAATGGGGAGTAAAATGAGGCCTAAAAAAACCACCAGCGCGATCACGGCAAGGATCACGAGAAGGATTCCAAACAACATAAAAAGCGGCTGTAAAAATGGAAAAGATCTCACGATCAAAGCTCCCGGCAAAGCTACCAATGAAGCGGCGACCACCACAATCAAGCCCACGCCAAGCGATACCACGATCGCGATTAAGGACGCTACGATGCCCAGAGCGATTTTAAGCAACACATACCACACGAGCTGCCCTGCCCTCGGCTTCAACGATAGAAACTTCTGACACGATCCAAAACAACTTGCGCGATCTTGAAGCATGACGGGCAATACAAAATCCGAAACCAGCGTTCCGACAATACCGACCACGACGAGAAGAATAAAAAGGATGGCCATCGATAGCCAGAGAGCGGGCCGAAATGCGCTCGCCAGCGCGATGGAGACGAGAATCGCCAACGCTATGAAACCGATCAGGCAAAGACTAAACGCAAAATAAGAGTTGCCCAAAGATTTGTACGCTCGGAACGACTCCCGGATTTTGACTTCCCGCTGCGTCATGGCTTCAAGAAAAATAAAATTAAACCGCGCGCTGATCCACGTGAAAAAAATCACAAATCCGATCAGGAGCGGAATGAGAAACAACCACCACCCTGGTTGAATTGGGGGGGCCGCCGGAAGTGCCGGAAGAAAACTTTCGTTTAACGTATCTTTGGGAGAAGTCTCGGATGAAGGAGCTTGAGGAATTCCGACGGTATCATCCACCGCTTCACTTTGAGGTTGAGCCGAAGGAGTCGAGGGAGCCGGAGCCGTTGGCGCCGCACCGTTTGGTCTGGCGCCGGTCGGGCGCTCGGTCGGACGGTACCGCGCGGTTGGCGCGGCAGTTTGAACCTGTCGGGTTGGTTCAACCGTTTTCTCGGATGGCCGACGGGGAAGATTAAAATTGCCGCCTAAGCCCGAGGCCTGCCCGGCAAGCCAAGTGATGACGAGAATCCTGGCCCAGCGTTTCAGCTCGAACGGAAAGAGAATTTCCTTGGTTTTGGACCAAGAAAAATCGATGATGTCGCCAACCTTAGGATTTGGATTCACGCTGCGAGATTATTCGGATGTGACACGCGTTCTGGCATAAACATCCATTAAACGATCTCCGGCCGGCAAGTTTTCCTTATCCAGAACAAGGAAAATGATCGGAACGGCAGCAACACCCAGTACCGCAACGCCCAGTAGAAAACTCGCCGCGGAAATGGCAGCCGGAATTCCCCCAGCAAGCGCGATAACGAGCAGAGCGGCGTACCACGCTCTTCGCCAGATCAGCGTGGGAATGAAAACTCGCGCTATTTCGCACCCGTAACCGGTAGTTAGGACAAACGGAATCGCGAGAGTGATGTTCCGGATAATGGCACCGGTGATACCTGCTTTACCGGCTCCATCAACCGAAACCAGTTTGAGTCCCACCAGTTTCCGTCCGGGCGAAAAGACGTAGTCGCGAAATACGAGCCACAAAATATTAACTGCAATCAGACTGAAATTTCGGATTCCCTCAGGAACAGCGAGCAGCATAATACCAAAAGCAATGCCTAAAATAATCGGAATGATCAGAAGATCGATGATGTCCGAAGCAAACCGCCTTCCCTTCGGAGCTACGCTTGGTCCTTGGGGTGCCGGACCGCCTGCTATACTTGACTCTCCGTTTGCCATCACAAATGCTCCTTTCGCTGACTTTCTGTTTGTTCAAATGTTCCGTGGGTTGATGCGGTACTGATGACGTACTGCTTAAATAAGATCGGCAAAGTATAACCCAGATGAAGCAGCTTTTCAATCAACAATGTAGGAACAACGGGAAGAACAACGAAACGCCGTCCACAGGGAGACGTTAATCCGGTTTGCTTACCTCTCCCTGCGCCCGCCTGTCCCTGCCGGACAGACAGGGACAGGCGGGCAGCGCGTCAGGGATATTAGGCAGCTTTTAAGATTTCTGCCGCTTCATATTCGGGGAACATAATGATCGCCGGATGAATCTTAAACGCTTCGGCAAGCTGTTCGGACCGTTTTTTCCCGATTTCGATTTTTCCGTTCTCCAGCAGACTGATATTGGTTGACGTAATCCCCGAACGTTTTGCGAGGTCCTCCTGCGTCCATCCCTTCAGTTCCCTCAGCATACGGATCACCTCGCCCGTAGTTAAACGCGCATGCGGCTTGGCAGAAACAAATCGGTTCTTCTTTTTTCTCATCTACTAAATCCTCCTAATATCGATGCGGCGTGATTTCCAATACATAAACTGTCACCACCGTCCGCTCAACTGAATAAATCACTCGATACTTCAGACTTAAACGAGAGGACCTCTCGCCTCTTCGCCTGCCCTTTAGCCGCTCGTCGCCAAAGCCCGAAAACTCTCGCAGCTTATCAGGACCGTGCCTGAAGACAATGTTTTTCCAGAGCTCATATTTTTTAACGATCTGTTGCGGCAATTTCCTGCACATCTTATCAAGGGATGGATGCTCGCGGATGCGCCACATTATCGAAAATAATAACCTATTATTAATAATAAGTCAAGCCCGCCCGCAGCCATGGGGCGACCACAAGGGTCGCCTCTACGATCATACGTTTTCCGGATCCGTTTCCCATTGAGAGGGATTGTCCAAGATATATTGGCGGATTTGATGCAATGATTTTTCATTGCGGATGACGTGATCGTAATAATTACGCTGCCAAATTTTCTCATGAAATGAGGGTAATTTATTTTGTTTAACCCCGTCAATACATCGATGGACAACCATCGATTTGAACGCCGCGATTATTTGACCCAATGTAACCGGCCTTGCACCCACCTGCGGTGGGACATCCCATGTAGGGGCGGGCCTTGTGCCCGCCCGTTTGACCGTACCGGGGGATTCGTGTTGGGCAACCGCACATGGGGCGACCACGAGGGTCGCCCCTACAATGCGAACAATCCCATGAACATGGTTGGGCATCACCACGTATTCATCCAATTCAACATTTGGAAATCGTTCTTGGATTTTATTCCAGCATTCAACCGCAATTTTGCCCCATTCATTTAATTCCATGATCCCGCCCACCGCATTCCCAAACAGACATTTGCGGTTATACGTACACACGGTAACGAAATAATGCCCTCCCTGGGAATAATCAAATTTTGTTAATCGGATGGAATGGCGGTTTAATAGAATTTTTTTCATGATGTTGTGTCCGTATCATTTTGTATTCGCCGCCGAGGGTGCGCTTGACCTGTCCCGCAAGTTCCAAGCGTATCAAACGATCGCTCAGGTCATGAGCATCAAAACCGGAACTCGCAACGAGCTCGTCAAAATGAACCGGACGCTCCCCGCAAAGCAGCTTTAAAATCGGATCCTCTGTTTGCCCTTCTCCGCTCGTTTGCGCTGGAGGAAGGGCGGCGCGGATTTGAGGCGAAAGATCGCAAAGAATATCATCTGCCGACGACGCAAGTTTAGCGCCTCTTTGAATCAATTGATTGGTCCCTCGCGAAGTCACGGAATCCACGGGACCCGGGATCGCATACACCTCGCGCCCTTCGTCGAGCGCACACGAGGTTGTAATAAGCGAGCCGCTGCGCTCATTCGCTTCAACCGCGAGGACTCCCATCGTGAGACCGCTGATGATGCGGTTGCGTTTTGGAAAATGAAACGGAAGAGGCAATGTCCCCAACGGAAACTCGCTTACCACGGCACCGTTTGCGGCGATCTGTTCAAACAGGCCGGCATGTTCTTTTGGAAAAATCACATCAAGCCCCGAACCCAGAACCGCGATGGTTCTTCCGCGGACCGAGATCGCGCCCCGGTGGGCCTCCCCATCGATCCCGCGCGCCATGCCGGAAACAACCGTCACACCGCGCGCTGCAAGTTCGGAAGCAAACCGCCGCGCGGTTCGCAACCCGTACACGCTCGGCCGGCGCGTACCAACAATCGCAATTGCAATTTCGTCTTCCGGAACGAAAGAGCCGCGCACATATAAAACAAGGGGCGGATCAAAAATTTCGCGAAGCCGAGTTGGGTACGCAGGATCAAAACAGTGAATCATGTTGATTCCCAGCTTCTCACAAGCATCGCGTTCCTGTTCAAAATCAGGAAGGCCAAATGCTTGCTCGAAATCCGAAACAAACCGAGGTCCCCACGCCGAATCAGCGCTTAGCCGAGCCGAGACCTCCGGCGTAACGAGTTGCTCAATTGGCGAGACTGCTTCACACAACTCTTTGAAACGTTGAGGACCAAAACCGCTTATGCGGTTGAGCGTCCAAATAACTTTTAACGCGTGGGTATGATGTTCGGCCATGAAAAACCATTCTCAACCGGTGGGAAACTGGGGAAGAGTGGAAAAGGACTTTATTGTATGTGATTCGATCCGCGAATCAACAAGAAAAAGCAACCCATATAGGGGCGGGCCTTGCCAGCCTGCCCGATTGACCGTACCGGGTGATTCGTGTTGGGCGACCGCACATGGGGCGACCACAAGGGTCGCCCCTACAAAACGTTGGGAAAATTGGCGGCAGGGGCGGGCCTTGTGCCCGCCTGATTACGCGGCGGAGCGGACGATCTGCTCGGTTCTGAAGACGTGCTCGATGAAGGTCACAAGAGACACGACAAAACGGCTGTCCGAACGGTTAAATCGCGCACCGGGTACAAACTGATCAATGCCTCTAAGAAGGGCGTTGACTCGGAGTTCGGCGGCTTTAAGATCATGAATTTCCTGCGCCGCTCGCATGAGAGCGGGAATCAAAAACGCAATGGACACATAGTCATCTTCATTCAAGTCGGTGGCTTCCGGATCCACCACAAAGTGCCCGCCCAGAAGTCCCGGCACGTCAAACTCAGAGGTACGGCCTGTGGACAGTGCCGTCACTGCATACTGATGCTGCGCGGCATAACCTTCGAGGTCTTCCGGCGCGACCGTGTCAACCGCTCGTTCGAGAAGTTCATAGTCATTCGCAAATAATTTCTGCACCTTTTCTTGATCGATCCCAAGCGTACTTAGTTCGTTCATGAGCGCTTCGTTCAAAACCGCGTTTTTAATTTTCGCCAAAACGTCTGCCCGTTTCCCCACAAACGCAACGTGCGGCGCATCAAGGTTTAAGCGGCTCAACGCGAGCAAGAGAATGAGAACGGAACTTCTGCTGTGGGCAATCATTTGATCCAGTATGGCTTCGTCAATCACCACATGGCCGCGCTCCGAAATGTGCGACTCGGCAAAGGCATTCGCCTGATTCACGACGGTGACATTGGCGCTACCGATCACCTGCGTCACCACGCTTTCATTAGCTCCCGGCTCAATTCCAAGCTCGCGCGAATAAACCACGCGGTTAAGTAATTCCGTCAAAAGTTCCACAAGCTCCGCGGCCGTGTATTGGCCATAGAAGCGGTGCGGTAACCCTTCTTCGCGGTACAAATGGAACGTGCGCACTTGCGGTTTGGTCAGCGGTGTAAACGCTACGACCGCCGGCTGAGGTGCGGCAGCAGGAGCCGACGGAATAGGAAGAATAGCCGGAACAACGGGAGCCGTTGGGACCGCGATTCTTGGCTCCACAAGTTCAACGCCCGGAACAGACGACACCGTCACCTGCGGCGGTTCAATGGTATCGGGTGATTCGTGTTGGGCAACGACCAATGTAGGGGCGGGCCTTGTGCCCGCCCGCGGTAGGGCGACCACGAGGGTCGCCCCTACAAAACGTTGGGAAAATTGGCGGGTTGACAAATTGCGAACGTTTGACGCGCGGTCATTGCCTGCCTCGCCGGCAGGCGGACGGGACAGTATTCCATTGTCACCCCCGAAATCTTTAATGGTTCGACTTCGCTCACCATCCTGAGCTTGTCGAAGGATCGGGGGTCTAGAAACACTTGCAATGGGACGTTGGCCGCTTGAAATTCCTCTGTCAGTTGAAATCACACTCACCAGATCCGAAACAGGCCGCTCCGGTGCGAGTCCGAGTATTCTAAGCGGAGCAAGTGCTTGCTCACCCAGATTTGCTTCGCCGATCGTCACGGTTGACAAATTGCGGACGTTTGACGGCTCGACACTCACGGTCAATTGATTTCCGCTCACTTGCGTGTCGAGACTTTGTCTCGGGACCGCAAGCTCCGGATTTAGAACGCCCCACGCTCTCAACTGCGCTTGAGTGACCGGATTCGATAAAACATCTTGAACCGACCGCCCTTGGAAACGTGTGACATCCAAATCAAACTTTACGCTCGCGCGCGAATCCGAAAGGTTCGTCTGAGGCACACTCTCCTCAAAAGACTCAGGTGATTCCGCTTGTGCGGCTGGTGATTGCGTTTCTGTTGCTTCAAACACGCTGACCATTTTTGCCTGAATCGCTTTAAGAGTTGGTTCCTGATAAATACTCTCAAGACGCGTTTGGGCATAATCCCTAACTAATTGACGTAACTGTTCAACACTTGTAATTTCCCCAGCTTCTTTACGAATTTTCTCAAAACTTGTTTGTACATAACCTAACAACAATTGATCTTGTGTGCGTATCTGATCCTTTTGCTCGCTTTCAACCATACGAATGGCGTGATCCAAAAGAACTTGAATCCTCCGTGCCTGCCCGTCCGGCAGGCGGGTGTCGGACTGCGAAACTGCTAAAGACTCGAGTGCTTCCGCCAATTGCTGAGACGTGAACGGCTTCCCAAGCACGGCGTGAGGCCCAAGTTGATTTTTAACACCTTCATACTCATCGCCTGCTTCATTCTGTCCAGTCACGAAAAGAGTCGGGATTTTCCTTTCCGAGTTCAGGCGGGCCGCTAACTCATACCCGTTTCCATCGGTCATATCCACATCGGTAACGAGGAGGCCAATTTGACCTGGATAAGCTCCGAATCGCTCAATCGCTCCTGCAACATCTGAGGCCTCGATGAGGTCAGCGCCTGAGATTCCGAGTCCCTGAAGATACGCAACGGTCATCACGGACATCATCTGATTATCATCGACCACAAGCACTTTTCCAAACTTACCAACCGCTTCCTCGCTCAGCTTCGGAAAAGTGGATTTTGATTCCGCGGCTTCAGGCCTGGAGTCGGAGAAATAAATATCGCCAGTCATTGTACTTACATCCAGCATTGTACTTACATCCAGTTTTATATTTGACCTTGGAACAGCGGGCGGCGGTACGTCCCTCGTAAGGACTCTTCCGTCGCTATTCCCTGCCGCAACACGCTTGCCGTCCGGTGAAAAAGCAACCGCATAAAACGGGAAATTCGGATCTATTCCGTTACCAAAGGTGAAAATGGACTTTGGATTTTGCCCAGGGTTCAAAATGATTGGATCAACATCCCAAAGGCGAACCGTTCCGTCGTTACTTGCCGTTGCGAGACGCGATCCATCGGGTGAGAAAGCAACGGCAAAAACCGTGTCTTTGTGTTCCTCGAGGACAGCTAAAGGATTGCCCGTTTTGACGTCCCAAATCCGCGCTGTGGAGTCACCGCTTCCCGTGGCCAGGAATCGTCCATCCGGCGAATAAGTAACCGAAAAAATCTGACCTGTATGTCCTTGAAAGGTTTTGATCGGATCACCCGTCTTGACGTTCCATGTTTGAACCACTTTGTGG